>JAABUU010007627.1_pt1 | contig 11046 bp, 17 predicted proteins | sample 5559301 | NCBI WGS metagenome assembly JAABUU01 (sample SAMN10711884, study PRJNA513360) | rock metagenome | isolation source: Antarctica rocks | place: Antarctica: Victoria Land, Richard Nunatak white
TAACTTGCTCCTTGAGTCAGAGCATCTTATAGCTTGCATGCATGTGACTGTCATAAGCACAGTGTCGTGCTGCCGACACCAAGGCTGCACAGACGTCTTATTGCTGAACCTCGGCACTTGTCAGATGTCTCGGCACTTACTGTGCATTTGCCCATAAAAATTTCTTGCGACTGATTAAGGTGTGCATGTTGAGGCAAATGCATTTGGCTTGACGGTGGTGTGTTTTTCCAGAGACTTGTACGACCCTGCTTTCACCTGCAAAGGTTGACTTTAAGTCCTTGACACCTAGGCCCTCTGGCTACTGTATGGAATGTTGTGGTCCCAAAGCTGCCTGGGGATCCCATTGCCATCTAGCATTCAGAAAAGCCTGTCGCAATGTCCATTTGCCTGTCACAACCACCATTTGCGGGGCATTGTGTTCCTTGACACGTAGTTCCAGTCGCCTGTTCTAAAAGCATTGGAGACAATCAAGTGTCAGAGGCCGGGACGTTTCGTGTACCCTCCGGGCATGGCACAGCAGATGCAGCGGCAACCGCCTTCTGTGACTGATAACTGCGCAGGCTGTGCACGGCTGCAAAGACATCATGCAAGGCCTTCGGCGGTACACTCAGTTCCGGATCAGCCTTATCGAAACACACCACCTTCTAAGTCACTGTCGCGACGGCATGTCTTGTCCTTGTCAGCCACTGTCGGACTGTCAATGATCAGGTGAGTTCACCATGATATGTCGGGACTTCCATCTTGTGACGAGCAAATGCTCAGCCTCAAGTCCGTATGCAAAGCACTCTATTAGCGACTTGCTGGATATGTGGTTTCGGAGCTTGTAGTTCTTCTGAAGATTGATCCGTTGTCAGCGAGTTCACTGCACATGCTAATGCCGCAGAGGACCTGACGCAAGAGCTGAGACAGCCACTCAGCAACCTGCATCAAGCCTTGGGACAGAAGCAAATGCTCTAGGGCCTGATGAAGACATTTTTGTAGCTGTGGAATTCAGCCTTGCTCTACCCCCAGGGTTCAAAGAAACAGCTGTGCTGCCTCCAAAGCCTGCAGCTGCCAGACCTGGGTTTGGAAGTTTCGGTTTGAGTCTTCATCTCCTCTTCCTTTGTTGCAGCCCGTTTCATCCTGTTCACCTGGCAGTTCACCTGTTGCTTCATCACTGTGCCTGGTGTGCTGTGGCCCAAAGCTAGACCTCTCTGCAAACATTGACTGCGTTACCAATCAGCCTCAGAACTCGATACTCCTATATGCATAAGCAACTTGGCTCTACAACATGTTGACCGCTGCAGAAAGGCAAGTTGGTGCAGCGCCTGTGTCTCCAGTCAAAGCTAGATTTGTATCAGACAGTGGAGCTCAGCTGAGCGTAGTAGTTAGGCCGGCAGCTGAAATTAAGCCAACCTTTCTGCAGGTGGGGCACTGCACTCATTAAGCACCACACATACAACTCAGACAACCACATCATGACTGACTCTGCCATAGGCCTGCATACACCTTATGCACTGTTGACCCTCAGAGTACATGACTCCTGTCCAGAGTGTCCTGCGGCCATCAACAGCAACTGACAGTGTTTGTGCGTAACTCGGCAGGTTACTGATATCAGCCAATATGGGGACATTGCAGCTGCCCAGTCAGTGCTGGTACCGCCTGGTTGCAAAGTGGTGGACAAAAGCACTTTCAAGGTGCCACAGCCACCCAGAAATACAGGCACCCTTGCAGGAGTGGTAAAGGTGCCTCCATCTACAATCTACAGGTACAGAAGGCATATGTTTGACATCGACTGCAAAATGAATGCAAAAATAGAGTGCTGCATTGCCTTGTCGATATGTTCTGGTTTGCCCGTTCTTCATGTCCACTTAGGCGGGACGGAGTTGCAAGCCTATGACAACATTGGCATGTCAGCTACATAGCTGCATGCAACATACAATACAAGATGCTCTATGTAGTGCTTAGATGGCTGCTTTGTTTCAGGTATGAGTTTGTTACCGGAAGCGGTACGCATGCTGTCATGGCAGCTGCTGCCTCCAAAGGCCAGGTGTATGTGGCAGGGGGAACTGCACCAAATGCACAATGGCAGGCATCAGCACCTGCTCTACGACAAGCTGTGCAGTCCTTCAAACTGAATTGAATCAGCTCTCAACAATGCCGCCAGCCTTCAGCAACCAAACTGCATGCTTTTGTTTTGCGATACAACCCATTGAACAGAAACAGCCAAAGATTACGATTGTATGTCACGCTGCATGCTTGGACTGGTAGTTGTTACCAAGTCGCAGCGTCTGAAAGGACAAAAAATTGATTCATACAATAATTTGCACAAGTTGTGCGGCCCTGTCTAGGATATGCTATACGTATGCTGAAGCAAAAACAAGCCAAAGACACGGCAACAAACACACAATCAGCTGTCTGTATCAGGCTCCACGAAGCACTCAGGTAGCATTTCGTCACCAGAGCTGTACACACTGCTGACATCAGAATGCCTGGATGCCTCGCAAAGCAGGGATCCCATTGCTGCATCAAGCAGATCAGCCTGTTGCACAACATCCTGCGGGTGCTGCACAGCCGCTTTCTGCATGCCAGGCTGAAAAGATGGCAATGCGGCAACAGGACTGGCAACAGAGCTTCTCCATGTTGCAGTGTCATCGAAATCCCACTGCTGAGTCTGGCCAAAATCTCCCACATGAGCACCATTAGGGCTCCACAGAGTGAGGCCCTTGTCACTGGAGGACGAAGTGATGAAGCCCTTGCCTGGCGGTGGCCCATGCTGCATCCACTGCAAGGCAGAAATGCTGCCCTTATGAGCCTCCCACTGTGCTATGCGCTGAACGCCCTGCACAACAGGCCGTGCTGTACTTGCACAAAGATTGACAATTATACTTGTGCAATGACATGCACTTCTGTTCCAGCGCATTTGTTAGCAACAACAGACCAGCTTGAGCCTACCTACAACAACGCTGGGGTCACGCAAGCACTGGTAGACGATCATCATATTGGTTTCTGAAGAGTTGCACAATCTTGCTGTGTAACTATACTCAACAGTGCTGGGAGTGCATTTTTGCATATGAAGACCCTCATGCTGCTTGCTCTGCACCTTCAACAGCACTGTGACATGCAGGCTCTATGGCATCATGCATTACGGCAATCATGCCTCATTTTCATATGCCCACGTCAAGCAGCTGGAGCAAAACTTGCATACTGAAGTGCATGGCTGGATCAAGCCTGAGCTGTACCAAACAATGATACCTGATACTTGCCCTTGCCACCTTTCCAGGCAGCAATGCTGTAAGTGTACATGAAACCTGCTGAGTCTGAGACAACCAAGAGAGTCTGAGCAGGGTCCACACACACTGCCGTCAGGCCGCTGTGTTGGCTAACCTGCACCTCCATCACCAGCTGCACCTGCTTCACATTCCACAGCCGCAGAAAGCCATCTGCACTGACTGCTGCCAGTACATACGGCAGCCTTTTACCAATGAAGATGACCTGCAGGCACAACACAAATCTTTGGTAGTTATGCCCGCAAAAAGCTGTTGGGGCTTGTGCTGCAGCATAACAAAGGAATTTTGCGCCGCAGCCCATGTGCGTATCATGTCCAGATGCTTGCTTACTGAAGAACCTATCAGGATTCAGCAGGATGTGTAGTCTCCCATAGCATCAGCAGTCAAGTCTGAGGCAACTTGCATACACAAGCATCTACCGGCCACCTGGACTGCCTGTCTGCGCTTGCGAAGGATCATGTTCTGTCATGTGCACATCATACCTGCAGCAGTAACAGTGCCATCCTCCACTCTGGTAGCCTGTAGCACATGTATGCAATGCAGTGATTTCCCACCATTGAAGCAGACACAGGGCAGGAAGCATGGCAGGGGTACCTGCTCTATGCTGCGTTCCTGCAGGCTAGCATGGCTGAGGCCGGGCGGGGCCAGGTGGGCGGAGACGGCACCGCTGTCCGTGTTCCACACCACAATCAGACCATCATAACCACCTGTCACCAGGGTATGGTTGCCCTGCAGTGTTTCAGGTCCTGGATTTCAGGCGGCATGTGCCTGCTGGTATTGACTGAAGCTACCAAAACAGACAAGGCTGAAGGTGTCGGGGTGCTTGGTGGGGTTAGACAGAGGTGGTGGGTGATTGTCTGCAGCATTGTGCTGTGGATTGTGCAAACAAGCACACCCATGTACACATCTCCACAGTGCACAAGATGATGACACATGCTGATGTCTGCTGCAAGCAGTTTTCAGCAGGCAGCATGGGATTTGGCATTGTGTTGAGGCAGTGTTGATGCATTTGCCTGCCTGCATGGCAGCAGTGAGGATGTCTGAGGAGTGGCCCTGATGTATGGCAGCCTGCTGCTGCGCAAGCCGCTTGTCTGGCACTATACGGCAAGGGGCTACAGGCCGCTTGTCAGACTTGGCATCTTCATAGAACACCAAGCAGCGCTCCCAGCCTACAGTCACTATATACTGCCTCTTCAGCATGGTCTGCACACAGCATGTACCAATCAGAAATATAGTCAGAGATCAATGCAACTTTGCTGATACAGACAGCAACCAGCATTGACTTTGCGCCTTTCCTGAACACTCCTGCAGAACATCTGCTCAACACAAATGCAGACACAAGAGTAGACAGACAATGACATAGCATTAGACACACACAAACACACAGGCAGTCATGCAGTGTGGCTTACAGAGAGGCAGATGATGCCGGTGATCTCCTGATTGCTGATGGCCTGCAACTCCTTTAAGCACTCCCCACTAGAAAAGTTCCAGATCTGCATTTACAGTAGACTTCAGAAATGTATGGCACAAACAGACAAAACTGATGACCAGCATAGGATGTTCTTAGGCGCATTTTGCCCCAGTCTAAGCACAGTTGGCATCCTGCACTAGCACAGCAAATGCAATAAGTGAATCTGATGGCTGTCAAAAGATGATAATGATCAATTGCTTGCTGCAACCATAGTTGTTTTATGTTGTCGCTGGCATAGCAGTAAAGAGTCACCTTGACACCACCATTCTCACAGCCTGTTATGAGGCGCCGGAAGTTGAGGTCGAAAGCCATAGATGTGATGCGCGCGTCATCATGAGCCCTGGCCCAGCGTACCCTCAGAGCCCCTGTTGACACCTACAATACTGTCTCGACTTGCTTTCACCTGATGCAACATTGAGTTGACAGGGTCATGGCACCAAACGCACAAAGTTGCTGAAATGAACTGGTGATCAACGCAAAACCTGTGCCATGCACATCATGGTCTGCATTGGCATCAGTGCAATGCTTGTTTGGCAGCACAAACTGGCAGGGTGTGCGGCGCCTGTGGTCATGATGTAAACAGAGACAGGCCACCGTGTAAAAGCATGATGCTATGATGCATACATGAGGACTCTCAAGATGATGCCAGACTGTACCTTCCACACACAGATCAGGCCAGATTCATCAGCACTGATGGCCTCCTGGTAGACGGAGTTGTAGGCTAGCTGGCAAACTGGATGCGCATGCCGCCGCAAGCTGCTGTCAGGCTTCAGATGCACAGCTTTCCAGGCCTGTACACAATCAGACACTGGAGAAGCTGCAATACTGCAAGTGGCATGCCTGCAGTCATTGATGGTTGACTATTGGGCAATGCCACGTTCAGGAGCGCACCCATCCCAGTACAGAATCTGGACATGTACACATGCTGCAGTGACCCTAGCTAGGTTGTAGGACAATGAGCTGTGTGATGCAAGCTTGACATGAAGAAGGCTGCAGTCACTCTAAGCAACACATACATGCTCTGACAAGCTAATTGATTTTTAAGCTAAAACTACAGACAAATGTATTGTGCTACCTTTGGTAGGACAGACCCAGACAGCAGCTGCTTCTGCTGAGGATCGTACATGAGGCAGGTCAGAGCATCTTCTGGTCGATGCTTCTGCTTGTCTGTCAGCGTCTGCAAGCACCTGTTGTTTCGGATGTCCCATACCTGCAGATATGGTGCTGGACTACTGACTGCCTGGCAAGCCTCCAGTGTGTAATGACGTATGCATAGCCTGAGACGCTGTTAGTGCAAAGATCAGCCTGGCATCAAGTGTCCCAGAGCAGTTTGGCAAAGCACTCAACAACCCAATCTGATGCAAGATTTGGTGCAAGAACTAAAACACAGTTAGCAGAGCATGGGTGGAGCGTCCTGTACAATGCTGAATGCACAAGCTCTTGCATTGCTCATGCAGCAAGCATGTTGGGTGCAACTGCTAGCCAGTCTGCAGGAACGTGGCTCAAAGATGAGCAGCACCTTGATGACCTTGTCTGCACTGAGTGAGATGATCTGACTGCTCCGCTCATTGATGGTGATATGAGTAACAGCAGCTGCATGACCCTGCAATGCACCATCCTGACTGTCCTTTGTCACTTGACCCTGGCGCATAGAGAAGAATGCATACAAAAGAATCTCTCCCATAGAAGAGAGGCATTTCATTGTACATCAGCACGATTGCAAGAGCTACTGTTTGCCGACAAGATGATAGCAGCACATGTCTGCAGTGGGTAAGCAGTGCGCACAACATAGCCAAAAGGCAACAGGCCCCACTTTACACAGCTTGAAGTGATGGGACCCAGCAATCATCAACTGGGACAGTGTACAAAAAGAGTGACCATGCAACAATTTGCATTGTCCATGATGAGTGGCCCAGCACAGATGCACATGGTTGCTTCAGGCTTGACTCACCGTCAGAGTTGCCATGGAATGCAGCTGAAATGGGTTCCACAGCATGACGTTCCGATCCAGACCTCCACTTGCAATGAAGCTGTATGCCCTGCTCCAGTCCACAGCCCTCACTCCTTGCGTGTGCCCCTCAAGGTACTTCACTGTCACTCTGGCCTCCACATCTGCCAGGCACAACCGCTTGTCCAGGGAGCACGAAAGGATACTGTTCAGCTCGCTCACATACTGCAGCTGGCAGATCCAGTCTGTGTGCAGCAGCTGCTGCCACACCTGCCTCAAGCCCCACCTGCATTTGTACCCCAGCTTGTTCATATGCATAGAGAGGAAGAATATCATACACAGAGACAGACATGCCATGATTCACGGCAATCGACAAGCTGTCTGCTTGCTTGTCATTGTTGCAGCATTGGGGCTTGTGCATGGGTGTATGTGCATCAGTCACAACTAGGAAGGTTGTTGTTTACAATGTACCATGACAACAGCTGTGCATTGCCAGCAGGTTACACTGCACAGCTACTCAAGGTACATTGTCATGCTTCCAGAATTGCCTGAGACTCATCAGCTGACCTATTCTCACTTCTTTTAGGCTCAGATGCATTCTCTGCTAAATTAAACAGGGTGACATATCCACCAATGTCACCGACAGCAAGCACCTCCTCTGTTGCTGAGGAGGGTCGGCGCCAGCAATCCATGCAGACAGGAGTGTGAGCCAGCTCTGGAATGCTGCCACATATCTCCATTCCCTGCCAGGCAAAAGCAACATGTGCTGCACATTGCCTGATTGCCTTGCAGGCTACTGAATGCTGCATTCTTGCTGCACAGATACAACAGACACTGCTTCTCTGAACTGCTAGAGTGAGACAAGCTAATTGAACAAGTCAGCAGCGAATGATAGCATTCCTGAAGGTAATCACTTTGTACAAATGTGGAGACTGAACTGTGTCATGCAGTATGCCTGCACAATCATCTGCTGCAGAGATTGTTTACCTGGAGTTCATAGATATTGATTGTTCTTGCATACGAAGCTGTGCACAAATTGTAGCTGACAGGTGTGGCTGCTGCCGCTGTAAGCCATGCGCTGCCTGTCCTCACAGTCCCACAATGTTCTAAGTCCTGCATGATCCCGCAGGAAAGAATTGACAAGGAAGAGCTGTGTCCACGCTTCCTGCTTGACTTTGTGGTGATGGGAGTGCTATCTAGCTATCCTTGGTCAATAGTACGCATCAGAGCGCAAGCGACCACAAACTAGCAGACAACACTGCATTGGGCAAAGTTGTAGCATGTGGCCTGTGCTGATAGAGTTTGGCGATGAACAGAACAAACATTTGATTGACTGTCTGCTGGTGCTGCATAACCAGCAAAATCCCATGTGCTACAGCTGCTAACTGATATGCTGAACAGATTTTTAAGTTTTGCAGCCATACCTTGGCTTGCCAGAAGCGAAAAGTCCCATCTTTGCCTGTAGTCACATACCGTTCCTTCAAGTGACCCTTAGCTGGCAAATTAATGATGTTGGTGATCATATGACCATGCCGCCTGTGACCTGAGAGATCCTCAGGTTCCACAGGAGCACCATATGACGTTGACTCCTCTTCCCCACGCAAGCTGCAGTATGGGACATATTTGCAAATGTACACTGCAGCTTTCACAGGCACAATGATGTTGCCGTGTTACCTAGCTGCGCTGTCGTTCTCGAGCAAATTATAAGTAGAGAACTCCCTCCAGTCCACAGTGCCGTCAGCATTAGCATCGATCCTAGCAAAGAGCCTGCGAAGAGCGTCTGGGCCGTCCCCCTCATCGGTTTTCAGTACTCCTTTGAATGCCGTCACAAACTCATTGACATCTAGACTACCCCCTTTGTCTTCGTCTGCTTTGGCAAACACTTCTTTTGCTTTGAGCAGTCTCTGCATAGCGATCAGTCCAAAGTCAGCAGAATTCTACAAGCTTGCAAACGCTTTAGTGGCCTGCAACGTCCACCCTGACCTCCAGATTCAATTCATTTTCTGCACTGTCAGTGGAAAGGTTAGTGCGAGCAGTAAGAGCTCCGGCTGCAAGAGCCTTGTTGTCGATCTTGCCAGCGCCCCTGAGCTTCAGTGTCTTGACCAGTTTGCTTGCAGAGGCTGTCATGGCCCATGCAAACGCCACCTAACGGTGACTACATCATACAGTGGTTGCGTGACGGAGCCTGAGGTTGAAGCTGAAACTTGTCAAGGCAGTTTGAGCCGAGGAGCTGAAGTCCACGGGTCCGGGTGATAGAGCATTTCTGCCAGCAGTTCTGGTTTCATGTCTCCGTCGCGCCGGACCGTTTCATTTTGCTCCTGGAACTGGCGGTCCGCATGTGGAAACTGGTTGACATACCACGAAGGAGTGCTTCTGATCGACCTTTGCCATTTGACCTTGCCCCGCACGGGCTCAAACTGCGGGCTCAAACTACGGGCTCAAACTGATCACTGACGGCAGCACAGCCTGCGAGCAAGCTGCACGGCGGTATTGATCAGCGCAATCGTTGAATCCGTCAGGGATTACGCATCGGGCTTGCAACTGCCGGGATTAGGCTGAGCAAGTCAGCATGGCTGACATAGAACGGCACTGGAACACTCCCTCAGGCTTCAAAGCAGCTGTAGAATCAGCTGTCCCATTGCCACAGATCTACAACAGTCTCAAGGACAGTAAGCAAACCCTTGTCCCTGTTGGAGGTCCATGCAGCAGGCAACTGACCTGGTACGAGTGCGGGCCGACAGTATACGACAGTGCACATATGGGGCACGCCAGAAACTATGTCACATTTGACATTGTCAGACGGATCTTGGAGGACTATTTTGGCTACAGTATACTGTATGTCATGAATGTCACTGATGTTGATGATAAGATTATCAGACGTGCCAAGAGAAACTATCTTCTACGGCAATACGAGAGACAGCATACTGACAGTGCACAGGTCTGTGCAGACATGAGATGCTGAATCAATCTGCCCAATGCATGGCAGTCACCAGTACTGTCTGATGTGCAGGTACTGGCAGAGGCACATACTACACTAGCAAACAGCGTTGCTGCACAAAGCAGCAAACTGTCTACAGCTCAGTCAGAAGCTGAAAGCGCCAGAGATGAAGCCAAGGCAGCCAGATCGCAGGTATCCATTGATGCCACAATTCGAATTCAGGCACTCTTGATACGCACCTTCATCCTTCATGCTTGTATGCAGCATCTGAAGGACGCTTCAAAGAAAGAGAAGCTGGCAAAAGAGTTGGCAACTGCAGTACTCCAGGAGGACTTGAAGCTAAAGCAATTGCAGTCAGCGCAGAAGCAGCTGCAACAAAAGGGTACTTGTTGCTGCTGCCTTCATGCACAGACAGGCTTGTGCTCTCGCTTGCAGGTCACTTGCTTGATTATTCACTGGTTGCAGGGTCCCAAGCTAGTGTGCCTGACATATTGGCAATAGCTGGTGACGTTATGGGAGACCTGCTGGACAAGCAGCAGGGACACACAGTCACAGACAAGGACATCTACAGGTACATAAGCAATACCCACTAACTCGTGTGCCTTCAGTGTATTGCATGCACTGCTGTGAGAAGCACTCTCTTACCCAGCAGCTTATCTCTGTATGCATACTTCCACATAGACTGTGCCTTTGCTGGCATGCATGGCCGTCCTGAGCAAATTCACCTGTATCTTGATCACCTGCATCTTCATCACCTGTATCTTGATCAACAACAATGCTGGTATCACCGCATGGCCTGATCAGATGCACGCAACACCACTTGACCTTCTTTGCATAGCTAGTCCTCTCCCCTGTCTGCATCATATACACGGCAACATGTATCATTTGGCCTGTATTCAGTCAACTTCGGTTGCTGCACAGGCAACATGCTGCTCGGTACGAGTCGGAGTTTCTGGAAGACATGGATGCTCTTGGCTGCCGGCGGCCAGACGTCATGACCAGAGTCAGTGAATACATGACAGAGATTGTGGAGTACATTCAGACCATCATGAGCAACAACATGGCCTATGAAAGCAACGGCAGTGTGCATTTTGACACGCAGGCGTTCAGGTACATGCATCTTGGGGATCAGCCTACACCTGACGCCATGTGCAGCTCATATCTGCGCTCACACGATATGTGATATATTTAATGTGCAAAGCCATCAGGCTCGTGGCTCTTCAAGGCATCCAGAAAGTGTGCATCTTGTCAGTCGCCATTCTGAATGCTTGGCTTACGTCCTGCATGCTTGGCTCACTTTCTGCAAGTTGCAGCATGGTGCATGCTTGTGCACTTCGCTGTTTGGGTCATATCAGCATTGAAGAACCTTTGCAGACACGTTTTGGTGTGCTGCAGGGATGCTGGTCATGTATACGGTAAG
>JAABUU010007630.1_pt1 | contig 11044 bp, 10 predicted proteins | sample 5559301 | NCBI WGS metagenome assembly JAABUU01 (sample SAMN10711884, study PRJNA513360) | rock metagenome | isolation source: Antarctica rocks | place: Antarctica: Victoria Land, Richard Nunatak white
CGGCCGCGTCGATCACCGCGTCGATCGGACCGGTGGCGACCTCGCGCACCCGGTCCTCCCAGCCGTCGCCGTAGAGCACCGGAATCGCACCGAGCGAGGCGAGATATTCGCTGTTCTTCTCACTGGTGGTACCGATGACCGTCGCCTCACGTGCCTTCGCCAGTTGGGTGGTGAAGATTCCGACGCCGCCGGTCGCCGCATGCAGCAGCAGAGTCTGTCCCTCCCGCACATTCGCCAAGGTCAGCACCCGAATCGCGGTGGTACCAATCACTTTGATCGCCGCACCGGTCACGAAGTCGATGGAGTCCGGTAGTTGGACCACATCTGTGGAAGCGACCACCACGTACTCCGCGGAGGCCCCCGACACCCCTCCGGCGACCCTGTCCCCGACGGCGAAGCCATCAACTCCCTCACCCACCGCGTCGACCATGCCGGCGAATTCGAGGCCGGTCAGGGTCGGCTCGGCCAGCGGCTTTCCGCCCGCAAGATAGCCGCGGCGCAGTTTCCAGTCCATCGGATTGACGCCGACCGCGTGCACCTTGACCCGCAGCCGACCAGGCTCTGGATCGGCCAACGGCACCTCGATCAGCGTGAGAACGTCGGCGTCGCCGTATTCGCTGTAGCTGATTGCTCTGGGCATTTTCGGTCTCTCCCTGATCGATCCGGCAGGTGGGTGACCGGAGCAACCGACCACCCACCGAATCTATTCCGGAACCTTGTCGACGCCGCGCTCAGGTGGGGCGCTTCTGTGGAGCGGTCTTGCTCGTCATGCCCGCTTCGCGCTCGACGATGTCGCCGAGCGCGACGTCGATCCGCTTGAGCACCTCGCCGGAGAGCTTCACACCCGCGGCCTTCACATTTTCGTGCACCTGCTCCGGACGTGAGGCGCCGACGATGGCGGCAGCGACGTTGTCGTTGGCCAACACCCAGGCCACCGCCAATTGCGCCATCGTCACGCCGAGTTCCGCAGCGATGGGATCCAACTTCTGCACCCGGGACAGGACGTCGTCGTTCATGAATCGCTTGATCATGTTGGCGCCGCCCTTCTCATCGGTGGCCCGCGAGCCCTCGGGCGGTGGCTGTCCCGGCAGGTACTTGCCGGTGAGCACGCCCTGGGCGATGGGTGACCAGACGATCTGCGAGACGCCGAGTTCTTCGCTGGTGGGAACGACCTCGTCCTCGATCACGCGCCACAGCATCGAGTACTGCGGTTGACTGGAGATCAGTTGAATACCAAGATCTTCCGCCAGCGCGTGCCCGGCGCGGAGCTGTTCGGCGGTCCACTCACTGACGCCGATGTAGAGCGCCTTGCCCTGCCGGACCACCTGGGCGAAGGCCTGCATGGTCTCTTCCAGCGGCGTCTCGGTGTCGAACCGGTGGGCCTGGTAGAGATCGACGTAATCGGTCTGCAGGCGGCGGAGGGAGGCGTTGATCGACTCGGCGATGTGCTTGCGGGACAACCCGGAGTCGTTGGGACCACCCGGCCCGGTGGTCCAGTACACCTTCGTGAAGAGCTCGAGCGACTCCCGCCGCTCGCCGTTGAGCGCCTCTCCCAGCACCGTCTCGGCCTTGCCATTGGCGTAGGCATCGGCGGTGTCGAAACTGGTGATTCCCGCGTCGAGCGCCGCCCGTACGCATTCGGTGGCGATGTCGTTCTCGACCTGGGAACCGTGGGTCAGCCAGTTGCCGTAGGTGATTTCCGAGATCTTGAGTCCTGAGTTACCGAGATATCTGAATTCCATACTCCGACGGTAGCCTTTCGCACCGGCAACGAAACTCCCGCGGCGATGCGGCGAAAGGTCCGGCACCGTCACCTGCGAAGATCAGATTCGGATGACTCTCATCGTCCGGCCTCGCGGCGTACCGTCGAAGCCAGGGGCCGCAACCAGGGTGAGGTGATCGTGGACGTCCACCGGTTGTGCAAACTGGGCCTGCATCAGTTCGTCGACTTCCCCGATCCCAATCCCGAGACGTTCGGGCGCCGGGAAGCACAGGGCTATCAGGCCTGCACGCGATGCACCAAGGTGCGGGACACCGGGAGCTACGATCCCCGGCGCGCGTCGCTGTCGGGCAGAGCCTGGTGGTCCGCCTAACTTGCGAGGGGCGCTCCTGGCGGTTCTGGCCCAATTCACGACGCGGCCGCTGCTCGGCGCCGCCGGGCAGCCGGCCGCCAACCGGGATGCGGTTGTCAGGATGATGGTGGAGCCGTCAGCTGGCGTGCGTCTACTCTTGCGGCCATGTTGGCAGCGGCCCACGACGGACTGGCCGAACAGACCGGCTTCTGTGGAGTGGTACGCGTCGACCTCGTCGACACCGTCGAGTCGACCGGGCGTACGGGTACGCCGATCACGCACATCAAATCCCGATGAGCACCCAGACGCAGTTGGCAGTAGCCAGTGGCTCGAAACTCCTCACGGCATTGGCAGTGATGACTCTGGTCTCCGACGGGGCCATTGCGTTGTCCACAACCGCCAGATCTCTGCTTGGCCGGGACCTGCCGATCATCGACGACGACGTGACCGTGGCGCATCTCTTGAGCCATCAATCTGGAATCGGCGACTACCTGGACGAGGCCGGCGAGCTGCACGACAACGGCTATCCGCCGATATCGGCTCACAAGCTCGCAAGCACGGAAGATTATCTGCCTCTGCTCGACGGCCATCCGAAAAAGTTCTCCGCAGGGAAACATTTCTCCTACTGCAACGGAGGCTTCGTCGTTCTCGCCCTGCTCGCCGAACGTGTCGCCGGTGCCTCCTTTCACGATTTGGTCCGACACCGGGTCTGCGAACCCGCCGATGGCGCGCGAGTTGATCCGCCAATTCCCCAATTGATCGCACGCGTCCACTTGGTGCAGCAGTGGCGTCCGGTCGAGTGCTGTCGTCTGCCACGATAAATTGCGGCTTCTATACACGCTGTTCGATGCGATGCGCGGGTGTCCTTGGCCCAACGCCGGGACGGATAACCTGAAGTCCGTTCGGCGCAGCGCCGGCCGGCAGCAGGGAGGGTCATGTCCGAGGCGTCCGCGCTGAGTCCCGCTGACACCGAGACGATTGCCCACACCGCTGCCCCGGCTGACCGCGGCACTGACCCCGGACCACGGCGCCCCGCCGCTACGGCGGCTCCGATCGCCACCAGGTCAGCGGTTCGCGGGCCGCTGACCGCAGCCGGACTGTCCAACCCATCCAGCTGGCTGCCGTGGGTCGTCGCCGGGTTACTGGCCGCGTTCTACGCCGCGGCCTCGATCCGACGCCATGTCGAGCTGCTGACCAGCGCCTATGACCTGGGCATCTATGACCAGGTGGTCCGGTCGTACTCCCATTGGGGCCTGCCGTACAACTCGATCCAGGGTCCGCACTTCAACGTCTTCGGCGATCACTTCTCGCCGGTGCTCGCGCTGCTGGCGCCGTTTCATCGCCTGTTCGAATCGCCGATCACGCTGCTTGCCGGACAATCGGTGCTGATCGCTGTGGGCGCGGTGCCGTTGATGAGATGGGCTTACCGATCCGTGGGGCTCGGGGCGTCGTTGGTCGTCGGGTTCGGTTACGGCCTCAGCTTCGGCGTCGCCAATGCCGTCACCTTCGATTTCCACGAGGTCGCGTTTGCGGCGCCCTTGATCTCCTTCGCGGTGGTGGCTTTCGGCGAGGGCCGCCTCACCCAGGCCGTGCTGTGGGCCGCGCCGTTGGTGCTGGTCAAGGAAGATCTCGGATTGACGGTGGCTGTGCTCGGTCTGTTGGTCGCATGGCGCGGCCGCCGATTGCTGGGCCTGCTCACCACCCTGGGCGGTGGCCTGGCGTCGATGCTGGCCGTGTTGGCAATCATCCCCGCGGTGAATCCGCTGGGGCACAATGTGAAGTCGTCGAAATTCGGCACGTCTCTGGTTCACCAGGTGACGACGCTGCTGGCGCCGGACATCAAGATCCTTACCCTGGTCTTCCTTCTCGCACCGACGGTCTTTCTCGCACTACGGTCGCCGATCCTCATTCTGGCGGTGCCGACACTGTTGTGGAGGTTCCTCGCGACCGACACCGCCTACTGGGGTGTCGGGTACCACTACAGCCTTATCCTGATGCCGATCGTCTTCGCCGCCTTCGTGGACGTACTTCGCCGGCGACCACACCAATTGCGCTGGATTCTGATCGGAAGCACATTGATCACGGCGTATCTGGTCCCGCAGAACGGGTTTGCGCCCGCTTTCACGGCCGGCCTCTGGCACACCGATGCCGGCACGGCTTCGATCCGCCAATTGCTGGCACAGATTCCGAACGATGTCACGGTGGCCGCCTCGAATCGGCTTGCGCCGCAGCTCACCTCGCGGGATCAGGTCACGTTGATCGGCCGCACTCCGCTCGCGGTCTCGCAGCCGCAGTACATCGTCTCCGAAACAGCCGGCGTGGGCTTTCCGCTCGGTGACGACGGTCAACGGGCTTGGTTGGCGGACGCCCTTGGCCATGGATACCAGCAGATCGGGCAGGCCGGCGTCGTGGTGCTGCTGAAGAAGAGCTGATTGCACCGCCCGCCACCGGCCGCTCCTGATTCGCCGCCCGGCTGTGGCAACCTCATCGTCATGAGCAGCGACCAGATCCTGACCTTCGGCACCGACGGCTCATGCCTTCGCAACCCCGACGGGCCCACCGGTTGGGCCTACATCTGCCAGGACGGCGCGTACTCGTTCGGCGGCCGGCCGGCCGGCACGAATCAGATCGGTGAACTGATGGCGATCCTGACGGTGCTGCGGGACTACCCCACCCAGCCGGTCGAGATCCAATCCGACTCTGCCTACGCCATCGGTTGTTCCTCCACCTGGAAATCGAGCTGGCAGCGGGCGGGCTACGTCCGCAAGACCGGGCCCATCGCCAATCTTGCCATCATCCGCGAGATCCACCAGCTGATCGACGACCGTGGCGCGCCGGTTCGTTTCGTCAAGGTGAAGGCGCACCTGGGTGACGAGAGCGTTCATCCCCTCAACGTGCGTGCCGACGAGCTGGCCGGCCGCGGCGCCCGGGCGGCGCAACTCTCGGGCGGAAATGCCGTCGAGTCCGGTCGGTGGCCGGTCGGGGCGGCGGCGACCGAGGTGCCGGTCTCACCGCGACCGGCGTTGGTTCCGGCTGTTCCGGCTGTCGCAGCTGTCACATCGGTTCCGGCTGTCGCAGCTGTTGCCGTACGAGAGTCGGAGTCATCGGGAACCGGGTTTCTGTTCTGAAATATCAGGTCATCTCCGACGCGACAGGTCACGAGCCGACAGGCTACAGACCGTTCGGCTGGACGAAAAGAGGCCCGAGCGCGAGCCCGGGCCTTCTTCCGTCTGTCTCAACCAGAACTTCGCAGGAGCTCTCGAACGGTGTTCTTGCAGAGTTCTCTGACCTGCGAAAATTTTGTGCGCACTGGCCCGCCTCAGCCGACCGGTCAGCTTTTCGGAGCTGCCGCGAAGCATTCATTGCCGACGCCGGAGTTATCGTAGCGGCCGCTGCCGCGAAAGGATACCGGCGAAGGAAGGTCAGCCGACTGCGCGAGGCCCGCTGCCGACCCGCGATCCAGCACTCAATGGTGATGTGGGACGCCGGGGGCGTGGGTATGAGCGTCCACCGTCGCCGAGCTGGCCCCGGGGGTTCCGGTCTCTTGCAGGTCGTCCCACTGTTCATTGTCCAGGAAAGTCAGCGCAGCCGGGAACAGGCCGTTCTCCTCCCTGTCGATGTGGTTGGCCAGAAGCGTGAGCAACGGCTCGACGCGGGACAGATCACCCGCTGCGACCACAGCCAGTTCGCTGTCGAGGACCTCATGTTCGGCACACAGTGAATCGATGTGCTCGGTGAACATGTCGTCCTTGCGCATCTCGGCGAACAGGCCTCGTTCCTCCAGATGAGTGTGCGGGTTCAGCTGCTCAGCCAGCATCAGAGCGGCCCCTGCCGCCGCCGGTCGATCATTGCTCCGGGCGGCCTCTCGTAGCGCGGTGGTGTGGTTGGTGATGTCTTCGTGCTGTCGGGTCAGCAGTCGGATCAACGGGATGTTCCGGCATCCGCAGTAGCTACACATTCCAGGGTGCTCCTTCGGGTCCGAGCGGCGACGCGTCTTGGGTGGCCACATCCTTGGGTGGCCACATCGGCGCTCCTAGGTCGCGGCCGACTCCGAAGCGGGGATTTGCGCATCCCACAGATCGGGGCCGAACACCTCGTAGCGGATCCGGGTGGCCGGGACCCCGCGAGTCAGCAGGCTGGATCGGACGTGCCGCATGAATGGCAGCGGTCCGCAGGTGAAAACCTGGATGTCATCCGGCAGCGGAACTTCCGAGAGGTCCATCAGACCCGGTCGGGCACGGCGATCGGCAGAATCGACGGTCTCGTACCAGGTGTAGGCGGTGAAATCGTCGAGCTGGCGTCCTACGTGCAAGACGGTTTCCCGGAGCGCGTGATCCTGCGCGGTGCGGTCGGCGTGCGCCACGATCACCTTCCGCTCCGGCTGGGTGCGGGCGATGTGCTCCACGATCGGCAGGACGGTAGTGATGCCGGCGCCGGCGCTGGCCAACAGCAACGGTCCCTCTGTCGGTTGCACGACGAAATCACCGGCGGGCGCGCTGACATCCAACAGATCACCGGGCTGGACGTCATCGTGCAAAAAGGTGGAGACCTGCCCGTCCGGAGCGCCGTTCACACCTGTGACGCGACGCACGGTGATCTGCAGCCGCGGCCCGAGCGCGGAGGACACGGTGTACTGCCGGGGCTGCCGCGCGCCGTCGGGTAGATCGGCGAACACCGAGACGTACTGCCCCGGGTTGATCGCCGGAAGGTCACCGCCGTCGGCGGGTTCCAGGATGAGCGAAACGACGTCGTGAGTTTCTTCGATGCGCCGCATCACCCGGTACGGACGTAGCGGGTGCGATGCATCCACCCCGGCCTGCTGGTACAGCCTCGCCTCTTCGGCGATCAGTTGGGTGGCGAACAACCAATACACCTCGTCCCATGCCTGCGCGACCTGTGGAGTGACCGCATCGCCCAGGACTTCGGCGACCGCGGCCAACAGGTGGTGCCCGACGATGGTGTACTGCTCCGGCTTGATGCCCAGCGAGATGTGCTTGTAGGCGATTCTCTGCATGACGTGGTGGAACGACGGGGCATCAGGATCGATCAGCTGCACGGCATAGGCGACAACCGACGCAGCCAACGCCCTCGACTGCTCACCGGTGGCCTGATTGCCCTTGTTGAACAGTCGCAACAGCTCCGGACGGTCGGCGAACATCCGGGGATAGAAGCGTGCCGTGATCTGCTCCGCATGCCCGGCCACTACTGCGGCCGTGGCGTTCACCACCTGCGCGGAGCTGTCCGACAACAACGAAGAACGGTCTTGCAACAACGATGACGACATGGAGCCTCCCACTTGTTCGACAGGACGCACTTCTACCCCCGGCACTGTGCCGGTCGGTACGAAGATGCGTACCCCGTCATCATCTGGCCTGCCGCCGTGCCGTCGCCAGTGCCGAAAGACCCTCCCCGGCCTGCTGAATGCTCCGCGACCCTGCCGGCGCAAACCACTGCCTCGAAGTCGCGAGGTCCTCGCTCCAGGCAGCGGGCGTCACCCTCAATGCCTCGTCGAACCCCGGCTAGTCGATGGCCGCTCTCCGTCGTCGGCGGCCGGGCCGTGTTGGTTGTCGGCCTGGTCTTCCCGAACCAGGCCGGACGCCTGGTCCCTGCACACACCCACTTACTACCCTAAGTGGGTGTAACTTCCAATTGTGACCCAGCAATCACGAAACTCTCGCGGTCTCCCACCCGGCGGCCAGGTGGCACCGCAGCACCACCGAGAAGCGTCCACCCGGCTGCCCCCGGAGAACTCGGCCTGGCCGGCCATCGGGCTGGAGCCTCAGATCTGGGAACCTCGATTGCCGATGTGGGGCGTTCAAAGTCGACGCGATCAGGCTGCGATCGGTGCGACTTACCAGTCTGCTGTACCGGCCGCCATCGCCGAGCTCGAGTTCGCGCCGCGACGGGCGGTTTCGGCGGCGGCGGAAGATGCCTCGACCGCAATTGTTCGGTTCGATGCCGAGCTCGGCGGTGAGATCGCGCCGTTCTCATCCGTCCTGCTCCGGACCGAATCCGTGGCCTCATCGCAGATCGAGAACCTTTCCGCATCGGCTCGAAGCATCGCCATGGCCGAGCTCGGAGACTGCAGCAAAGACAACGCCAGCCTGATCGCGACCAACACCCGAGCCATGCGGGCAGCAGTCGACCTGGCAGACAACCTCGACGTCGACGCCGTCCTGAAGATGCACGAAGCTCTGCTCCGGGACCACGATCCGGATATCGCCGGCAAATTCCGAACCGAAGCTGTCTGGATCGGCAGGCGGGGCGCGAGTCCCATCGGTGCCGACTATGTGGCCCCGGATCACCGTAGGTTGCAAGATGCGATGGACGACCTGATGGCTTACATCAACCGCACCGACATCCCTGTTCTGGAGCAGGTTGCCATAGCTCACGCCCAGTTCGAGACCTTGCACCCGTTCCCGGACGGGAACGGTCGCACTGGAAGGGCCCTGATGCACTCGATGCTCAGGGCGAAGGGCCTCACACGCAACGTCACGGTGCCGGTCTCCTCCGGCCTCCTTGCCGAGGTCGATTCCTACTACCAAAGTCTGACCGACTACCGCGCCGGCAATCCGGAACCGATCATCACCGTGACCGCGGACGCCGCGTTCAGAGCGATCAACAACGCACAGCAGCTGGTTCACGACCTTCTGGACCTGCGCGCCAATTGGAAGGCAGCAGTCAAGGCCCGCAGCGACTCCGCCGTCTGGCGCGTCATGGATTTGCTGCTGCGCCAGCCGATCATCAACACCAAGGTCTTGCAGTACGAACTCGGCATCGCATCCAAGCACGCCGACCGGCACATGACGGTCCTGAAGGACGCCGGAATCGTATCCAGTTTCACCGCCTACCAGCGGGGCATCCACTGGAAGGCCGACGATGTGTTGGGGTCCCTTGACGACTTCGCCCGCCGAAGCGGCCGGCGCGCGAACCGACCAGGCTGAGTTGAGCCCTGCTGCTGCACCCAACCAGCCGCCAGACCGCCCCAGCACACCAAACCGACCATCCTCTTCCGAGGTGGACCGGCCTGGGCGGACCACACATCGGGTACGAGATGCTTCCAGCGAACGACCGCGGGTTTCTGCCGACGTGGTGATCTTCTTACGCCGCCGTACGGCAGGGACGGCCGTTGCCCGTCATCGACGAACCGTTGTCGAAAGCCATGACAGTGGCCGAGCGGGCTTTGTCCGCTATACCTGACATCTCGGTGGCATGTCAGGTATAGCTGACTCAATCGGCTGTGTCATATTTGGATGACATCACGGCGGGGTTTGTGTGCGCTCACAGCGAGAGCTGGCTTCCGTGGTCGAGCAGCGCCGACGCGAGCGCGGGTTGACCCAAGCCGAGCTCGCTGAGCGCGTGGGGGTCAGCCGGCAATGGGTGAACGCGCTGGAAGCCGCCGAAGGCAACCCAACTTTCACAAACCTGCTCGCTGTTCTGGCCTCGCTCGACCTGAGCCTTGACATCGTTGAGATGACATCAGCGCAGCGACCGGCGATCGTGCACCCGGACCTCGACGAGCTGGGCAACCGACACCGTCTACCCCTGTCGCAACCACGGAACCCGTGATGACGGTGCACAACAGCAACCTGCTGATGGTCATGGACGGCGAGGTGGTGGGCGACATCGCCGTCAAAGGAAAAGGCGGCCGGTTGCTCTACGACGGTTCGGCGCATACGCCGCTGTCGGTCAGCATGCCTCTGAACCCGCGAAGGCATCGCGACGATGCCTTGATCCCGTGGTTGAGAAATCTGCTGCCCGACCGCGAGAGCGTGCTGATGCAGTGGCGACGCACCTTTGGTGTCCGCTCGATGAATCCGATCGAGCTGCTCAACCATGTTTCCGGGACCGCATTGACAGAGCGGCGCAACATGTCCCCGACCTCGATGTCGGACACCGGACGGGCCGGCCGCCAGGCAGTGGCCTCGGACAACCTCTCCTGACGGACGAACTGGGCGCCGCCCGCGACCTCCCCGCCGACATAGCTAGCCCTCGGCCCAGCCGACACCCGGAGAACTTGCCGTGTGCAGACCCGGACAGCAGAAAACCCTGCCCGACCGAAGCCGCGACAGGGTTTCCGAACATACAACGGGTAGTTAGATGAACTACCCTAAGTAAGTAAGTGGGCGAGGGGGGAGTTGAACCCCCACCCCGTTTCCAGGACACGGACCTGAACCGTGCGCGTCTGCCATTTCGCCACTCGCCCGAGCAACCGGTTGAGATTAACACGCAGCGTCAGTCGGCCGACACCTCCGAGCGGACCGATGAACACCTGCCAGAACGCGACCGGGTCACATCGGCCAGCACCTGGCTTCCTTGTCGGCGGGAAGAGTGCGGCAGGACCTCGAGAACCGGAACCTTCCGAACCATCGAACGTCCATTAGTTCGCACCATTACGATCGGATGGTTGCGACAGCCAGGCGCAGCGACCGCCGGCGCCGGGCGTCACCGACCGAAGCGGACGAACGAACGCAACCACGGATACGAGCGGAAGGAGGTGTGGCCATGGGCGTCATCCAGAGTTTCGAGCGGAAGCTGCAAGGTGCGGTGGCCGGTACCTTCGCGCGCCTGTTCGGCGGTTCGGTGCATCCGACCGAGGTCGCCGACGCGCTGCAAGCCGAAGCCGCCTCACATCTGCAGCACCAGGGCGGCCGCACCATCGCTCCCAACAGATATACGGTTCGACTCGGTCCCACCGACCACGACGGCGTCGGCCAGGACGAGGATCGCGTCGCATCAGCCCTGTCCGGCATGATCAGGGAGTATTTGGACGAGCAGGGCTGGCAGACCTTCGGCGACGTTGCCGTCACAATGGAGGCATCCGACGCTCTGCACACCGGACAATTCCGCATCAGCTCGCTCGTCGACCCCGACGTCGATCGGCGTACAGCCCACCGAAGCGCAGGAGTGCGATCCATGACTCAGCAGTCCGACGACGCCGGCAGGCCGCCGGCCGACCAGCCGCCCAGTGA
>JAABUU010007635.1_pt1 | contig 11039 bp, 11 predicted proteins | sample 5559301 | NCBI WGS metagenome assembly JAABUU01 (sample SAMN10711884, study PRJNA513360) | rock metagenome | isolation source: Antarctica rocks | place: Antarctica: Victoria Land, Richard Nunatak white
CCATCCCCAACACGCCCGACTGGCACATCGTGCATCCACCCTCTCCGCCCTTCACCGAAGCGCACTACCACGCCATGGACCTCCTCCTCATGCAGATGTCGTCCATGCTCGCCTTCCAATTCGTGCCCTGCACCACCGCCTTCACGACGGAAGCGTGGGGCCTGACCACAGCCTGGGACCGCACCGCCGTCGACCCCACCTACACGCGCCCCGCCGGCGTCACCGGGCTCTGCTCCGCCATCACGCTGAACCCGGCCTTCCTGGACGCCGCGCTGGCCGCGCACGTCTACCTGACCTCGCTCCCGCGCGACACGACGCCCGACGCCGAGACGGTGTGCCTGATACTGCGGCAGCAGTGGTTCTTCGCGGTCACGACGCTGCACGAGCTGGCGCACGGGGTGAACAACGCGCAGCGACGGGAGCGGGCGGAGACGGAGCCGTTTTTCGAGGGCCAGCGGCGGGCGGAGGTCGGGTATGCGTGGGAACAGTTTGTGCACGGCGGGCGGATCAACCAGATCCACGGCTCGAGGGCTAGTGATTGCGGGTTTTATTTCTGCACGTGGCCGCCGGGCGCGGAGATGGATGAGGTGATTGGGCCGCAGGGGGGCAGCTTGGGGTATGGGTGGAATCGGAGGGCTTCGCGTACGTTTTGTTTCTAATTCTTCTTGCGTGTGGAGTGGAGCGTTGGATAGGGGGCTGATGAGATGTGGATGGGTCAGGGCGGGTCTGGAATACAGAGTACGTGGTGCCGATGAAGCATATCCAGAAGTTGCACACGCGTCACTTCTGGGAGGTCCAGGTACGGCGCTTCGGGCTCAACGAGCTGCATATTCCGAAGACGCTGGGGTTGAGGACTGGAAATTCGTCGAGGGCGGCGAGGTTTGGTGCGGGGACTTTGGGCGCGAGTGTCAGTGGCGGTAGTTCACGAAATTGGAGTGCGGATGAGGAGGGGAGAGTGAGAAGGCACTAAAGGCTATAATTATTGTACATATAGGGGTTTTGGTTGGCAGAGGAAGGGATTTGGAAAGGGCCTTTGAGGCGTCGCTGTGGGTGCGAAGATGGACTCCGAAAAAGGGTATGCGGCTTGCGTGTGATGAGTGTAAATAGTCTCGACATGGAAGGTGAGTTGCAGGATGAAATCAGACGAAATGCAATCGCAATTTGGACGGCCGACATGTCACGTCGATTACCATAATCAGCACTCGTTAAGAATCGAATGAGGATATATTCGGAATGATACAGTCTGATACCCAATAGATGTTCCCATGGAGCCTTGACAACAGAGCTTTCAACCTCCTTACCCTAACAATACCATCAGCCAGCTCCCACCCACTAACCCAGGCGCGTCATCCCGTTAACAACACGATCCAAGCTCGCCATCGTGACTCTATCCGGCGATCCACCACCAACATACCTCCAAAGCCTGCTCAACTCCCTAACCGTCTTCCCCCTCGCCTGTACGACACCAAGACCAGACGGTTCAACGAAATTGATCCCGGACCCAACACCAACACCAGCACCATCCGCCCCACCCTTCCCGCTCCTCAACCCAGCTCCACCAATCGGCACCACGCGCCCATCACCAAACTCGAAATTCTCAAGCGACGACTCCTGTCTCATGACGCCCGTCTGCAGCGCCGAAACGCTTTCTCTCCTACTAGCTGTCTTCTCGTCCACGTCAACCACATGATCCAAAAACTCGTTGGCGCGAGTCCGGTCGAGTGGGAACATCGGGTCCAGGTAATGTTGGTTCAACAGGTGGCCGCTGGCACCCATGCGGACGAAGACTTTGCCGCAGTAGCGGTTGTCCAGGATCTGTGTGACGTTGTAGAGAACGCCCCAGCGGGTGATCATGTCGAGTTCGTTGCAGTAGTGCTCGATGTGCGGGATGCAGCGGCTGGGGGCTTCCGAGCGCGCGTGGCTTGTGGAAGAGGCGCTGGGTGGGCGGAGGGTGGGGTTGTTGAAATGGGATGCGGCTGAGCCGAAGGTGTAGACTTCCTGCAGCGGCGGGATTGTGAGCTCAAGGTCGGGGTATGTTTATGAGTGGATGGGAGCGTACAAGCTTCGTAATGGTAGCCGTGGGCAGTTCGCCAAAAAGCTTGTCGAGAACTGTTGAAGCGATGATACCGCCTTGAGAGTGTCCGATAAGGACCACCTTCGTGACTGAGGGGTCTGCTAGACAAGCCTTGACGTATCCATAGGCGATGCGGCAGTCCTTCGTATAGTATGATAGACACCGTTGCAGGATGCACTCAAGAAGATCGGCTATTAGTCCGTAGCTACCACTGAAGTCAGCCGCTGTCGTACGTTTCAAGTTGGAAAGCATACGTTTGGTTATGGATGCCCACAATAGGACGGCCGAATATCTTTGCGAGGCGGTTGCAGTTATCCTGTAAGCCAAGATGACTGGGACGGTATTAGCCATGTCTAACAGATTCATATACCACACTATGATCTTCTACCCAGTCATGCAACCGTTAATGAATAACCAGCGCTCGCTCTCGTGCTGCTTTGACGCCATCGCAACCTCCCCGTCCATTTCCGAGTGTACAACTCTTGAGCCCTGTAAGGGCAGGCATATCGCACGAACGACGAGGCAGCAAAGAAATGCAGCAAGTATGGTGATCCATCCCGGAAGAGCAAGTGTGGCGGGCACAGCGAGAATGAGTAAGATCGCCTGCATGAAAAAAAGCCAGCACTGAATAAGGTTGTCTCTTGCATGCGACAGGCTCATGTACAACTCGGCGGACGAGTCGGACGTCTTGAAGGGCAGTATAATCCATGGTAAGTACTGTATATTCTGAACAAGGACGCCAGCGTCCCGTAATATAAGCCGGAGAGGCATTTCTCGAGCAGCTTCGGTGCTAGTGCTGGCAAAGCCATCCATCTGCGCGGGTATAAAGGATACATTCTTCATCGTGAATAGGTTCTGGATGATGTGAGATAGGTTTGGTCGTGTTGGAACGTGTGATCAGGTCGTGTGGCGTAGGGATGCCTGGTCACAAGGACGAAAGAGCGATCGTGCCCAGCACTGATCACCACAACCGTTCTTGCTCGTCACAGTAACAAGAGATCTCTCCATCATACTGCCCGTAACATCTCTAGACAGCTCCGATGAGAAAGTCCAGATCCACGAGGAGAGTGGCACCACAAGCATATGGAATATCCCAGAGGGCATGAAACCCACGAAATTCTCAAGCAGTCAAATATGTGTAGCTCATCGTGATCTTTTCAGCGCTAACTGTTTAGCTAGGGAATCCGCGAAAGCTGTAATGCTATCGAGGCGCCTCGTAGGTTTCGTGTATCCGTAGTCGGTAATCTGGTGGTGAGTCCATAGACTGCAAAGCCAACGACAGTTTTGGCCTTAAGCCTCTATGGTAATTGTGAGAGGCCAGCCTACCACTGATAGCTCTCGACGACTTTCCAGCTCGAGTCGCCGGCCTCTACCACGTTACCGGCTTTCGCCAACCATGGATCAAAAGTAACCGCACAGGGCAAGAACCTCACCCCAAGCCTGACGACTCTCTTCCAGTCGCCGGGTTGATCAGTCTCTTTAGCCTTCGTGCCAGTTCCCTCCGACGATGACCCGTCCACAACAGCTGGCCCTTCACCCCCTGCCCCCGTTGTAGCTGCACTATCCATCGTCCCTTCCTTCCCAGGCACCCACTTCCACCGCTCGAGAGTAATCTCCTCCTTAATCTTCAGCAGACCCTGACAACACCCTCCAACCCTGACCACCATCCCCCTCGCCTTCCGCGCGTCATCCTGCAGCTGCAAAACGACACTTGCACGTTTACCATCAAGTCCGGTCTTCTCCACAGGTATATCGGCCCAAAGCTCTTCGTACTCGGACACAGTCCCAGTCTCCAGATCACGCGAGCTTCCTTTCTCTAGAGTATCTCCGTTCGGCTGAGGCCACATGTCTCCCTCGTCTGGCTTTGGAGTGTCCGTTTTGGAGTCGACCCAGTGCTCCCAAACTGAACGGTAAGGCTTCATGCTACCAGGTTCAGGCACGGATGGTGTTGCATGAGAAATGCCAGCGAAGGCCCACTCCAGTCGTTCCATGGGGCCGCCTTCATTTGGTAAGTCGGGCTCTGCTTCATTTTGTGGTTTGAAGATACGGATGTCGACATAGTGGGAGGTGTGTGAAGTGAGGACAAGGGTTGAGGTTGGCTCTTCTGCTGGATCGGGTATCTGTTGTAGTTTGGTATGTTAGTAGCCGTGGTTTATTAAGATCAACTCTGTGTATAGTGACCGCAGAGAGACCAACCACACGGACATGGCGCCGCTCGGAGATGGATGGAGTACCCATTCCAGCTCGACCGCTGACGGTCAGAAACGTGGGTCCTATTTGTCTCCGCTGTGATTTTGGTTGTTTTGCATGGGTCTCGTGCACAAGACGTTATTGACCGTGGGTACAACAAATTGCCCAAGCAGACTACACGCGATCAGATGACGCTACAAATTCATCGAACAGTCATGTGACGATGACTGAATTTGTTGACTAATCTAAGGTAAGCTCTGGTGCTTTACGTGAGCTATATAGTTCTTGCATCTGAGATGGGTAGATGGAGGTACCCTAGCTAAGAAGATGCCATCGAGCTGACAGAAGGTGTGGAAAGATCAGCCATTAAAATCAGCCACCAGAGAGAGTTCCTTTCGAGTACGATTGCTACCATCGGTACTCGTCAAGCTTCCAGCAAAGCCGTGCCGGTTGTAGTGTCGACTCATAGACACCAAGGGGCAGATGAACGTCTCCATCTCAACGCGGACGCTCCATCTCAACACCGCGAAAGCTAGGGTACGAAGCTAACACCACATTGCATCGGGATCCCAGCCACAAGTGAGTGAGTATGCCATCCTTAAATTGCTTTGGTAGTGGTGGTGCCGGTGTATGTGCTCATGTTATTGCAATGGAAACGACGATTGGTATGGAACGAGAGTGCGTGATGCAACCATCTTCGCAAGGTGCGCATCGAGAGTACGAAGTATATCCTCCGCCAACGTCTCAAACTCCTGATCATTCCCTTCACTCGCTGCTTCATAAGCTCTTCCTAGACGTATCTTGACGGAGGTTGCTTCTGGGTCATAGGTGCACGCGTACTCCTTAAGCCGGTCGTACTTCTTAATCAATCCACTGACAGACTCTTGTTCCTGCACTGCGGTAATTTCTGATGTGCTATGTTTCTTGGTCTTAACCTTCCATCCTGCGATCTTTTTAGACTTGGTCGTGGCGACCTTCCTGCTTCCCCGGGCTGGGATAGCAGCATCCTCCACGAGAATATCGTCGCTAGCCTTCCGCTTGAGCGGATTCTGCGCAGCTACAGGGGCCTCCACGAGCTTCCTCCGGATTGTTTCAACGATCTTGCTCTTAACGTCATTAATCACACCAGAGCCGATGACCAGGTCGAAGCTGGCTAACCCCTTAACCTCTAACAGGCACGTCTCCAAGCAGTTGACCTCAGTGAACCACTTTGCTTCGATCCTGCCCTGGAGAGTGATAGCGAAGTGACGTAACATCAGCTTCGCGAGTTGCGGCATGAGATACTGCCTAAAGATACCATGAAGATCTCCTATGCCATGCACATCAACGTGAACGGACTTCACCAGCTGTCTCTGAGATGGTAGTACTCCAAATCCTAGAAATCTGTATGCCTGGAATGAGTCGCTGAATGAGAGTGTGTTTATCGAGAGCGGAAGATGTCGGGCTTCTTGATTGATCTGCCGACAGGTACTGAGGAGGGCGACTTCAATGTTTCCCCTGAAGTAAGGACACTTCCTGCGGCTACCGTATTGACTCATGTTATAATGATAAATCTTGTCACGTAGTTCGCGAGGTAGTCGCAGGAAAGGAAATGTGCCCGGCTGCAACCTGGGGGTAGTCCCCTCCCTCCAAAGCGCTTCCATCTCCTCATCACCGTCAAATTCGTCGAAGAGGTCTCGCAAGGCCCCAATCATGCCGTCTTTGTAGTGGCACTCGCACTCGCACTGGCGGTCGGGGTGATCTTGGTCCAGACAGGCGTGGCGATCGTAGTCGCCTATGTATTCGGCCATCCAGCATGTGGGACATCTATCCGGGTCATCACACTCCCCCCCGCAGTCCAGGCCACAGTAGTTGCACTCTGGCTCGTAATCTTCAACGTGTGAGGACATTGTGGTGATAACAACGAACGAAAATATATGGGATAATGGCAAATCACGATTTTGAAGGATGAACGTGTCGTAGGTGGATTCCAATCTGTTCCTGAGAGGTTCCTGATGAGATGGACAAGAACTTGACGTTTTCAGGCAAAGGGTTTGGTTGAGGTAGGAGGTGGATGTCGTAAGAATAAGGTTTACGTACATTCGCCACTGAGGGCACAGGCAGTGATGCGTGACCCATGACGTCTCCAAAGCGAAGCCCATTCAAATTGTGTCACCATGAACAACCTTAGCAGAGAGAATGTTACATTGCAAGGCTTCAGAGTTGAGAGGTTGTACGCCTTACCAACGAGCAGCAAACGCCAGTACAATGCTGAGCCATTATTCAAATCTTCCAAGTCTCCCAAGACTCTTCCATGTCGCGTCAGTTCAGGCTATTAGTTCATCTTGTTCTCCACCTTCAATGATTATCTCGGACAGCACCCCCACTAGCCTTATACCAGACATCACCACCCCATCGCATCATGCGCTCAACGGCAGCAGTGGGCCCGTCGATTGCAGGTCGCACATCAAGGTAGAAGACCGGCTCTCCAGTGGGCTCTGGCGGTCCCGAGTAATAGTCGATTACGTATCGCACCTCTCGGGCTTTGCCACCAGACGTTTGCCGTTGCACAAACCAGTCATGTCGGTCAAATGGAGGCTCGGTCCTTTGACTGTCAGCAATCCTTCCCGCACCACACAACGTCGTCCACGTACCTGAATCTCTCAGGGTAGATCCAGCCCATAAACTGCAACATGCTCGCCTTCGGCGTTCTTGAATTAGGTCTGCCCATGAACTTGACCAACCGCGGCGGCACCACTTCCTCGTCCCTAGTCGGAGCTCCAGGCCTGGTAATTGACCCATCTTCCCCTCTCTTACACTCTCTCCATCCCTTAATCAGACCGTTCCCAAACCGCCGCTCCCACTCCACAATCTCCGCCCAAGCGCCTTCATTCAGAAAGTTGTGTACCTCCACCATCGATTCGACCGCATCCTCCGGGGTGTCGTCATATCCTTTTCGTAGCATGGCATTATACATTTGCTGTGGCGAGGGATACTCCCAGTTGCCCGAAGCATCCCCTTTTGGTATTGAAGAGAGGGTCCGTTCGACTGGAAGGTGGACTGTTTGGTGTTGGGCCCGGTTCTGGGAGAGGTCTGACGGCATGTAGTTCAAAGGATTTAGCTTAGAGAGCGTCGTACTCGGATTCCATCTTGAGGACTCGAGCGGACTGTTGGGCGCTTTCACCGGACAGGAGCCGTCCTGTGGCGTCGTTGCGCTTTTCTGGGGCGGGTATGAGGATGGGACGGGGCACGGGGATATGGTGGCGGCGTGCATTGGGCATCCTGGCTGTCTTCGTGTCAATAGGATTGCACCTTCAACAGTAGGCAAAGAAGACTGTACCGGAGGGGTTTCGTCGACTTTACGAATTGATTGCAGGCGACTTGGCGCATTGAGCCTCTCTGTATCGGCCCAGAACCAACCCATGCTTGCGATGCGGATGAGATACGCTCTGCGCGTAGCGCTTTAGATGTACAAAGAAACCCTGATTGAGACAGGATCTGGAGAGAAGATATCCCTAGAGTAAACCGAGAAAATGGATAGGTTTATGGTCGAAAGGCACGCTTGATCGGTAATGATAAGTTTCGCATGTGTCAAACAAACATGGGACATGGGAGGCGTCCGCCAAGCTCTGACGAGCTCCGCTTCTCCTTCTCCCGTATTTGCCTCTACCCTAACTCAAGATATCCACCTACCCATTTAACAATGCAGCTTATGTTACATCTCAGGTCTCTAAGTCTTTGAGATCCATGGAATAAAAATCGTCAATGATAGATAAGACATAAACAGCACAAAACCAAAAATTGATGGACACACGGGGATTTGAACCCCGGACCATTCACAAATCAGATACGAAGATGCGAAGCGAATATCATACCCCTAGACCATGTGCCCGTTGATCAAGGGATGTCTTATTTGGTAACTTATCACTTTCAATTGCGGGAGGCGTTCGACGGAGCAATTATATCATCATCATATGTACAAGTAATGGTCCAGGACTCACAATTGAATACATAAGAGCCTTTGAATGCGAAAGCTCGCCATAGTGATTAATGATTCTACGCTTCGAACGGTAGAGTGAGAGGTACTATAAGTACGCCACGACTCCAAAATAGTCGTCCCTAGAATCCCCAAGAATGCCACCTCTACTGGTTGTACACATCTCACGCCTAACCGTGCTCTAGATGTTCGGTGACAACTGATCGTACCTGACGCATCGTTCAACCTGCCCTCTAGTCAGTACTGTTTTGCGTAAAGTCCATTTTTCTGAAGGCCACTTACACTCTCGATGGAAGCTTGCAAAAACTTTCGCGCTTCTAGACCAACCCACACCTTCAACATCGAAGTTTCCCCTTTCCTAAGATTCCGGAGTAGTGAAGTCCCGCCCTGCTGCGCGCCCAATTCTCGGAGAATAGGTAAAGCACTGAAGATGTTATTAGCCACTTTGAAGGTCGTAAGAAGGGACTAAGCCGCACCTCTTGAACAGATCTAAGTCTGGGTCGAGACTTCGCCCGATCCCCTCTAATAAGAGAATACTAATGACGACGTTGACAAAATCCCCTTCCATCCGTACATGGTGACTTCGGACCATCGAGAGCACCTCGTTCAAGACGTCACCGATCTTAATGTTCCCGAGAGCAAAAGTCCGACTCTTGACTCCGAGCACTAGGTGCTGCATCCTGAGAGCAAAAACCTCTTCGTCGATGACTGCGTCTGGCTGTCGACAGCGCTCCACCATCAGATGTCCGGCACGATAGCCGTCAAACTCGGCGATGGCTTTGAAAAGATCTAAGAAATTCGTCCGATTCGTCGCGTTGAGTTGTGTGACCAGACCAGTGTCGATGAAGATCAGTTGGGGCCTGTAACCTTCTTTATCAATCTGATCGAGTGTTGCCAACCACTCCTTTGGCTTATGCCTATGGGGTCTGAGCTTTTGCAGCACTTGCTCGGTGACGTCAGTAGATTGCTCGGGGTTTTCTGATTGTTTGTGGCGGCCAAAGGCTAGGTTGAGTTGTTCAGGCTTGTAGAAGCGGACCATGATATTGCCCGGATGTAGGTCTGCATGAACGAAGTTGTCGATCAAGAGCATGCGTAAGAACGCGTCGAGGCCTTCGTCTGCAATCTCCTGCTGAAAGATGCCGCCGCCGTCTTCAAGAAAAGCTTCGAGCGGGATGCCTTGAGCGAATTCCTCTACCAGTACCTCGCGCGTTGTATAATCGGTGTAAGGATAAGGAAACCATGCAGTGGTCCGATGTTGAAAGTTTTTCCGGAACAGTGATAGATTCGCGGACTCGATTCGTAAGTCGAGCTGTAACCGCATCATTTCTCCAAACTGCTCGACTTCATCTGGCAATGATAGCCATTCGATTGTGGGGATCGCGTTTAGCAAAGAAGCAAAGAAACCCATGATCCGTAAGTCTCTCCGCACCATCCGTTCAACTTTCGGATGCAGCACTTTGATTGCAACGTAAGTGGATGGGACTCGCGATGGCGTACTCTTGACAAGTACATCCACGTTCTTCCTAACCCTTTGACGTATATTTCTCCTAGGCCTTGCCAAATCAGGGTCACCAGGTACAGCTAGATCTGACTTTAGTTTCGCTTTGTATACCTGCGCGATTGCTCCCACCCCTAGCGGTTGTTCCTGAAACTCCTCAAAGATTGTGTCGAAAGGTCTTCCGTCAAAGGCTTTGACGATAGTCCTCTTGGTGTCCTTCAAAGAGTGGGCGGGAGCGTGGGAGTGGAGTGCCGACATGACGCTGCACATCTCGGTCGGGAAGATATCGGTTCGGGAAGCCGCCCATTGACCCAACTGGAAGACTGAGATCAGCAACAACCCTCGAGACTCATAGGTGGACGGGCTTGCGTACTTTGATGAAAGCAGGACCGGCACGCTCCATTGAATGCACCAGGAAGCCATACCACCAGAGAGTCCCAGTTCGCTCATTGTCACGATCTTTCCTCCGTCTACCGACCCATATCACAGGTACAGTGACGATGACCGGCACAAAGATCAGGACCAAATGCAGGAAACGGAAGCCCGTGGCAATTGGTTCGTAAATATAGTTGTCTAAGAATAAGATGACGCTTGTCCATGCTCTGCGAAAGCCGTGAACGTCGTCGGGTAAGCTCTTCTCAATCTCTGCGCGCGATGCTTCCAACATATGCTCTTCACCGGTCTTGCCATCTCCATTGTCCTCCTCGCTCAGCTTCACGAAAGCCGCCGGACTTAGAGCGCCCAACAAGAGTGTTCCGGCAATAGGTGGCTTGGAGAAGAAACCTTGCCGAGTGTAACGGCGCGCAGTTGTCGAGAAGTACTGTTGACTTCGCGGAAAGACAAAGCGACTGCGCTGGGCCCCATAGCGAAGACATGTCCGACCAAAGGTGAAGGCCACCCGCATTGTCTCCTTGACAGCTAGTGAAGCAGGCCAATATCGAAGTCAAGGGTTTCCATCGGTCTGAGTAAACATCAAGTTGGCTATCACAAGCACTACTGGATGATTTAGGGCCGACGTCATCCCGCACCACGCCCGGTCTGGCCCCCCAACACATTGTAATATCTTGCAACGTGTGAAATATGCTAGGGCTTCCAGGTTTGTTTCTGTATACAGCCTCTGGAACACATCTATATTCAATATCTCGGTCGGCAAAAGTTCATATATAAAGGGTAGGCTGCAGATGCAGATAGACTACAGCAATTCCTAGAATGTTGGCTCCTCGGTTTGCTCAGAACTTTTTGCAACTTTTTTTTGAAAATCACACTCAAATTCAGTGTTTTGATGTTAAAATCACAATAAA
>JAABUU010007636.1_pt1 | contig 11038 bp, 8 predicted proteins | sample 5559301 | NCBI WGS metagenome assembly JAABUU01 (sample SAMN10711884, study PRJNA513360) | rock metagenome | isolation source: Antarctica rocks | place: Antarctica: Victoria Land, Richard Nunatak white
GAGGGGGGCCTGTCAGCATGGTCGCGCGCAGGAAGCGGTCGAGAACCTCATCGAGGGCGGGGTCCGCGTGGGTCGCGAGCGCGTGCGCGAAACGAACCGGCGGCATCGCTTCGAAAGGAGCGAGGGCCGCGTAGGAGCGCGACGCGATAGTTGCTTGCGGAATCGTCCTCTCCACCCTCCGAAACCGGCGTGCCGATAAGGTGCGCCAGTGCGAACCAAGGTGAAGCCGAACCCAGCGGCGCCTTCGCAAGACCGGCGGCGAGCTTCGCGGCGATTTCGCGCGACACGGTGCTGGTCAGACACGACGAGCCGCCCGAGCGCGGTGCGGCCTCGAGCGCGCCGGGCGCCGTCGCCTCGCGTAGGGCCGAGAAGAGGGCCGTGCAGCTGGTGCGGCCGTCCGCTTGTTCGAGGTCTGCCGTCTCGACGGTGATGCGCCGCTGCCGCATGCGAAGCAGCAGACGCTCTTGACTCGACCGAAGCGCGCCGCGCTCGGCATCGAACGAATGTTGAAGAGCGCGCGATCCAGCCGGTGCGCCGTCGGGAAAGAAGAGCCGGATCGCAAAGATGTGCCGCAGCAACCCCGGGCTATTTCCGACATCACGCGAGAAACGAAGTGCTCGAACGAGCCAGTCGGCCGTGAGCGTTAACCGTAAGTCGACTTCGGCGGACTGCAATGGCGTCTCGATCGACAGCGGTCCGGGCGGCGATATTTCGAGCGACGGCAGACTGGAATCCGGCGCCGCAGGCGCGGGCGCAACGGATTCAAATCGCGCCGGAGACCCGTTTGAGATTATTTCGCTCGTTTCGATTGGCCGCGGCGCGACCTTCCCATCGTCCGCCTCTACCGCGCGACTAGACGCTGTGTCGGCGATCGTTTGCGGTGCCGCCACCGCGATGACGGAAAAGGGTAATTGCAGTGCGGCGCTCGGAAACGCAGGAACGGCACCGACGATAACCGGCAGTGAAGAGAGGCCGGGCATCGGAACGCCGTCAAGTGATATCTTGGCCTCGGCTTCGATGATCGTCCCCGCGGCCAGTGGATCGTCGACGATCGTTAACCAGCGAATGATAACGTCGACGCCCGGGGCGACGTCGCGCATCTCCAAACCACGCTGCGATGAGAACAGCGACAGCGCCATGTTGTCGTGAAGCGCGGCGCCGTTGATCGACATGCTGCCGGGCAGGAATCTCATCGAAGCACATGCGTCCACGCGCAGCGCGAGATGCGCGGCGATTCCGTCGCCGGTGTTCCGAACCGATAGCGTATAGGCGAGCTGAGAACCGGGAGCGACCGTTTCGCGCGGTTCGGAAACGAAGGTCGCGCCGGCGCAAGCCGGTTGCGCATCGACCGCAAGTCCGAGCGGATCGAGAGAAAACGGTGCGCTACCTCGCGCCCGTACCAAGCCGTCAAACGAGACGGTCGTCGTACGCGGCACGAGCTTGTGCAGCCGCAAGTGCACGATCGCTTGACGTGCTTCGCCCGCAGCGTCCCCGAACGCGATTGCGTTCCCTTTGCGAGGCCACTCATCGACTGCTTCCAGCTCGAGCTCCTCGGGGAGACGTAGGTCGACGTGAACGTCGCGCGCGGCGTCGTTTCCCTCGTTTGAGAGCTCGATCGCAACGGCCGTCACGCGGCCGTAGCGCAGCGGCGCTTGGGAGATCCGGGTTAACCGCGACGAACTCGCGACAAAGCGCGGACGGGAGCGAATGATGTGGCGTTGCTCGCCGAAGTCAACGTCGCCACCGTTCGAAGTCGTAAGGGTAGCGCCCAAGCGCAATTCCGTTCCATTGGGCTGAGGCGTTGCGGCGCGAGCTTGGATCGCCAAGATACGGGGCGTTTGCGGCGCGAGCACGCCTAAGACCAGGGTGCTATCGATGAGGGACCGGTGTTCCCCCGCGTCCACCACGGCGATCTCTTCCAAACCGGCATCGTGCGTTATGGTAAGAACCGCGTCGCTCGCGGCAACGGTACCGGTGTTGAGTATCGTCAGCGCGTAGGCGACGTCGGCGCCGGGGGCGATCGTCCTGGAACCGGACACCGACAGGGCGTTGCGCGTGGAATCGAAGCGGGGCTGCGAAGCGACGGTCAGCGTCCGCTCGAAGCGTATCTCGCCTTGCGACCAGTGCAGGTGCGCTTCCGCTTTCAAACGACGTCCGCTGGGCAAAGGCGAGGCGAGGATCGCCTTGAGCATCATCACGGTGGTCGAACCGGGCGCAAGGTCTCCGAAAGCGCAGTTGACCGGTGACCGTGATGGATCGGGATACGGCTGTCCGTCCAGAGTCAGCGAGCCGAACGCGTAGACCACGGTCGCCGGGAGGACGACGGACCCGGCCAACTCGCGGCTCAATGCTTCGTCCGATGTTGCGAGCCGTGAGCCGAAAGGTAAGCCGTTGCCCCGGGGTCACCACCTCGGCCGTGGAGCCGTCGTCGGTCAAGACCTCAAAGCGTGTCTCATCGGCGTCCAGCCGAACCGGCGAAGTGACGGTAAGCGCCGCCGGCTTGAGTTCGAACTCGCGCACGTCACGGGCGGCGACCGAGCCGGTCGCCGTAACGGGCGTGCCGTCCGCTAGCGGAGCGTCGATCTTAGCGCGGTATGAAACGGTCACGCTCGCGCCGGGTGCAAGGCGCGCGGCAACGACCGGCGGATCGACCGCAGGGAACGGTTCACGTGCCGCCGCCATCGCGAACGGTCGACCGTCGACTTGGGCGCTCTGACCGACGAAACTTGTACAGGGCGGCGTCGGCAGCATGACGACGACGTCGCTTGCAGAGCTCTGCCCGCGGTTACGGACCATTGCGGTGATGAGCACTTCCCCGTCCGGTACGGCGGTGTCGACTGCGGTTATCGCAAGCTCGGAAGCGCTTGCGAGCTCCGCGCGGCTTCGGACGGTAAGCCGGACGATGTTCGAACCGGTAACGGGTATGTCTTGGGAGGCGAGTGCGGCTTGCAGTTCGATCGGCGTGCCGTCTTCCACGATCGAATCGACGATGTACGCGATGGAGATCCGGCGCACGGCCCCCGGCGCGACCTCACCGATATCGATTCCGTCGTTCGCTAGTTCAGCCGCCGTGCCGGCCGCCACGCTCGACTCATCGAGCGAGGCCGAGTCGCGAACGTACGTAAGGCTCGGTGGCGACGAGAAGTGCACGCGCACTCCCCGAGCCGGTGCGCCACCGAGATTTGTGAACGAGACTCGCGCGTGCACCGTCATCCCCGGCTCGACAAAACGTTCGGGCGAAACGACGAGCGTTCGAAACCCTTCGGGCAAGGCAGGAGAACCGTGAGCGAACACGCCCAGAAGCGCTAGACGATGCATCATAGGCAAAGAGCGCTTCATGTTTGCGACCCTTAGCGACTTAACCTAGACCGAACAGTGGGTCTTTCGGGCTACGCGAGTCCGCAGGCGCTCGTTTGAAGGACGCCGCCGCGCGCCCTGAACACTACGTCGATTCGAGACTGCGGCGCGTCAGCTATCTCGACTATCTCGAAGAAGCCGCGTGCCGAGAACCTTGGCGATGATTTCGCTGCGGCGGTGCGAGTCGGTCTTCATGGCGATGCGCTTGATGTGATCGGCGACCGTGGTTTCCGCGATACCGAGCGTGTCGGCGATCTGACTGGTTCCATGACCGAGCATGACTTCGCGTAGCACTTCGCGTTCGCGCGGAGAGAGGTTGAAGCGCGCGGCCGCGCGCGTGATCGGATCGCGCAGTTGCAAGCGCTCGGAGAGAACCGCGACGTAACCCTGCGGGCCGCCGTGTAGTGGCAACACCCGCAGCAGCACGGGTTCTCCGAAAAGTTCGCCGATTGCGACGCCGACGACCGGCTCGCCCTCGCCCGCCGGCCCTATTTCAGGCAACGGCTCGGAAAGCGCCCGGCGCACCGCTTCGGTGAGTTGTTCAGAGCCGCTCGGGTCGGCCGCTTCGAACAGCCACGCCGCTCCACGGGTGGTGCAGACGATACGCAGGTCGGCGTCAAGGATGAAAACTTCGGGCGCAGCGCGCCGCACGATGACCGAAGCATCGGCCTGATCGGTGAGGGACGAAGCACCTTCGAGCATTCGTTGCGGCGGCGACGACGACGGGATGCGGGCTTTGGCGATGGCCATCGTATCGCTATATCGGCTTCCCGGCGCGCGGCTTGAGAGGTCGCGCGCAGATTAACGGTCATTTCGGACAACTGTCCACGCGCGACGGCGGCCTGCAATCGTATACTAGAGGCGATGGCTTCGTATCTGGAGAGCCTCTCCCACCGGGTCCTGGTCTTTGACGGCGCGATGGGTACCGAGGTGATGGCGCGTGACCTGACGCCGGACGATTTCGGCGGCGTGCGCTACATGGGCTGCAACGAAGCCCTAGTGTTGAGCCGCCCCGACCTCATCGCAGACGTTCATGAACGGTACCTCGCCGCGGGCGCCGACATCGTCGAGACCGATTCGTTCACTGCCTCACGTCTGAAGCTCGACGAGTACGAACTCGGTGAGAAGACCGGCACGATCAACCATAATGCTGCCGCACTGGCGCGAGCCGCTTGCGACGCCTACGCGACGCCGCAAAAACCGCGCTTCGTCGCGGGAAGCCTCGGGCCGACGGGGATGTTGATCTCGTCGTCGGACCCGGCGCTCTCGAAGATCACGTACGAAGAACTAGCAGCGCTCTACGGAGAACAGGCGCGACATCTGGTCGAGGGCGGCGCGGACCTACTGCTGCTCGAGACCAGTCAAGATCTGCTTGAAATGAAAGCGGCCGTCGCCGGCATCGTTCGCGAATTCGAACGCGGACTGCGACGCGTCCCGATTCAGGCACAAGCGACGCTCGACGTGACCGGACGCATGCTGCTCGGTACCGATATCCGCGCGGTGACGGCAACGCTCGACGCGCTGCCGATCGACGTCATCGGCCTCAACTGTTCCACCGGCCCCACGCACATGCGCGACGCTGTGCGGTATCTCGTCGAGAATTCGCGCTGCTATGTCGCGGTCATTCCCAACGCCGGCCTGCCGCTCATGGGGTCCAAGGGCGAAACGATTTATCCCGAAACGCCTGATCAGATGGCGCGCGAATTAGGGGCGTTCGTTCGCGATTTCGGCGTCAATGCGATCGGCGGGTGTTGCGGAACGACGCCGGCGCACATCGCCGCATTCGTCGCGGCAGTCGCCGGTAAGCGTGGCCGCGCCCCGGAATCAAAGCCGCTTCAATTCGCCGCATCGTCCATGACGGCGACGGCGCTCAAACAGGACGGTTCGCCGCTGCTGGTCGGCGAGCGCATCAACGCGCAAGGTTCGCGCCGCATCAAGCGGCTGCTGCTAGAAGAAGACTACGACGAGATCGTACTCGTGGCCCGCGAGCAGGTCGAGGGCGGTGCCCATGTGCTCGACGTCTGCACCGCGCTCACCGAGCGCAGCGACGAAGACGCGCAGATGGCGATCCTCGTTAAGCGCCTAGCGCAGTCGGTCGAGACGCCGCTCATGATCGACTCGACCGAAGCCAAGGTCGTCGAAGCTGCGCTGAAGGTCTACGCCGGCCGCGCGATCGTGAACTCCGTGCACCTCGAGAACGGGCGCACGAAGGTCGACACGATCATGCCGATGGTGCGCGAACACGGCGCCGCCGTCGTTGCGCTGACGATCGACGAAGCCGGTATGGCGAAAACCGCCGAGCGCAAGCTCGAAGTCGCTGAACGCATTTACGACATCGTGGTCGGTGAGTATGGCATTCCGGCGGGAGCGCTGATCTTCGATGCGCTGACGTTTACGCTTGCGACCGGCGATGCGGAGTTTCTCGATTCCGCCGTGCAGACGATCGACGGCATCGCGCTCATCAAGGAGCGCCTGCCGGGCGTGCTCACGTCGCTTGGCGTCTCGAACGTGTCGTTCGGACTCAAGCCGAGCGCCCGGGCGGCGCTTAACTCGGTGATGTTGCACCACTGCGTCAACGCCGGCCTCGACATGGCGCTGGTGCACGCCAAAGAGATCACGCCGTACGCCGAGATCGATGCAACCGAACGCGAACTCTGCGATGATTTGGTGCTCAATCGCCGTCCGGATGCCTTAGCGCGCCTGATCGAACACTTCGAGAACGCAGGGCCCGGGCAACAGGCTGCCGCGGCGATCGACGACGATGCGAATGACTCGGCGGAGACGCGCGTCCACAACGCGATCTTACGTCGCCGCAAAGACGGCATCGAAGCGAAGCTCGACCTGGTGTTACTGCATCGGGATCCGGTCGATACCCTCAATAACGTGCTCTTACCCGCGATGAAAGAAGTGGGCGACAAGTTCGGAGCGGGTGAGTTGATTCTGCCCTTCGTTCTACAATCGGCCGAAGTGATGAAGAAGGCGGTTGCCCACCTCGAACAGTTTCTCGAGAAAAAGGAAGGCGTCACCAAAGGGACGCTGGTGCTGGCAACGGTGTTCGGCGACGTGCACGACATCGGAAAGAACCTCGTCAATACGATCCTGAGCAATAACGGCTACACCGTGCACGACCTCGGCAAACAGGTGCCGATGAACACGATCCTCGAGAAGGCAGTCGCCGTCAAGGCCGATGCGATCGGGCTATCGGCGCTGCTAGTCTCGACCTCGAAGCAAATGCCGGTTTGCGTGGCCGAACAGAACGCGCGGGGGCTGGCGTTTCCCCTGATGATCGGCGGCGCGGCGATCAATCGTGATTTCGGCCGCCGCATCGCCTTCCTCGACGATGGGTCACGCTACTTCGAGCCCGGCGTCTACTACGCGAAGGACGCTTTTGAAGGCCTCGAGATCATGGACGTGCTGACATCCGAACCCGAGCGGCGTGAAGCGTTCGTTGCGAAGATGCGCCGTGATGCCGAACGCTCGCGCGATACGGCGCGCACGAAAGCGGCGCCGCCGGGGCGCGAGGGCGCGACGGCGCGCGAACACCTTTCGGCAGTCGAACCGCCGCGCGCGCCGTTTCTCGGCGCGCGTACCGTCGACCGCATTGCCGTGCATGAGCTATGGCCGCACTACGACCTGCGCAGTCTGTACCGCTTATCGTGGGGCGCTGCGAACCTCAAAGGTGAAGAGTGGGAGCGTCTGCTGCGCGACGAATTCGAGCCGCGGCTGCGTCGCTACGAGTTGCTGGCCGAGCGCGAACCGGTGCTGGCTCCACGCATCGTATACGGTTACTTTCCCGCCGCGGGTTCCGGCGACGATGTCATCGTCTACGACCCGTCGGAGCGCACGCGCGAAATAGGACGTTTTACGTTCGCGCGTCAGGCGGGAGGCGAACACCTCTGCCTCGCCGACTATCTGCGCGAACCCGCCGACGGCGGCGCGAGCGACGTCATCGCCCTGCAGATCGTCACGGTCGGACGCGACGTGTCGGAACGCATCGACGCGTTGCAGCAAGCGGGAGACTACAGCGACAGCTACTACCTGCACGGGTTCTCCGTACAGGCGGCGGAGTCACTCGCCGAGCATACGCATCGGCGTATCCGCACTGAACTCGGGCTCGACGCCGATCGCGGAAAGCGGTATTCCTGGGGATACGGCGCGTGCCCCGATCTCTCGCAGCACGAGCTCGTCTGGCGTCTGCTCGATGTCGACCACGCGCTCGGCGCACAGTTGACCGAAGCCTATCAGATCGTGCCGGAACAGTCGACGGCGGCAATCGTCATCCACCACCCGCAAGCATCGTACTTCAACGCCGCTGCGGTTCGCGAACTGGCCGCCGTCTAGGAGGCCGCACCCTATCGCGACCGGCCGCGCGCCCGCAGGCGATCGGCGACCGCAAGTCCGCCGCCGACCGCACCGCAGAGCGTGTCGCCGAGGTTCCAGCCGAAGCCTTCCTTCGAGCCGAGCAGACTCTGCCCAACTTCAATGAGCGCGCTGTAGATAGCGACGCCGATGATGCACGGCGCGACGACCCGCTCGCGCCCGTTCTCGATGAGAGCACGCCGCGTCAGATAGCCGACGACGGCGAAGGCAACGATGCTATAGACTTTGCGTAATGCGACGTGCCAAGGCAGCGCCGTCGGCGAGGTGAGGTGGTAGAAGTCGTCGCGTAACGCGAGCACGTAGAGTGCGCAGGCAACCGCGACTGCAACGATCGTCCAGGGTTTCATCTTCGGTCAGCCGTGCTCGTCTGCGGACTCGGACGGGGCTTAGGATCCATGGGCGTCAAGGTAACATTTGCATTGCGAACGTCGTATCCCACACATACTCGGATGGTAAGGGTTTGCAGGTAGTCACCGTTAGCGGGTACGTCGCTCGACGCGCGGCGGTCAAGGCGGCATCATCGAACGCCTGTTGCCCGCTCGGATGAACAACTGCTGCGCTCGTGGTCGCACCGCCGGCGTTCACATCAACGCGTACGGATGTGCCGAACTTCGCATCGACGGACATATGTTTCATTGAATTGGGAAACTTCGGCACCATGTCCGTATACGCATTTGGTGAGACAAAACCAGAACGGAAGCGGTCGTGAGTAACGGTGGGCACTTTGCATGCCGATCGGTGCTCGGCGCCCCAACCGTCGGGATACACCGGAGCAATGACGGAAACGGCGTGCGGCTTCGGCGCCCGAAACGGTGCGCCTGTCCTAACCGTAGTCGCGACCGGAACGCAATTGTGAGTTGCCGGTTCATACGTGCTCGTCATCAAGACCCGAGTAACGGTTCCACCATGCCGGGATACCTCGGCGCCGAAATGATGACAACCTTGCGCGGCGTTCCAGCGGCATCCACCGTCAGCTCGAACGTCGCGACCTTTGCTGCGCCGAATCGGGCTACGACTTCGCGAGCCCTTTGAAGTTCATAATTCAATGGCGGTGAACCCGTGCGGTGCCTCTTGCGGCCCAATAGGTACGCTAGCCGGATGCCGCGATTGGGCACGGCGCAGTTGGGAGCAACTGCAACCTCCGACGCTTGCGCAAGAATCGGCTGGGTCGGCTCAAAAGCCAACACGGGCGAAAGCGATTGCATGACGAACGCGATGAGTGCGAGCAACATAAGTGCACCTCCAAGTGCCGCAGGCGAAAGCCGTACGCGTCGTGGCCCAGCCTCCAAGAGACGCTCGATGCGCACAACGGTCGAGTGACGCGAGCCGATCGCGCTCGGCGCGACAAGCGGTACGTGCGATCCCGCTCCACAAGCCAGCCGCGCCAAGACGTTTGCGAAATGATCGCCTGAGCCGGTTCGAACAACGACCCAGTCGTCACATGCGATCTCGCGTTCCATCGAGAGCCGACGCATGATGAACCATGCAGCCGGATTGAGAGCGACGAACGCTTCGATGATCCGCGCCAGAGCGTTCGTCCACACATCGTAACGACGCAAGTGGGCGGCCTCGTGGATGATGATCGTTTTGACGGCGTCGGCGCGCACCGCTTCGATGAGCGAGGCCGGCAAGATGATGGCTTTGCGCAAGAAGCCGATGGCCAGCGGGACTCTCGCGCGATGAGATAGGAAAACCGGATACTCGTGTGCCGCCGACCATAACGAAGCCGTGCGCCTGATCGCCGCGAGTTCCCAAAAATCGAGCACGAGACCGGTGGCTCGCACACAAGCTACGAGCACCCAAATAAGCGCGACTGCGATCGCAAGGTACTCGGGTATCGCTATTTGTGATTTGCGCGGAAGTTCTGGAGTCGGCTCGGTTACCACGTCTGCAGACGTAGCCGGCACGTCCGCCGCATTGAGGCGCGGTTGCGCAACGCGACGAACCGACACGCTGCTTCGCTCCCTTGTGGCCATTGCAGCATCGCTTGTCGATTCGGGAGACTGCTGCATCGAAAGACAAACGGTGCCGACCGGGATAAGCAGGAGCGCCCCCAGGGCGCACAACCAGATAGCGTAGCGGGTGGTGGCGCCTAATTTCGGACGGAAGCGCAGCCCGAGCCACACGGCGCCCACGATCAGTGCCCCTTCCCAGAGGCTGTCGAAGAGGCCGGCGGCGATTGCAAGCGCCGCAGGCGCAATTGCGATAGTCACTGACGTACCTTCGTCTTGTGGGAAAGCAGTTCACGGATGTGTTCGCGATCGGCGTCGCGCAGGGGCACATCGTCGAGCAATGTCATCGCCAGGGCGTTTGGCGAGTTTTGAAAGAAGCGCGCAAGCACGTGGTTTACCGCGGATTTCGCCGCGTCGTGACGTTCGGCCAGGGGGCGGTACACATAAGCGCGGCCGACTTCCTCGTGCACAACGTGACCCTTCCCTTCGAGTGTGCGCAGTGTAGAGAGCACGGTGTTGTACGCTAGCGCCGGCGGCGACAATGCTGCGGCAACCTCGGACACGGTCGCGCGCTGCTTCGTCCAAAGCACTTCCATCAATCGCAGCTCGTGGTCAGTGAGCACAAGCGCTTTCTTACGTGGCATTATGCCTCCTAGTATCGTAGTTGCATCGTACGCTCCCGCGAACGTTCTGTCAACTATGATTCTAAGAGCGGAAGAGCCTCATGGCGGGTTCCTCGGGCTCCTGGAGCCCGAATTGGGGAACAACGGGGCATGTCGAGTGCGCGCATGCTGCTACGGACCGAGCGTTATACCGAGGGGATCGTAGTGGACCGGGATGGGACGCTGTTCTTCTCGATGACGAACCTGGGAACGATTTCGCGCTTTCGCCCCGGCGACGCGAAGGCGGAGCTTTGGGCGCACATTCCCGACGCCAACGGTCACAAGATCGACGTTGACGGAACGCACGTCGTCATGTCGAGCACCGGCGCAATCCTACGTCTCGATGCGAGCGGCCGTGTGGTCAACGTCGTTGCCTCGCGGGTCGCCGGCCGCTGGCTGACATATCCGAACGATGTGTCGCTCGACATGCACCGCGGGGGCTTTTATGTGACCGACTCAGGCTACAAGAGCACGCCGACGACGATGCCGGCCGACCCGCAAGGGCGCGTGTACCGCGCCGATCCCGATCAGACGATGCGCCAAGTCGCGGGCGGCATTGCGTATTCGAACGGCGTCGCGCTCTCCCGCGACGGCAAACTGCTGTACGTCAGTGAAAGCACCGCTCGGCGCCTTTGGTCGTATGAGGTCCGCGACAACGGGGACCTCGGGAATCGAAGGCTGCTAGCC
>JAABUU010007638.1_pt1 | contig 11037 bp, 12 predicted proteins | sample 5559301 | NCBI WGS metagenome assembly JAABUU01 (sample SAMN10711884, study PRJNA513360) | rock metagenome | isolation source: Antarctica rocks | place: Antarctica: Victoria Land, Richard Nunatak white
GCGGGAATGCTCGGGCGGATCGAACGATGCGGCCCCAAGGCGCTGCCCTGCATCCGGGTGAACGAAGGTGCCGGTGCGTTCCAGAGCGAAGGACACGACGATTACCGAGTGATCCAAGGGTATTAGAGGCTGGGCACTTCCGGATCAGGGGCCGGAGCGGCGGTCCCGTTACCCTCTCGACGCCGTGCAAAACGAAACGGTATGCACTGCGCTTCGTTCGCAGCCAAGGGAAGGAGCAGGAAATGATATTTGACACCAAGATAGCGATTGTCGTGCGCAGCGATCTCGAAGTCTGGCAGAAGTTGAACGTCAGTGCCTTCCTTGCGGGCGGGGTCGCGGCGGCTTTTCCTGAGTGCATTGGCGCGCCATACCTAGACGGCTCCGGTACGGAGTACCATGCGATCATTGGGCAACCGATACTGATTTACGGCGGCGACAGAGCCGCGTTGCAGCGGGCGCTTGAGCGCGCGATTGCCCGCGACGTGAAGGCATCCGTCTATACTGAAGACATGTTCAAGACGACGCACGATGAGGCCAACAGGGCGGTGGTGAAGGCGGTGCCCCGGCCAGACCTCAATCTGGTGGGGCTGGCATTCAGAGCGGATCGAAAGATCATCGACAAAGTGGTCGATGGCCTGAAATTCCACGTATAACGCCCCGAACAAGGGTCTTTCGTTCACGGCTCGGCCTTGCACATGCACTGCTGTTCGAGTGCAAAAATTTCCACAATGGGTATTATTAACGGCTCGCACCTTCTATTCGCCAAGGCCGTTTTGTCCGTTTTCCCGTCCGACAATCATTTTGTCCGCTCTTTCGTGCGGGTGCTGGGGTTAGCGGACATATCCGGGGCGGCCGGTCATGGGTCGTTTGACGGACAAAGCGTCATAACTTCCAGGTTTCATCTCAACTGATCCGAAGTGGCGGCTGGTGACAGCGGTGTTGGGTCGAGGCCAGCTCGTAGATGCCGCCGACGATGCCCGCCAGGAACACCACCACGCCGATGGCGGCGGCGGCCGAGATATGGCGCGGGTTCATGAGGTTGCTGGCGCTCATGGCGAGGCCAGAGCGGTGATGATCCCGCTCACGGACACAGGGAGAGGGCGTTTGCGTTGTTCCACACCGTGCCCGATGGCTTGCCCGAACAAGACGTGGGCAGGGTGCCGGAGGTAATGACCACTGCGCCGGCGGTTAGATTGATGCCGCTGCGGGCTGTCAAGGCGCCCGAAAAGTCGCCGCCGGTTCCCGCAATCGCCGCGCGCGTTCCCTGCCCGATCGGCGTGGCGTCGAGCGAGCCGGCGGTCATCGCACCCACCACCGTCGCCCCCGCGCGCATGGTGACGCCTGCCGAAAAGTCTCCCGACGTTGCGGCGATGGAAGCCCGCCCATTGCCGCCGATTGGCGTGTTGTCCAGGCCATCGCTGGTCGCGCCAAGGTTGGCGAGGTAGATATCGGAGAGACCTTTCTGCGGTGCCACCGCCAGGCGAACTCCGGACATGGCAGTCGATGTGGTGTTGGCGCGAACAACCGTGCCGGCTGTATTGGTAAGGCTGCCGCCGAGGATGGAAGTGCCCAGCGCATTGGAAAGGTAGATATCATAAAGACTGCCGTTTGATGTCTGAGGATTGACGATCATCAGCCCCTGAATTGGCCGGTTCACGCCGTCCGTCCCGCGGGCCACGATACAGCCGCTGCTCATTGTGTCGCACGTCGGGTTAACAATCGTGACCCCGTTGGGTCGGTCAATCAGCAGCACGCCCATTGTGCCGGTCGCGGAATGAACTCCATCCATCCACACGTCGGTGATCTTGATCGAGCGGATGTCGCCATTCGTGCTGTCCAGAATGATCTGCGCGCTGTTGTTGGCTCGGCCAAGCGTGTCGTCTGCGATGTTGAATTGCAAGCCACCCAACAGGCGGATCGAGAAGCTGCCGCTGGTGACGGGGGCAATTTCGTTATGCGAAATGACGACGCCCTCCGGCCCCTGCGCGGCAACGGCGCCTTGCGCCACAGCCACCGGGAAGTCCAAACCGTTCCCACCGAGGAGGTTGTTGTGCTCGATGTGGGTTGATATTCCAGAGTTCACGTTCTTGTAGAACGTCGCGTTGCTGTTCCCGAAATTGTGGTCGACATAGAGACCATTGCCGACGTTCGTTATGGCGACAGGAAAGCTCGTGAAATAGTTATGGTCGAACTCTGCCGAATACACGTCGGGAACCGCGGTGTAGGCCAGGGCTGTTTGAGCAAGCCCGGTTGTGGTGTTGTCGAAATAAAAACCGGTGACGCGCGACTCACTCCCACCCACTGAAATCAGATTGATCAGCGTGGCCCCGGCGCGGATGATGGAGGACGCTCCATCGCCGACGAGCTGCAAGGCGGCAATGCCCGATCCGTTCGCCGGGATCACGACAGTCGTTTTGAATATGCAGATCCCGGACGGCACCGCAACCTTGCTCTTGCCGTGGGCTTGAGCGTAAGCGATGGCGGCGTTGAAGCCAGGCGCATCGTCGCCGTTCGGAGCGGTCCCATCGCACGGCGCACCATAGGATCGAACACTGACCGGGATGCGCGGGTCGCCGTTCGCAATGCCCGGCGGCCCGCCCGCAAAAGCCGGTGACGCGCAGACCAGCGCCAGCAACAGCGCGGGGGAATGGCGCATCATGGGGCCGCTCCCGTCTGCACCGCCAAAGCGGAGATCGTCGTCGCCACCGAAGCGATGCACGACAGCGCCGCCGGGGAGACAACCTGCATCCCCGTGGTGTCCTGATACCCTTGCGGGTAGGCCACGAACGTCCAGTGCGTGAGCGTCGGCACGCTGCCGTCGTCGGTGCAGTAGACGTAGGGCGCACCCGATGCCGCCATGTTGCCGATACGCCAGTAGGAGCGGGCCGTGCCTGCCGCGCAGACCGGCGTGGCCGTGGCGCCAACTGTCGCGACGACAGCTCCGGTGCCACCCTGGCAGGCCGTTGGGGTGACTGAGGACGGGACCGCCGCAATCGTCGCGTTGGCGGGGAGGCTGACCAGCCACGGCGCCGTTCCCGCCGCACCTTGCGTCACTGTGCCGCCACCGCCCCCGGCAGCGCTCGGCACGAAGCAGGACGCGACGCCAGGTGGGCATCCGGTGGTGGAGATCGTGCCTGGGATGACCGGGATGGGATCACGCTGCGCCCAGCTCGCGGTCGGCAGCAGCGCCAGCGCGGTGTTCGTGACGGTGGCTCGGGTGTCGAGCTGGCTGCGCAAATCCGAAGTCTCCCGCTCGATGCCCGCGTTGCTGTCCATCACTTGCTGCCGCAAAATAACGTTGTCGCGGCTGAGTTGCGCGATGGCCCCAAGCTGCACTTGCATGTAGGCACCCAGCTCGGCCCCGACCCAACACTTCTGTCACCAGCCGCCACTTCGCGGCGTGGGTCGGTATAGCCAACCTTTGCCATGGTCATTTTGTCCGTTTTTCCGTCCGGCAATCATTTTGTCCGCTCTTTCGTGCGGGTGGAGTGAACCCCTTGGGTGAGACAGCAAATCACGGACCGCTCGGTTGCGTTGGAGCCCCGGGCTGCTGCGCAGCAGCCCGGGGCTGATTGGATTCGAACTCCACTGGCGACAGGTAAGCAAGAGCCGAGTGGAGCCTTTGGCGGTTGTAGGCGGTCTCGATGAACTCTCCGATGGCCGCCCTGGCATGGGCGAGGTCATGGTAGGCGCTGGCATCGACCTCCTCGTGCTTGAGCGTCTTCATGAAGCTCTCGGCCATGGCGTTGTCGTAGGGACAGCCGGCCCGGCTCATACTGGGCTGGATGCCGGCGGCCTCAAGGCGGGCAATGTAGTCTCCGCAGGCGTACTGCACGCCACGGTCGGCATGGTGAACTAGGCCGCCGACAATTACCTCGCGGCTGGCCAACGCCATCTCGAGCGCATCCAGGGCCAAGCTCGCCCTCAGGTGGTTGGCCATCGCCCAGCCAACGACCTTGCGGCTGAAGGCGTCCAGTATGACGGCCACGCCGAGGTCACACCATAGGACGGATGCTGGATTCACGTTTAGCGGAATGGAGCGTGAACACTATGCGGCCTGAGCGAGGGGCGGGATGACGTTCCGCAGTGGCCGGAACCCGTCCGGGCCGAGCCCGGCATCGGTGCCCCAGAGATAGTCGCCGGTAAGGTTGATGTGCTGCCAGCCGAGCGGGGCAAGGTGGGCGAGCAGCCCGTCCGGGATCAGGTCGCCGTGGCGACGCGCAGCCTCCAGCGCTCGGCCGAGATAGATGGTGTTCCACAGTGCGATAGCCGCGGTGACAGGGCGAGCCCGCTGGCGCGGTGCTGCTGGTTCTGGGCGGTGCGGTCGTGCAGCCGCCCGAGACGGTGGAAGCACACGGCGCGGCACAGCGCGTTGCGGCTCTCGCCCTTGTTCAGCTCCGCTGTCGCCTGCCGGCGGAGTTGGGGCCGCTCCAGCCAGTCCAAGGCGTGCAAAGTTCTCTCGATGCGCCCGATCTCCCGCAGCGCGAGTGCCAACCCGTTCTGCCGCGGGTAGGCGCCCAAGCGCTTGAGCAGCAGCGAGGCGCTCACCGTGCCCGTGCGCACCGAAGTCGTCAGCCGGAGCACGTCGTCCCACTGCGCCGTGATCAGCTTGTCGTCGGGTCTTCCTGCAATGAACGGCGCCAGCGCCGGCCACGTCGAGGCCGGATCGAAAGCGTAGAGCTTACGGTCGGCGAGGTTGGGGATGCGCGGGGCGAAGTGGAACCCCAGGAGGTGCGTCAAGGCAAACACGTGGTCGCTCACCCCGCCACCGTCTGTGTGATGGACAGCTACGTTGAGGTCCGCCTCGTGGTAAAGCAAACCGTCGATGACGTAAGCCGCCTCGCCCGAGGGTGGGATCGATGCCGTGTGATACGGCGCGTGCCGCGACGAGACGTGGGTGTAGAACATCGCGGACGGCTCGCGCCCGTGTCCGTGTCGGTCATTGTGGGCGCCCAACGCCTCACCGCGCCCTGCGGTCAGGAACGCTTGGCCGTCGGAGCTGGACACGTCAGCGGTCCCGAACAGGGCGGCGAGCGGCTGGCGCTGCTGGGCGTTGACCAGGGTGGCCAAGGCCTGCCGGTAGGTGTCCTCGCGCAGGTGCCAGCCCGCGGTCCAGGCGAGCTTGCGGTAGCCGGTGACTGAGCAGGCGTCCGCCATGCGGGTCAGGCCGAGGTTGGTGGCGTCGGCTAGCACGGCGGTGAGCACGACGTGGGGGTCGTCGGCTGGCAGGCCCGTATGCAGGTGGGTGAAGGCGTCGGCGAACCCGGTCCAGCGATGCACGTCGGCCAGCACGCTGGTGATGCGGACGTTCGGCGTCATGGCGTAGAGCCGTTCGGCCGCTTCCTCCGCCGCCTCCGGCGTGATCGCCTTGAGCGGCGTGATCTTCAGCTCATCGCCTTTGATGCTGACGTCTTCCAACGCGTCTACCTCGGCTTTGGCGTTGATCTCCCCCATGCGCCGTTCCAGCAGGGCACGGCGCCCGGCCAGGTACTCCGCCGCGGTAGCGGGCACGGCGACGGGCAGCGGCCCGGCCTCGCGCATGGCGGTGAACAGCGCGGGTGGGATGAGTTGGTCCTCGACGGCGCGCCACTGCCGACTGCCCTCGACCCAGATGTCGCCGGCGCGCAACCGCTCGCGCAACGCGAGCAGGGTCGCCGCCTCCCAAACGCGGCGGTGCTCGGTGACGCCCTTGCTGTCGCTGTCCAACACCGCCTCACGCCAGACCGGGCGAAGGAAGCTGGTCGGCGGGCTCTTCGGCCAGGTCCGGCCACCGCTTCTATATGCGTCGTGCAGCAGCTCGACCGCACGCAGCGTCGCCGTGCCGGCCGGCACGGCGCGGAGTTGGAAAGCGTCGAGGAACAGAGGCCCCAGCCTATGCAGCACCGGCCAGGCACGGACGGCCAAAGCTGGGAGGTTCACCTTATCCGGACGGGCCAGGCGTTCGGCTTCGGCGACGCTCGCCGCGAGCTTCTCCCAACCAACGGCGGACACGACGGCGCCGTCCAGGTCGGCGTTTGTCTCCTTGGCCGCGATCAGGGCGGCCCCCAGCTTGGCGAACAGGCGCACCTTATCGTTGGCGGCACGGGCGTCGCGAAGGACAGCGTTTTCCTCGCGTGCCTCGGCGCGGCGGAACATGCGGCCGACCGCGCGGTCGAACAGGCCGACGCCGTCATCGGTCAGGCGAGCGGTGGTGTCCAGCACGGTTGCGACCAGGGTCGCCCTGCGGCGAAGCAGCGAGAGCGCGCGCAAGTGCTGGGCGGTAAAGCGGCCGCCCTCGCGGGCGAGCTTGCGCAGCCGCTCCGGATGCACGCCTTCGGCGCAGGCTGGATCGAGGCCGACGGCGCGCAAGCGGGTCAGCTGCTCGACCACGCGCTTGAGGGCCTTGTGGCCTGGTGCGCCGGGCGGCTGCCGTGTCCAGGCCAGCACGCTCATAGGCGTGCCGTCTTTGGATGCGAGCAGCGCGTCCAATGCTGCGGCCTGGATGGAGGATAGGCCACGGGTGAGCTGTCCCGCGACGTGGCGCTCGGCCACGACCAGAATGGCGGCGATTAGTTGCTCGATGACGAAGGGACCTGGAGCGATGAAACAGCGTCGGCGCAGCTCGGTCATGAGGGTCTGGGCAATGCCGAACGCACTCGTGGTCGTGAGTGCCACTGGCAGCAGCCACTCCAGAATGTCGCGGCGACGCGCAGGTGTCAGATCGGCAAAGCCGAACGCGTCACGCAGGTCGTCAAGCTGTTCATAGCGGGTCTGGAACCGGGTGGCGTAGGACGTGAGCGCGTCAGGATCGGCGCCGAGCTGTTCGGCTATAAAACGAAGCGCCTCGGCTGGGATTAACTCGTCGGACCGCAACAGGCGGCCGGGGTAACGTAGAGCACAAAGCTGCAGGGCGAAGCCAAGCCGGTTGCGGTCACGCCGGCGCTGGTCGATGGCGGCGAAGTCAGTGTCGCTCAGTGTCCAGTGCCGGATCAGATCGGGTTCGGCAATCGGTAGCGCAAGCAGGCTCTCGAGCTGCACCTTGGTGAGCACGCGGCGTCTCGGCATGGCAAGTTGTCCCACTTGAGCTAGAGTTTGTTTGCTACGGCCCAGGGGTCAACAGGAACAAGGGCTTGCAGGCCGCTCAGCAGGAGGAGTCCAATTGGGACAGCCGCCGCCATTGCGCGCCGCGCTTTACTGCCGGGTGCCTACCGCCGACCAGTCCTGTGCCCGGCAAGAGCGCGACCTGGCGGCTTTTGCCGAACGCAGCGGTTACGAGGTGGTCGGCGCCTACAAAGAGACCGCGTCTGGAGTGAAGCTGGACCGGGCCGAACGCAAGCGCGTCATGGCGCTGGCGCAACGGCGCGAGATCGATGCCGTGCTGGTGACGGAGCTGTCGCGCTGGGGGCGCAGCACGACGGACCTGCTGGCCACGCTCAAGGAGCTGGAAACCAGGCGTGTGTCCCTGGTGGCGCTCAACGGCATGACGTTCGACCTCACCACGCCGCACGGGCGCATGATGGCCACGCTTCTGGCCGGCATCGCCGAGTTCGAACGCGAACTGATCCAGGAGCGTATCCGCTCCGGCATCGCGGCAGCCAAGGCCCGTGGCAAGACGCTGGGCCGCCAACCCGGGCAGCGACCGAAGTCGGACCGCCTCGCGCCCAAGGTGCTGGCCCTCATCGCCCAAGGTCGCAGCTACCGTTTGGTTGGACGCGAGGTCGGATTGAGCAAAAATACCGTGGCCAGCACCGTCAAACGGACCCGAGCCACCCTTGCCGGATTCTAAGCCGTCATCTGTTCATGATGTGTTCGGCTTAGCGTGAATCCAGCACCCGCCTTATGGCGTGACCCCTACCTGAACAGCATGGAACTCCGCCGCGAGATCCACGAAGGGTTGAACGTGGTCGAGAACTGGAACTCGGCCAACGACTTCATCCTTTACGGCCGCGGCGGCGAGATCGCCACCAACCGACTGGAAGACCAGGAAGCGACCATGTTGTCGCTCCACCTGCTGCAGAACTGCATGATCTACGTGAACACGCTGATGATGCAGCGTGTGTTGAGCGAGCCGATCTGGGCCGAGCGGATGGGACCAGACGAACGACGCGGGATGACGCCGCTGGCCTGGGGGCACGTCAACCCATACGGCACCTTCCGCCTCGACATGACAGCGCGCCTGCCTCTTGATCTGCCTGTGCTCGGCGCCGACTCAGGCCAACTCCTGTTCCAGGGTGTCTGATCGCATTTGCCCAACCTTACTTTGCGGCTGGTAGCAGCGATGTTGGGTCAGGCCCCAATACGCCCACATCCGCGAAGAGCTCGGGATTGACCCTGCCGCCGTCGTCGATCCCGACGTGGCCGCATAGCCATGGCAAAGCGGGTGGCGCGTACCGTGAGTTCCCGGACCCGCAAAGCCGCCCCTCCCCCCTCACCGCCCCAACCGATGCGGCGTCCGGCCAAGCCTGCTGCCCAGGCCCGAGACCCCGGCCCGGCAGCGCAAACCGCAGGGATGCAGCTCTATACGCCAGAGGGTGCCCGCAAATACCTGACGGCCGCGGAGCGGGACACCTTCCTGGCCGTGGCCGGCCGAACCGACCGCGACATCCACACGCTGTGCATGACCCTGGCCTACAGCGGCTGCCGCCTGTCCGAAGCCCTGGCGCTCACCGCCGACCGGGTTGACCTCGGCGCTGGCACCGTGGTGTTCGAGAGCCTGAAGAAGCGCCGCGACGGCATCTATCGCGCCGTGCCGGTGCCCCCTGCCCTGCTCACCGCGCTCGTCATGGCGCACGGCGTTCGCGAACTGCAGGCCAAACGCGGCCGTGGTCAAGGCCTGCGTCTGTGGCCCTGGTCGCGCATGACCGGCTGGCGGGCGGTGCACGGTGTGATGATGGCGGCCGGGCTCGATGGGCCACACGCCTCGCCCAAGGGGCTGCGGCACGGCTTCGGGGTGGCTGCGGTCAGCGCCGGCATCCCGCTCAACCTCGTGCAGAAATGGCTCGGACACGCCCAGCTCTCCACCACCGCCATCTATGCCGACGCCATCGGCCCCGAGGAGCAGGATATCGCCAGCCGAATGTGGGGCTAAATGCCGCTTACCCGAACGTCAGCCGGACAAAACTTCGATATGTCCAGCTCCGGACCGTCGCCGAGCGGGGCCGACCACAATCTTCACGTCCCGTCCAAGACGCGTCAGACAGTTGAGCATCTTCGCCTCGCTGACACCGCGAAACTGACCACGTAATAGGCCCGACAGCTTCGGCTGCGGCATACCGGTAAGTTCAGACGCCTCGTTCTGGGTGAGCCGCCGCCGTTTGATAACTTCGCTGATCTTGCTCGCAAGCTGCGCCTTGACCAGCATTTCTTCCGCGTTGGGCCTGCCAAGATCGGCATAGACGTTCGTACTGCCTTCCTCGATTTCCATCACGATTTAGCTCCTTTTGAGTGAGCTTCCGCCAACTTCAGCCGACTCGCGATGAGTTCGAGCTCCAGCCTTGGTGTGGCGATGCCCTTGGTTGCCTTCTTCTGAAAGCAATGCAGCACGTATATAGCTGCGGTGAACTTCACGGTGTAAACGGCGCGATACGTGTCACCCTGCCAATCGTCTACGACTTCCAGCACTGCCGCCGAGCCCTGCCCTTTAAGCGGCTTGGCTTGGTCGTGCTTGGCACCGGACTGAGCCAGGTGGAGCGCGTATCCAAACACGTCCTGCACTTCATCTGGCATTGCCAATAGGTCTTTCTTGCTGCCAGCAACCCAGAAAAGCGGCTTCACGGGCTGTATGGCCATTAGAGTTTTATACCTAAATAGGAATAGAACCGCAAGTTTTTGGAATTACACACTTACATATATGGAAATCCGAATTTCTAACTTTATGAAAATTTACATTGACAGAATTACGAAAATTTGAACCTTTAGAGCTATGTCTATCTACATTTCCGTACAGACAGATTTATGATAATCACGGTCACTAGCTACAAGGGTGGCGTAGGCAAAACGACAACTGCCATTCACCTCGCTGCTTATCTGCAACGGCTGGCGCCAACTCTGCTCGTTGATGGGGACGCCATCCGCAGTGCCACGAAGTGGAGCCAGCGAGGCGGAGGCACTGGCCTACCGTTTAAAGTAGTGACGCATGCTCAGATGGTGAGCCATATCCGCGACTATCAGCACATCATCATCGACACCGAGGGCAATCCAACCGACGACGACTTCAAAGACCTAGCGATCAACTGTGATCTGCTGGTTATTCCAGCCGTTCCCGAAAGCGTCGCCACCGACGGCCTGACACACACGCTGGCGAAGCTCCGCAACCTAGGGAACAAAACCCATCGAGTGTTACTCACAATGGTGCCCCCTAAGCCACGCACCGAAGGCCAACAGCTGCGCGATATGCTGATTGGGGAGGGTGTCCCCGTTTTCATCACCGAAATCCCTCGCTTGGCGGCGTTCGAGAAGGCAGCTGCTGAAGGTGTGCCCGCGTATGCTGTCAAGGATGATCGCAATGCGCATCGCGCATGGGATGCCTACGAAGCAGCGGGAAAGGAGATCATCCGTGACTGAGAAAAGGGGGAAATTCTCAGCACTTGCTGAGCTGCATCGTCAACCAATTGACGAAGAAGCATTGCCTGGATCGCTGCAGGCATCGATTGTCTCGGTGCCTGTAGCAGAAATAAGGAAGGGCAGGGGGCGTCCTGCTGTCGGGAAACGAAGCAATCCCGAATGGAAGCTCTACTCACATTTCTTGAAACGGCAGACCCAACGGGCTGCCGTCGCCCGGCTCCAAGCCGAGGATAGCGACCACGATCTCTCCGACGTGTTGCAGGGACTTTTGGAACAATGGCTGAAGACTAGCCGTTTGGATAAACCTTGAATTTCTGCATTTTCGGATTTCCACATAGACGAATATACAATTAAACATCTGGCTACCGAGTAGGGGTCACCTCACCGTTTGCTCAAAACTGCACGATAAGGCCCATGCACGAACTACTTGCCTTTCGGCCAAGTTCTGAAAGAGGGTTTTGCAATGCGAATCGTCAGATTTGGCGTAGGGGCGAC
>JAABUU010007640.1_pt1 | contig 11036 bp, 14 predicted proteins | sample 5559301 | NCBI WGS metagenome assembly JAABUU01 (sample SAMN10711884, study PRJNA513360) | rock metagenome | isolation source: Antarctica rocks | place: Antarctica: Victoria Land, Richard Nunatak white
CAGACGCCTCATCATCGCGGGAGCGTCCATGCGCTCACGGTGCCACCTCGTGCCCAGCACGGCCAGCTGATCGACGGCCAATTTCGAAACCGCTCCACCCATCGGCTGGCGCCGACGGCGAGCATTCCGGCGCCATCTTGGGTCCTTTGGCCGATTCGTGCGCCCATCAACGATGGGCTGAGGCGCGCTTGGTAGTCAGGGCGAAGTCAGCTCCGGTGAGGGATCCCTTACCGGAGCGTGGTCAGCCGCCTGCCGCAGTGACTGCAACTGCTAGTGTGATCAGGGACGTTTGGACAGGTCCCAGCGCCTGACCTTGATCATCACCGAGCCGTCCGGCTGCGGCTTGGAGTTGTCCTCCGGCCACGGCAGGTGGTCCGGCGCCAGCTCTTCCGCGGGCTGCTCGGCCGGCTCCGGCAGGGTCTGATCATTCATCGTCGAGCCCTTCTTGTCGTGAAATGGCGCTGGTCCGGAGGTGGCCGCGATACGAGTCTGGGTGGCCGCGCGTATCCAAGCGGCACGGGTCACACCCTCCGCCGCTGCAGCCTCGTCGACCTTCCCCAGGAGATCGGGCGGGAATCGCAGGCTAAAAGCGGGGCCGACCTCGGGTCGTCCCCCTCGTAGGGCGCGCATTCGCTTACGAATGAACGCCTGGGGCGCCGGCGATGGGGTCGCGGGATGGAGCTCATCGAACTGAACTTCGTGGCCGCTGGGTTCCTGGTCAGGCACTACGCACCGTCCGTCCGGTTTCCGATACCGGAAACCTAACTGATCGAGATGACGTTTTCAATACCAGTAACTGGCCCATCTTGTTAGCCTCCGCCGCCAGCGGCTCGAGTCAAGTTGTCTCCGTCAATCGTGGGTGCCCCTCTTGGTCGGACATGAAGCCACCGTATCTGCGAGAGCGTCGTCCATAGCCGACAAGGGATCCCCAAATGACGATCGCGCGATCTTGGTCTCCAACAGCCGAACCGTCACCGTAGGACGTTCGGCTATCGGAACCGTTGCCAGCAGACCTTCATCGCGGCGTTGTCGGCGTCCGGTCGCACACTGCTGGCCATGGCTACGGCCAGCGGTGGGCCAGCCAGGCCAGCGTTTGGTCTCGTGACCGGATGCGTCGAGCTTGCAGATCCGGGGCGTGTGGTGGCGGGGATTCGGTGGCACTGTGCCTCCAGTTGCTGGCCAGAGCGACCAGGAAGGCATCGACGGCGCGGCCGTCCGGCGACGATCCGATCGTGTGCGCGGCGAACGCGGCCGGCGCATCGATGGCGCCGAGATCGGATTCCAGGAGCAGGCAGACCACGTCGATCCAGCGCGGTCCGGTGCATGCTCGACCCCAATCGAGAAACCACACGCCTCCCCCCGGCCCCAGCATGATGTTGTCGAAACGCAGATCGAAGTGCAGCAGATCCTCGCCGTCGACTTCACGCTCCCAGCCCTCCTCCACCTGGGCGAGGCGGTCGAGATGGTCGCGTTCCCACGCCGATAGATTGTAGACCCCAAGTTGGTCGTAAATGCCGGTCTCGGCCAGGGATCGCCAGGTACGGCATCTCCCCTGCATCCGGTCGGCCACGGTCGGCAGCCCCGGCAGCGCGACGGAGGACAGCGCATTTCCGCATGCATGCAGGGTCCGCAGGACCGCATCGAGCTGACCTGCTGTCCAGGGTTCCGTGGGGTGCCGGCCGTCCACCGCGTCGAAACAGAGGATCAGCCATCCGTGCTGTTCGAAGGTGAATCTCAGACTCGGGGTCGGAACCCCGGAAGGCAGGATGTGGCTCACCGCCGCCTCGGTGCGGTAGTCCGCCGCGCTGCTGCTGTCGTTGGGGACGGCCTTGATGAAGACCCGGCCGGCAACTGTCGTACCCAGGCCGAGAACACCGTCGGAAAAGCCGCCGGCCGCAGGGTCGAAAGCAGAGACAGCGCCACCCAATCGGCGTTCGATACCGGTGCGGGCAGACGCCGGCAAATCGAACCACGAACGCTCCCCCACCGCCTGTGATCCGGACATGTTCAAATACTCTCACCTGCAGTAGAGCGGGCAACCTGACCTAAAGAGCTCGGATTTGTTCGACGAGGATGTCTGCCTGCCCGGCGTGCCGTGCAATATCCCCGATCATGCACAGATAGATGAACCGTAGGTTCACCGTGCCGACCAGACGGTGTTCGGAGGTGTCGTCCAGGCTGTGGTCCGCGGCGATTTCCCTGGACTTCTCACAGGCCGCGACGTACTCGGCGATGACGCCTGCAAGGGTCTCGGCAGCGGTGACGTAGAAACTGCTGTCGCCACCGGTGCTGTGCCCGTCGCAGTCTTCGGCGGCCATGGCGGCGAGTGTGCGTTGGAACCAGATGCGTTCGGCCGCTGCGCAGTGCTTGATCAAGGAGATAGGGGTACTGAGCGAGGGCACCAGTTGTTGGCGTGCCTGGTCGTCGGAGAGCCCGGCGACGGCGGCCACCAGCTCTGCACGATGCAGTTCGAGCGTGCTTTCCAGCAGGTCCCGTTCGTTGCCGGTGAACGGGCGGCCTGGGCCGAGTACGGCGGTCATGGATGTCTCCTTCGTTTGGATGCGCTGGGTGAACTGCGTGTTCACTGAAGCGATGGCGATGGATGAAGCAGCGCAGCGCGGTACCGGCGTCGTGCTGACACCGAGGCTGCGGCTGACGTCCATTGGACCGGCCGATGTCGGTGACCTCATCGTGCTGTACAGCGACCCGCTGGTCGCGTTCTGGACCGGCCCCTGGAGCCCGGCGACCGTGCAGGCTTGGGCCGCGGACATGGCAACCCGTTGGAATGTGGAGGGTGTGGGCAAGTGGTCGGCCCGGTCCCGCTCCGATGCGGCGCTGGTCGGTCGGGGCGGCTTCACGCGCTTCGATCTTGACGGTGAGTCGGTGCTGGAGCTCGGGTGGGTGGTCCGAGACGCCCTGACCGGTCGCGGCTACGCGACCGAGATCGGCCGGGCCGCTCTTGATTGGGCCGCGATCCACGAGCCGAGAACGCCGATCGTCGCCTTCACCGAGGTGCACAACCAAGCGTCGCAGGCGGTGATGCGACGCCTCGGGATGCGGCCAGCAGGCGTGATCCGTCGCACGGGACTCGTCGAGGGTCGCCCAGGCCTGCAGCCGGACGCTCCATTCACCCTCTACCGGCTTGAGCACGACGACCGCCTCGCGTGAGGGGTCAGCTAAGGCATTGCGCCGACTGTGCAGTTTAAAGACCGAAGCCCGGGCAGGGATCCTCAAACGAGGACAGCGGACTACGCCGGGGTTGGCCGGTGGCTTGCCCTCTCCATGTGGGAAAGGAACAAGTAATACTTGACCAGCCGTTCTTGAATGACTATTCTTGAATCCGTGGGACGTACACGTAGCTTCGACCAGGACGCAGTCCTTGATCGCACCGTCGATCTGTTCGCGCGCACCGGATACGAAGGCACCAGCATCGACGACGTCGTAGCGGCCACGGGCCTGCACCGAGGCAGCCTGTACGCCGCCTTTGGCAGCAAGCGCGGACTGTTCCGCGCCGCGCTGCAGCGCGCTGTTGCCCAGCGGGTGGATCGGGCCGGTGACCTTGTCCTGGTCGCCCTGGTCGAACTCGCCCCCCGGGACCTCGATATCCGGGCGCAATGCCGCCTTGCGTATGAGGAGCTGTTTGCCGACGAACCCGCCCGTCTCGGCGCCCACCTTTTGGCCCGCGCCGGGCTGAACACAGAAGAGGAGTATTCATGACAACAACCGTGACCATCGCGCCAGATTCCCTCGTCGTCGAGCCCACGGGGTTGGACAAGATGTGGAGTCTCACCTCGCGAATCGTCGTCCCGTTCAACCACGTGCGCGGGGCTACGCACGATCCCGGGATGAAGAACGCACCCAAGGGATGGCGCGGACCTGGCCTGCATGTCGGTGACAAGCTGGCCGGAACGTTCCACGCCGACGGGGACCGCCAATTCTGGAACGTTGACGGATTCGACAATGTCATCGTCATCGAGCTGGCCGACGAGGACTACCAGCGTCTGGTGCTCAGCGTCGAACAACCGCGTGAACTGGTCGATGCCATCAACGCCGCCGCCACGGGCTGAACAGTCAATACGCTCGGACCACCGCCCGGTAGCCGACCCACAACTGGGATCGTCGCTGTATCACGTCTGATTCTTGGCGTGATACATGGGCGGTCCCAGCTGTGGATCGGCTATCGGGACGTGCCGGGCGCAACAATCCTGTGATTGGTCGTGGGCTGCTCCCGAGCAGGACGCGGCCATAAACTCCTGCGGTGGCTCCCTTCCTCACCAACAAGCGGTGGCGTTTACGTGACGGCGTCGATACGCAAGCAGTGGCCAACATGGTCCGCGACCGGATCGTCCCTCACTACAAGACATTGGATCCGGCCGTGCGGCTGGGTCTTGAGCAGATCGAGGGATCTCGGATGGTCCTGGCCACCCAGCGCTGGGCCGATCGCGAACACCGAGATCAGACGATCGAGGGACCTGTCTTCGAGGCGTGGCTCGACGCATACCGGCCGCTGCTTGAGGACTGGGACCGATTGGTCGAGTTCCAGGCAGAGTGGGAATCGAACGAGTTGATCTGAGCGGCCCCGGGTCACTGGCAACGACGAAACCGTCGAAGGCACCGCTCAAGGGCCCAAAACGCAGATCAAGCATTTTGGTCTTGACCGTGAAGGACGGCTGCGAAGGTCGACGATCGAATTGGCTTCCCGGGGGATAGGGCTCGGCGTTCTGCGATTCGATGTACCGCTGTATCCGGTGCAGTTTCGTTAGCGGGCAGCGCCGGCCTGGTCGGCTGCGATGACTCTCGGCTCGTTGAAGTCCGCGTTGTCCACGACGAGAGAGGCACGTTCCCACGGCCGAGCCTGACGGAAGTAGATCTGTTGCGCGCCGATGTAGCGGGGTAGAGATTCGGCGGAGTGGGTGCCGTTGAGTGCGTCACGGTCAGTCATCCGCTGGGCCGCGATGTCGAACGGCACGTCCAGGAACAGTGAGAAGTCCCAAAATTTTTGCAGCTCGTCGCGGTGCAGGAACGTTCCCTCGACCAGGACGACGGCCTGTTCAGGCGCTTGACGTGACGGAGGTTGAAAGGTCCGGTCGAGATCGTGGTCCAGCGATCCTTCGCAGTAGGCACCCGTATGTTTCACCGGCCTCAGGGCCCAGTTGATCAATGCCTGATAGTTGTATGCGTCGAGCCAAAACCCGTCGGGGGACTGTCGCCCGCGCGCATGCCGGACGGCTGATGGGTTGAAGAAGTCATCGACGTGAAGCATGACGACGGGCGGCCCTTGGACGAGCGAGGCAAGCTGGGCTGCGAAGGCGCTCTTGCCGCTTGCGCCGATCCCGTCGATGGCGATCAGCGGGCGGCCGCCAGTCCCTTCTATGGCCGCGATCCGCGCGGCGATCGAGTCCAGATCTCCACTCACCCCGGCATCATTCCAGAAGCCGTTGAACGGGCCGGACCCTTTGGTCGCCGCGGATAGCGCGCGCCTGGATACGCTCGCCTCATGTCCGGCCAGGAGGGCGAATCGTTCTATGACGCTGCCGGTGTCCATGACCGGTACACCGCGCATCGCCAAGACAGGCGACTGAACCCCAACCACGTCATGGAGGAACCCGCGGTTCTGGCCGAGGTGGGTGACCCGGCCGGCTTGAGAATTTTGGATCTCGGCTGTGGCGACGGCGCATTCGGGAGGCTGCTGCTGGCCGCCGGAGCGCGTAGCTACCTCGGCATCGACAGCTCGAACAGCATGGTCGAGCAGGCTGGTCGGACCCTGGCCGGCACGGCCGGACGGGTGGATCAGGTCGATATCGAGAACTTTCCAGCTGACGCGGATTCGGTGGATCTGGTGACTGCGCGGCTTTCGCTGCACTATGTCGCCGACCTTGACCGCGTGCTCGCCGCGTGTGCTCGAGCGCTCGCACCCGCTGGACGCCTCATCGTGACGGTCATACACCCGGTAATCACCAGCTACGACAATCGTCCGGCAGGACCACGCACCACCTGGACCGTCGACGACTACTTCAACCCTGGACCGCGGATCCGCGCCTGGATGGGTTCGCAGGTCACCTGGCACCACCGGACGATCGAGAACTATTTCACGGCGATCTCCAGAGCGGGCCTGACGGTGACCTCGCTCCGGGAGTGTGAGCCGGATGCGGCTCGCTTCGAAGGTGACGCCGACGAGCTCACGAGACGTCGACGCGTTCCATTGTTCCTACTGCTCAACGCTCGAGCACCTATGGCGACCTGAATCTTCCTGCTACCGCATCGCCAAGATCAGCCGGAGACGGCCGGCACAACAGGACGCTCCGCGACCGGTCAGGGATCATCTTCCGGCCGGGCGATTAGAACCTTCAGCCGGCTGTGGGCTCTGGTCAGAAGTACTGGAGAAGTCCCGAAAGGGTGGTCAGCCGGAGCACCCGATCGTCGCCCGGGTCCAGATCCGAGTGCTCCAGGATCCAGGCGCTTTGGTGCGGGAGGTAGACAGCGTTCAGGCCAGCCTCCCGGGCTGGCAGGATGTCCGACTTCGGGGAATTACCGATCATCCAGGTCGCCTCGGGTATCAACCGGTGTTCGGCGGTCACCGCCAGGTACACCTGAACGTCCTTCTCCGGGACGATGTGCACCGCCTTGAAATGCTGCGCCAACCCGGACGCTTGCACCTTGCGAGCCTGCTCCTTCGCCTCACCCTTGGTGAGCAGGTACAGATCGTGACGGGCGCCGAGTTCTTCGAGCACCTGGACGACGCCAGGCATCAACTCGATGTCATGACGCAGCAACGCGGCGGCCAGCGTTTCGATCACCCTGTGGTCGACCTCGGATACCGGGCGCTGATGAAGCCGCTGGAAGGTCTGGCCGAGGTTGTGCAGGAACGCCGTGGCCCCGTAGCCGTTGATCTTCGTGTTGACAGCTTCGATCTCGCCCAGAATCGCCCGGATCGCCGCACGGTCGAGCGTCGGATGGGCCAACCAGTCCAAGTAGTCCTCGACCACCCGCTCGAACAGCACGTTGTTCTCCCACAACGTGTCGTCGGCGTCGAAGATCAGCGATCGCCGGACGGCGGACGGACTCATGCGGGACATTCTCGCACCGCTGCAACCCGCCATCCACGCCTTCTGTCGCCGCTCGACCAGTCAGCGCGGCCCGCAGCACGCGGTACCGACGGAAGCGTCGTAGTCCGATGACGAAAACGCCCGGAAACGTGGTTCTCTAGTCGTGTGACACGCAACCCCCCTTTCCCCTACGGCGAACCGGACAGATTCGGGGTGCCAGCACGCTTCTTCGGCGCCGCAGACGAGGACTTTTACGCCGTGTTGGGCCGAGTGGTGATGGTGGCTGCGCTTCTGGAAGACCGCCTGCTCACGTTGCTCACTGTCTTGGCCAAGGTGCCCCAGGGGGAGTACGCCGGAGTCAGTTTCACGCGCCTTTCCAAAGAGACACGCAAGGCGCTGCGGGTGCGTCCGACGGACTACGCCAACCAGGTAATCGATGTGCTGGATCGTCTGGCGGTGCGATTCGAACAGCGCAATGAGCTGGTACATAGCCTGTGGCCGAGCCCGACGCTGGAACGGGCTTGGGGTCATCGAGCCGTCACGCTCAACAAGCGCACTCGACCGGGAGACTTCGAAGTCACTGTGGAGACCAACGGTGCAGAGCTCACGGCGCTTCTCGTGGACATGGCCGACATTTACAACGAGATCCGCCGCCTCGAAGACATCGCCGAGTCCCCAAACAACCAGGTCATCGCAGCTAGTTCGCAGAACCCGCCGACGATTCGCCCGATGACGATCAAAGATTGGCCTGCGGTCGAGGCGATTTACTCCGCTGGGATCGCCACGGGCGATGCCACCTTCGAGACGGAACCACCCAGTTGGGAAACCTTCGACCAATCAAAGCTGGCCGACCACCGCCACGTCGCGGTCGACGGCCGCGGCGAAGTAATCGGTTGGGCGGCCGCAGTGGCCGTGTCGGATCGGCGCGTCTACAGCGGCGTGGTTGAGCACTCCGTCTACGTTCAACGCGACGCAGCAGGGCGTGGTGTGGGGACAGCCCTGCTGAACGCGCTGATCGCTTCAACCGAAGCGGCTGGGATCTGGACCATCCAGTCAGGCGTGTTTCCCGAGAACGTTGCCAGCCTGGGTCTTCATAAGAACGTCGGGTTTCGAACCGTCGGGATCCGCAAGCACGTTGGCCAACACAACGGCACTTGGCGCAGCGTCGAATTGATCGAACGTCGCAGCCCCTTCATCAGCTAGGACACCGTGACGGCGCTTGCGGCGGTACATGCAGAGTTGCGCTTCATAGAGGTCCGGCATACGGGACTTCAGCAGCAAGCAGTTGCGACTTATTGACATAGGCAATCAGCCGGCTTCGAAAATGCTTGATCGCCTCGGCGGAGATGCCTACAGGAAGTCAAGACGAAACGATCAGTGGGCCGATCGACCGGTCAGCCGGCGAAGTTGCGAATGCTGCAACCTTGACGTCGGGGTGGAGCGCTTGCCACACCTCGTCCAGCACCCCCGAGCGACTGTCAGCGGCGACCGTCACGTCCGTTGGCCCGGGGGTAGAGGTCACTTGGCCGGACGAACCCGCATACGTGGTCATCAAGACTGCCGACCCCGCAGTGAGGTGGTCAATGACCCATGCGACTCGATCGACGGAGCCATCTGATCGTTGACTCCGTCGGGCGAACCCGAGGATGCAATCCGCGCCGGCATCCTGATGTGCCATCCAGATCCTGGAGGTGAAGATCGGCGGATCGGGCTCGAAAGTATGGTCCGACCATGTGGCGAGCACATCTCGGCCGGCCGCCAGGCCAACGGCGATCGGTTCAACCTGGTCACCATTTCCGATGACCGTCCAGGCTCCCCGACTGGCGGCAGCGCAGTAATGGCGAAGAGCGTCGTGCTGAGCATCGCCACGATCTCGCACGATGATGTCCCCATTTGTGGTCGCCGTCAGCGCCCGATTCTTGGATGCTGCGCTACGCCCGGTGAGGAAATAGACGAAGACCAAATCGCCCAGCGAAGTCCTCGCGGCGAGGCATCCGCGGCCGGGATACGCCCGTGTTCGCAGCACACTCTGGAGGGTCGCCACGCGGTAGATGATCCCACGACGTCCGCAATCCGATTTGGCATCGGGGACCGGTTGAGAATCGCTGACCGGTCAGCGATCCCCAATCGACTCGATCGTGATCTTGGTCGTCGGCTGCACGTGCCTTGCCTCAGCTCTTGTCGGTGCGCCAGGCACTCTCGGCCGCGATCTTGCCCAGCTTCTCGACGACAAGTCGGTGCCAGGCAAGCTCTGCGTCGATGCGGAGGCGCGCATGTTCGGCGACCAGGTCGTCGGCTACTGTTTGGTCCGGCCAAGCGCGGGAGTGGTGATGCTCGAATCGCGCCGATTGGGCCTCTAAGGTTTGAATTCGGTCGTCGAAGAACCCGCGCAGAGCTCCCTCTGTGAGTTCAGCGCCGGTCGCCAGAGCGAGATCTACCGGATCAGGTCTCAACCCAACCTCTTCCAAGGCCTCACTGCGAAGCGCCCGCAACTCACGACGGCCCTCCTCTGTGATCGCATAGACGGTGCGGGCTGGAAGCTGCCCGTTCTGCTCGGTCCTCACCGCTTCGATCAATCCTTCGGACGCCAAACGATGTAGAGCGCCATAGAGGGAACCCGGCTTCACCTCTGACCACAGATCTGCTCGGTCGAGCCGAGCGTCGCGCCGCAGCTGATGCCCGTACATCGCGCCCCGCTTGGCCAAAGCACCTAACACAAACAGACGAGTGGCATTCACAGATTTAGTCTGCCACGACTACTCACATTTGAGTAGTCTGGATGGATGACGATTCACCCCATCCTCATCAGCGCTGACCCACACCTGACAACGCCTTGCACAGCGGTAACGAAGGTCGACGACGAACTGGCGAGACTGGTGGACGACCTATTCGACACCAACGCCGCGGCCAACGGTGCAGGTCTTGCTGCCAACCAAATCGGCGACCTGCGGCGGGTGTTCGTGTATCACTGCCGGGACGCCGCGGGTGTCCGACACCGTGGCTACGTGATCAACCCACAACTGGACACATCAGCGCTCCCCGAAACAATGCCCGACCCCGACGACGACCTCGAAGGATGCCTTTCCCTGCCTGGGGAGGCGTACCCAACCGGTCGCGCCACTACTGCCGTCATCACCGGCATCGACTTGACCGGACACGCCGTCGAGGTCCAGGGAACCGGGGAACTGGCCCGCTGCTTCCAGCACGAGACCGACCACCTCGACGGACACCTCTACCTCGACCGCCTAATCGGTCGGCACCGCCGAGCCGCCAGGCGGATGCTCAAAGCCCGCGGCTGGACCGACGCCGGCCATTCTTGGCTGCCCGGTCGAGATCGAGATCCATTCGGCCACTGATAGCCGTAGCCTCGGGGCAGCGACACGCAATCGATCGTTTTCTTGCTTCGCGAGGTTGCACGGCGCGGCGGTCAGGAGCAGCTGATGTGTCGGAACTGCGGGCCGTGCTCGGCGAATGCGGCTGCTAACGCCTGCCGCCAGTCGCGCAGTGGTGTCAGACCGGCTTTCTGCCACTCCCGGCCGCTTAGAAGCGAATAGGCCGGCCGGCGAGCTGGGAGCGGGTAATCGTCGGTGCCGATAGGCTGGCGATGGTTTTGACGAAGTTGGCACCCGTAGCTCCGTACACCCCCGAGGTACGTAAGGTCCAGTGGTCGATCGGCGCCGACAACGATTCGCCGCTCGACGTTTAGCTACCCCCCCAAGCAGGTGCCTTCGGAACGACCGTATGCGATAGACCGCAACCTTGTCTGTGAGCGTCGTCCGGCGTGATCAGCGCCGCCTGCCGCTCGGTCAGGGATCGGTGACCGGTCATGGATCCGCATACGGGGCATCGCATTCTCGCCCTCACCGTCAGTCTTCTAGATCGAATGCCTCGTGGAACGCTCGCGTCAGTTCGTACTCCTGTTGTTCCAACAGCGCCCCGATAGGGCGCACCAACAGGTCCCGTGGGACGGTCGTGATGGAGTCCAGGTTG
>JAABUU010007641.1_pt1 | contig 11032 bp, 4 predicted proteins | sample 5559301 | NCBI WGS metagenome assembly JAABUU01 (sample SAMN10711884, study PRJNA513360) | rock metagenome | isolation source: Antarctica rocks | place: Antarctica: Victoria Land, Richard Nunatak white
ATCTTTAACTTTTCTATTCAATCAACACTGTCATTAAAGCCAACACTTCAAGGCTTAATTGCATTCAATATCACTGTTGCATCTACTGAAATAATCACATCACTGTAAATGAACATCAGCTTCAATGTCTCTACATCACTTACTATACTTCACACATCTAAGCAGAAGACAGACAAGACAGAACTCAATGTTTTCTTGATGAATAAACAATGACTGATGAATCTACTTGTCTCAAGATCAGCCACAACATCAATTAAGTTACAATCTCTGCTCATTGCAATTCTTATCATCAACATATCTCTTCTACAAGTCATAGTACAAAAGTTACTTGATAGCTTCACTCAACTAGATGCATGTCTGAATGAATAAATGAAGACAGTGACTGAGATATGAAGCTATATTGCTGAAGTAGAGAATTGCATCATCATTTTGAAAAAGAAACTGAACATCATTGAAGATTATGCAGTGAGAATTCAGAGCACTCTGATGAAGATGATCAATATATCAGGCTTCATTGTTGAATATCTAAGAAAGAATGACAGAACAGCAGATGCAGAGGTGATCAAGATGATGAAAGATGAATGAATAGTGCTGAATGTGAAGAATGAGAGAATCTTGGTGAAGTGCAAGAGCAAGAACAAACAAATGAAGTAATGTCAGAACAGATGAAGTAACATCAGAGACTGACATCTTTTTTGTGATTAGCAACTTGTTATGGTGCTGGTGCCTTTCTTTCTCTCACTACACTAATTTGTTGTTATGACCTTTCCTCATTTCACCATTTCTTTCCATTTAGGCATTTGTTCTTGCTTTATTCACCATTATGAGAAATTGCTCCTGCCTGCCTGCTCTTATGATGTAATAGTTAGATGACTATATAGCTGAGGCTTCTTGCTCACTTAGCAAGACAGCCTTTTACCTCTTGACATTACCAGACAGTAACAGACTTTATATCTTATTTTAATTTAATAATTATTTTCACAACAACTTTTTTAGCTTTTTAATCTTTTTAAATGCTCAGAGTTCTATCTATTAACTGTTTACAATGATATTATTGAGTATCTGTGTCTTCAATATTGACAAATGCTTTAATGATATTTAAATCTTTAATATTAATGACTTCAACAGTATGTCTGCATGATCAAGAAAGTTGAAGAATAAATAGATAAAGAAATAATTTAAGACTTTATTAATTAATAAAGAATTAATAATTCTTTTATTTAAGATATAAGAAGTATTATAACTTTAAATATTAAAATATTGTGTATTTAAACAGTCTTATTGAATTAATCACTGAGTCTTATAAGAATAAGATAAACAATCTTCAGATTATGAAAAAGTTTTAGATGCAAAAAGATCTTTATTAAATTTATCATGATTATTTACAGCTCTATCTGTACAGCAATTAGACTTATCAGCAACTTTAAGATATCATAAAATTTTATTGAGATGATTAAACTCTCAATAAGCAATAATAAACATTTAATAAGACTTTTTTCAATGTTTAAATTGCTGTAAAGCAGACATTTAAATAGATTCAGAATCTTTAACTATTTAATGTCTTTAATATTTAGCTTTAATCTCAGCAGCAGTCTGTTACTACTTTTTATATAATATTTATCTTATTTATTAACTGTTTTATGTGTTTAAAAAAAAACAATGCATCTGAAAGTTAATTTTTTTTAAAGTCTCTGACTTTAAAAATATATTTATCAGCTATTTAAATAAAATTCTTCTTTAACTTACTCAACATAATTAATATCTAATTTGTTTATATGTTTAATTAAGTTTTCAATTAATTAATTTAAGTAAAAATCTTTCTTTCTGTTATTCATTCTTACTCAGTCTCATTAATTCTGATCTGAATCTTTAACAATCTCATTTCTATCTTTAAAACTCTTATTCTCATCTCTATAACATACATCTCTGTGTTTTAACTTGAATTCTCTTGCTAAATATAACTTTCAAACATAATGATAAGAATTTAAACTGCAGAGAACTCAGTATGAAAGAAATTTTATCTTAAATATTTAATGAATCTTCACTATCACTGTTATAGTTCAATGTGAACTGCTGAAGTGCTGAATTGATTGTAAAAGAAAGTTATAAATGATTGTTACTGTCAGGTAATGTTAAGAGATAAAAGACTGTCTTGTTAAGTAAGTAAAAAGTCTTAGCTATATAGTTGTCTGACTATTACATCATAAGAGTAGATAGACAGAAGCAATTTCTCATAATGATGAATAAAGCAAGAATAAATGTCTAAATAAAAAGAAATGATGAAATGAGAAAAGATTATAACAGTAAATTAATGTAGTAAGAAAAAGAAAGACATCAATATCATAACAAGTTACTAATTATAAAAAAGACATCAGTCTCTGATGTTACTTCACTCATTCTAATGTTACTTCATTTATTCATTCTTGCCCTTACACTTCATCAAGATTCTCTCATTTTTTATATTCAGCATTATTTATCTATCTTCTATCATCTTAATTATCTCTGCATCTACTGTTCTGTCATTCTTTCTTAAATATTTAACAATAAAGTCTAATATATTGATTATCTTTGTCAAAGTGCTCTAAGTTCTTGCTGCATAATTCTTAACAGTGCTCAGTTTCTTTTTTAAAATGATGATGTAATTCTTCACTTTAACAATATAGCTTCATATTTTAATCACTGTCTTCATTTATTTGTTCAGATGTGCACTTAGTTGAATGAAGCTATTAAGTAACTTTTGTACTATGACTTGTAGAAGAGATATGTTGATGATAAGAATTGTAATGAATAGAAATTGTAACTTAATTAATGCTGTAGCTAATCTTAAGATGAGTAGATTCATCAATTATTATTTATCTATTAAGAAAACATTAAGTTCTGTCTTGTCTGTCTTTTGCTTAGATGTGTAAGATATAGTAAATAATGTAAAGACATTGAAGCTGATGTTTATTTATGATGATGTGATCATTTCAGTAAATGTAACAATGATATTAAATATGATTAGATCTTGAAGTGTTGACTTCATCAAAAGCTGATGTTACTTCATTTGTTTGTTCTTGCTCTTACACTTCATCAAGATTCTCTCATTTTTCATATTTAACATTATTTATTTATCTTTTGTCATCTTAATCATCTCTGCATCTGTTATTCTGTCATTCTTTCTTAAATATTCAACAATGAAGTCTAATATATTAATCATCTTCATCAGAGTGCTCTGAGTCTTCACTGCATAATTCTTAATGATGTTCAGTTTCTTTTTCAAAATAATGATGTAATTCTTCACTTCAACAATATAGCTTCATATTTTGATCATTATCTTCATTTATTTGTTCAGATGTGCATCTAATTGAATGAAGTTATCAAGTAACTTTTGTATTATGACTTGTAGAAGAGATATGTTGATGATAAGAATTGTAATAAATAAAGATTGTAACTTAATTAATGCTGTAACTGATCTTAAGATGAGTAAATTCATTAATTATTATTTATTCATTAAGAAAACATTGAGTTCTGCTTTGTCTGCCTTCTGCTTAAATGTATAAAGTATAATAAATAATGTAGAGATATTGAAGCTGATGTTTATTTATGATGATGCTGTCATTTCAGTAAACACAGCAGTGATATTGAATGCAATTAAGTCTTAAAGTGTTGACTTTGATGACAGTGTTGATTAAGTAAAGAAGTTAAAGACAGATTTTGTTGCTAGATTTGATGTAGATAATGATGTCATTACAGTGAATGAAGTTAGATTTAATGATGATGATGATGCTATTGTGATAAATGAAGTTATATTGATGTTTTGATGTGATGAGTCAACTTAATTCAACAATTCAGCTTTTGTGACTTTTGTAATAAATGTTTTCACTTTATTGTCTTTGACAGTCTTCTTTAATTTAGAGACTGATTGTAAATTAAGATGTATGATCTTGTTATTAAATTAAAGTGATTCATTATCTTCAGTTTAATGCATATCATAATGTGTCTTTATATCTGCTTCTCTTCTTTCTTCTTCACATAACTAATAATAGTTCTTAAAAACAACATAGCAGTTCTTGTTAACATTGTTCATCATAACAGTCTTGTTATCATAGTTAATTCTTAAGACTCTGATATCTTTCTGTCAATTAAAGTTTACAAATTACACTGTATCTCTCTTGTTCTTCTGCATCTTTTATATGATCATGTAAACATTATAGTCATCAAGTCTTACTTTATCTAATGATGATTTATTTAAGTAATCTGACATTTCAGTGTAAAGCTTTCATTCTTTTCATACTGTCTAAGAAATTTTGCTTACTCTGACTGTATTAATCTTTTTGTCTAATCTCTTATCACATCATAATTTATGATTCACTGACTCTGAGTTTTTCTTTTAATTAATTATTTTGATGTCTTGTGATAGAAAGAATGAATGAATGTTGTACACATCTTATAGAAATGATTGATGAGCTGAAATTGTGTAAAAGATGTAAAGAGTAGTAGTTGATAAAAGTTTTGATGAATGATGATGTTGTTTATTTCTAAATGTTTATTTACTTTTCTGATATCTGTCATTTTGATTTAAATCATGTATATGGAATTCACTGCTTAAATAAGAAATGCTGCTATATAGTTATGCATTAGATGTTTACTTCAATTTATACAGTCACATTAGCTTTTTAACATTTCTTAAATCTCTAATATTGACTTAGCTGTCAAATTCTGAGTCATACTTTAGTTAACAAGCTAAATATTTAATAGTTATGTCTCTATCTCTTCAGTACATTCTTTTAAACAGCAGTTTTTCAACTTCTCACTTCTTCTTATCATTCACTATAACTTCTTTTGACTCTTCTGATCTTAATCATCAATATGAGTCATTGATATGAGTTAGTTTCAGGTATGCTACTGATATAACATCATAAATGCATCAATTCAGTGATAATTCTAGCTAATATATCAGTTTTTTAACACAATTCAGAACTTTCAGCAAATTCATAAATTGCTGTCTTAGCTTCTTATTCTTTTCTTTTAGACTGAGTAACATATAGTTCTTGTGTAAATGTAGATTTATTAAATCTCTCATCTTGAAGTAGAGAGATTTATGTTTTTAATTATAGTAATACTTTATTGTTATAGTGACATATGCTATTGCATCTTTGACATCTATATGTGCTGACTGATACTGATTCATCATTATAAAAATAATTAACTTTCTTTTTATCTGTTCTTCATTATAATTAAAGTCTATTCACTTCATGTCAGACTCTTCTACTTAAAGCAAGTTCATAACTTTATGCATTTGCATATTAAAAATGATCTGATTAAAACTGAGCCTGATTGAACTGTACTTAGTTAAGTTGTTTAAAGCAACTTATAGATGTGTTAATATAAATAATTAGAGATCTAACTCTTTTAAAATCATTAATCAGTATTAAAGTGCAATTTTAGCTATCTAATTGATTGTTTCTGAGCTATCATTCATTTGTAAATAATAAACACTTAAGTAAAGCAAGTCTATCTTAAGTTGCTTGAATACTTCTTTTTATAGACTTACTAGAAATTTGCAGTTTCAATTTAATATAATTGCTTTAGGCAAACCTCAGTTTAGCAGTGCTAAACAGTTTAATAATGTGATCACTTAATCTTTCATCATCATAATGTCTCAATCAGATATAAAAGTGATAACTTTGCTGAATTTGTCAGTGACTAACATGATTATGTTATACTTATCTGACTTTGATAATGATAAGATCAGGATAAAGTTAATTGTCAATGTATAAAAAGAATAAGAAGATGTAATTATTGACTGTAAGACATTATAAGACTTGTAATGCAGCATTTGACTGAGCTGACATTGTGAGCAATGTTGTATGTACTCATAAAGGTTCTTTAATAGATCATAGAAATAAAGCAAATTAATTAATCTTTTATGAATTTATGCATATTTTAAGTAATCAATGTCATCATAAACTATCTTAAACATTCTGTCATAAAGACTCTTTAATATACATAGATGAGGCTCTTTCTCAAGATCTTTATAGAAGATAAGATTATCTCTTATTTCATATAAAAGTTTTACAGCATCAAATCTTAAAGTATTGTTTCTTTCTAATATCTGTAAGATGCATTCTCATTTTGATTCTTTGACATATTTATACTTAATATTCTGTCACAATTGATCTGAGACTTTTATTAAGATCTTCACATAAATAATTATTCTTAAGTTGATCTGCAAGACTTTCAATATAAAGTTGTCTGTTTCTAATTGATTTTTCTGATTGACTAAATGCTCATAGATATTGTTATTGCTAAACAATCAGGACAGAGCATCTAATATTATGTTTGATCTTTTAAACTTATAGTAAATGTTTAGATGAAAGTACTGAAGATATTTAGATGTCTGAATAAGATATAAGTTAAGCTTCTTCACTGCAGTGATATTTAAACTGAACTGATGACTGATTCTTACTGAAATTACATAATCAGTATAGATAATTACATTTTTTATCATCACTTCTATTATGTGTCTGATCTTCTTAACTACTCAGATCAATTCTGCCACTTCAAGTTTAGTTAATTAATATTGCATTTCAGCATCTTGAAGCAGTCTGCTTAGAAATAGAACAGACTTCATGAACTTTTGTTTTAAAGTATTATTTTCAGCAAACTCTTTTGTGTAATATACATATATTTCAAAGTCAAATTCTTTGAACACATTCAGATCAATGTAGAGTTGCTGTTTTGATGAGAAATGCATTAAAATGATTAATCAAGAGAATAGAGACTGAAGATAATGAAAGACATTTAGCTTCTTTAAGATTGACTTATTCAGTTTAATAATAATAATTATTCACTTTCTAATGTTTTCTTTTGTTTCTTTTGCTCAAAGACCTTGATTTAAGAAGATTTTTTGCTGCTGAAGTGACTTGACAATAGCTGTGTAATGTAAGATATATTATTATAGATAGTCAATTAAACTGAGATACTTTTCTAATTAACTCAGGCTCAAAGAGAATCTAATTCTAAATATTATAATTAACTTGTCTTTCAAAGTTGTAAGACTTAAAGCATCTACTCATTGACTCAACAGCTAAATGAATGAATATGTTAAATAAAACTTCTTTAGCAAAAAACAGCTTTTCATTTTGTCTAATATGTTAAATATGTTGTAAAGAAAATGACAATATCATTAACATAAACTTTGATGTATAATCTCTGTTATCATAAAATTCTATTAATTATTCATTAAATATATACTGACAAGTTCTGATATCTTATAACTGCAATCTTGAAGATTTTCTGATCTTAGTGTGAGACAACAGTCAGACAGTATTGATGTGTCTGTTTTATTCTTTATTGATAGAAGAAGAAGCTGCAGTCAACTATAAAGATATATTTGACTTCTTAAATTGCAGTTAAAATGTCAGTCTGACTAGATATTAAATAGGTATTCAGCATAATGATTTTGTTAAGTACTCAGATGTTAACTACTACTCTGTCTTTTTAAGTCTCATCTGATAGATTTTTTCATATCACAAAACAGAAATAGATGAAAGAAATAAAGCTTGTAGTTCACTTTAAGTAATCTTGTGTCTGTAACTTGTCAAATGTTATATTAATTACTTTATAATTCTTTTATTCAACTAAATATACACATACTTGTTCTGATTTGTACTAAGTCTTTTAATTGTCAATGAGTAAAATATTTATTCATTCTTTCTTCAGAATCTTTATCAAGTTGTTTTGATTTGTTTAAAGATGAAAATATAAGTGCATAATTATTGTGATTTGAGCTGCTACAGTATTAAACTCATAAATTGTTACTTTATACATGATCTTTCTCTCAGAACTAGTTATCATTCTCAGATAAAATGTCATCACTATGATTAACAGACTTTGAAAACACATTCTGATTTAATTTGCTCATTTTTTAATTGTGAAGACTGCAAATTTAAAATTCTGTAAATTGACTAAATAACATCTGTTGACTTCATATTTTACAACATGACTGAGATGAGTTTTTTGTAAAATGACAAGAGACACATTCAAGTCATTTTGCACTTGTACTGTCAATAAAGTATAATTAACAATGTAAATATATATCACTGTGTTCTCTGTGTGGCAATCTGATTCAAACAGAAGATTATAATTTTAAGATAAAGCAGTCTTGATTATTAACACATTTATGTGACTTCTAAGCTGTATAATTGTATTTTTGTAAGTTATTATGACTTTTTGCACTAAATCAATTAACTATGTAATGACTGTTAATAATAGTTCAATATCATCACAACTATTCACAATTGCTTTTCTACTTAAAAGCATAATAGAAATATTCTTTAAAATGAGAATATCAATGTCTATAAGCATCTTAATCTTCAGATTATTAATGATATGCATCTCTTTAATGATTACTGCTAATCAGTCATTATTGTCAGGCAGATAGATGATCAGAATAATGTATTTATTATAATGATGAGTTTTAGTTTTCAATTCTTAAACAACAATGAGCAATGAGATTCATTTAATTAAGATATCTGAAATCTGTTTCTTTAGAAAGCTTCTGTTAATTAGACTCATAATGCAGTCTGTATTGAGGCAGATTAACTCTTCTTTTGTTGTAAATGTCAGTTTTACTAAGACAGTAATGTATCTTCAGCTCTGAAAATCATGACTGATAAATACATAAGAAAATGAGCTAGCTATAAATCTAATCAGTGTAGATTCTGACAGTTTAACAGATTTTGACTTTTAAATTGTCTTATTGAGCTTCTATTTAATCAATTTCTCATCATTGCATCTGTTGTGCACATACTTGTGCAATTTGTTGTTGAACAGAAAGATTTTACAGCAGCTGTAATAGTCATTTTGTGTTTTAATTATGTAACTTATATTTACAGCTTCTTTTTCATTCTTTTTGTTCTTCAGTTTTTGCTCTTAATCTAACTCATAGATCTCTTCTTCTTTCTGAATATTGAGTATATTGACTTTCTAATATATATTGTTGTAATAGATGTTCTCAAATTCTTAATAGTCAGTCTGATCATCAACAAAAGATCTGTTCTCAGAAGAATTCACTTTTTAAGTAAAGTACACTTAATTATTGTATTTACTGTAATTGTCTCATCATAAGAACTTATTGTCTCTGTTTAAATAGTTAAACAGTTTTTTAATCTGATTTCTAAATCTCTGATTTGATGTGTTTATCTTAGATGACAATCTTTCATTTTTAAAGATAATTTAAAGAGATGTCTTGAAGCTCAATTAAGTATTTAACAAAGTGTCTTATAAACAGAGTTGAAACTATTATGATTAATTATTAGGCTGTCATTGTGATCTGAGTAAATATGAGAAATTGTTATATCTTGATGACAGATATGATGAGTAAGAGAAAGATTGACAGCTATAGTTATCTTAATTATAGTTGTCATGATCATACTGATCTTACTGATTTCATTGAACAAATCTATCAGATTAAGAATTACACAAATAGCTATTGTATTAATTTGTCTGTTTAACTAAAAGAGTATTAACAAAATCTTTGACAGATATTTCATTCTTAAGTTCATCAATGTCTTATTAAAGAGACATATTGATATGCATTTATGTCTAAATTATTAGGTTAAATTCTAATTTGTCTTGATTACAACTTTTGATGACAGTCATAAAAATAATAATGTATTCTATTGAGCTACAGCAATTTCTAATGTCTTTAACAGTGTATTTAATTGAGTTAAACTTATTTTAAGCTTCACTGAGTAATATTTTAAAGTGTTTCTTTAGTGTTTTGCATCATTCTTCAACATCATTAAAGTGAGCTACTAATCTAAGATGAGTAATCTTTAATAGCTAACTATTTCATCTAAAGTGACCATCAAGTTAAGTCTGACTCAGATTTTAGAACTTAACCTGACTCACTGAGCTTAACTTTGAAACCTGACTCAACTCATAATATTAGGTAATTTTCATTGTTTCTCATGTAATTTTGATAATTTTTACATCATTAAAAAGCTCTCACAATTCTCTACAAAATGAGGCTAAAATTGCAAAAACAAATCACTTTCAAGCTCAATGCACACAACTGAAGTTTTGTTCAAATTCTTGAAGTTTCTGCACTATGATTGCTCATGACTAACAAGGCATGCAAAATAAGCAAAAAATCAGCTTTGAAAAAAACCTGACAGCCACTCTAATTTCATCATAGTTTTGCTTCTCTGCATAGATTAACATTAAGATTTTAATGTATTTACCTAATGTCTTAAGTAATAGCTGTCACTCTGACTTAATTAATGAAGACATAGACATTTTAATAATAATTCTTATTATTCTTATTGACAATATTGTCATCTCCTCACTTCTTAAGCAAGTTTAAGTAGAATAAGTCAATATTGACTGACTTTTAAGTCAAATTATCTTCATAAAAGTTACTGTCACTGTTAACATTGCCTCTGTGAGAATCAGAAGAGCTGAGTGAATTAGATAACTTAGATGTATTTTGCTGTGAGACATTTTGTTTTTATGATTGAGTAATTAACACAGTGATGATCTGTAGAATCTGTGCTTAAACAGCAGAATTCATATTAGCTAAGAAAGATGTATTATCATTATTGTCTTATGAATCAACATTCTGATCATTGTTTATCATGCTTTATAATGAATTTCAAAGAATATTTTCAGTAATGCTGAAAATAAACTCAGACTTAATGACTTAAGATGCTTACAATGTAATAGAATGTTCTAAGATATTCAGATCAATTTTTGATAAAGTAATGATGAAATATTGTAGTCTTTGTTTAACTGTAAAGAGATTTAATAAATTTAAATTAGACATACTGTTAATCTCTGACTGCTGACTAATTATTTTGACTGTTCACTAAAGAAAGAATGAATCTGTATGTAGTATTGCTGTGTTTTAATTAAAGATTTATAGTGTTGAATTGAATAGAATCTGATTATGTGCTTAAGCAAAAGAAAATATATCAAAAGACACTAAGAAAGTGACTCAGATTTCTTAGACACTTAACTGTTCATATAGAGTTGTAACTCTGTA
>JAABUU010007642.1_pt1 | contig 11031 bp, 10 predicted proteins | sample 5559301 | NCBI WGS metagenome assembly JAABUU01 (sample SAMN10711884, study PRJNA513360) | rock metagenome | isolation source: Antarctica rocks | place: Antarctica: Victoria Land, Richard Nunatak white
CGCCGCTTGGCGCGCGGTTCGGCGAACGGGCGTCCTGCCGGCCAGGCCCGTGCCCCGCGCGTCCGATCCCGCCGCGCCACGGGAGCGTGCGCCCGGCCCCGTCGCCCGCGCGCCATCTATCCCACCCACCGACAGGATGACGCACCCGCCGCCCGCTTCATGCGATGTGTCCTATCACGACCTGGACCCCGAGCCCCACGGCCCACGTCAACACGACGGCGATCGTCCACACCGCCCCGACCGCGCGCGTGGTGGCGGACATAGACCCTGGCGGCCTGATCATCGGCACGATGATGCGCAGGTAGACGGCCAGTGAGAGCACGCTGTTGAGGATGCCGGCCACGGCCAGCCACGTATAGCCCGCGTCGATCGCCGCGCCGAAGAGCAGTAGCTTGCCCACGAAGCCGCCCAGCGGCGGTATACCGACGAGCGAGAACAGGAAGATTGCCATGGCGGCGCCGGTCCACGGCGACGCGCGCAGGAGGCCGGTGAACGCGTCCAGGTCGCGGCCCACGCGCGCGACGACGGCGAACGCGCCCAGGTTCATCGCGGCGTACGCGGCGGCGAATACGATGAGCGACCGTATGGCGAGCGCGCCGTGTCCCAGGGCCACGACGCCGAGCAGGAAGTAGCCGGCCTGCGCGATCGAGGAGTAGGCCAGCAGGCGCACCACGTTGGTCTGCGCCAGCGCCGCCAGGTTGCCGTAGGTCATCGACACGACGGCCAGGATCGCCACGACCAACGGCCAGTTGACGGCGCCAACCGGCAGGCTCCTCATGACCTGCGCCAGCCCAAAGATAGCCCCGACCTTGGGCACGATCGAGAGGTACGCCGCCACCGCCACGGGCGCGCCATCGTAGGCGTCGGGCGCCCAGAAGTGGAACGGCGCCAGCGCCGCCTTGTAGCCCAACCCGACCAGGACGGCGACGAGGCCAGCCGTCGCGGGCACGAGCGCCCCGCGCAACCGGCCCAGGTCCGCGAGCAGCGTCGAGCCGGTGGCCCCAAACCAGTAGGTGAGCCCGAAGATCATGACCACCTCCGCCACCGAGCCGAACACGAAGTACTTCATGGCCGCCTCGGTGGCGCGGTCGTCGCGCGGGTAGGCCACCAGCGCGAACGAGCCCAAGCTACTCAGGAGGACGCCCAGCACGAGGAACATCACGTCGCCGGCCCCGGCGAGCGCGAGTGCTCCGAGCGTCGTGAAGGCGAGCAGGCTATAGACCGTGCCTTCGCGGTCGCTATCTTTCACCTCAGGGTAGGCCAACACGGCCACCAGCGCCGTCGCGGGGAATAGGATCAGCATGGCCCACACCGAGAGCGCGTCGATGCGGTAGCTGCCCTGGAAGATCGTCTCGTTGGCGCCCAGCCACCGCGTCTCCAACACCGTGGCGGCGAGCAGCCCGACCACGACGATCGGTAGGGCCAGACGCGGCCGGCGCACCATCTCGGCGACCAGGGCAAGGACGGCGGCGCACAGGGCCACGAACGCGGGGATCAGTGGGATCAGGTCGGGACCGACGGGCTGCATCTGCATGGCGGTGTCATCTCTCTCGACAAACAGGATGAGGGGCGCGCGTCAGACGCCGTGCCCGAGTAAGGTCGTCGTCCCATGGATCAAGGTGAGCAGGGCGCCCGGCGCGACGCCAATGGCCACGATGAGCACGAGCAGCGGGGCGATGGCCAACCGCTCACGCACGCTCAGGTCGGGCAACGCCCGCCAGCGCTCTGGTGAACTGCCCAGGAACGTCATCTGGATGGCGCGCAGGTACAGGCCGGCCGTGATCAGGAGGCCCACGATCACGATCGCCACCGCCCAGGGCCACTCACGGAACGCGCCGAGGAAGATCTGGAACTCGGCTGGGAAGTGCGCCAGCCCCGGCAGGCCCAGCGAGGCGAAGGCAGCCAGGATGAAGCCCCAGCCCAGTAGCGGCGTCACGCGCAGTAAGCCCCCGAAGCGCGCCATCTCGCGCGTGCCGGCACGGTCCTGGAGCGCCCCGACCAGCAGGAAGAGCGCACCGGTGACGACGCCGTGGCTGACCATCTGCAGTGTCGCTCCGTCGAGCGCCAGCGCGCGCGCCGCGGGATCGGTCGCCGCCGCGGCCGCCGCGATCGCAAGGACGACGTAGCCCATGTGGTTGACGCTGGTGTAGGCGACCAGGCGCTTGATGTCGGTCTGCGCCAGCGCCACGAACGCGCCGTAGAGCGCCGAGCACACGGCCAGCGCGGCGACATAGGGGGCCAGCGCATGGAAGGCGTCCGGCGTCATCTGCAGGGCGAAGCGGATGAAGCCGTAGGTCCCGAGTTTGAGCAGGACGCCGGCCAGGACCACGCTGCCCGCCGTCGGAGCCTCGGTGTGGGCGAGGGGCAGCCAGGTGTGCAGCGGGAACAGCGGCGTCTTGACCGCGAACGTCACGACCATGGCGATGAACGCGAGCGTGGCGGCCAGTCCCGTGAGCGGCGGCGCCGCGATGACGGCGCGCATGTCGAAGGTGCGCGGGTGACCGCCGAGGTAGAGCGCCAGGATGGCCAGCAACAACGGCAGGCTGCCCAGCAGCGTGTACAGGAAGAAGGTGAGGGCGGCGCGCTGGCGATCCTCATGGCCCCAGCCAGCAATGATGAAGTACATGCCCACCAGCGTCACCTCGAAGAACACGTAGAAGAGCACCATGTCCAGCGCCAGGAACACGCCGAGGCAGGCCGTTTCCATGAGCAGGAACAGGGCGACGTAGGCGCGCGCGCGGTCGGTCACCGTGGCGGAGAAGACGAGCGCGGCGAGGAATAGCACGGCGGTGAGCAGGACGAGCGGGTAGCTGATACCGTCGACGCCGACGCGGTAGGCGGCGCCGAGCGAGGCGATCCAGGTGACCCCCTCGACCTGCGTGAAGCTGGGGCCTACGCCCCGCTGCCAGATGGCGAGCGCCCCGAGCAGGGTCAGCCCCGACGTGGCGATGCCGACCGTGTGCGCGACGCGCGGCGAGGCGTGCGGCAGCACCGCGACGAGCAGGCAGCCCGCAAGCGGCAGGAACAGCGTGACGGTGACGAGTGGGAACACGAGCAACCTTTCTATTCTATGTATCCATGTCTAATGGTGCGAACCTTGTAGCCCCGCCGTGCGCTTTCAGGCGCGAGTTGTTAGTGCGTCACGATCAGCGCAAGCGCGACGATGAGGGCGACGCCGCCCATGGTGAACACGAGTTCGCGCGAGACCAGGCCGGTCTGCAGGCGACGCGCGCGCCCGCCGAGGTCCCGCGTGCCCGCGACGAGTTCCCGGATGATACCGTCGATCACCCGCTCGTCGGTCCACGCCGCGGCGCGGGCCACGGCGAGTCCGGCCTGCCCGATCCCAAACACGCCCTCCTGGAGTGCACGGTCGACCCGGTCGCAGAGCCGGGCCAGGGTCAGAGCCGGCCGCGCCACCAGCCCGTCGAAGCCGCCGCCCACGCGGAAGCCCGTTGCCGCCCATGGACGCGCCGGCCCGAGCAGGCGGCCGATGGGGACGAGGCCGCCCGCGAGCACGCCCGCTATCGCCGCGGCGACATCGAGCCAGGCGCTCAGGGTGTTCTCCGGCACGGGCAGCCCCAGCAGATGGGCAATGGGGCGTACGGCCAGGCCAAGCGTCGCGGCCAGCAGGGCGAGCGCGGCCAGCCCCGCGATCATCCAACCCACCCCGTCCACCGGCTTCTCCTCGGCGTCGCCGCGCCACAGTAGGCGCAGCGCGCGCCCTACGTAGCCACCCGTCAGGAGCGTGCCCACGAGGGCGAGCGCGCCCAACAACCCCGACGACGGGACGGCGAACGTCGCGGCGACCACGGCGTCCTTGGACCAGAAGCCGGCCAGCGGCGGGATACCGGCCAGGGCGAGCCCAGCGATGGCGAATAGCAGGTAGGTGGCGCGGTGGGCGCGTCCGGCCCCGCGCAGGTCGGCGAAGGCGGTGGAATCATAGGCCTCCTGGTAGATGCCCGCGCCTAGGAACAGGGCGCTCTTCATGGCGGCGTGCGCGACGAGGTGGACCAGGGCTGCGGCGACCGAACCCGCGCCCAGCGCCAGGAACATGAAGCCGAGTTGGCTGGAGGTCGAGGCGGCCAGCAGGCGCTTGAGGTCGCCCTGCGCCAGAGCCATCAGCCCGGTGACAAGGGCGGTGACGCCGCCGACCGCGCCCACCAGGAGCAGCGAGCCCGGCGGGAACAGCGGCAGGGCGCGCATCAGCAGCACGACCCCCGCGATGACGAGCGTCGCGGCGTGCAGCAGCGCCGAGACCGGCGTGGGCCCCAGCATGGCGTCTTGCAGCCACCCCTGGAAGGGGACCTGCGCCGCCTTGCCCATCGCCGCGACAAGCAGTAGCAACGCGGCGATCGTGGCCGCCGTCCCACCGATGCGGAGCGTCCCGGCGATCGCGCTCGTCCCTGCGTGCGACACGAGGATGAAGACGCCGAGGTAGAGGCCGAGGTCGGCCGCGCGCGTCACCAGGAAGGCGCGCGTGGCCGCCCGCGGGACGCCGGGACGCTCGAACCAGAAGCCGATGAGCAGGTACGAGGCGAGGCCGATCAACTCGTAGGCGGCGAGGAACAGCACCCAGTCGCCGGCGAGTATGAGCGTCTGCATCGCCGCGATGAAGAAGGACAGCTCGGCGTAGAAGCGCGTGTGGCCGCCGTAACGGTGCATGTAGCCGACGGCGTAGACGAGCACGCACAGCGCCACGACGGCGACGGTCGTCTGCAGCGCCGCCGTGAGCGGGTCGACGACGAGCCGCAGCGGATAGCCCGGCAGGCCCGGCAACGTCGCGGCGAAGCGCGCGCCGCTCGCCACCCGCGTGAGGGTAGAGACGGCGGCGACAACCCCGACCGCCGCACCGAGCAGCGCGAGGGCGGCGGGGATGCGCCGGGACACCAGGATCAGCAGGAGCGCGGCGAACGGGGCCAGGGTCGCGAGCGCGGAGACGACGATCATCCCTTGAGTTCCTCCGCCTCGTTCATCTCCACCGAGCCCTTGGCCCGGAAGCGCCCTGTGCCCACCCCGAAGCCGACCGCCATCTCCAGCGCCATCACCGTCATCACGATCAACACGAACATCTGTCCCGCATAGGCGTCGGGGTGCAGGAAGCGCCAGAAGGCCACCAGATTGACCAGGGCGCCGCCCAGCATGAGTTCGATACCCATCATGATCATGACCAGATTGGTCTGAGAGAGCGCGCCGTAGAGGCCGACGCCGAAGAGCCCCGCGCCCACGAGCAGCGCGATGATGAGCGTGGTCATGGCCGTTGCCCCGATACATGTGTCGCGGTCATGGGCGTTGTCCCCGGACGATAGCCACCGTCGTGGCCGCGATCATGGCCACCAGGATGGTGACACCGGTCGTCTCGAAGAGCAGCATGGAGCGTCCCATCAGCTCGATGCCCAGGTCGAACACCTGCGTCGTCGCAGCAGGCGCATGGACGGCAACTGGACCCCACGGACTGAAAAAGACCACGCCGACGGCGGCCAGCCCTCCGACTGCCCCGGCGACGATTGACGTCCGCTTCTGGTGCGTCATGTCCATGCCCATCAGCCCGCCGGGGTCCATCATGTACATGACCATGAAGATAGCCATGATCGCCATCTCGGTCGCCATCATCATGATCTGCAAGACGCCCAGGAACTCGGTCTCCATGGCCAGGAACATCCCCCCTAGCGCCGCCATGCAGAAGAGCAAAGCGAGGGCCGAGCGCACCATGGATTGTGTGCGGAAGACGGCGACCGCGAACCACAGGGCCAGCAGCCCGAAGAACGCCACGAAGATGGCCTGGCTTATCAACACGCAATCATCCCTCCCTACCTTGCCCCCATCGTGACGCCATACCGCGCCACCAACAGCGTGATCCCAACCCAGAAGATGTTGACCAGCGCGAGCGGGATGCCGTACATCCAACTCCACGAGAGCAGGTGCTCGTCGCGGATGCGCGGGACGTAGCGCCCGACGACGAGCATGGCCATCACCACGAGCAGGATCTTGACGCTTGCCCAGGCCCACGGCGGCAGCCAGGGGCCGAAGCCTAGCCAGCCGCCCAGGTAGAAGACCGTGATTGTCGTCGCGAGCGTGACCACCAGGACAAGGCGCGCCAAACGCAGCACGGCCAGCCGGTCGCCCGTATACTCGCCCATCACCCCGCCGGCGAGCTCACCGGGGGCCGTGGGTAGGTCGAATGGCGGCAGGAAGCAGACCGCCAGCGCGGCCAGGCAGAATAGCGCGAAGCCCAACGGCTGCGCCACGGCGTTCCATAGGGGCGCTTGCGCGGCGACAATGTCCGTGGTGACGAGCGACTGCGCACGCATGGCCACGCCCACGAGCGGCATCACGATCAGCATCGAGTAGGCCACGACTTGGCCCAGGAAACGCCAACCTGCCACCATGGCGTAGGTCCCGTCGGGCGCCCAACCGGCCATCACAAGCGCGACCAGGACGTAGGCCAGCGCCGCGTTGACGAAGAGCGCGCCCGTGGCGAGATTGGCCATGATCGAGCCCGGCGCGAGCGGCAGGACGGCCGCGGCGAGCACCGCGGCGACGAGCAGCAGGGCCGGCGCGGTCTCGAACAAGAGGCGGTCGGGCTGGCGCGGCACGAGCGACTCGCGCCCCAGCAGGGCCAGACCCGCCCGCAGCGGAGCGGCCGGCCGCACGCGTCCCGTGGAACTCCACCCTTCGACAACGGCGACGAGGTAGGCGCCGACGAGCAGTGGGAGGACGAGCCAGGCGCCGCTCATCGGTCCATCTCCCAGGGCGAGAGATCGAGCGAGGCCACACCGACCAGGGCGTCCGCTATCTCCCGCCCCTCGGCGACGCTTTTCACAAGTCTAAGGTTGTGGGCCGAGGGCGTGTCCACAACCACGTCGCGCGCCAGCCCCTCGGCGACTGTCAGGCGCAGTGTCGCGGCGCCGCGTGGCGTCTCCACCGTCGCTCCACCAGTCCCCCCAACCCCCGCCGAGAGGAGGCGCTCCGGTATGGCCACCGCACCCACGGCCAGGACGAGGTCGAGGCTCTGTTCCAACTCGGCGAGGCGCACGTCCAGGCGGCTCCAGGCGTCGTTGCCGTCGCGCACGACGGGCACGAAGCCCAGGCGGCGATAGACCGGATCGTCGGCGCGCGCGTCGTCCGCCAGCCTGGCGGCGCGGGCGACTGGACCGCGCGGGAGCGACCCGGCCGTGAAGCGCGCGCCGCCGGTAGACAGGTCCTTGTCCGCGCGGGACGTTCCAATCCCCGCGAGGCGGCGGCGTAGGTACGGCGTGCGGCGCACCCCGCGCGCGAACGCCCCCACCTGACCACGCAGACGCTCGGCCTCAGCGACACGCGACACGCGCAGCAGGGCCAGTTGCAGGACGGCCACCCGGTCCTCGAGCCAGCGGTCGCCGAGCAGAGCCGCGAACAGGGCCAGCCAGCCCAGGTGGCTCGCCGCCCGTTCGCGCTCCAAGGCGCCCACGCGCGCGCCCGCTGTCGTCTCCTCGACCGTGGCGCCCACCGCGTTCTCGATGGCGCGCGTGGCGAGGAGACGATAGGAGACGGGCGCGAACGGGTCCAGGAGCGCCAGCCGTTCGGGTAGCGACGCGGCCGGACCGGTCCAGGTGGCGTCGAGCCCACGTCCAACCGCTCCCGACGAGACTGTGGCCACGGCGACCGCATCGCCGTCGAGTGTGAAAGAGAGGGCGAGACCGCCAGGCAGGCCGGGGAAGAGCGGCCCGACGGGCGCCTCGACCCACTCCATGGGCAGCCCGTCGGGGCTGCGCGGCAAGTCCTTGGTCATCATGACCATCGACATACCCCCGCCGCCCATGTCCATATCCATGCCGCCCCTATCCCCGCTCCCGTCGCCCTTGCCCTCACCCCCATCGCCCATGCCTTCACCTCCGCCGTCCGTGTCACCGCTCATGGCGCCGTGGTCCATGGCGCCGTGGTCCATGCCGCCCATGTCATCCTCCGTGGGCCGGACCTCCAGCGCGTCGAAGACGGGCGCGTCGGGCGACCAGGCGCCGGCCGCGATGATCCGACGCAAATCCTTAACCCCAGCGACCAGGGCCGCCTGGTCAAGCGCGACCGCGACGTCGGGCGCGGGCAGGGGCGGCGCGCCGTCCGCCCTGAGAGCGATGATCGCGCGCGGGCGCGCCATCTGGGCGTAGACAATGGCTGTCGCCGCGTGGAGGCCCGCTGGGATCTCGCCCACGAGCAGCAAGACGGTGGCGTGGCGCGGGGTGGGGACGACGCGCAGCCCCGCCGCCGACAGGTCGAGCCCGTAGGCACGCGCCACCTCCAGTCCCGGCGCCACGAACGCCGTCAGATCGCGCGCCAGCGCCCGCGCGACCAACCATCGCGCTGCATTAGTTGCTCCCATGCGCGCGCCGCTCATCGTCGTCGTCATTGTCGTTTCAAGGCCCCTTGACTCCAGCCGTAGAGGAGTCCCAGGAAGAGGATGAGCAGGAAGACACCCATGTCGCCGAGCGCTTCGAGCCCGACCTGCTGGAAAACGACCGCCCACGGGTACATGAAGGCCATCTCCATGTCGAAGCACAAGAAGAGCAACGCGAGCCCATAGTAGTGGGCGTGGTAGCGCACCCAGGCCGGCTTCGGCGATAGCGTCCCGCCGGTGAAGGGGACGTCTTTGCCCGGCTCTTGGCGCGTCCGGCCGAATGAACGGGCGATCAGGCGCAGCATGGCGACGAACCCGACGGTCCCGACGACGAGGCCGAGCAGGATGGCGTATTGCTCCAGCGGTGTCATACTCCGTCCTCTTATTACTCACGGGGCGCGGCGCACATCGCGCGGGCCGAGGGGCGGCATGCTAACGGGAGGAGCAAGAGCCGTGCCTGTACTCGCTACTCCCACCATGTATATACTGAGGGTAGCATAGTGCGGGTAGCGAAGGGTAGGGTAGGTAGGTGGCGCATCGGACGAGTTACGCGCAGGATAAAGACGCCCTCCTACGCCGCCTCCGTCGCATGGAGGGGCAGGTGCGCGGCTTGCAGCAGATGGTCGAGGACGACCGCTACTGCCTCGACGTCGTACAGCAGATCAACGCGCTCACGGCCGCCGCGCGCGAGGTGGCCCTCATCGCGTTGGAGGACCACCTCAGGGGGTGCGTCACCGACGCGCTCAAGGACGACGGCGGGGACGCCGCGATCAAGGAGATGGTGACGGTACTGGGCAAGACCCTACGCCCGTGACGCCGTTCACTGGGCCGCGGGCCGGGCGTGGTGGAGCGATCGTGTGGCGCGTCGAGGTATTGTCGGGGGTGGAGCGGTGTATCAGTGGTCAGTGACCCAAAGCTACAGCAGTGGGCTTGCCCTCATTCCCTTCCGAAGAAAGAGACAGGGCTTCAGGGCCGACTGATGGCGACCCGTCCAGCCGAGACTGGACAAAGCGTGCACGGATATTGATCGCGGCATTCACATCCGCATGGGCTTCATGCCCACAAGAGGGGCAGGTAAACGTGTGACGATGGCGCTTGCCACGCAGTCCGCAGCGCGCACAGTTCTGGCTTGTGTACGCGGGGTTGACAGACACGATCGCAAGCCCGCGCATCTCCGCTTTGGCCATGACGGCCTCACGAATAGCACCGTGTTGCCACACGCTCAGGCGACGGCGCAACGCCACGCCGCGGGTCAGTCCCTTCTCGGCGCGCGGGATGCGCGAGAGGTCCTCGAACACGAGGACCGCATCCGGCGGCGCCCACTGCACCAGCGTCTTGGCCGCGACGCGGGCGAAATCACGCGTGCGCCGTTTGCGACGACCACCCAGCCGTTTGAGAGCGCGCCGAACACTATGCGTGTCCTGGCCCTCTGCCTTCTTGGCCGCCAGCTTGCGTTGCACGCGCGCTGTCGTCTGCATCGTTCGTTTGTTCTTGACTTTGGTCGCCAAGCCCGAGATAAACAACTCGTTCCCGTCCGCAGCGACCGCCACGAGCGCGTTTGTCTCGTTGAGGTCCACGCCCACGGGCGTCACGCCCACTGGGTCGGGCGCCTCCAGGGTGAGAGCCACGCGCCCGTAGAGATGCCCGTCACGCTCAATCACCGTGAGGGAGTTGATCTCCGTCGCGGCCTCGAAGAGCGCACGGTGCGAGCACACCACCTCGTACGAGAGGCGCTTGCGTCCACCCACCGTCCAAATCGCAAGCGTGCCATCGTCGCGGAAGTCGGCGTCCCGGCCCCTCACGCCAATCAAGAACATCGCCGCCATATGCTCGAAGCGGCACACGCCGAGGGGCTTGATGGCGTGCTCCTTGAAGCGCCACCCCTTGGCCTCGCAGCGTTTCTTGCGCCGCGCCTCCGCCTTGAGGCGCCGGTTGCGCCCCTTGACCGCGCTGGCGTAGGCGCCCACGACCAAGCGCAAGGCTGTGATGGTCATTTGGCTATTCAGTGTTCCCTTGACCCGATTGTAGACGAGGCGCTGCAACGGCACGGCCGCGAGCGGCTTGCCCTCGTTGAGGGCGTCCGTGCTCACGGCGTTCTGCACATCCCGGAAGGCCGCGAGTGTCGCGCGCAGATCGGCGTCATCCGGCAACTTAATGGTCACGGTGCGTTGAATATCCATATCTGTAGCGTATCAAGTACTCCACATATAGCACAGGGGTTGACAACGCACGATATGTGGGCTAAGGGTTCGTTAAGAAACAACTTCCCCCACTGTACTGCCTCGGACGTCTGAGCGTGGCAGCCAAACCGGGAAGTTGATCTTTACCGGCTCCTAAAGTCGCTAAAGTGGAGGGGCTTCCTCCCACGGCTAAAGCGCGTCGGCTCCCGCCCTACACCAACGCCGCAGCGACCCGCTTCGGCCCCACAGAGTTAGGGGCGCGGTTTTGGTAGCGCTGGCTGATCGCGGATAACGCGCCGCAAACCACAGGGTTTTAACCCTCGCGGTTAGGCGCATTTGTGCCGCTGGGGGCCTCGCGAGGCTCCTGGCGGCCCCTCGGCGTGTCGTGCGCCGTGGTGGTGGCTGTGGGCTCGCGCCTGGTGGCCGGGACGCGCCCTCAACAGCCAGGCGGGAGGCTCCACGCAGAGTCACAGATGGGGGGAG
>JAABUU010007646.1_pt1 | contig 11028 bp, 7 predicted proteins | sample 5559301 | NCBI WGS metagenome assembly JAABUU01 (sample SAMN10711884, study PRJNA513360) | rock metagenome | isolation source: Antarctica rocks | place: Antarctica: Victoria Land, Richard Nunatak white
AAAATGCGCCGTGCCTCGGGGTCCGTGACCCCACTCAGGTCTAGGTCGTCCAACATACCCACGCTCCGTCACCCGCCCCCTACTCCGTGGCCTCAGTATACCTGCCCCCAGGTTTTTGATAAGATACTGAATGCGCTTGCTCAGGGCCATCATCTGTCTATCCTTCCCTGTCCCTAGACCCAGCGCCGGACACGACCCTAGCGCACCAGCGTGAAGCGCAGCGACTCGCTCATGTGGAGCGTGCCGACGGTGATGGCGAACGTGGCCACGGCCGGACCCAGCGTGTCGTGCGCCTTGAGCGAAAACGCCGACGTGACACCCATCTGCTTGAGGCCGTTGGCATCTTTCACGGCAACCAGGGGGGCGGACTGGGGGGGACTCGCGTGCTCCTGGAAGGTGATCGTGCCTTTCGGCGTGCCCGTCAGGCCACCAACGAGGCGATAGAACACGAAGAATTCGAGGGACTGCCCCATATGCGCCACGGTCGTGGGTGTCAAGGTGGTACCGCGAATGAGGTAGCTTTGAACCCCCACGATCTCAATGCCGGGGACGGATGACCCACGGCGGAGGATGGTTATACTCCAGGTACAATTTGTGGTGGGTGAGACGATGAGCTTTTGGTGGCCGGCCGGGAACGTGACCGCGACCGTGGGTAGATAGGGAGCGCTCGCGCGGACCGGTATGGCCGTGCCCAGACTCACAAACTGGGGCTTCTCGACGCCGTTCATGTATGCCGTGAAGAGGCACTGCCCCGAGTTGCCCGCATCGTAGAGGGCGTTGTAGGTCGCCAAGACATTAATGTCGTAGCGACCGCCCTGGAGGCTGAAGGGACCATCCACGGCTCCACCATTTCCCTGAAAGAACCGCCCATCGGCGGCCCGACGCGGCGGCGCTGCGCGGCCAGCGGAGCGGTCCGGAAACGTGTGCGACGCGCGCCGGGAGGAGTCTGCGGCGGCTCCAGGGAGCCCAACGCTCATGAGCGCGACGATTGTCCCTACGGCTAAGACCCAGCACCTGCGTACCTTCATTACTCTTCCCTTCTTTCCTTCTGAAACGCGCCGGACCTCTTTCTTTGGGCTGGCTCTCGCTAGCGTGATGCGTTCTCTGCACCGCTCTTGCCCCAGAGCGGTCAGCGCAGGGCAGACGGGGTCGCGTCGTGTCCTCGTCCGCTCATGCATCCCTCCGTGGTGTCCCCGCGCGGATGCGTCAAAGCACAGGGTCGTGTGCACATACTATAGCCCATGTAGCGGCCGGCTGTCTATTTATGCACGTCGAAACCTATCCAGACCACAAAGTAACGCTATACGAGTGCATCTCCCGCATGCGGGAGATCGGCGCCGAGCACGCGTGACGGTGCGATCGTTGCGGTGCTGGTGACGCTGCGTTGATGCTCCGGTCAAGGCAAGCGTCCAGGTCGCTCAATGCATGAATATGCATCGGGCGATACCGATGCATCCCGCCTGTTGCGCGTAGGAACAGTCACGGTACGCTTTACGATGCCGTCGGCGGTGAGACGTGCGGGGCGCGCATATCTTTGATCGAATCATCTCCAGCCAGCCGTGCAGCCGCCCGGATGGGCCTGTACCCCGCACCATCCCTCCCCGTGCGACGGCCGGCGGCCCGCTCACGCGGTGTGGACGAGTGCACGCTCCTCTGATCGCCGGTCCGCTCCCGCCGCAAGGGGCGCTGACGGCACGGGTGACGCCACTCCGTCCTCTCGTGGGAGCGTGCGCAGGAAGGCGTCGACGATGGCCGCGTCCCATTGCTGGCCCCGTCCCGCGCGCAGGATGGCCGCCGCTTTAGCGGCCGGCATGCCTCTCCGGTAGGGGCGGTCGCTCGTCATCGCGTCAAAGCTGTCCGCCACCGCGATCACGCGCGCTCCGAACGGGATCTCCGCCCCTGTGAGGCGATCTGGGTAGCCGGTCCCGTTCCAGCTCTCGTGGTGGTGGCGCACCAGGGCGACGCCCCGCGCGAAGTCCCGATACCGCGTGAGCAACGCGGCTCCCGTGACCGGATGCTGCTCCATGATGGCCCGCTCCGCAGGGTCAAGCGTGCCCGGCTTGTTGAGCACGGAGTCGGGCGTGCCGATCTTGCCGATGTCATGCACGCGCGCCGCCGTCACGATCAGGTCGATCTCGGGGCCGTGCAGCCCCAACGCGCGCAGGATCGCCGCGCTGTACTCCGTCACCCGCCGGGAGTGGCCGCCCGTGTAAGGGTCGCGCAGGTCCACCGCGTCGGCCATGTTCTCCAGGAGGTGGCGCGTGCCGTCGTGCATCTCCGTCATGATCTTGAAGGCCGCGTAGACCACGGCGCAGGGCACGACGAGGAGGCCCAGCGTCCACAGATGGCGCAGGGCCGCGTCCGCCCCCACGACCCCGACGACGTATTGCACCGCTTCGGGCAGCGCGGTCGCGCGCACCGTCGCCACGAGCACCTGACGCGGCGCGGCACCCGCCATCGGCGCGAGGACCAGGGGCAAGGACAGGGCGTCAAGGATGCCGAGGGCGAGCGCCGCCCCCAGCAAGCCTAGGGAGGAGGGGGCGTCGGTGCTGCCCGCGTGGACCAACAGGCCGCCGACCAGCACCACGACGATGCGCCGACCCACCTCGGTAGCGATGTCACTGGGATAGGAGCCGCTGACGCGCCGACGCGACACCTCCCCACAGAGGGCGCCAAGCCCGGCGGCGAGGGCAGCCAGCGGCGGGGGCACCAGGACGGCGAGCAGGTAGTAGGCGACCGTAAAGAGGAACACCTTGGTCTGGTGGCCGACGTGGATGGGATAGTGATAGGCGACGACGACCGTGCCGGCCAGGGCCAGCGCGAGCGCCGCCGGGATCAACGCGATCCCGGCGGTGGGCGTCTGGCGCCAGGCGGCGGCCAGGGCCGCCAGGGCGAGCGCCATCGTCCCCAGCCCCACCACGGGTTGAGGCAGGGCCTGGGCGAGGGATCCCCGTGGTGCGGCGCTCATCCCGTCTCCTTCCAGCGCGGCGCTACAGCGTCACCGACGCCGCGAGCGACTGGCCCGACTGGCCGGTGGGCGTCGTCGCGGTCACGGCCCAGGGGGCGCTGGCGGCCCAGGCGATGACCCACGCGGACATGGTCGCGGGCAGCGTGGACAGGGTGGTCGTCCCTTTCGGAGGAGGCGGGGGCGCTTTCGTGGTCGCGGTCGCCGTGCCGGTCCACGCGGCCAGCCCGACCATCTGGGGGGTCACGCCCAGTGTCGTGGCCGCGCCGCCCGCGAGTGTCCCGGTGACCGACGGGAGGGGTGTGCCGACGGGAAGGGGCCGCATCGCGACTTGCACCTGCATGGTGTATCGCCCCGCTGGGTTGTCCGTGCGCAGCGTGAATTGCTCGTTGTAGTGGACGTCGCCGTCGGTGGAGACCACGCGGGCGATGGTCGAGCCGGCCGGCGCGTGCAGCGTGTAACCGATCTGCGCGACGGTGGACACGTCGGCGCCAATGGCGGCGCTTAGATCGAGGACAGTCCCATTGGAGAGCACCACGATCGGGTCGGAGCGGCACCCGGCCGCCGCGTGGGCGGGGTGAGGGGCGCCGAGCACGCTGACCAGCAAACCGGCGGCGAAGACACCCGCGCCGAGGGTAGCGGGCAGCGAGCGTTCAGGGGTCAACAAAGATATCATAGCGCGATCCTTCTTTCTTTTCCTACGTTTCCTACATAGCGCATCGGAGCGCTGGGGCGACGTCCGCGGGCCGTGCGGAACACCAGCCCATTGATCGACTGCAGGCTGATGATACGCCATAATCTGACTTGACGCAGTACCCATTCGGGCCAGGTGGGAGAGGTATAGCCCCTTTGTCCGACCTGCCCCTGACCCGTCGTTCTCAACGGCCACGGCCGGCACAGGGACGGCTCCGTGGCCCCCGCCCCGACCGGGTAGCCGGTCGTTCTCCTGCCCCAACCCCCATCCATGCAGGCATGGCGCGCGTCGTTCCCGTCCGTCGCCCCTGGCAAGGGCCGTTCGCGCACGATGGCCTCGGCCCACGGGGACGCCTCTTGCACCGGCGCCCACAGGGCGCGTTGTCGACGTCGTGATGGACAAGTGCCCCTGGCCGGCTCCTCGTCGCTGTGCCGGCGCGACAACGCGCCGTGGCCGTCCTGCGGCAGGAACCGTGTACTCCCCTTTTCTCCCACAGGCACGCGGTCACACACGGCCATCGGGGGTGGGAGAAAAGGGTCACGCGCGGCGATGCCGCGCCGCTTGGACGTCGACGAGGTGCGCCGCCCCGCCTGGGCCAGGTCACTCCCTTACGAGGCGCGCTCGCACGCGGAGGCGACGCTGGACGTGCGGTTGCGGCCGCCCTGCTTGGCGCGGTACAAGTGGGTGTCGGCGTCGGCCAGCAGCGTCGCGGGCGGCGGCGCATCCGGGCGGGCCGCCAGCCCGATGCTCAGCGTGACCTGGAGCCCCGGCGCGATGCTGTTCCAGTCATAGGTCTCGACGCCGCGGCGCATCCGTTCGCACAGCGCCACGCCCGCCCGCGCCGTCGTTTCCGGTAGGAGCAGCGCGATCTCCTCGCCGCCATAGCGCCCCACGCTGTCCCCGCCGCGCACGCCAGCCTGGCACAGGCGCGCCACCGCCTTGAGCACCTCGTCACCCGTCAGATGCCCATAGGTGTCGTTGATGCGCTTGAAATGGTCGATGTCGGCCAGCGCCACCGCGAGCGGGTGGCCGTGGCGGCGCGCCCGCTCGACCTCCTGGACCAGTCGCTCGTCCAGCGCGCGGCGGTTGAGCAGCCCCGTGAGCCCGTCCAGCGTCGCCAACCGCTCGAAGAGCGCGGCCGTGGCCTGCGCCACCTCCTTGTCGATCCGTTCGCGCTCCAGCGCCTCCTCCATCTCCCGCGCGGCCCGGTTGCGGACGATGCGGAACGGGACCTCGACGGGCGCGCTCCACTGGCCGCCCCAGTTGCGCGCGGCGACGCGGAAGGTGTAGGCGCCCGGGCGCAGGTTGGTGTAGCGCGCGACGCGCTGGGGCGTGGGCGCCGACCACGCGGCTTCCAGGCCCACGAGTTGCGCGCGGTAGACGACCTGCGCGGCGGCGGTGAACGTGACGGCCCCATAGGCGACGGCGAGGTCGTAGTCAGAGTCCTCGATCTCCAGGTCCGCGCCGGACGGGACGATCCGCTCCTGGCCCATCACGGTCAGGCCGGTGAGGTGGACGGCGCACGGGGGCACCTCCTCCGGGATCTTATCCAGTGCGACGATGCCCGCGCCCTGCACCGTGCCCACCCACAGGCGTGCGCTCCCCGCCGCGTCGTCCGCTGCGGACGACGTGGCGGAGGCAGCGGACGACGTGGCGGGGGCAGCGGACGACGTGGCGGGGGCAGCGAGGAACAGGGCGTGCGAGTTGCACTCGTCGCCGGGCAGGCCCAGGCTACGGCCCAGTGTGAGGCAGCGCTCCGTGTCCGGCGTCCAGCGCGCCACGCCGCGGCGCGTGCCCAGCCACAGGTGGGTCCCCTCGCCCGGTCCGCGCGGCTCCGCCCGGCAGGCGTACACGATGTCACTGGGCAGGCCCTCGCGCGTGGTCAGCGCCCGCACGACGGCCCCACGCCCCCCGTCCCCCTCCGGGTCCACGCCGACAAGCCCGCCCCCCGCGGTCGCGACCCAGAGCGTGCCGGCGACGTCGCGCGTCAGGTCCAGGAGCGCGTGGTGCGCGTGGGCGTCGCCCAGGGAGAGGGTGTGCAGCACCACGCCGCGCGCCGGGTCGAGGCAGGCCAGCCCCCCCGCCCACGTCGCGGCCCACAGCCGGCCGCGCGCGTCGAGCGCGAGCCCCTGCACGTGCGCGTCGGGCAAGCCCTCCGCCGTGCCGATGCGGTGGGTCACCACCCCCGTCTCGACATCGACGCCCACCACGCCGCGCCCCGTGAGGCCGGCCCAGAGGCGGCGTTCCCCCTCCAGGCAGAGTACCGGCGCGTGTTTGGCTAGCGTGACGTGGGCGCGCAGGGCGCCGCTCGCGGGGTCGATGCAGAGCAGCCCGTCGCGGTCGGTCCCGACCCACAGGTGGCCGCACTGGTCGAGCTCCAGCGCCCACACGGTCTCGTGAGCCAGGGCGGGGGGCAGCGGCGGGAGGGGGAGGGGCCGCTCGGTGGTCCGATCGACCGTGACCAGGCCGCCCTCGGTGCCCAGCCACATCCGGCCCTGGTGGTCGGCGGCGAGGGCGTAGACCGGCGCGGGGGGGCGCTCCGACGACGGGACGGGTGCACGGGCGGGGACGGCGCGATCCTCCAGCAGCGCGAGGCCGGCCATGGTGCTGGCCCAGACCCGCCCCTCGCCGTCGGCACAGAGCGCCCACACCTCCTTGGCCGGCAGGCCGTCGGCCACGGTCCAGGCGCCACGCACGGCGTCGTCCTCCAGGACAAGGGCTCCGGCGCTGGTGCCGATCCAGAGCCGGCCGCGCGCGTCGGAGCAGAGCGCGCGCACCCGCGCGCCCGTGGCGTGGATTGGGCGCAGGCGGAGGGAGCCGGTTCCCGTGCCCTCCGTCGCGTCGGCGCATAGGAGATCCCCATCGACCAGCGCGACCCAGACCCGCCCCCGCGCGTCGCAACAAACGGCGTGGACCCCGGTCGTGGCCGCGCGCGCCGCGCCCGCGCCGCGCAGGGGTGTCCGCAGGGCGCGGCCTGTGCGGTCGAGGACGGCGAGGCCGCCCTTGGTGGCCACCCACAGGCGGCCGTGCGGATCGCGGCACAGGCCCCAGACCGTGGCTGAGGGTAAGCCGTCCCTCGTCGTGAGGACGCGCTCCACGCGGTCCCCCCGCACCAGCGTCAGCCCGTCGTGCGTGCCGACCCAGACGCGCCCCCCGTCAGCGCCCGCGTCACCGGCGTGGCAGAGCGTATGCACCCGCGCGCTGGGCAAGCCCCTCGTCTGGTCGAGGTGGGCTGCGACTTGGTAAGGGGTGGCCGCCAGATCGACCGCCGCGAGGCCGGCGCCATCCGTCCCGAGCCAGAGGCGCCCGTCGGAGGTCGCGGCGAACGCCTTGGTGACGCGGCCGCCCAGGGCGCTTAGGCTCGCCGGCGTGGACCAGGCCAACCCGTCAAAGAGGGCGGGGCCGTCTTCGGTGCCGACCCACAGGTAGCCGCGGGCGTCCTGGGCCAGGGCATAGGCCACCGCCCGCGACACGCCCAGGTCGTCGTCGCACAGCCAGACGCGCCCGGAACGGACCAGGCGGCAGACGGCGGAGGGCGTGGTGGAGGCGAGCATGGGGCGAGATCTCCTCGGTCAGGGGGCTAGAACTGGCGCGGGTGCGGCGGGCAGAGGGACGGCGCGGGTCGGACTCCCTCCACGATACACCGGGGACCGGTCGCCTGTCCATAGCCCATCCGGTCCCGCGCGGCGGTCCTGGTGCAGCCATGTGTCGGCGTGTGGTGGCGGGGACGCGCGAGGCCGTAGGGTGAGGGGGAGGGGGATGCTGCGATCATGCTACCTCGTTCGTCCCTGGTGCGTGGCGTCGGGCGCGCGGGCGACGCCTCAGCCTGGGCCGGGGGACTGCCGTGGTCGGGGTCCATAGCGCGCCGCCATCGCGGAGGGGCACCTAGTGTTTCTCCCGCGCGTGGAACACATGCATCCCTCCGTCTCTCCGCTCCACGGCCGGTTGCCGCGCACCGGGCGGCTCCTAGCCGACAAACGTGAGCTGCGTAGCGATCGGCGTGTTGGCGACGCCTGTGCGCGTCACCACGGCGCTGCTCTGCATCGACATGTTGCGCTGCTGGACGCTCACGCCCAAGGTGGCCACGGGTGACGTGACCGTGGTCGCGGCCTGGTAAGTGGCGGTGGCCGCGTCGGTGTAGACGGTGGCGTCCTCGGCGCCGTCGGAGTAGACGCCATTGGTGGGGGTCCCGCTCGTTGGCGCGTTGGCGCTGGTGGCGTTGGTGAAGACAACCTTGACGACACTCACGCCGGCCGGGGCATGCAGCGTGTAGCTCGCGTGCGTGATGTCGGACGGGTTGGCCGTGGTCATGGTGGCGGTGAGCTTGACGTTGATGCCGTTCGAGAACTGGACGACGGGATCGGCCGACACGCTCATGGCGGCGTGGGCGGCGTGAGGAGCGAGCGCGCCGGCGAGCAGACCGGCGGTGAGGACGGCCGGCCCAAGCAGGGCGCGGCGGGACAGACAGCGTGAGCGATCGATCGAGAAAGCCATCGGTGAGATATCCTTCCGTACTGTATGTGGGCCGTGTCGCGGTGTGCGCATGGCTGTATCACGACTATAGATGAGGATAGGACCGGAGGCAGTACCCAAGTGGACCACTCCGTTCGTGTCCGGTCGAGTATGACCCGTTTATCCTAGACGGCGGGAGCCCAAGCGGGGGCGCGGGCTCCTCCTGCGTGGTGAGTGGGAGAAAGAATGCGCTAGCACCCCCGTCCCGTAACGCTCCCGTGTCACGGCGGTGAATAGCTATGCATCGAATGGTGTCGATGCACCCCCCCCCGTTACACGCCAGAGACGATGGATTGAGCCGTGTCACGCCCGTTAGCGCTTCGAGTGCGCGGCGCGCAGCATATCTCTCGCCCTTGCCGTATGCGTCGCGCCCGATGTGTACATGGAGATTTTGGGCATGATCCTCTACGGCAAGGATTACATCCATGGGCCCAAAGATTACAGGCGAAGGCCACGATATGGGCCAGGGCGACCTTGATAGGCGACAACACGTCGCACCATGCATTGTGATCTATCGCATAAAGACCAGCCCCTGTCGTTGCCGCATGCGATCGACGCCGGGTATTGGGTGGGTTCCAACGGGAACGACCGCGCTGCTACCACCCAATCGGGCTATGGACAAGGAGCAGAGCGCAAGGTACCGCTAAAGGTATCATATGTACGAAAGCTTTACCCCTAGCAGCCTGTCGGAGAGAACGAACCGATGGTGCGCATGACCGGGGTGCCGCTGTTTGGGTGGAACGTCCTGGCCGCAGCCACGCGTGATCGATGCATGGCCGCAGCCAGGACACGGCGGTGGATAATCGCCACGGGGGGTGGACGCGGAGCATCACTCCTCCTTAATAGAGCGGGGACAAGGTATGGAAGCGCTTGAGATTGAAGGCCAGGCAGACCAGGAGCCATTCGCCCGCAGCGGCGGCCTCGCCGCGCAACGAGAATTGGCGGAAGCCGAGGACCTCGGTGATGATGCCGATCACGGGCTCGACGGTCTATTTGCGCGCTCCGTAGATGACTTTGCCGACCGCCGTTTTGAGCTTGTAGGCCATCTTGACTTGGGCGCTGGCATCCTCTGGCGGCGGGTCGGACTCCGGGGCGAAGCGCTCCTGCCAGCTTTAGTGGTGGGGCTCACGCCCGGTCGCGATGTAGGGCTCAATGTCCCGGTCGGCGCACGCCTCCAGGGTGGCCCGTCCCCAGTAGCCATGGTCCAACGCCGCTGCGTCCGGCGTGCCGACCTCCGGCGGGATGGCGGCGAGCGTGGGCTCCGCTTCATGGCTGTCGTTGGGGTGGTTCGAGAGCGACGTGCCCACGATCAGCAAGCTCTGCTGATCCACCGCGACCTGGGCGTTATAGTCTTGGTCGAAGCCTTGGTCGGTCGGGTTCTTCATGATGCGCGAGTCCGGGTCGGTACAGTTGTACTGATCCTTGGCGCGCGGACCCGGTACGGGCGGAGATGGCGCGCGTCCACGCGGGCGGTGCCCCGTTGCCTGCTCCTGCTGCGCCCGCTGGGCCAGCGTGTCCTCATACGCCGCCCGCTCCAGGGCGTCGCGCTCGCGGGCACGCTCCTCGATGACCACCTTCGCCGCCGCCAACTGGGCCAACCGCTCCGCGCGCCGTGCAATCTCGTCGCGCACTACCAACCCATCGGGCCGTTCGCGCGCATCCATCCGCTCCGCCAGCGCGAACAACTCCTCTACCTCGGCCCGCAACTGGGCTTCCAATTCCCGCAGGCGCTTGTACCTGACCGCCTTGCTCTTGGAGGCGTCGGCGTGGATCTTGGTCCCGTCCAGGTTGAGCGTGCCCAGCGTCAACACGCCCGCCTCCTGCGCCAGCAGCAGCACCTGCACGAACAACCCCTTGAGGTCGGGCAAAAAGGTGCGCCGGAACGCGGCGATGGTGTCGTGATCGGGGTGTCGGTTGCCCGCGATGTAGCGGAACGGCACCGACTCGTACGTCGCCCGCTCGATCTTGCGCGAACTGAACACACCCGTCGCATACCCATAGAGGAGCAGGGCGAGCAGCCCCTCGGGCGCGTAGGGCTCACCGCCCCGCGACCCGTAGTGGGCATAGAGCCCCGAGAGATCAAGCAGGGCCACGCTATCCACCACGAAGCGGGCCAGATGATCGGGCGGCAGGCAGTCGCCCAAGCGCACCGTCAGGTCAAGCGCCGCGTCGTAGTCCACGGTTTTGAATGTTCTACTCATACTGACAAGTTTATCAGCACCAACAAGACGGAGAGCCTTTTTCTCTCCGACAAACGGCTAGGGGCGATGGGATAGGGTCGTTAGTTATTGGTGCATGGGCGACTGTCGGGTCGTCGGTCGCCTCGACCAACCCCCGGAGCGTGGCGAGCAGATAGGGCATGCGCACAACCTTCCCGGCTCGGCCCCGCTTCGTGATCGCCGCTGCCTGAGAGCGCGTGATCGCCGCCGCCTCATCGAGCAGCGCCAGCGTGGCCACCTCGTCGAGGCCCGCTACGCGCCGCATGTTGAGCACCCGTGTCCGACTCGCCTGCGGCGCATCGTCGCCGAACTCGGCCGAGAGGCGCGCAACCACGGCGCTAAGCGGCGACGATGCGGAATCGGCCAGTTGCTCTGTCGATACAGTGTGTCCTGTTAAAATCATCGAATCGGTCGACTCGAGAGAGGGGCTGTGGGGTAGCTCACGGGGCGGTCGACTCGATAGATCTGTTTGTTGTCGTGTGTTTGTTGTGTATTTGGCAAGCACTTCTAGCACCTCTAGTTTCCGCTGCATCAGGCGGCTAGGTCAAGCGGAGCAGCGGCTTCTGGGGCCGCATGCCGCCGCCGTTGGCCCCAGAAGCCGGTGGGTAGATGGTCGGTGCGGACCTTTTTTGTGCGAA
>JAABUU010007655.1_pt1 | contig 11019 bp, 10 predicted proteins | sample 5559301 | NCBI WGS metagenome assembly JAABUU01 (sample SAMN10711884, study PRJNA513360) | rock metagenome | isolation source: Antarctica rocks | place: Antarctica: Victoria Land, Richard Nunatak white
TGGAAGGACCTTCAGCGATCAAACTTCATGCATGAACGGCACTTCACGTCGCTACACACCTTGGAAGAGTCTGGGGAGGCTATCCGTCAGAGAATGATGAGTTCTGAGCTAGACTTGAACCACTTCGAGCGCTCGACTGTTGAGGACCACATCGCATTGATCATCAAACAAATTTACAACAGCCCGTTGCTTCGAGAGAGATTTTGCCTGAAGGGTTCAGTGAGGTTCGAAAACCATGGCAATACTCTCAGCCCGGAACGAGAGATGAAGGAAAACATGCAACACCTGCGCATCTCTGGGAGAAGGCGATCTCCTCGTCTCCTGGCCCAGCTTGCAAAGCCGTCAGAATCGTCCGCGTCGGAGCCGATGACTGGAGCAATCACCGAAGCAGCAAAGGCTATAAGTCCTCGTGCGGATCAATTCTGCGTGTACAACATTTCCAGTGAGGCCGAGGATACGGAATATCGCATCGCCGCCTTCATTATTGAATACAAGGCCCCTCACAAGCTACATCTCGGCTGCATATATGAGGGTCTCAAAGACATGAACCTGAAGAAGGTGATTCGCTGCAACGAAATCGACGGCCCGCAGGACCACTTTCGCCGCCTGGTCGTCGCAGTCATCACTCAAGCCTTCTCCTATATGGTCCGCGCTGGATTGGAGTATGGGTACGTCTGCACCGGTGAAGCATTCATTTTCCTGCGGGTGCTCGATAACCCGGAAACTGTCTATTACTTTCTATCCGTCCCTGAGGATGACGTGAGGGAGACGACAGGAATGGCATCAGATGCAAATGGGCAAAATCGATTACACCTGACTGCGGTGGAACAAGTGCTGACGTTCACCCTTCAAGCGCTGAAGAGGCCGTCTCGAAGCCAGAGCTGGCAGGCCAACGCGATGGCTCGGCTGAAGACCTGGGAGGTGATCTACGATGAACTATTGGATAAGATCTCCACCGATGACATACCTTCTTCGGAGTACCGGCCTCCTCGGCAGAGCATCTTTCTTCGTGTGTCGCCTATCCGGCTTCGATCGAGAGCAGCTTCGACCGCCTCTTCGAGCTGTCGGCCACCAGCAGATGAGCGTCATTACAGTGATAACGAATTTGATCCAGATTCAGATACTCCAAGTCGAACATATCGGCAGCGTCCAACTCAGGCCCCCACGCAAGCGCTGAACCCGGTCAGCAAGGCATCATCCGGCCAAAGTTTCCGCCCCGGAGGCAAGAATGTACAGTATTGTACTCAAAAATGTCTTCGTGGGTTGGTGAAAGAAGGTTCGCTTGATAAGATGTGCCCAAACGCGCTGAATCATGGAGAGAGTCATCATCAGATCGACAAGCCTACTTTCCTCAATCTGATACGTCAGCAACTCTCCAAAAGCCTGGATATCGATTGCAAGCCTATCGGCTTGCACGGAGCGCGCGGGGCTCTGTTCATTGTCAGGTTAACGTCACACGGGTACATTCTGGCTGCTAAATGCACCATCATTGACTTCGTTGCTCATCTCAAGCGGGAAGCCGTCATCTATGAGCGCCTTCGTCCGATTCACGGAACTCACGTGCCGATGTATCTGGGAAACGTCGATCTTGACCATTCATATGTGTATGATGACATTGCTGAGATCGTCCACATGATGTTCATCGGTTTTGAAGAACAACCCATCTCTCGACACATTAACTCAGCCAACAGTGTGCAAATAATCGAACAGTTTGAGCGCTCGATTCAGGCAATTCATCAGCTCAGAGTGCTGCATCGAGATATGATGCCTCGTAACATACTTTGGAATGCGAAGCTTGATCAGATGATGATCATTGATTTTGATAGAGCGAAGATTCAGGAATCGCGGGCTATCCTTGGTGCGATCTCACCGAACCGAAAGAGAAAGTGGGCGACTGCACTGAAGGAGCAGCCGGACGATGTGTTCATGCGAGAGATACGGCGGGCAATGATTGAACTCCGCGGGACATGAGATAAATCGTCGCTATTTCACCGTCGCCATTGTAAATGAGATCTCAACGACTCGGGGGCTTTGCAGTAGTCCACCAAATGAGCTCGTCAAACATCTCAATCAGTCTACGCTCTTGAGATCTGTAAACGAGCGATGTTTTATCGATTTCGAACACGCTACATACACTGACGGAGACAAATGGTTCGTGTGGCCAAAGACAAACGAGCGCTGCAAGAGATGTCATCGAATAAGAAGCGAAAACGAATCGAGGCTTTGAGTGGAGGATGCAGGGTCAAAAAGAGTCTCCAACGATAGCCCGGAATAGCTGCGTCTCTTGAAAGAATTTACTGGTCACTTCAACCCGGATCGTGCTCTTGGTGTCGACAACAAGGCTCGAGGCCCGTGACAAATTCGTATTGGCCGCGGTGGAAAGGATGATCGACTCCGAGCTTGACTGCGATAGGTTGAGAAGTGCTATCTAAAGTAGCAATGCCCCTACCAGGCGCCGAGATGCGGCCAGGCATCACGAATATGCCTTGAACAAAGCCACCCAAACAGAAGACGCTGACGTGGCTTCCCCTGGACGCGGGTATAAGTAGCCAGTGGATCCCTTGAGACACCCGTCGCTCACCAACGTCTCTTTCTATCTTCCTTGTCCGCACTTTCGTTGCACCGTCCCTCGTCTTGGTGATAGTATTGTAGCAACATGACCTCCAAAGCCATTGATATCCAGAACTGGAATACAGGCTTGGATCAGTTCAGCCTGACTTCCTCTCTTAGCGACAACAACACCATGTTCCCTGGTCATCAAGGCGTTGTCTGTGTCTCCTTGAGGGAGATTTCATCCATACCGGGCGTGAGCGCACAATCATACCCAGACCTGCCGGAGTCTCCTATTCGTTTCAAGTCCAGACATAAGAATGTGCGCTAGCCTGTTACGGCCACACAGAACTACCCCACTTATGACGTCAAGACCAAATGTCGCCAGCGGCCGCTTTCGGAGCATTTGGGTGGTTATCCTCCAAATATACAACCTACCTTGTTTCCTCCAAATTCTCTCTCCCTCGAGTGTTTTTACCAAGTGCAATGGCAGGACGAGATCGAGGTGGTCGTGGTCGCGGCGATCGTGGAAGGGGGGGGTAGCGATCGAGGCCGTGGCCGTGGTGACGACGGAGGTTTTCGAGGCGGGCGAGGTGGAGGACGCGGTGGAGGGACTGTGCAGGTTTATTCGTCAGTGCTCTATTGGGACTTTGCAGAAGCTCCGTGACTAAATTGTCATACAAGACCCCCAGGTCACATCATTCCCGCTCCCAGTGCCGAGGCTACAAGAATAGAGGATTTCTACCAGAAGAACATCTCATCCGGCGGCCCTCTAGATGCCGCTCGGCTAGGACTTAGTGATAATTTTCCTCGCCGGCCAGGCTATGGGACGAGAGGGCAGAAAGTTGTGCTGTGGACCAATTATTTCGAGCTCTTGCCGGCACCCAACCTCGTGCTCTATCGCTATCACGTTAACGTGTCACCAGCTGCGACCGGTAGAAAACTTACTCAGATCGTAAGACTGCTGTTGGAAGCCCCTGGATATGTGGAATTCCGGGATGATATAGTTACCGATTTCAAATCCACATTGATCTCTCGCCGGAAGCTCAGTAGTGGCGAGGTGAAAACTGTGATTCCTTACCGAGCCGAAGGGGAAGATGAGCCGCGAGACAGTGCATCGAGCTACACGGTACACGTCAACGATCTGGATACATTGAAAGACGTCTATTACCACCAAGCCCCGTTGCAATCCCTTTCGCTATAAACGATGACTCCGATCTTCGAGGGCTTGTCCTATCATATCTTTTAGCCTTGTTTTCGCGTAGAAGCGTGTGCATACCTGTCTTCTGTTCATTTGCGCATCAATCTCACTCTTGACTTGAGGTTTCGAACCTTTAGCCTCAATAGTAAAAGAATCATCGCTCTTCAAACCGCTCTTACCCTCTGCATCATGTGTCGGATCTTCTGTCATTTTGGAAGCTGCCAGAGCTGTGTACACTTGAACAATCAGGACGATATAGAGCAATGCCTTCGGGGAATACATGTTGTGATTTTCAGGGAAGCAGATGCTGAGTGGTCCCATGGAGGTGGAGGAAGTCTGATGCCTTAATATAGCTATGGTTTGGATGGATCACTGGCGTTCATGAATCCAAAATTAGGTACCCAAAGATGGTGGGTTATTTCTGAATGCTCGAAGAGGGATTAAAACCGGATGTCCGAAGAGGGGGTCAAAAGTGGATCCCTTCGAGGAAGTCAAAAGCGGATCTCTTCGAGGGGATCCAAAAGTGGATCCCTTCGAGGGGTATCGTCAGCTCCGATGACCGCAGTTCCAGCCTGATCAATGATCATGAGATGATAATATGATCGATTGGGAACCGTTCTAGCGAGATTCTTATCGTTCTGCATCCTTGGGTCTGCAACGTAGTTCTCACTCTGGTTCAATGTGCGCTTCTTAGGGGGCGGAGGACGAGTCGGCGTTATCGAGCCATTCGGCTGAGTGTACCCTACTACTTCTTCGCCAACAGCCTCCCAACCTTGACCGAGGCCTTGTAAACATAGGTCTGAGTAACGGTTCTTTCCTTTGTAGCCATCTTTTGGAATTCGAAAGTGAGGGGTGAGATGGGGAAAGATGGTTGTAATTTATTGGTAGATATCACAGAACAGTGCAAATCTGGAGTGATTTTAAGGTTTGGTAGCGAATACTTTAAATCGCGAACGTCTCATACGAACATGACGGAGAAGATCGCGCTAAGCCCCACGTTAGTGCAGGTTGACGAAATCTTTCTCCGATAACCTCCACGCCGTTTTGGGACGTTGAATGGACAGACAACATGCCGGTCTCCCAAATCCAAACTTCAGGAGTCAATTACCAAGCCAGTGGTTGACTACTAGATTACAAGCTTTTCTTTCGACAGCACAGATCGTGTCCTCCAAACCCTGTTCCACCCAGTCTAGGATTCCCATTGCCTAAAGCTCTCCCTCCATTTCCCCTCACTGCTAGCGAGCGCCGTCCTATGTTCAAGCAGAAAATAGGCAAGAGAAGGTCATAAGTCATCACATCCTAACACCCTCACCTTCGAGCGAGTCGTCATGTTTCTCCTCGTCCATTTTCTGTTCCCTATTCGCCAATTTCTCCGTTTCTCAGCACTTAAGTTCAGTATTGTTGTGCTTCAAGCCATGACGACTTAAAGGTTGTTCACATCTTCTGCCCGTAAGACCTGACCGTTGCTGACTCTCTCTTCTGGCGGACTTGAAAGTGTAGGCAGATACGAGAAGAAGAGAAAATAACTTACTTCTTGATATTTTGTCAGATAGATTTTCAATGCTCCAGCGTAGTTCTCGAAACCAAGTTTCTCCATAGCAGATAGAACATCGTTACCGCTCAATGCTTTCCGGTTTTCCTGCTGACATTTCTCCGCGGCTTCATCAATTCGAGGTTAGAGACCATGCATAGTGGAGGTTGTAGAGGGTCAAAGTGTACGCGCCTTCGCTCGAGATGAAAGAGATGAATTCATTCACACATTCTTGCATGCACACTTGGAATTCTTCAGAAACTTTGGCGTTTTCTGGCAACGCTCTCCTTATTATTCGAACAACTGATGCGGATTTATAGATATTAGCTGTATATACAAGACGATTATGTATCAAATTACGTTGTAGTGAAATAGACTGCAGAATTGATCATAGTTGGGTACGCATGAATGACTAACCGCTGCCTTCCGGCATCGACACGTCCTGCCACTCCTTCAGCGCAACCTCCTGTGTGGAAATTGACATAGTGGATCAGGGGCCTGCAGTCTTTCCTCGATAATTCGATGGCCTGATCCACCAAGTCACTGTCGCCCTTGGTCTTTCTGGCTGAGAGCTTACAGGAAGACAAAATATTTCCAATTAGGACAGTGCTTCTACATATACCTCCTTTCACCCTTGTATCTGTTTGATGCACAATGCTCTCGTGTCTTTTAGGCGACAGTATCACCGTACCCGCTTGACGTCTAGAATTTGCTAACTTCCGCCCGTGGTCATTCACCATATGTTTGGTCCAACTGTAGGAGGAAACGAATTCATTGGTCGATAAATCCTTATCTTGAAACTGCCTGATATGGAAATGTAGCGGGCACTTGCGGGACGAAGAAGCCGGTAGTCCACCCTGGCATTGAGAATTCGAGGTGCACGAAGCCGGCAGACCAGGCCAGGATCGATATTGGAGAGCAGGTAATCCAGAAAGCAGGTAATCCAGATCGACGTTTGTTCTTTCGGTCTCCCCAGTAAAAACTCAAGGTCTGGTAAGCAGCTGCACATCTAGCAGGTTAAATTTTTTAAATTTACCACCGTCTTTGCGCCTTTTTTGACATGGATTTCTGTGCTTCAGCTAGTACTCATCTCTTGTTCGCAATCACATTGACATATCGCTGCTGAAAGAAATCAAGCTGTTCAATTCTGCCTTAACAGCAAGCCACTACCGTCCATCGGTCTACGCTCAATCGTCTCAGCTCTATTCCTCCTTACCTTAACGGTGCAATTATTCTTGACGAGTGTTCGTGAGACAGCATCAGGGGCAGGTTCATCGATCAAACGCCTTGTCCTGTAAGGAAGAAGTTCTGGACCGTCAACTCTCGGGCGGTACTTCGTATTCGAAAATGGAAAGTGCATTTGATGCTTGCCTATGCATCTTTCATCCCTGTGTAAATGCGGATGATGGCTCCCATGAGATGGGGATTCGGGGCACGTGATACAAATTCTTGAATATCATCTTCTGGAGCCAACATCAGTGACTTGGCACTGAGTGCCACTATCAATGCACAATCTGATTGCCTCGCTCGATCTAGGACATGGCTTGCTGACTGCGGTGTGTCGTTGAATTATCACATGTAACATAAGGTATGTCCGTAGCGCCAGGCCAACTCCCGCATGCACTTAAGTCCTGACCTGCAGGATTCCGCGACTTTTAGTTCAGTGCGATGGACCAAGCGATCTTAAGGGTGCTGATGTAAGATTCCGTGCACGTGCTCACGTGCCCATCCCCAAATCAACGTCAGTTCGTCAGAAAGAGCTACTGCAAACATCGATGACCAGAAGGACTGCTTTGGTTTCTTAGAAGGTTCACCAGATTGGCTTTTCTCGACTATCACGTAGTCATCATCGACCGCCGTCTTTGACAGGTGATAGGTGGGCAGATGTTCTGCAGAAGTCGGAGGCTAGAATCTCCGCGCGCGCTATTCCTTATTTATTACTACATGGTAGTAGCAAATAAGGAATAGCGCGCACGGACCAAATCTCATACAGACGAAGCTAAGACTGCAGGGATAGCGCCTCTAGTGCTTTTCTTTCCGAGCTGCAAGCCCATCACCAGTACCATGATATGCTGCAAGTTCTCTCAGCCGGGTATCTTCATGAACATACAAGATGTCGAGTATAATCTTGCCGCCTCCCCGCTCGATTTATGCCACTAGGCGCGCCATATCTTCCCACTTCGCTATTTACCATTCCTTTATGGGGATAAAACGCCGGCATGCACAGGATCACAAACCAAGAGAGTAAAGGAACTCAAGCCAGTGCTGTGTAAATTAATACGCCACAGGGAAGAGCAGCGCCGGTCGTCTCTGATTACATTGACATCTGAAATCCTGATTCGGACCTACGATTGAGGAGACGAGGAGAGAATGAGACTATCTTGTTCATGCACAGTTTCTATAAAGAACCTATGGATCTTGCAGCCTCGTCTTGAACATTTTCTGCATCTTGCCTTCTTCGCCCTGTTTATCACACTCAACCTTGTCTGCTGCAGGTCTCGCCTGCACGCGTGCATTGCCTTGTTTTCTAATTATGGAAAGAGTCTCACCGACACATTTTCGCTCAAAGCCAGACCTCCAGCATCTATTCCACGAGGGGTGGACCGGTTATCGACTAGAAGATAAAATATTTCTACCGCCTAGGCCTATCAAGAAACAAACACTGTCCCAATCGTCCGCACTAGATGAGAAAGCCTCAGACGCTCCACCGATCCAATCCAGAAAGCTACCGCCGATTCAATCAGCGGCTCCCCAAGATGTGCCCCAACGAGCTCCCTCCCTCCACAGCGTGCCGCCTCCGCCATCGTCTGCGCTACCAGAGACGCGTCTCTCAAGGCCCTTTGGTTTCGGGAATCTACTTAATCCCATAGATGGGAACAAGACCAGTGCAAGCGGTCGTCAACACGATGGCGAGAGAACGGATTCTCTACGGGCTGCACCAATGGCAGCAATGTCCCGGCCTCCAACACCATCTCTGCCTTCAATCTCCAATAGAAGAGATTCACTAGGAGATATTACTCTGCCATCTATTTCGCCCGCTTTGATGAAGACATATCTTCCTCTACTATCACCGTCTCTGACACCGAGGTCGCGTACAAGTTGCGAGCCAGGTCTTATCACGGCTGATCTGTCAACCGCAACCGTCAACACGCGGCAATCACCCTTCGTTCTTCCTCAAGATCAGACGTCTGCATCAGTGGAATCGGGTTCGCTGCTGCCCTCGGAGACCGCGAGCGAGAAAGGCTTCAACACGCCAACATCAGAGGCTCCGAACCAGAGTCAATATCAAACGATGATCTTCGAAACGATGCACGATCTCATTCCGGTATCTGTTGACGTGCAAGCTGCGTCTAAAGTCGCTGACAAAAAGCGTAAGAGCAATGCCAACGCCTCCCAACGATTCCGCCAGCGGTGCAGAGAAAAGGACAAAGAGACCGCAAACATCGTTTCAAGACTGAAAGCAGAAGTAAACTTCCTGCGGGGTGTATTACAGGAAAATCGCATCCCTATATCACCTCGGGCCCCATCGCTGCTTGAAGGGCCGCAACATCAAGATACGGCAGCGTCTGCTCGAGACGAAGACAGAAACAATCGACGCACCAATGTGTATGTACAGCCGCAATGGCTTCCTCTGCAAACCGTTGAGCCCCCCCCACGCATGCCTCCTCTCAAGCATATGACCACCATGTCATCCGGGCATATGTAAGTATTATAACGAAGGGCGTGTCGCTAAGGGCTATTTCATCCTAACGCCAACCCGTTCGACGCAACAGCATCGCGTTAATACAACAATCCACAACGCCATTTTCTTTGAACTATTATGTATATACAGCATGCATAACACAGCACGTCGATCATCGAGCGCTCGAGCGAGCAATTATTCCCTTGTCATTTCCTTGTCTTCCTCGAAGAGATACCCCTTGGTTGACATATTCCTCATCGTATTGAGCGTGCACAAAATATCAGTATTCCCTTGAAGACGTACACTGCATGGGTAATGTCATAGCGACTGATTGATCCGTCTAGAAGAACGGTTTTGGCTTGCTGTTAATCTGCTTCTTCGTTTCTTAATCACTTATGTAACAATCTTAGAGAAGGGGTTCCCTATCAAAGAAATGCATCAACAATCACCCAAATTCTCCGTGTGCAAATTCCATAAGCGAAAAGTGTTTAGACCGATATCATCCTCGCACAACTAATGGTCATTTTGCTAATATTAACATTGATAAGTTAAAAGCTTCAAGGGCCCAACACGTTAAATGCAGATCAGACATGCACCATCTCCCCTTGCATCGGCCAGTGTCCAGGAAGCCGGCAATGACTTGGTAGCACAATGGTTCCCTACATATCATTAGATCATTGGAATTCTCTATCGAATGAAGCATTTACCGTATACATTCCCGCGTCGTACTTTTTGTCAACAACTTCGTCAAAGCAGTGGTAGGCGTGCTCCCTTGAGAGATATGTCTTGCCTCGACCTTATCTGTGAACCACTCAGACATTTCGTTGAGCATTCAACTCTGTCCCTCGGAACCAAACTCGCTAAACTCCCAATTCTCGCAGATCGCTTCGACTATATTTACCAATGTACGTTCTTTCACCTATGGCGGCCACGATTCACGATCGAGATGAATACGTTCGACGCGTTGATTGCGGATTCTCCTGTATCAGTACATCTTTGTAAAAATGGAACCGGACTGTTCCCGTCTTTGTAATAGGAAGCCTGCAGCTTATTTACAAGAAGCACTGTAATATCGTCATTGTCTGTTAGATTTGAAACGAATGGCGCAGTTGCACTCACGCGGACTGAAAGCTGGCGCCACAGTCATGCCGATGCTTAGTACACGAGTGCACTTTATCCACCTATGTATGCGTAGATGCCGGTGACTACCGTTGGCCGGTCAAGAGTCTCTCCACAGTAATGCTTCCGCCTTACTTGGACCTGGCGTCTTAGCGTAGACCCAAGGGCCCACCTGTTCAATCAGCGGACGTCGAGACAGCTAATATGCATACCTGATCACACCGCTTCCGAAGGAGTCAGGACTAACGTGGGCCCACGACAACGATCAGCGGCTGGCGAAGGTCCAAAGCCCGAACACCCCGTTTTCTGGGAAATCTCGCCTAGAGATTGGCCCCTTTTTCGCGCTAAAGAAGCTGTGGAACAGCCAGCGGAGAGGTCGACCTCTCGATTCAAAAAGCCCGTACCGTCCGATTTCTCTTTGTTGCTGTAGAGTCTCAGTCCAAAATCTTTAGGTCTCGCCAACGATGAAGTCTACACCGAAATTCAATCTCTCCCGTTCCAAGCGAGAGAAGCACCCCCTCAGCACTGACAGCAACGACAGCGAGAAGGATTCTTCACTTCAAAGTTCCAGTTCTGGCGACTCTGTTTCGTCTTCCGATTATTCATCAGAAGAGGAAGGCTACGAAAACTTTCAGAAGAATCTTTACGCGGTGATAAAGGAAAGTAGGAAGCTGAAAAAGAATAGACAGGCTAAATTGAAAAAGGGTAAACCAAACGGCAGTGACCTTGGTTCTAGTGGGATTCAAGCTCTTCCGAAGGCAAGAAGGAGATAGTGGTCAAGACAAGGAAAGTCAAGAAGTCCAGTGTGGGGCAGAAAGCCAAATCCAAGGCACGCGCCAAAACCCCCTCAACTTGCCTCGAAGCCGTTGCTATCATCGGGTTTCTTCTGTTCGTCTTGAATACTCTGAAGCGCTGCCGTGGTCAAGTGCGTTGGTT
>JAABUU010007656.1_pt1 | contig 11018 bp, 7 predicted proteins | sample 5559301 | NCBI WGS metagenome assembly JAABUU01 (sample SAMN10711884, study PRJNA513360) | rock metagenome | isolation source: Antarctica rocks | place: Antarctica: Victoria Land, Richard Nunatak white
GCAGGAGGTACTGTTGGCACTTGGGCCATCGCCTTTCCAGGGGGAGGAGGCGTCAGCAACAGCAGCAACACCAGTCCGCCGTATTCCGTCCACTGCAGCGGCGGTGTTTTAACGGTTGGCGTTCCCAGCGGTGCCTCTCCCGGATTAAACTATTCCGTCGACTATACAACCAGTTCCAAAAGAGCAATAATCGGTGGTGCGACTGAAGTTATCACATCGGGCTACAGCGGAAACTTCGATGTCGTCGCGGCGCGCGTTGTGCCGTCTCCGCCCGCCGCAACCGGCGCTCCGTACTCCTGGCAGGCGTCGGCGGGCGGCGTCAACACCGCCAACGGCAACAAGATGGTCACCATTCCCCTGGTCGGCTGGACCGGGCGCGGCGGTATGCCTGTCGGCATCGCACTGACGTTCAACAGCCTGGCCCCAAGCAACAACAATCCGACCAATGCCCCGATTTCCGCGCCCAAGTGGACGTTCAACTACGAAGTGTTCCTGGTGCAAAGCGGCAGCAATGTGACAATCACCTGGGGCGATGGGCGCAGCTACACGTTCAGTCGCTATGTGGATGGAAGCTATTTGCCGCCCAAGGGCATTTATGACACGCTGACGGCCAACACAACAACCAACTCGTTTGACCTGAAGACCAAGGGGCAAACAACCTACCATTTCGGCAACTGGGGAGCGGCGCACTACCTGACCAGCATCGTGGACGAGAACGGCAACACGATTACCCCCAACCGGCAGGGCGGCGCGCGGATTGGGACAGTGACCGATCCCTCCGGGCGCACAATCACCCTGAGCTACGATGGCAGCTCACGCCTTAACTTCGTTCGCAACGACCAAACGGGACAATATTGGGTGCCTCACTATGACGGCAATGGAAATCTCACTCAGATCGACTGGCCCGGCATCAACGGCACGATACCCTACATGACGCTGGGTTATGACGGCAACCGCAACCTGAACGGCATCCACGACCTCAACGGCAGCTACTCCTGGGCCGCCGGGTATGATGGCGGCAGTCGCCTGACCAGCCAGGTGGATGCCTATAACAACCCAACCAACTACGACTACACCAGCGGCACCAAGGTCACAGACGCCAACGGCTACGCGACGACCTACGTCTATCAGGGCAGCACGCTTTATTCGGTCACCGACCCGCTGAACTATACTGACTACTATTTCTACGATGCTGGAAACAGCCTGACCCAGCACACCGACCGGCGAAGCAAGGTCTGGACCTATTATGTTGAAGTGCAGCATGGAAACGCGCTTGGCAGCGTAGACCCGCTGGGAAACACAAGCTCTGCTGCCTACGACTTCCGCAACAGCAAGCCCCTTCAGGAGACGGACGCATTAGGCCACAGCACAACCCATATCTATGACGCCAGCGGCATCAACCTGCTGTCCACGACGGACGCCCTGGGCCACACCAGCACTATCAGCAGCTACTGGTGGGGCCTGCCCACCAGCGTTTCCGATGCGCTGGGCCATACCAGCACGATGAGCTACGACGGCGACGGCAACGTGGTGCAGGCAACGGATGCCAACGGCAACTCGTCCACGGCGACGTACAATCGTGCGGGCTGGAAATTAACAAGCACCGATGGCCTGGGACAGACCACCGGCTCCCGCTACGATGCCTGGGGGCGCGTCACCTCGGTGAATACCCTGCCCACGGCGGGGCTGCCCTACTACAAACTGGTCAGTGCGGACGGCGCGCACTCGTGCGAGACGGCAAATCAGGCTGAGTACAACAGCGCGCGGCAGAACGGCTGGGTGCCGCAGCCGCCGGTGGGAGGCATCTTCGCCAACAGCGCAGACAAGCCCGGATTGGTGCCGCTGTACCGAATGCGGGAAAACGGCTCCGGCGACCGCTTCTACACGACCGATGCGAACCTGCGCAGCACGGCCATCAACTCCTGGGGCTACATCGATGAGGGGATTGCCGGGTATGTGATGTCCGGCCCCACCGCCGGGTTCAAGCCGCTGTATGCACTCTATACTTCCGGCGGCAGGGACTACTACACGGACGATGTGAACGAGTACAACAGCCTGCCTGCGCCCTGGATCAAGAACGGCATCACCTGCTACGTTTACAACAACACGGTCAGTACAACCTACGACAACAACAGCAACGTGCTGACGGCCACCGACCAGAACGGCCACACGACCACCAACACCTACGACATTGACAACCGCCTGCTGACCACGACCAAAGCGAACGGCGACCAGGTCACCTACTATTATTACGACCATCCACCCGACCCGAACGACACCAGCACCGCCAACATCCGGCGGGGGCGGTTGGCCGCTAAGGTAGACGGCAACGGCAACATCCTTGCCTATGGCTACTCGGCGCGGGGCGAACTCAAAGCCCTCTACTATCCCGACGGCAGCCAAGAGCTTTTCACCTACGACGAGAACGGCGATCTGTACCAGCACACCAAGCGGGATCGCAGCGTCATCACTTATGCCTATGACGACGACAGCCGTTCCACAACGACGACCTATCCTGCCGGAAGCAATACGAGTCAAGTCATCCAGGACTACTACCCCAATGGATTAGCCTGGCACATGTACGATGGCACCGGCAGCACGACCTGGAAATACGATGCTGCCAACCGAATGTTGGAGATGCAGACCGCTAACCCCGGCGGCGCCGTCAACTCCACTGTTGACTACGGCTACGATGACGCGAACCGCCGCACCAGCATGACGCAGGGCGGGCATACGACCCTCTATTACTATGATGGCGCGGGACGCATGCAGACCCTGGACAACGGCCTGGGCAACGTGTTTGACTTCACTTACGATTTTGCCAATCGTCTTAAGACTCGTATCAACCGGCAGGCGGTGGGGACAGCCTACACCTACAACAGCGCGGGGCTGGTGACCAACATTCTGAGCAACCAGAACGGGGGATCGGGCACAACGCTCAACACGGACACCTACACCTACGACCCGGCAGGCAACCGGGCGACCAGCGCCAGCTACGACGGCTACACGGCCTACACGTATGACGCCGCCGACCAGGTGACAGGGGAGAACCACAACAGCGGCTCCCCGTCGTTCATCGCCACTTACGACTACGACCACAACGGCAACCGCCTGCACAAGACGCAGAACGGGCAGACGGACACGTACCACTACCAGCCTAACGCTTACAACAGCCAGACGCACACGGATGAACTGCAAAGCGTAAGCGGCGGACTGACAGGAACCAAGACCTACGGCTATGACACGAACGGTGTGGCGCGCAGCATCACCACGAATGGTACGACGCTGTACCTAACGGCGGATGCCGAAGACCGCTACACGCGCTTTGACTTCAACACCGGGCCGGGAGCGGGCAGCGTCTATGCCACCGAAGGTTACAACGGCCTAGGGCTGCGTACCTTCCGCCACAGCGCCGACGGCCTCAACCACAGCCTTGCCTACAGCGGCATCTCTCCGGGCGATGCCCTGCTTTCCGACAGCAACGCCAGCACGCTCTACACGCCGGGCCTTGCGCAGCAGGACAGCGTGAGCGGTCAGCACTTCTACCAGGTGGATGCTTTGGGGAGCGTGCGTGGGGTGAGCGGCAACAACCAGGCTCCGCAGGGCGAGGTGTACTATGACGCCTTTGGGCTGCCCTCAGTGCGCCAGGGTTCGCAGCCTTCTCCCTTGGGGTTTGCCGGGGCGGCAGGGTACCAGACAGACGCAGACACGGGACTGATGCTGCTGGGGAACCGCTACTATGATCCCAGCATCGGGCGGTTCCTCAGCCCGGACAAAGTGCATAGTGGTGACAACTGGTACGCCTACTGCGGCAATGATCCCCTGACGCGCACCGACCCAACGGGGAACTTGTATCAAGATAGCCCCACAAACCATACCAGCGAGGGGCAGATGCACGGGCAGTTAGAAGGCTTTAGGGAAGGTATTGCGGCGGGTGATGGAGATGGCTGGAACCAGGGCAGCATGTTGGATCAGTTGAACCGGCAGTTAAATCAGCAGTTACAGCAGCAAGCGCAAGAACAAGCGATGGCACAAACGTCGGCAATGCTGATACACGGTGGCAGCTTGGCTGGAGATGGTGGTACCTACAACCAAATGGACGGCAGCTTTGCGACACCAGCTACACTCGCGAATGCAAGCAAATATGCTGGCAAAAACAGCCCCTACGGTGAGCCTACGTTTGATTTCAACTTCAACCTTGAAGACTATAAATATATCAACAGCTCGCTTAACTCAACAGCTGATGGTTATCTGGCCGCAACTCCAATTGCTATCTTGGCTCCGTTGGCACAAGGTGTTAGTGGCTCTGCATACAGAGACACTAATGTCACTATAACCAACTTTATCGTTCCGCTGTCAGGTGGATTAGTACTAGCCGGAGCTACTATAAAATCTGCCCTCTGGTTAGAGAAACTGCTTTGGCCGCAAGAGTTTTCCGGCTTGTAAACAAGTCTATCAAGCCATGCTCAAATATCAGGAATTCAACTTGTTTGAACATTACATGGCAGTAAGTTGGAGATTCTGTGTTTGTTCTTGTTGCGGGGGCCATTTTTATGATATTTAACAAAGTTGAGTTAGTTGTATGGATAATAGCCTTGCTAACTATGGTGGCTTTATACATAGCGCGGTACGCTAAGACGGAGCGGCGAGAAAAAATAAATGAAGGGAATAAGCTATATCTTTCGCTGTTGCTATGTGGTGTAGTGTTTGGTATTGAACAAGCAAGTAAAGTAGGTTGGGTTCCTGGCGGACGAGCTATTGAAAATATAGTTGGTGTGGGGTACATCACCTCCTCTGGTTTGTCTATCTTTTTTGCTTACCGTATGCTGCGTTAGATGAATCGAGGTTTTAGCCAACCTGGAGGCTGTTCGTAAGAGACATAGCGTATGTTAAGAAATACTAATCAGGTTATTTTGAGCCTGCGCGTTATAATTATGATGTATAACTAACGAACTGGCAGCCGGCATCATTGGCAGCAAGACGTTCGGCTATGATGCCAACAGCGTGGCGCGCACCATCAACGCCAACGGCAACCTGCTGTACCTGACGCCGGATGCCGAAGACCGCTACACGCGCTTTGACTTCAACACAGGTGCGGGGCAGGGCGGCGGCAACACATACGACCATTTCTTTGCATACCGCTTGTGTGGAAAAGGCGTTCTGTCAAGGCGCGGGCGAAATAGCCGCCGCCCGCCCCGCTTCGGCTTCCGTGCGTGGGCGTCCCGGCATAAATCTGCGCTCAATCAATAGATAGAATACATACGATGTGGCGACCGACAAAGGAATGCCTAGCCCGTACATGAGGAACAGCAGGGCGGGCGCGGAGAGAGGTAAAGAACGCAGAAGGAGATGCAAAAGAGCAAGCATGGGGTCGTGAACAAGGTACAAACTATAAGAAAAAGTTCCCAGCCAGACAAGGCCACGCGACTGAAACAAGCGCAATGCTAGACTTCGGACAGCCTGCGCGCTTCCTGCCGTAAGCCGCTGCGTAGAGTCGATGATCAGGCTCAGCACGGCACAGCCGGTCAACACGTCAACCAACACGAAGCGCGGGCCTGCCGTCCCAAAGAAGTGGGCGAATGACCAGGCAGTCACGGCCAGGACAACCGCAGCCAGCCGCCAGGAAATGCGGCCGCGCCATGCACAAGTCACAGGCTGATTGGAAAAACTGACGACCGCTCCGGCCATTCCCAGCGCAAACATTCCCGGATACCAGGATTGGGTGAAATGCAAATGGAACAAGGCGTGGGGAGCAATCCCGCAGAGAAAGGCGGCAGCGACCGCAGCGGTCATGTTCCAGCGTCGCCAAAAAGGATAAACGGGAACAAGAAATAAATCTGCCATTCACAAGCCACTGTCCAGGCAGGCGGGTCAATGGCGCTGCTCAGGCGTGCGCTGTAATTCTGAACAAGAAACAGGTGCGACAGAAGCGCATCCTCTGTGAAAGCCGGAAGCGCCGTGTCCCAACGAACCCCAGCAGGGTGTCGTAGTCCAGGACACAGCGCAATCAGTAGCAGGGATAAAGCGAGGGCCGCATAATACGGCGGGAGAATACGCTGCGCCCGTCGCTTCAGGTACGCCCAGGAGCCACCCGGCAAGGAAGCGTCGGCAGACCGCACGACGGGCAGCATCAAGCAATAGCCCGACAGCACGATAAAGATGCCGACTGCCGAACTGCCATAGGCCGTCCAGCCGACCAGAAAAAAAGCCCATGCGGGGAGATGCACACCAGGGCCGCTGACCGCTGTCCAGTAGATGTGATGGAGGACAACGTAAAGTGCGGCCAGGGCGCGAATGCCGTCGAGGAACTCAAGGCGGATGCGGCTCTTGGAAGCATGGCGCGGAGTGGGGTTAGTCGGTGAGTCAAGCAAGGAAGGTTCGGCGCGCATACTCAATTGTACCTTGCCAAAACGCGGGATGAGACCAGGGCCATTGAAATGCTGCCGCGCTGACAGAGAGTTTGACGGTAGAGAACCCAAATAGTCACCTGTAATTGTAGAGGCAGTCACCCATAATTGTGAAGGCTCGCCCGAAGCGGCCATGACATGCCTGCGCGTGCTGCGCCATGATGTGGAGGCCGCAACTTTCCCCAGGCGTATGACGGCACGCTCCCTAGCTCCGCTTTGCTGTCTTCGGCAGGGACTTTGTTCACGCCGGGCCTAGCGCAGCAGGACGGCACGGGCAGCACTTCTACCAAACGGATGCTTTGGAGAGCGTGCGGAGTGTGGGCGGCAACAACCAGGCTCCGCAGGGCAAAGTCCACTCTAAAAGCATGAGACACAGGTTTTTGTGCTACGATAGTGGGCAATTCTGCCACCAAGGGAAACACGCCCGATGCTCTCCAATGCCGCTTCCGTTACTCTTGACGCCTCCAAAACCGCCGCTTGTACCCTGCTCTGCTTTTCGTGATGCTCCTCGCCCTTGTTCGCCTGGCATGGCTTCAATGGAACATCAGCCATACGGTTTATCAAGGCGATTTTACCGCCTACTGGGCCGCAGGGCGCGCGGTGCTTGCTGGAGCCGATCCGTACTCGCATCAGGTGCATTCAGCGGATGGGGCCGCGTTTTACTACACCGGCTTTTTGTACCCGCCCCTGGTCGCTTCGTTCTTTGCGCCCCTGGCACGCCTGGACTTTTACCATGCCAAGCTTGCCTGGTCTGCGCTTCAGCTTCTGTTTCTACTGGGAGCGCTGACGCTGGCAGGCCCGCTCCTCTGGCCGCGCAGCCCTCTCGCCGGGACAGCGGTCCTGCTGGCTGCCACCGCCGTGTTTCCTCCGGTGCAGCTTGAGTTTGAGCGAGGTCAGATTGATTGTCTAACGTTTCTACTGGTTGTTGGTGCGGCCTGGGCCTGGGTGGTGCGCCGCAACTCGGTTTTGACCGCTGTGCTGCTGGTGGCGGCGGGCCTGTTCAAGCTGCCGACCCTGCTGCTGCTTGTGGTGCCGCTGGCCTGCCGTGACCGCGTGTTCGTCAAAGCCGCTGCGGCCTCGCTTACTGCCGTCGCGCTGCTCTCGCTGGCGCTGAATGGCCCGCGATTAACCAGCGAGTACTGGCTGCATGACCTGCCTGCGCTGGCAGGGCTGACACAGGGCAGAGTGATTTCCAGCCGCTTGCCGCCGAGCGTGCCCACACCGCCCGGTTCTCTGCCACCGTCCCAAGGCGGCCCCATTCTCTGGCAAAGCATCACCTGGGAGGGGCATACCTACGCAGACAAATCCACCTTCCCGACACGCGGGTCGTTTGTCAGCTCTTACATGTCTCCCGTGCCGGAGCGGCTGCGCAGGGCGGCGTCCGGGGCCGGGTTTTTGCTGGCTCTGGTGGTGCTGGCGCTTGCGGGCAGGGCCTTTCGCCAGGCCGCGCCGCAACAGCAGGACTGGCAGCGTCAGGCGCTGCTTGCCTTTGGCATGGTGACCATCTTGGTTTGCTACCCGCTGTCGTGGCTGATGAACTATGTCTGGCTTCTTTATGCAGCCCCAGCCTTGCTGCTGGCTGTTTGGCGCTGGCAGGCCCCTCGCTTTCTCTGGTACATGGCTTTGGGCGGAGCACTGTTGAACTTCACCGGTGCGGTACCGCATGCAACCGGTTTGCTTTACAAAGCGCTGGATCAGAGGTTCTGCCTCGGCTCTTTGCTTCTTTACCTGTCCGGTGCGGCCCTCCTGCTTTGGAGCCGCGACCGCTTTCCCAAAGCAACAGGACTCCCAACTACACTCCACGCCGAGCGTTAGGATAGCGCTAAAAGGCAAGCGCAGGAGCATGCTGTGACCCTTTGGGCAGGCACATGATACGCAGCGATAAACCGCTGTTTGACAGGCCCGGAGCGGCACTGCTACACTAAATAGCAGAATATGCGGGAGCAGGAGGCGCTATGACCATCACCATTCATCTGACTTTGGAAGAAGAGGCACAGCTTTTGGAAAGGGCGAAACGGCAGAAACAGCCGCCGGAAGGCGTCGCCCACAGCCTGGTACATCAGGGGCTATTCGCCCCACCGGTGACGCGTCTTGAGCAAACATCGGTTCCTGACGAGGCGCATGAGGCCCTAGTCCAAAGTCTGCTGGACACCGGCTTGATGACGGAACGGCCTACCCGCTCCCTGGGTTCACCGCCGCCGCCGATTGTCGTCAAAGGCCGCCCCGTCTCAGAAACGCTCCTTGAAGAGCGAGGCTAAGCTGGTGGCAATCCTCTTTCTAGACAGCAGTGCGTTGGTGAAACGCTACGTCCCCGAGAACGGTTCTGCGTGGGTGCAGGCAATGACCGCCTCCGGAAACGGAAACCGTCTTTATGTCGCGCGCATCACCGGCGCAGAAGTGGTCGCTGCAATTACTAGACGTCAAAGGCGCGGCGACATCACGCCGGACGACGCAGGGCTTGTTCTCACGGCTTTCCGGCATGATTTCCCCGCTGCCTTTGAAGTCATCGAAATCACTTCCGCCATAATCGGTTAAGCCATGAACCTCGCCGAACGGCATGGACTGCGTGGTTACGATGCCGTACAACTCGCAGCCGCCTTAACTTTGCACGAGCAGTGCCTTGCTCTTGGTTTACCTACCCTGCTTGTTGTCACCGCCGATCAAGAGCTGAACGCTGTCGTGCTCGCAGTGGGCCTTACTGTGGATGACCCAAACAGCCACCTTGAAATAAAGGAGCCAGATGCCCAAACCTTGGCATGACGCGCTCCGAAAAACACCGTGCCGGATCGCAAAATCAAGCGGTCGTTCCGCAGAAGGTAGCTCGCTGCCTTGCTGTATTGAGGCCGCCGGTTTTGCAATAAAGGGCGGTTCGTGGTAAGATAAAGCAAAGCGCAGGCAGAAGGCGGAGAGGGCGGAACGTGTCGTCACCGGCGAAATACTATGGCCTCAAGCCCGGTGAGATTGCGGCCTTGCTGGTGTCGGATTGGTGGGTCAAGCAGACCACGCGGCGTAGTCCGCCCGGCGCGCGCCGCAAAGTGGCCCTGGTGCGGCTGGATAATATCGGCGACTTTGTGCTGTGGCGGGACGCGTTGCGCGGGTGGCGGGAATTGTTTCCGCCTCAGACGCACGAATTGACATTGATTGCCCAGCAGACATGGGCTTCGCTCTTAGAGGGCGTGCCGGAGATTGACCGGATATGGACGCTGGACCGCGACCGTTTGGTACGGGACAGGGCCTACCGCCGGGCGCAGCTCAAGGTCATGCGGCAAGCGGGATTTGAGACCGTCGTGCAGGCGCGTCCGGGGCGGGAGCTGCTGCGGGAAGATGCGCTGTCCCGCGTGTCCGGGGCGCGGGAGCGGATTGCGTGGGCGCGGCCTGACGGGGGCGCTTCGCGTATCCACCAACTGCTGAGCGAGCGGGTGTATACGCGGCTGGTGCCGCCCGGCCCGCCCAGCCAGATGGAGCTGGAGCGCAATGCCGACCTGGTGCGCGCCCTAGGGCTGGCGGGGTTTGAGGCCGAAGTGCCTCGCCTGGCGGAGCAGGCCGAGTGCCCGCCCGAGCTGGCCGGGCAGATGTTTTATGTGCTGTTCCCCGGTGCAGACCGGGCCGAGCGGCGGTGGCCCCCAGCCCGCTTTGCCGAGATTGCGCGCCGCCTGCATGCGCTGACCGGCTGGCTGGGCGTGGTGTGCGGCGGGCCGGACGACCGGGAGCGCGGGCAGGAGATTCGGCAGGCGGCCCAAGCGCCGATGCAGGATTGGACAGGGCGCACGAGCCTGCCCGCGCTGGCGGCGATTATGCGCCACGCGCGCCTGGTGGTCAGCAACGAGACAGGCGGGGTGCATCTGGCGGCGAGTGTCGGCACGCCGTGTGTCTGCATCACCGGCGGGGGGCATTGGGGCCGCTTTTTGCCGTATGCTCCCGGCATAGCCGCGCAACGGAGAGTGCCGCTGCCGGTGGTGTTTCCGATGCCGTGCTTTGGCTGTGACTGGAACTGCATCTACCCGGTCGCGCCGGGTGAGCCGACCCCGTGCGTGGAAAACGTCACCCTAGAGGCGGTCTGGGCGCAGGTGCAGGCGTTTGTTTTGGAGAAAGCGCAGACGGGAAAACAAGATACGCTCCCCGCAGTGGGAGAGTAGAAAACGATAAACATGGAAAAAAACGCAAAGATATATGTGGCGGGGCATCGGGGGCTGGTCGGGTCGGCTCTGGTGCGGACATTGGAGGCGCAGGGATACGATACCCTGCTGACGAAGACGAGGGCCGAGCTGGACCTGCAAAGCGGGCCGGCGGTGCAGGAGTTCTTCGCAGATGAGCAGCCGGAATATGTGTTCCTCGCGGCGGCCAAAGTCGGGGGCATTCTCGCAAACCGCGACTTTCCGGTAGAGTTTCTCGTAGAAAACCTGAACATACAAAACAATATTATCACGGCGGCCCATAACACGCAGGTCAAGAAATTGATGTTTTTAGGCAGCTCGTGCATCTACCCCAAGATGTCGCCCCAGCCGATCAAAGAAGAGTACCTGCTGACGGGGGCTTTGGAGCCGACCAATGAGCCATATGCGCTGGCGAAGATTGCGGGCATCAAGCTTTGTCAGGCCTTCAGCCGCGAAT
>JAABUU010007658.1_pt1 | contig 11016 bp, 13 predicted proteins | sample 5559301 | NCBI WGS metagenome assembly JAABUU01 (sample SAMN10711884, study PRJNA513360) | rock metagenome | isolation source: Antarctica rocks | place: Antarctica: Victoria Land, Richard Nunatak white
GGACACGAGGACCTCCGGTGTGAGGAGCGGTTCTTCGACAGCTCCACACCTCACCCGGAGGTCTTCCTCATGTCACGACGCCATGCCGGTCAACGTCACCAACGTCTGTGGTCAGTACAGCTAGCGCTCGACCCCGAGCCGCCCAGCCACCTTGGCGCAGGGCGTAGTCCACGCCAATCACCGCGGCGCCGGCAAGGGCCGTCACCTTGATGTCGGCGGCGGCGACGCACACCACGATGCCCAGCAGAGGGTGCCCGCGCACCGCGAGAAACAGTCCCGCGACCAGCAACACCATCATGAGGGTGTCGTTGTGATTGGCCGAAACAGCGCTGAGCAGAACCAGCGGGTTGAGCACGGATGACGGAGAAAGTTGGCCCCGATGGTGTTGCGTGGGACGGCAATGAATCCTGCATTGCCAGGTATTAGTACACGACTTGCTGTATCGTTTTGGTGTGCTGACCGAGGAGACCGACCTTGATGCCTTGACCCGGTTTGGGCGGGCTCTGGCCGACCCGGTCCGGGCTCGACTGCTGCTGGCGCTGTGTGCGGGTCCGGGCTACCCGGCGACCCTGGCGGACGCTCTCGGGGTGTCGCGGGCCCGATTGTCCAACCATCTGGCCTGTCTGCGGGATTGCGGTCTCGTCGTGGCCGCCCCTGAAGGGCGGAAGGTGCGCTATGAGTTGGCCGACTCTCGGATGCGGGATGCGATTGGTGATCTGCGGTCGGTGGTGTTGGCCGTGAGTACCGACCGCACGTGTCCAGATTCCGCGTCGCGGGGCTGCTGCTGATGCCCGGCGCGAGCCTAGGCACCACACCCCAGCGCCGGGATGCCCTGACACGACGGGTGCGCTTCCTCGTCGCCGCAACGATCACCTACAACGTGGTCGAATCCGTGGTCGCCCTCACGGCGGGCACCGTCGCTTCGTCGTCGGCGTTGGTGGGTTTTGGGTTGGACTCTGTCATCGAGGTCTCCTCGGCGGCTGCGGTGGCTTGGCAGTTCTCCGCCCGCGACCACGCGGTGCGGGAGGCTAGGGAACATCGGGCGTTGCGGATCATCGCGATCTCGTTCTTCGGGCTCGCTGCGTTCGTGGCCGTCGATGCGCTGCGGTCCTTGCTTGGTGTGGGTGAGGCCCAGCACTCCACCGTCGGGATCGTGTTGGCGGCGGTGTCGCTGTTGGTGATGCCATTCCTGTCCGCTGTGCAGCGCCATGCTGGCCGCCAGCTTGGATCAGCGTCTGCGGTGGCGGACTCGAAGCAGACCTTGTTGTGCACCTACTTGTCCGGGGTGCTGCTGGTGGGGTTGTTGGCGAACAGTCTGCTGGGGTGGTCGTGGGCCGATCCGGTTGTTGCGCTGGTGATCGCGGCCGTGGCCCTCAAGGAGGGTCGCCAAGCGTGGCGGGGTGAGGGATGTTGCGCCGGCGGGTGCGGCCCTCGCCGCCAGTGATGACAGCTGCGCACCGGGTTGGGTATACGGCTGCTAGAGCTGCCAGCAGATGGGCAGAATCCACACCCGGCCGAGGCGGGGTGGGGGCTGCGGACGCCGCTGGGGGAGCAGCCGCCGAACGCCTGGGGTCGACGAGGCATCACCCATTGCCATGCCACCGGGTGTGGGGGAACGCTGGTAGCCGCACACCAGCATGTCAGCCGTCGGCGGCACATCATGTTCCCCTCGTTGGTGTACCCGCGGGGAGTACTGGCCGACCCGTCAGCTCTTCTGCGGCAACCAATGCTCTAGCGAAGACAATCGAGCCTGGAGGCGGGCAAGGCGCGAGTCTCGCGTCCGTTGCCAGAGGGTGTCGAGTACGTCTGCGGTATCCCCATACAGCTGGGCGAGTTGGCTCCGCTGCTCCACTGTCCGGCCTGCATAATCATTGGCGCCTAACTGTCGAGGGGGCGCCCCTGCGGGATTCCCCGCGCGTCAACTCCAAGGCGGCGAGCTTGGCGTTGTAGACGTCGAGGGCGGCTTGGTCGTCGTCCATGTCGAGATCGGCTGTTGCGCTGTCGTCGGCGCCGATGGTGGCCTGGCGGCGGATGCGGTCCAATCGCGGGCCCAGCCCGCGTTTGCCCTGTTCGGCTCTGGTCCATTGCCAGGCGGTGAGGAGCATCAGGATCATCATCAGGCCGTCGCCGAGGAACCACATGATCGCGCCTGCGGTCCGTTGATCAGCGAGCGCGCCTGGGCCCCACCCGGGGTGGGAGGCGGCGTAGGCGGGTGCCAGCGGTCGACCGGTCAGCATCAGCCCGACACCGACCAGGGTGTCGGGGCCCATGCACAGGCCCAGCACGACGAAACGTAACGGATAGGACAGCCACCGCGGGCCGGCTTCGGATCCGACGAGCGGCAGGAACAGCAGATACCCGCTGACCAGGTACAAGACGAGTTCCGCGTCGTGGATCCACATGTGGGTGGTCATGGCCTGTTGGAAGCCGGTGAGGTGGGTCAGCACGATCACCGCCGTGTACAGCGGCACCGTCAGTGCCGGGGAGGTGAGGACCGTGAACGGTCGCGCGGCTATCACGTCGTCACGCGGAGTCCGGGAATCGGGGCGGCGGGCGTCACGCACCAGCCGGATGGGTTGTGCCCACACCAGCAGCACGGGGGCGACCATGATGAGGATCAGGTGGACGAGCATGTGCACCCAGAACAGGCTGTGCGCATACACGGCCATGCTGCTGTTCAACGCGACGACCAGCACCACCATGGCCGCCAGCCAGCTCGTCGTCCGCCCCCACGACCACGCACCGTCGCACCGGGCCAGTCGCCGCACCAGCAGCAGGTAGCCGATGGTGACTGCGATCATCAGCAGGTCGGCGATCGGCGTGAACGTCCACGACGTGAGCACGGATGACCACGTCGGCGCGTCAGTGGTCATGGCCGGCTCCCCTTCTCCCGCCCTCCGCATGGGTCTGCAGGGCGGCGAGGACGCTTTCGTGGGTGATCCACCCGGTCAGCTGTTCTCCGCCCGCATTGAAAACGGGCAACCCGGTGCCCGACGACGCCGACAACGCCTGCAGCGCATCGGCAAGGGTGGAGTCATCGGTGATCGTCGGGGGCAGGGTCGCGAGATCGGCGACCGTCTTGTCGCGCGAGTGGGGCTCGCTGAGAGTTTCGGCCACCGCCCGCGCCGACACGCAGCCACAGTAGGTTCCTTCGACGGTGACGACGGGGAGCATGCCGTGCGCGGAGAGAGACAGGATTCTGCTGGCCTCGGTGAGGTCGGTGGTGTCGCATAGTGGATCGGGCACCGGCTGCGCCGCCTGCCGTACGGCCATCTCGGTAAACGCGGCAGGCTGGCCTGGCGCGTCGAGGTCGACGCCGCGGCGCAACAGCTTGCCGGTGTAGATCGTCTCCTTGGAGAGCAGCTTGCTGATGCCCGAGGCCATCACGACGGCCGCCATCAGCGGGAGGATGATGGTGTACTCCCCGGTGAGCTCGAACAAAATGATTACCGCGGTGATCGGCGCCCGGGTGGCCCCGGCCAGAGCGGCCCCCATGCCGATCAACCCGTAGGCACCGGCCGACGCGGTGACGCCCGGCGCCAGGGTGTGCACGACGTCACCGAAGGCGGTGCCGGCCATCGCCCCGACGAACAGCGTGGGCGCGAACACCCCGCCGGAGCCGCCCACCCCGATGGCCAGGCTGGCCGCGAGCATCTTGCCGATCATCAGGATCAGCAGGAACCCGAGGACGTAGCGGCCGTTGACGGCGTTCTCCAACACCGGATAACCCACGCCGTACATCTGCGGCAGGGCGAGCAGCAATCCGCCGATGAGTAGTCCGCCGACCGCGGGGCGTAACCACTCCGGGCCCCGCCAGGCCCAGTCGCAGGCGTCCTCAATGAGGTAAAGCACTTTGGAAAAGCACACCCCGACCACGCCGACGACCACGCCGAGGAGCAGAAACAACAGGTACTCGACGGGATTGCGGAGCTCGAAGCGGGGAAGGGCGAGGAAGGCGTGGTTGCCGAGGACCGCGCGGCCGACGACGCTGGCCATGACGCTGGAGAGGACCACCGCACCGAAGGACTCGGCGGCGAAGTCGCGCAGGATCAACTCCATCGCGAAGAACGGCCCGGCCAGCGGTGCGTTGAACGTCGCCGAGATACCCCCCGCCGCCCCGCAGGCCACGAGCACCCGCATCCGGGAGGCGCTGAGCCGGGTGAGCCGGCCCAGGGTGGAGCCCAGAGCGGCGCCGATCTGCACGATCGGTCCCTCCCGGCCCACCGAGCCGCCACCGCCGATGCACAACGCGGAGGCGAGGGCCTTGACCACACTCACCTGCGGCGCGATCCGCCCACCGCGCTCGGCGACCGCATACATCACCTCGGGCACCCCGTGCCCGCGGGCCTCGGGCGCGAACTTGTAGACCAACGGTCCATAGATGGCGCCCGCGATCACTGGCACGAGCAACACGAACCATATTCCCAGCGCAGGCAGATGAGTGCTCGCGGCGTGCCCGGCGACGGAGTAGTCGGCGTAACCGGTGAACAGCCGGGTGAACGCAGTGATCAGCCAGCGGAACACAATGGCGCCCAGTCCAGTGCCCGCGCCAATCACCAGGGCCAGCAGAACCAGGGAGCTCGGGCTCTCCCGCAGCCACCGCCCGATCGACGCCCGCCGGGGAACCGGGATCGACCCGCCGGGGGGCCAGGGCCGGGCTTCGGCAGTCGACATACGTGCAGTATGCAATAGTTGCCGTGGCTTTTCGTCACCGGGTGCGGAAGGAAGCGCGCATGAGTCAGATCATCGCCGCCGGCGACCAGACCGTGGATGCGATCAGCGATGCCGTACTCACCGCGTCCCGGTTGCTGGTGTCGCTGTCGGCGCGGTCGATCGCCGCCGTCGACGAGACGATCACGATTGCTCAGTTCCGGGTGCTCGTCGTGCTGGAGACCCGGGGCCCGCTCAACCTTGCCGCCTTGGCGGAGTCCCTCGGGGTGCAGCCCTCCACCGCGACGCGCATGGTCGACCGGCTCGTCCACGCCGAGTTGACCAGCCGCCAGGTGAGCGCGCAGTCCCGCCGGGAGCTCACCGTGAAACTGACCGAACGTGGCGCCTCAGTGGTCCGGGAGGTGACGCAGCGTCGCCGGGCCGAGATCGGCGCCGTGGTGGCGAAGATGCCGGTCGCCCACCGTTCCGGGCTGGTCCGGGCGCTGGCCGCGTTCACCACTGCGGGCGGCGAGCCCCCCGCGCCGCACACCCCGGAGATCCCATGGGGATAACGAGACCGACCCGTACGAACAGCTTTACCCCCAGCTGTCCGCCGCACGGAACGCTCGCGTCCTACGCGATCATCGCCGCAGTCAGCGGAACCGGCGGGCTCTGGCCTCCGTTCCTCAAGGCGGTCGGGCAGGCTCTGTTGTGGAGCGCCCAGGGTTACCCCGGCAGCTGATCTCCTACGGCCCCACGGTGCACAGCTGAAGCGCCGACGGCCATGCCTTCTCGCGCCATGCTGCTCGTCGGGTTGGGCCGCCGCTTTCCGCGTAGCGTCCCCACCATGCTGACCGAGAGATTCGCCAGAGCGATCGAGAACGCCTCCGTGTTGGACCGCCCGGCCGACGCCGGGGCCAACCTCCTCAACAAGCTGTTGAAGCCCGGCGTGGTCAAAGACGCGCTGTCGGGGACGTGGCTAGGACACCCAGCCCACCCGATCTTGGTCGCCGTACCGATCGGCGCCTGGGTCAGTTCAACCGTGTTGGACCTCGTCGGTGGCCGCAGCGCCCGACCGGCCGCCCGAACCCTGGTTGGTCTCGGGGCGCTGGCCGCACTGCCGACGGCAATGACGGGCGCCTCGGACTGGGCAGACACCATGGGCGCGGAGCGTCGGCTCGGATTCGTGCATGCGATGGCCAACTACACCGCGCTGGGCTTGTACGCCCAATCCTGGCGTGCTCGCGGGCAAGGGGCCCATTCACGGGGCGTCGCGCTGTCAGTCCTCGGCTCGGGTGTCCTCGGCGTCGGTGGCTGGCTCGGGGGACATCTGGCCTACGCCCGTGGGGTCGGCGTCGATACGACGGCTTTTCTTGGTGCCCCACAGGACTGGACCGACGTGGCCGCGGAAGCCGACTTGGTCGAAGGCGAACCGCTGGGTGTGACCCTCGGTGCGCTGCCCGTGCTGTTGCTGCGCCGGGGCGCCACGCTGATCGCGCTCAACGACCGGTGCACGCACCGCGGGGCCCCGTTGCACGAGGGGCCCATCGTCGACGGTTGCATTGAATGCCCGTGGCACGGCAGCCGGTTTACCCTCACCGACGGTGAGGTGGTGCGGGGACCGGCCACCCGGCCGCAGCCGAGCTATGAGGTACGCGCCGAGAGCGGCAGGGTGCTCATCCGCGAGACGCAGACGCAGAACTCGCTCCGGACGAACCCGGTCGCGGCGGTCCCGGCGTAACCACCCGAGCAGTACGGCTGCCGCTCCGCATCGAGGACGGATCCCGGACCGCACCATCGGCTGCGGGGACGGGGACCGCGGTAGTCCGACTTCCAGCCTGATCTGCCGCGCGGCCGGTTCCGCGGAACACCCCCACGCAGGGCCACTCCTTGTGGCGCAGCCTCGGTGATGCACCTCTGCATGCAGAGGTGCGGCGCGCAACACCACCTCTGGCTCGTGCTCGTGCTTGGGTACTGGGTGCGCCCTGGGGCACAGGGGCGCCTCGGGTGGCACTCGCCGGAGAACCCGACACAATGTCTACATGGCTGATCTCACCGACAAGGTCTTCGTCGTCGTCGGTGCCTCCGGCGCCCTTGGCTCCCGCATCGCCCAGCGGCTCTCCGACGCCGGGGCCTCGCTCACCCTCGCCGTCCGCTCGGCGGACTCGCCGATCGACGGTGCACACACCGTTTCCGCCGACCTGCGCGAACCCGACGCCGGGCAGCGGGTCATCGACGCCGCGATGGAACAGCACGGCCACATCGATGGGGTCGTCATCGCGGCCGGCATCGCCGCGTTCGGCCCACTCGCCGAGGTCGACGACGACACTGTCGACGACTTGGTTCTCGTCGACTTCCTCGGCCCGTTGCGCCTGTTGCGTGCGGCTCTTCGCGTGCTCGAACCTGGCGGCGTCGTCGCTGGGATCAGCGCCGTCCTCGCCGAGCAACCGGTGGCCGGGATGGCGACGTACTCGGCGGTCAAGGCCGCCGCGTCGGCCCTCTTCCTCGCCGCGGCGAAGGAGGCGCGCAAGAGCAAGATCCGGGTGCTGGACATCCGCCCGCCGCACACCGAGACGGGCCTGGCCGGGCGCGCCATCGCCGGCGACGCCCCCAAGATGCCCGACGGAGCCGACCCGGATGCGGTGGCCCAGCGGATCGTGGAGGCCATCCTCGGTAACGAGCGTGAGCTGCCCAGCTCAGCGTTCGGATGAACCGCGGCGTCGGTACCCCCTCGCGGTTCCGACTCGCCCGCGGGCCCACCCGAACCAGCGATGAGTTCTCACCGCAGCACAGCGACCCCCGACGGTTGAGAGAGTTACGGCCCACCCAGGGCTACGACGCCGACTCTCCCTCACGGGGCGGGCGTGGGAAGAAGAAGGCAACGCGCCTCTGGTAGTCGGAGTAGCCCGGTCGGTCCTGCATCCGCCGCTCGGTGCGCTTGGCTCCGGTGGCGAACATGAGCAGGTAGGACATCAGCGCAGGTGCCGGTAGCGCCCAACCCGCCGGGGCGGAGGCAGCAGCGGCGAGGTATGCGCCGTCCCACACCAGGGAGTCCCCGAAGTAGTTGGGGTGCCGCGACCACCCCCACAAGCCGGTGTCGAGGATCTTCGGTTTCTGCTCGTCGTCTCGTTGGGTGTACTGCTGCTTCTGCCGGTCGGCCAGGGCCTCGACCACCGTGCCGGCGACCATGACGGCCACACCGGCCGGAGCCAGCCAACGGCGAGGAGACCGTGGCAGCGTCGACGCCGCGGCCAGCTGCACCGGGGCGGACACCAACAGCTGCGACAAGCCCTGGGTCAGGAACACCTTCGCCACGACCTTGGGCGTCGAGTCTCCCTCCAGAAATTCGGTGTAGCGGGGGTCTTCCTCGTCGCTGCCTCGCACGCGGCCCAGCATCTGCCGCTCCAGCCGCACTGCCCACCCGGTCGACACCACCGCCAGCGACCATCGCCGCCCAGGGTTGCCACGGCCGACTACCGCGCTCACGAGCGAGACGGCGGCAAGCCCCGGCCCCCAGACGGCGTCGGCGTAGTCACGGCGGCCGCTGCGCAGCGCCACCACCGCTGTCGCGGCCTGCAAGAGGGTCACCGCCGCCGCGGACACCCCCGCGACGGCACGCAAGTTGGTGACGTCGAACCTGCGTGAACGGTGATTGAGTCTCATCGCCGTACCCCTCGAGTTCAGCGGTCAAGCCCGTTCAGGGTCTCGGTGAGCTGTCTTTCGGTGTCGTTGCCCAGCTTCTCGAACACCACCTTGCCCAGCGGCGCGGCGAGCTTCGCAACACCGTGAAACTCCAGGTCGTTGGTATAGGTAACCGTTGACCCCGCCGCCGTAGCGCTCACCTCGATCGTCTCCGTCGAAGTGGCGGTGTCGTTGCGGCCGACCATGACGATCCGCTGGTCGCTGAGCTGCTCCAGCGTGTACGTCAGCTCGGTGCTGATACCGGCGATCTTCGACGTGTTGCGCCAGGAGGAGCCGACGCGCACCGGTCCGTCATCGTTGCGGACGCAGCGTTCGGTACCCGGGTCCCATTGCTCGGCGTGGGAGAAGTCGGCGAGGTAGGACACCACCAACTCAGGGCGCGGGGTGACGTCGAAGGTGCGGGAAACACTGGGCATGGCAACTCCTGATCGTCAGAGCCGGGGTCCACGACTACCCGCCGTACCAATCTGGCAACGCTCTGCGTTGAGTGTCCACCCCCCGGGCGGTACTCCGCCGATTCGACGGTGTGCTGGGCGTGGAGTTCTTCTCCACCGCCCGGGCCGGCTATCGGGCGATGCTGGCCTGGATGCGGACCTTCGGCGACCTCCGCCGGGTTGGATTCGAGTGCACCGGGATCGAACCGATCGACGTAAGCGCGGCAAGGATGACACCCTGGGCGCCCAAAGCGCCGCCCACGCCGCATTCGCCGATAGTGCCGACGTTGGCTCACCGGCGAGTTCCGGCGCCAACGTGGATGTGTCCGCCGCGCAACACCCCGTGCGAGGTAGCGTCCAGCCCGTCCAGGACAAGTGTCCACGGCGCCCGATGCACGTCGACCCCGCCGGTAAAACACACCAGCCGGGCCAACGGGGACAACACCCGCCACCACCCGGTCGGCAACGCCAAATCCACGACCACCACCCGCCCACCGGGACGGACCAGGGCACACGCCTGGGAGAACACCGACCGCCACGCGCCGATGATCGACAGTGAGTAGGTGAACAGGACGGCGTCGAAGGACTCAACGTCGCTGAGGATGGTCAAGAGATCAGCGGCGTCACCACGGTGGATCTCCACATTGGACCAACCGTGCTCGGCGATTCTGTTTCGGGCGCCTTCCAGCATGGCCGCGCTCGCGTCCACGCCGATCACCGCACCGCTCGCGCCCACCAAGGCCCGCACCAGCGGAAAGTTCAGCCCCGTCCCACAGCCGATGTCCAGCAGCCGGTCGCCCTCCCGCAGGCCGAGTTGACCAACCCCGACCACCCGGCCGAGCCGGTACACCGGCCACTCACCCGACAGCAGGTCATACCACCGCGCCGCGGGCCCGTAGCGGCGAAGGTGCGGGCGTCTCATGACTTCAGCATGCCTGCTCAGTCTCTGCGGCCGGTCCACGTCCGCCCCGGCTTCAGCTTCCGAGCGTCCACCTGCTGTGATGCATCAATGAGCACTGCCGCAGACGGCTATCCCCTGCTCGAGGGCAAAGACCACCAGGCGGTGTCGCTGTTCCAACCGGAGAACTTGTTGCGGGAAGCGCGGCGCCAACGAGGCCTCGGCGACACGCCGGTGCCCAAGGTGGGTCTGCTCGACCCCGACGGTGACATCGTCAGGCATCTCGCCGCCACCGGTCGGGGACACCGCCACCCTGGGTGGGCCTGCTACCACACCGAGCTGTGGGTGACCGACCTCGATGGCGTCGAGATCGGGGTGGTCGGCGTGGCGGTGGGGGCACCGTTCGCGGTCCTGGTTGCCGAGCAGCTGGCCGCATCCGGTGCCGAGGTGGTGGTGAGCATCACCTCGGCCGGCCAGATAGTGCCCCTGGCTGCCGTGCCGTGCTTCGTGCTCATCGAGCGGGCCCTGCGTGACGAGGGAACCAGCGCCCATTACCTGCCACCGGGCCGGTGGAGCCACCTCGACGGCGGACTGCACGCCCGGCTGGCCGGGGCCTTCGATCACCTGCCGAACCCGGTGCTGACCGGCGCTTCCTGGACCACCGACGCCCCCTACCGGGAAACCGCGGCGGCGATCGAGGCCGCGAAGCTTGCCGGGGCCGTGTGTGTGGAGATGGAGGCCGCCAGCCTCTACGCCTACGCCACCGCCCGCGCTCGCCGCGTGGTCTGCCTCGCGCACGTCACCAACACCATGGCCGTGGACGGCGACGACTTTGAGAAGGGCCCCGACAACGGGGTGCACGACGCACTGGCCGTTGCCCGGGCCGTGGTGGTCGCCCTCCTGTGAGGACAGCGCATACCGCTCGCGCGCGAACCACGGCGGCATCCGCCCGCGTATACCTACCATGAGGCACGGGGAAATTCTCACGGCGAGGAGCACTTAGCCATGGCCACCACCCAGACATCAGCGCCGACGCCAATCGAGGGCAGCTATCGCACGATGGCCCGGGGGTTCGCAGCGCTGGATCTTCATGGGCTTGGTCTGGGTGAGCAATGCGCTGGCCAAAGTCTTCAGCAGCGGAAGTTTCGACTTGGGCTTCTTCTCCTTCAACCTCATCACCCGCGATGCCGCCCAGCGGATCGCTACAACGCGGCATCGAAAAGGCAGATCGTGCCGCTGGGCGCGTTCTACCGGGACGTGGTGATACCGAACTGGGGATTCTTCGGGATCTTCCTGACCCTCGCCGAGCTCGCCGTGGCCATCGGCCTGCTG
>JAABUU010007661.1_pt1 | contig 11016 bp, 5 predicted proteins | sample 5559301 | NCBI WGS metagenome assembly JAABUU01 (sample SAMN10711884, study PRJNA513360) | rock metagenome | isolation source: Antarctica rocks | place: Antarctica: Victoria Land, Richard Nunatak white
CCCCAAACATCCCGGCAGTCACTAAATAAGTGTCCACATAAAGTTATGTGGACACTTATCTCCAACCCTCACACCGCGGCCGCAAAGACAACGGCCAAGACCACACGCTTACTGACATTCCAGTCTTTTTGAAGATCGAAAGACGGTATTGCTATCCAGGCATTGGGTTCGCCAGCGAATACTCGACAGACCTGGCCGAAAACCTCGGGATGCACCGGGCTCACTGTGGATTGAAAACAAAGGACTTCCGACGGCCTCTTTGCGGTGGCCGCAAACTAAGCCTTATGGCCACCTGCTGATGGCCCGTTTGTAACGAATCGTTGCCATACCCCTATTCGGGTTTCAAAAGGGGTGTTTCAACGAGCGAGGGGGAGGGGCTTGCCGGATTTGGGTTCGGCGGTGTTCCAGTTCTGGCCGAGGAGCCGGGCCATGGTGGCAGCTACCTGGGACTGGGTGACGGGTGTGGAGTTGTGCTCGATGCCATGGGTGGGGATGCCGGGGCCGAGCATGGCGATCCAGATGTTTTTGGAATCTGGGATCTTTTGGCCGTGGCTCTTCCAGTTCTCGGAGCCGCTGCCGCGACCGTGGTCGGTAAGGACAATGAGGGTGGTGTTGCCGCGGTACTCGGGCATGGATTGAATCGTACTCCAAAGCTGGGCGAGGTCGGCGTCGAAGCGCTGCGCGGAGAGGAGGTATTCACCGTAGTTGCCGGCGTGGGCCCAGTCGTCAGTTTCGCCGAGGGAGAGAAACATTACGCGCGGCTTGCGAAGCTTGAGGTATTCGAGCGCAGTGTGAAAGGTGAGGGCGTCGAAGGACTCATCATCCCAGACTTTGGGGGATTCGGCCTTAATCGCGTTCAGGAGCTCGATGCTCTCGGTTGAGGGGGTGAGGTTGAGCGGATCGTAGGCGACGTTAACTGGGAAGCCGCAGCGCTGGGCGTTGACGATGCCGCCGATGACTTCCCACGCTCCGAAAGCGGCGACCTGCCTCTGAAAGCCGGGCTGCTGATTGAGGAACTCGAGGACGGTGGTGTTGGGGTTGGGCTTGTTGTCGTTGGAGTTGATGCGGGGGTCGCCGTGACCGGTGAGGGTTTCGCTATAGCCAGGGTAGGAGAAGTTGAAGCCGTTGGTGACGTGGGCGTCGGAGCCGGCGTCCAGGTCACCGTAGATTTCTCCGTGGGGGATGAGGGTGCCCCAGAGAAATGGGAGGAGTTTTGCGCGGCGATCTTCGGGGGTAGCGGCGAGGAACCGTTGGCGGAGCGGTTCGAGATTGCGGCCGTCCCAGTAGGTGTTGGTCGTGAGCAGAGAGGCGTCCGCACCGCGGAAGACCTCCTGCCAGCGGAAGCCGTCGGTCATGACAATCAAGACGTTGTGCGCGGGAGCGGGCTGCTGCGCTTTGAGAGACGAGAAGGCTAGGCTGGCGAGGGCGAGGCTGAGAATGCGGCGGAGGTGGAGCATGAGCATGCCTTTCAGAAGAAGGTTGGACGGGTTAGAAGAGCGGATTAAGGGCGGGATAGGCAGCAACGATCTGGGGCGGCGAACGGAATGAGGCTCACCTATGCCGCGATGCCGCCCCGTGGCATCGGTGGGCGGCATCGCAACGGGCTGAAGCGGGTTGGGTCTAGAAGTCGAGGCGCATTGAAACCTGACCGGTGCGGGCCTCACCATTGCCAGCGCCGAAGGCACCGCCGCTGACGCTATTGGTGATGAGACCGAAGGAGGGCGACGAGATATTCAAGTTGGGATCGCCTAGGTTGGTGTGATTGAGGATGTCCGTGAAGGTGCCTTCAGCGCGGAGGTTGACGCGCTCAGTGAGGTGGATGCTCTTGCTGATGCCGGTGGAGAGGTTGATGGTGCCAGGTCCGACGATGGAGCCGGGCCGCAGGCTGCCGAAGCGTCCGATGGGAAGTGGTGCAGGGCCGGCGCCGGAGCCGGTGGTGCAGGAGCTGCCGATGGTGAACCCGGGCAGGCCGGGGCAGGTAAGAGCAGCCCGGTTTACCCAGTTGAGCCGGTTGCGGCCCGCAGGGGTGAACGAGACTCCCGCGACCCGATCCGGAGCCTGGTTGCGGTGTCCACCGTCGAAGCCGGTTTTGGTCCCGGTGAGGCCGGAGCCGGTACCGGAGGGATCGCCCTGACCCGCCGGGAAATAGGCCGACTCAAACGGACCGGACTGCCAGAGAAAAATGTTCGAGAGCTGCCAGCCGCCGAGGACAAGATCGGCGAGCGAGGAGGAGGAGCTTCCGAACCGCTGGCCGCGGCCAAAGGGAAGGGTGTAGACCATTGTGTTGTTCCAACGGTGGCGGCGAGTGCCGTAGACATTCCCATAGTCGACGTAGCGGGCAAGGATGGAGGTAGCGCGGGCACCGCCGCTTTCCCCGGCGAAGCCGCCATTGTTGGCTGGGCCCTGGTTATCGGCAAGCGCCTTCGCAAAGGTGTAGGTGGAGTCGAACTGTAGGCCTGCCTGGAAGTGGCGGGACAGATCGGCTTGCACGGACTGGTAGTTTTCGTTGGCTCCGGTGGCGCGGGTGTTGATGCGTCCCCAGTTGGGAAAAAGGCGCGCGGAGAGAGGCTGGTTGGTAGCCGAAACGGTAGAGGAAAAGGGCAGAGTGTTTTCGTCCGGCGCCCAAACGAGCTGGTGAGTTTCCGACCCGATATAGGAGAGGCGGGCGGCATAGCTGTTGCCGAGCGACCGCTCAATATTTAACGCGAACTGCTCTGTGTAGGGGTCTTTCCAGTTGGTGGAGTTGGCGGTGCCGAAGTAATCCTGACCGTAGCAGGTGGTGCAGCCGCCGTTGCCGGCGCCGGCGTAAATGTTGGGGAACTGGTAGCCGACGGCGTGGGAGGCAGGGTCGTAGGTATTGGTGTACTGGGTGCTCTGGGCCTGAAGGGTTCCGGTGAGCGAGTAGAAGTTGGAGCCGAGAAGGGTGATGTTGTACATGCCGAAGCCGGCGGATATGACGGTCTTGTCATCGCCGAATGGCCGAAAGGCGAGACCGAAGCGAGGCATCAGGCGGAGGTGCGGGTAATGTTTGAGGCCCGAGGGGTAGCCGGCCTGGTTGTTCGACAGAACGGGCATGCAGGGAGCGCCGTTGACAGTGGCGCCGCCCGAGCTGGAGCCGTAGGGCGCGCAGGCATTGGCGCTTGCGAGGGAGGAGGCGGCGAGGAGGCTGGAGTAGCCGGTGGGGTAGATCACAGCGCCGGACTTGGCAACGGAAGGATCGAAGTTGCCGATGTCGCCGTGGACGTCGTAATAGCCGGGCTCCAACTCGTAGCGCAGGCCGTAGTTGACGGTGAGATTGGAAGTTGCCTTCCACTGGTCCTGGCCGAAGACGGCATAGTGGGTGGACTTGCCGTCGTTGTCGGCCTGAACGTTGTCGTAGAAGGTCTGGTAGGGAGTGCCGAGCAGGAAGTCGGCGAAGTCCACGCCAGTAAAGAGGCCAGCGCTATTGGAGGTGTTGAACTGGAAGGTGCCGTAGTTGTCGGATCCGTTAAATCCGAGCGGTGTGACGGCTTCTACCTTGTTGATGTCAACGCCAAAGCGCAGGTTGTGACGGCCCTTCGTGTAGCTGAGGTTATCGGTATAAACGAAGGTGCGGGACTTGCTGAGGGAGCTGAGACGATCGGCGTTGAGGGCGCTGATGTTATTGAAATCGACCTCGGGGATGCCGTTGTAGAAGAGGTTCTGCAGGCCATTGAGACCGAGACCCGTGGTGAAGGCCTTGCCGTCGAAGCTGTTGGCCTGGCCGTTGGTGGAGAACGTGAAGCCGAAACCGAACTCGTTAATGAGGTTGGGGTGGATCGTGTAGTTGGCGCTGATCTTGAGCACGCGGGTCTGGTTGGTGTTCTGGGCGGAGGGAACGAGCAGGGGCTCCGGGCTGTTGGTGGGGAAGTTCTTCCAGGTGAAGCGACCCCAGAGAAGGAACTTCTGGTTGGAGCCGAGATACTGGTCGCCGCGGATGTCGAACTGGTCGGAGTGGCCGCTGTTGTCCTTGTTGACGATGTAGTTCGCGACGCTGTCATCAGTGTAGGCGGCGGGATCACCGATGTTTGGGTCGGGGTACAGGGAAAGTAGCTTTGCGGACGCGGCGTTGATGGTGGGGAGAGTGGTGCCGTAGCTGCCGCCGGTGAAGGGATTGCGCAGGCCGGTGAACGGAGTTGAGGTGGAGACGTAGCGGGAGAAGTCGCCCTTCTTCATCAGGGTCGATGGAACCTTGTAGCCGTAAGTTGTGGTAGAGGGGTGCCGCCAGCCCTCGTAGGCACCGTAGATAAAGGTGCGGTCGTGGCCGTTATAGAGATGAGGCAGGACGACCGGCCCGCCGAAGCTGCCGCCATAGGTGTTGGCGATCAGCTTGGGCTTCTTCTTCGTCGTGGGAAAAGTGTAGGGGATGGCGTCAAAGGCCGCGTTCTGGTGGTACCAGAAGACGGATCCGTGGATGGTGTTGGTCCCGCCCTTGGTGATGATGCTGATCTCGCCGGGCTGGCCGAACTCGGCGTTGTTGAGCACGCCGTCGGTGCGTATCTCGGCGATGGACTCGGAGGAGGGGAAGGCGTCCGCAATAGGAGAGTTGCCGGTCGCGGACTGAATGGTGATGCCGTCGACCGCGACCTGGGTCTGGAAGGGCAGAGCCCCCTGCAGAGAGAACTGGCCATGATCGGCCTGGACGCCGGGAAGGGTTCCGACGATATTGAGGGCGCTGGTTCCGGAGGCGGAGGCGCGGGTGTTGACGGGGAGGTGGAGGACGTCGGCGGCGTTGTAGGTTCCGCTCACGGAAGCGTCGTCGGTGTCGATGGCGGAGATGGCGTCGGCGGAGACCTGAACCTCCTGCTGAACGCTGCCGGCTGTGAGCGAGGGGTCGACGCGGAGCTCCTGGCGGGCGGAGAGGTGAATATTGGCGGCGACCCATTTCCCGAAGCCTTCACGGGTGACGGAGATGGTGTAGAGGCCGGACTTGCTGTCGTTGAAGATAAAGTCTCCGGAGTCTCCCGCGGTAGTGGTGCGAGTGATGCCCTCGCCGTTGTTGGTGAGGGTGACGATGGCTCCGGGGACGACAGCCCCCGTGGTGTCCTTGACAGTGCCGATGATGGAGCCCTGGATGGTTTGGGCAAGGGCGGAGGAGAAGGGGAGAAGGGCACCCACTACGGCGAGGAGAAGCAAGAGGAGAAGTCGACGGGAGCAGGTCACTGGTCTACGCAAGAAGAGAGGCATGCTGGCTCCTGGGAGTGGATAGATTGGCTCAGGCCCGCCATGCTTTCACGACAGGCAGGCGGGATCCGAGGTTTGGTGAACGGCACAGCGACAGAAAGTGGGCGACGTAGGGACACGCTACCGCGCCGAAGTTAGAACCAGGTCAATTTCAGTTAATTGCGGGCGTGGTGGGAGAAATGCAGACGCCGGGAGCACGCATGGTGAGCGAGGCCGCACTCCGCATTGGGCCGCTTCGGCACGGGAGTGATGCCGTGTTGCCGAACCGCCGCGTGCGACAGTTCCCTATGCCTCGTCAGGCGAGTGTGCATGAACTAACGCAGCCGGGCGACTGGTGGCTATCGGTTTTGGTGTCGCAGGAACGCGCAATGAAGCTGCGCTTTGCGTGCTACGTTTACAATCCGTTAGCGAAGGCCTTTCTCTGTGAGCACCCGGAGCTACGGGTCGCCGAGGCTACCGAACCCCGGAGCAGCGCTCCCAGAGCCTCGTACTGGTCGCTCGCAATGTAATCCACTCCGGCACGCTGTGCGGCACGCCAGCGCTCTTCAGCCGAAGCGAGGGTCCCGAAGTTGTAGCTGCCAAACCAGCCGTTGCAGCTCTCTTCTTTTTCCGTCGCTCCATCGAGTGTGTAAAAGCGAATCCAGAGGCTATGATGGTGAGCGTGCTGCACCAGTAAACGCAGGCGCTCATCATCCGCAGGGGTCCATGCGCCGGCACGCGTCTGTCCGCCCGCCTCAACCACACCCCACGGATTGTTCCACCAGCGCCGATAGTTGCTCGCTGGCGCGGGCTCAAGCACCTCCGGGGCGGCCATAGGAACACTGTTGTTGGTATGCACCGAACCGAAGACCAGGAGTCGATGTCCCACCGCAACTTGGTCATAGAACACCGCCTGCTGAGCGTCCGATTCGCCAGTCAGCACGAGAACGGGTCGCATCGTCAGTGGCTGGGGCTTCGCGCCGTCGGAAGTTCTGGGCGCTGTCGTAATCCAATCCTTGTATCGGCTGAGCAGAGCCCACACGGCCTGCAGATGCGCCGGTTCTTCGGTCTTGAAGTCAAGATTTAGCGTGATAAGTGGCCAATCGCCGTGGTTGCCGTCCTTGAGGGCGCGCTCAACGACGGGTCTGACGCGGTCGAAGAAATAGTGCTCCATTGTGGGTTCGTGGCCGCTGACCGGATCTCCATGCGCCACCAGGGATTGCGACTTGCCGGTTTTCGGATCTGTATACCAATAAAGGTCCTGCTCAATCGCGAGTGGAGTTCCAGCGGAGAGCGCACGGTCGATTCGGTCGTACCACCACTCATAGTAGGGATAGCAGTTGTGCGCATCTATGACGGACCTGCTGCCAGGAAGCGATTGGCCGTCGGATTGCGCCGGGATCGCTGGCGCAACGGCACACAGAAAGATCAGAAGCAGGCCTACAGAACGGCGCATAGCAGCTTTTCTCCAGATTATGGTTCGGACGTAAAACCTAGATAGATTGGGTTGCCAAGCAGGAGTAGATGATCGCCTGCATCGCGCACTTCCGCTCGGATGTAGTGTCGTTTGCCGTCGCTCTTCCATGCCGCATGGAGCAATGCATCCGACGTGCCGATGGGAAGTAGCGGCAGATCCGCCTGAGGTTTGCCGTCCATCAGCAGATGGACCGAAGCGCCTTCACAGCCGACCACATGCACTTCAAGCGCAATAGCATCGCCCCAATGCGTCTGCAGATCGGACCCCATCGCGGCCGATGAGGAGCCGGCGAGAGCGTTCATATCGAGCAAGCGGTTGCGCGACCCCGTCAGGTCGACAAAGACTCGTCCGGAGCGTATCCCTGCGAGGATGCCCGCGACAGAGAGATTCTGCGCATAGATCACCGTCGTTGGAGAACCAATGGAGCTGATCCTGTCGGGGGGCCAGTCCGCATGATGGTTGTCGCTGCCGCCCACGGCTGTGAGACGGTGGCCATCCCGCAACTGCCCGTCCCAGAATCGAGAAGCTACGTGGCTGCCGTTGACCACCTCGATGGAGGAGACAAGGGTCATATCGACTGGATGAGTGGGAGTCCAGCCGCAGCCCATGCAGACTTCGCCGGTGGGTGCTTCGGGATGGTTGATCGAGACGATTGCTCCCAACTCCCGCGCCTTGCGGAACATAGAATTATCGTCCGGAACCTGTGCGGTTCCCACTCGATAGTCCAGAAAGCGCGTGGTTCCAAAAACGTTGGCATGGCCATTGAAGGTAGTCAGTTCCCGGCCCGGAATCATCAGCAGCTTATCGAAGTACGGCTGCAGTTCACGCTCGTCATCGTACTGCGAGGTGGTGTTGTGATCGGTGATTGCTATGAAGTCCAGTCCACGACGGACCGCTGCTTCTACGGTCAGGAAGAGCGGGCACGGGACTGACTTTCCACTCTGGCTAGGACAGCTTCCATCGCTGTGGGCGGTATGCATATGGACGTCTCCGCGATACCAGTATGGTCGGTCGCGCAGCGTCTGCTCGGTGAAGGAAGAGTCGTCGAGCGGTCGGTCGAACCACACTTCGGCACTCCAACCGGAGGTAACGCCCGCGCGAATATTGGGGATGGCGAGCAGGAGCTTCCAGAGACCTGGCGGAATGGCTCCCGGCAGATAGGAGGGTGTTGCATCAGTTTCGCTGAGAGTGAACTGTTCCTTATTTCCTCCGCTGGCTCCGCGAAACCTGAAAGGGTCCAGGATTCCTAAATCGATAACAGTATGGTGATCCCTGCCCAGATTGTGAAAGGCCACAGTGATGCGGTGGGTCCCTTCGGGAACATTGAAGGGCGCTTCAATATAGGTCTGGTTTTGCGTAGAATGAACGCTTCCATGCAGCACCAGACTGGGCGGCGAAGAAGTCTGGGCTTCTGCAGAACAAGCTGAAACCAGAAAACAAAACACCAGCGCAACAATTTGTAGACGCATCCACTTTCCCCGTTGAAAATGCGCAGGCCACATGTCCAACAGGGTGTGGCCTGCGATGACAACCAATACTAGAACGAGAGGCGCAGCGCAAACTGCATGACACGCGGATCTCCGGAAAGTGAGGTGATGCTGGCGACGCCACCGCTGGTGATGTTGCCGTTCGGCTGGCCAAACTCCGGAGTGTTGGTGACGTTGAAGACTTCCCAGCGAGCTTCGAGATTCGCTCGTTCCTTGAAGGGGAACTCGCGCAGCAGCGCAGCATCTAAGACATCCGTGCCTGGCCCACGCAGTGTATTGCGGCTCAAGTTGCCCACCGCTCCGACCGCAGTCACGGCATAGGCATCGGTCGACCCCGAAGGTGCATGGAGTTTGCAGGCGGAGTTCTTGCTGGCGTAGAACCAGCAATCCGGATCACCCACAACGCGGGGCGTGCCCACCAGATTCGGCGTCGCGGTCGCGTACCCATACTTGTCGAGGATCGAATTGTGATTGCCGTCATTCTCGTTGACCTGGAATGGACGTCCGTTGTAGAAGGTGTAAACCCCTGAAGTACGCCAATTGCCCAGAACCCACGAAAGCGGCCCGTGCTGCAACATCGCCTTCTTGGGACCGAAGGGCAGCTCATAGACATAGCTGACGGCGACGCGGTTCGGCACATCGAAATCGCTCGGCCCATACCAGGCGGCATAGTTGCGGCCGTCGGGGGGATTTCCGGAGTTGGACTCAAGCTCCTGAGGCGTGTTGTCCAGACTGCGGGAATGGGTGAAAGCGGCGCGCAGTTCGAAGCCCTGCGCGAAGCGGCGAGTCAGGCTCGCCTGCAGGCCGTTGTAATTGCCAAACCCGATGGGCGACGTATATTCGATCTGACCCAAGTTGGCGTACGGCACAACGCCTGTGCTGACGCCACCAGCGATGATCGGCTGGTTGTAGTCCCGGATCACATCCAGATGGGTTGACTTCGTCCCGACATAGTCCACCTCAGCTGCCCAGTTCGTACCAAACTGGCGCTGAATTCCGAAGCTCCATTGCTGGACGTAAGGCAGCGGATCATGAATCGCCATGGCGCGAATATGAAATGAGTTGAGATTGTTCAGATCCACGGTGCTCGGATCAAGAAAGCTGGAGGAAAATCCGACCGATGGATTCAATACAGGCGAGGTATTGCTGGTGAGCGTCTTGTTGATGAGGAACGGTGGATTCAGTGCCAATTCGTCTTCGCTGCCAAAACGCTCAAACAGCGAGTAATAGAGCCCATATCCGCCATGCAACACAGTTTTGGAATTAGGTGAATAGGAGAATCCAACTCGAGGCCCAAAATTCTTTTTGTTGATGTCGACGATAGCGCGATCTTTCAAAGAGCCACTTTTGGCGAAGATCAATGAGCCGGAGACGGGATCAAAGTCCGCTAAGTGATTCTTCGCTTCGAGCGGCGGCGTGGCAAAGTCATAGCGCAAGCCCAGATTCAGCGTTAGGCGCGGGGTGACCTTCCAATCGTCTTCCGCGAATCCTGATGCCATCCAGATTCGTTGATCGACGAAGAGCACGTTGGTGAGTTGCGTGCTCTGCACGGCACCCAGAAGGCCATCCGCATACGAGAGTCCGGTGCCCGAGACGCATTTACCCGGTGCACTGTGCTGGCAGGTGAAAACGCCTGTAAAGCCCAAGTCGCCACGTGTACCCGGTTCATCTTGAAAGACATTGCGCATGGGCAGGTAGACGCTGGCACCGACCTTAAGCGTCTGCCTTCCGAATACCACCGAGAAAGTATCGTTGTACTGAAACTGCATCGGAACCTGCTTTTTAGGCAGGAAATCCGCAGATCCTTCAAAAGCGAAGTTGGAGAAGCTGGTCAGCGGCACGCCCCCACCAATTGCCGGATTTGTGGGAATTCCTGGCACGAAGCTACCCGCCTGCTGGTTCAGCGCAAACGGCTGCTGCTGCGCATACGAGTAGTCGCGAACCCATCCAAAGCGGAATTCATTGACCATGCGCTGATTGAGAACGTGCGTCCACCCGAGCACCAGGCTGTGCGCTTTCAGAATCTGATTGCCCCATGCCGAGGTTGAGGTGCCGTCGGCCAGTCCGCCCAGATAGCCCGGAATATCCCGCTGACGATCGGAGTAGTTATAGCGCGCAAAGATGGTGTCCGAAGAGGAGGGAGCCCAGTCCACGCGCGCATCGTAGTTCTTCTCAAAGTCCGTCAGCAGCGCGTTGCGTACGAAATTGTTCAAATTCGCAGGGCTGCCTACAGTGGTTGTATTCGGCAGCGGGAAGAGCGCGAACAACTTCTGCATCGTCGGATCCAGACGATCCGTAGGGACGGTATTATTGGCGAAGGGCTTGCAGTGAGAGCCGGAGTAGGCGGGCGCACAGGTCGTTGGGTCGTAGATGGTGGGATACTTCACTCCGACAGCGGCCGAGGTCGCAGGGCTGAAGTCGCCGATGCGTTCATTCGGCAGCGGGACAGTCGCCGTACGCAGCACACCTTGCTTAATCCGAGTTCCTTCATAGTCGACGAAAAAGAACAGGCGATTCTTCAGAATGGGGCCGCCGAGATTACCTCCAAACTGATTCTGGTTGTACTTCGGCTTGCGTAGGTGGTAGCGGTCGGAGAAGAAGTCGTTCGCGTCAAAATAATTATTGCGAACATACTCGTACGCTAGGCCGTGAAAGCGGTTGGAGCCACTCTTCGTGTTTACCGAAACCACGCCTCCAGGGCTGCGCCCATATTCGGCTGAGTAGGGATTGGTGATCACATTGAACTCAGCGATGGTATCGAGCGACGGATGCGCAGACTCCGTGCTCAACTCCTGCACATTCTCCGAGAATGTGTTGTTGTCGATGCCGTCCAGGATGAAGTCATTCTGCAACGAGTGAATGCCGTTCACG
>JAABUU010007663.1_pt1 | contig 11015 bp, 10 predicted proteins | sample 5559301 | NCBI WGS metagenome assembly JAABUU01 (sample SAMN10711884, study PRJNA513360) | rock metagenome | isolation source: Antarctica rocks | place: Antarctica: Victoria Land, Richard Nunatak white
CGGGGCGAAGGCGCCACCAGGACTTAGAGAAGTCGACTGGCGGTTCACGCGGGCGAGGACCGCCGGTGACACCAACCCGGACATTCGCCGACAGTGTGACGAGCAAGGGTTCAGCCTGTTCAAGCTAGGCGGGACCTTCGCCGACGTCGCCGCCGATGTCGCCGCCGCGTCGCAAACCGGCCGGAGCAGTTGACCCGCTGATCGATCGGTGACCGGAACGGCTGTTGGTGATGGTCGGGTCATTCCTCGGACGGTGTCGCGGACGCTGTTGGACAATGACGAGCGTGGAGGATCATCGCCCGAATGCAAGTCCCGAGCACCCCGACTTGCGTGACTACGTGGGCTGGCACGCGGCATACGGCGATCCTGAGTCGAGCCTCTCGGTGCGGCTGCGTCACGTCCAGCGAGCCATCCTCGACTGGCTCGACCGGACACCTGGACCGGTTCGCGTGCTCAGCTCATGCGCCGGCCAAGGCCACGACATTCTCGGCGCGCTCGAGGAGCGCGGCCCACAGGACCGTGCCCGAGTGACCGGAGCCCTCATCGAGATCGACCCGACGAACGTCGCCATCGCGCAACGTCACATCGCTCGCCTCGGACTGGCCCTCTCGGTCGTGGAAGCCGACGCGGGGACCACCGACGCCTATGCCGGGCTCGTACCTGCAGACCTCGTCATCCTGAGCGGGATCATGGGCAACATCTCCGCGGCCGACATCGAGCGCCTCGTGCACGTGTCTCGTCGGTTCTGCGCGCCAGCAGCGACGATCATCTGGACTCGCGGCGCGCAGGACCCCGACCTCGGACCCGACATCCGCCGATGGTTCAGCCAGGCGGGGTTCGAGGAACTGTCCTGCCAGGAGTGGATCGAAGGCACGGGAATGCGGGTTGGCGTGAACCGCCTCATCACACCACCCCGACCGCTCCGCCCCGGTGAGCTGATCTTCACCTTCTACCGCTGAGAACGTGCCCAACCCGATCACCGTGAGCCGATCGACGAACGGGCAGTTGATGCCCGAACCAGTTGGTCATACTGCTTGCCGTGGCGCCTAACCGATTTCATGCCGAGCGAGTGCCAGTGCCACCGCTGCTTGCCGGGGACGTTGATTCCTGGGACTACGCATCCGCATTCGGTGTCTCGGCGGTTGCGTGCGAGCGATCGGCCGAGCTCCTGGCCAGAGCCATGTTCGAGGACGCGCCGCGATTGCTGAGATGGCCGGTCCTACTGGGTTGGCGGACGGTGCTGCAGCTTCGATTGGGTCCGCTCGGTTCGCGAGATCATGTTCTAGGCTGGCGAATCGTCCACAACGAGCACGGACGGCTTGATCTCGAAGTCGGGTCGCCGTTCCTTCACGCGCGCAAGGTAGTGCTCGTCACCAGCGCATCCGCTGTTGTCGCGACGATCGTCAACTACAGAACTCGATACGCCAGACCAATCTGGTCGGCAGTCTCGGTCGTCCACCACCGAACCGAGCCGATGCTCCTCACGCGCGCGGCGAGACTCCCGCCCCGCTAGCCGAAGCGCATACGGCGCACCCGCCGGTCAGGTCTGACCGATCCGATCGTGTGTCACAAGGGATCCCTATTCGGCGCAGTGGTTAGGACTCGGTTATCCAACTGCCAGTTCAAGACCCCAGATCCGCTGGAGCGCGTCGAAGCCGTCCACCGTGACAGCCAGACCTCGTGTGCTCGGCCGGCGGGTGACCCATTGGCGGTTCAGGAGCTCAGACGCTAGTGCGGCGCCGAGAGCACCCGCGAGGTGAGGGCGGCGTTCGGTCCAGTCCGGACACGTTCGGGTCAAAGGCCGCCGTCGCGACTTCACGGAAGCGACGTTGACGCCCAGTTCGTTGAAGGCGCCATGACCCTCGGGCGTCAGGCGCAGATCAGGGTCGAACCAGCCGCGCCGGACGCTGGCCTCGAGGAGTCCGACGCCGAGTCGCCCGGCGACGTGGTCGTAGCACATCCGGGCGTCAGCGAGGTCCCGTTGTGCTCGTGACTGTCGCAACGAGCAGACGGGCACCTCAGCGCACAACTGTCCGAGGCTCTCCAACGCTTGCGCCGTGTGCTGGTCAGCGACGCTGTAGAGCCGCTGGCGCCCAGCGCGCTCAGCACGCAGCAGTCCTGCGGCGACCAGGATCACGAGATGCTCGCTGGCCGTGGCAGCGCTGACTCGGGCCACAGAGGCGAGTTCACCCGCAGGCCGAGCGCTCCCGTCCATAAGCAGGTCGATCATCGCCGACCGAGTAGGTACCGACAGTGCCCGGCCGATCGCGGAGAAGTCTCGTCTCACGTGCCCAGCCTTTTGTCGCCATCTTTCGGTGCTCGCCGAAGCGTTTCCGTCTTACCGTGGCCACGTATCCACCACTCGCGGCCCGAGCGTAAGCAACCCGGGCGCGACGACGACGTGAAGGAGAGGTCATGACTGCAACAGCCGAGCAAGCACATTTTGCCTTCGCCGAGTGGCATCGGCGCATCGGTGAACGCGATGCCGCCGGCTTGGTGGCGATGTACCGCGATGACGCCACTATCGAAAGCCCGCTCGTGACGCGGGTGTTCGACGAGAACACGCGCGGGATCGTCCAGGGCCGAGAGCAAATAGACCGGTTCATTTCGAAGATCACCGCCAGCCGGCCCTCCGACGATGAGCTCGATTCGCTCTACCGCACGGGCGAGTACATGTTCGACGGCACCACCCTGATCTGGGAATACCCTCGAGAGACCCCCGACGGCGACCAGCTGGACCTGGTCGAGATCATGGAGCTCGACGGCCCCCTGATCGCTCACCACCGCATCTACTGGGGCTGGCGGGGCGTCGAGCACGTGATCGCCAACGCCGTCGACAAAGCGTACCGATAGCCGATCGCTCATCGGTCACGAACGGGCAGCCGGTAGCGTCCTTTGATGCCGAGAGCGGGAGTTGCTGAGGTAGCTGTTTGGTCAGTAGCCGGCAGCGTTGACGATCGCTGAGGCGAGGTCGGTGGGGCGGCTCCACATGGGCCAGTGTCCGGTCGGCAGGTCGATGAGTTCGAGGTCGCGCAGGGTGGCAACTTCGGCCATCATCGGGTGCCCTTGGTGGGCCATCTTCATCATCACCTCGGCGGGGTAGGAGCAGGCGATGATCGTAGAAGGGACGTCCCGGCGGGAATCGTTGGTCAGCCGCACCGTTTCCCGCAGGACCGATCCGGGCTCCGGTACCGCACGTTTGCGGAACCGTTTCAGGTCGGCCTCGCTGAGACCGTCGAGGCTGGCGGGTAGCTGTTCGAACGGGGGTAGCGGGACTTCGTCGGTCTCTGGTGGCACGGAGGCGTCGATGGCTGAGCCGTCCGCGGACGGGCCGCTGTCGACGTAGATGATGCGGGCGACCGTGGTGGGGTCCTGGTCTAGGAGCAGGGAGGTGGGGTATCCGGCGCCGCTGTGGGCGACGAGGACGACGGGCGAGTCGTCCGCGGCGGCCGTTTCGATGGCCGTCCGTAGGGCGTGGGCTTGTTGCGCCACCGTCGCCGAGGCACGATCAGGGTCGTCGGGGTCGAGCCCGGGCAACGTGACGCGGTGACCTGGTGGCCGCGGCCGCGGAGGTCGGCTGCGACGGCGTCCCAGGCCCAGGCGCCGAGCCAGTGGCCGGGGACGAGAACGAGCGCCGGTGGGGTGTATGTGATGGTGTCCATACCCCCATGCTGTGCTGGGGGCAGGACGAGGGCATGTCACTATTTTGGTCACCATTTCTGGGATGATCGAGGCGTGAACCGCACTGAGCGTCTGCACGCCCTGACCGAGTCGTTGCGCCGGGCCGGGCCCCGGGGCCGAACCGCAGACGGGCTCGCCTCGGAGTTCGAGGTGACCACCCGCACCATCAAGCGCGACCTCGCCGCCTTGGAGGCCGGCGGGCTGCCGGTCTGGGGACGGACAGGTCCCGGCGGTGGCTACGGCCTGGCGCAGGGCTCGTCGCTGCCCCCGGTGAACTTCACCGCCGCGCAGGCGCTGGCGCTGAGCGCTGCGGTGGCGGTCTCAACCCAGGCGCCGTTCTCCGATGCGGCGCGCACCGCGACCCGCAAGGTGCTCGACGTGCTCGACCCATCCGCCCGCCGCCGAGCCACGGATCTGTCCCACCGAGTGTGGGTCGACGTCGGACCGAGCGCTGCCCGCCGGGTGATGTCCGTCCTGGAGCAAGCCCTCATCGACCAAGTCACCGTCAACCTCGCCTACATCGACGGCCAAGGGCACAGCACGCGACGCGAGGTTGAGCCGATGATCTTCGCGCTCACCGGCGGCCGGTGGCTGCTCGTCGCGTGGTGCCGACTACGTGACGACGTCCGCTGGTTCACCCTGTCCCGCATCCAGGCCGCGACGGCAACCCGTCACCCCTACACCGGCCATCACGTCAGCGAGATCGGCCCCCCACCCGAGCAAGCACGACCGGTCGGCGTCTGACCCGGCACCCGCCCGTAGCGCGATCGGCCACCGGGAACGGCTGGCCGCCGTCGTCAGGTTGATGTTCGCGCGCTGCCCGCGGGTCTACTGGCTGGCGAGCACCTCGGTGATGAACGCGGCTTTCGCGCGCGTGTATGCCTCTCGGTCGGCTCGGTGGGCAACGGCCAGATTCGTCTTCAACTCGGCGTAGTCGGCTGCGAGTGACGGGTCGGAACGCAGCGCATCCCGGAAAACGAGGCGAGTGGACCATTGCGGGACGCTCGGGCCCAGCAGGTGCAGGTGAGCGCGGCGGCGGTCCTTGGCCACCTGGACGAAGAACCGCTCCCATGGGCGGTGATCGAGCTCCACCGGTACCCAGTGCCACCCACGGGGGCCCAACACCGATGCGATCTCGGGAACGCACCCGACGTCGTCGACCTTCGCTTGGAAGTCCAGAACGGGCTTGGCCGCAAGCCCAGGAACCGCAGTAGACCCGATGTGCTCGACCGGAGAGATCAACCAGCCCGCCAGCTCCCTCTCGAGGTCACGGCAATGCTGCTCCCCACGGTCGTGCCACCCCGGATCCGGTGGCACGACCTCGATAGCCTCGGTTGCCCACGCGGGCCACTCCTCATCGGCCACACGCACATCGTGTCAGGTCCTGGAGCCCGCTACCGACGATCTTCGTTTGGGGATCGCCGAGCGCGACAGCCAAGATCGCCGCCCGAGAGTGTTGGTCGTCGCCCGTTACTGCTGGTGGTCGGCTGCCTTCTTGGGCAGTAGCAGCATCAGGAGCGCGGCGACGATGTAGAGGCCGACTTGCCAGGGCAGGATGGTGGCCAGAGCGTGGCTGAACCCCTCCAGCCGGCTGGCGCCGTGGGCGCGGGGCTGGCCGAGCGCGGAGAAGAAGAGCGTGACGAGGACCGCGACGCCGGCGGCGCCCCCGATCTGGTTGACGGTGGTCAGCACACCTCCCGCGGCTCCGGCGTCCCGGCCGGGTATGCCGGCGAGGATGACGTTAATGAGGATGGGTGCGGCCAGGCCCAGGCCGAGCCCACCGATGAACAGGGGCAGGGCGAGCAGCCAGTAGCTGGGCTGGGCGCCGTCACGCACGACCTGCCACAACATCAGCTGGGACGCGGCGAGCACCAGCGAACCGGTGATCAGCAAAGCTCGGCCGGCCTTGGCGGCCAGGGCGACCCCGATCCCGGAGGTGAGGATGGAGCCAACCGCGTAGGGCAGCATCACCAGGCCGGTCTGCCAGGCGGAGCGTCCGGTGCCGAGTTGGAGGTAGAGCGACAGACACAAGAAGAAGGGTCCGATCGCGCCGAAAAACAGGAGTGAGCTGGCCAGGCCGGAGGCGAACGCGCGGTTGCGGAGCAGGGCGGGGTTCAAGATGGGTTCCCCACCGCGACAGGCGAGTCGCTCCTCGCGGCCGAGGAACAGCGCTGCGGTGATCGGCGAGGCGCCCAGCAGCACGAAGCCCCACCACGGCCACCCTTGGTCGCGGCCCTGGACAAGGGGCAGCAGCACCAGCACCGCGGTCAGTGACGCGAGCGCGGCGCCGATCAGGTCGAGGCCGGTGCGGTGTGAGGCCGACTCCGGTGGCGAGGTTGGTAGGAACTTGGCGCCCAGCGCGAGGCCGATCACACCGATGGGGACGTTGACCCAGAAGATGGTCCGCCAACCCAGCCCGAACAAGTTGACATCGACCAGCAAGCCACCCAGCAGCGGGCCGGCGATCGAGGCCAGCCCCAGCACGGCGCCGTAGGCGCCGAACGCCTTGGCGCGGGCGGCAGGGGCGAAGGAGGAGCGGATGATCCCGAACACCTGGGGCACCATCAGCCCGCCGGCGAGACCTTGCAGCACCCGCATGGCGATCAGGACACCGGCCGAACCGGACAGTGCGCATAGCGTCGAGGCCAGGATGAACCCGGTCAGGCCGATGAGGAAGATCTTCCGGCGGCCGTACTGGTCCCCGATCCGGCCACCGGTGATCAAGCCGCCGCCGAGGGCGAGGGTGTAGCCGGCCACCATCCATTGCAACGCTGAGCCCGAGGCGTGCAGGCCGGTTTGGATGGCGGGGGCGGCGACGCTGACGATGGTCGCGTCGAGCAGGTCCATGAACGCCGCGACCAGCACGACGACCACAGCGATGGTGCCCGCTCGACCCGACACGGTGTCGGCGGCCTGGGGCGGATGCGGTGGCGTGGCCGAGGAGTCGGCCACGGCGGCAGGTGAGGTTGTCATGACGGCGACGTTGCCACCGGTACCGGACGCCGAGTGTCCGCGCATGAAGCGGGTGTCCGACATTTGTGTGCGAGCGGTCAGCTGACCTCGCCGTATCGATCGGCCAGCACCGCGCATGCTTGGCGAAGCTCGGTGGGTTCGACGTCGGTGAGCGGTGCGTCGAAGGTGCCGAGCAGGGCGGCGAGTCCGTTCCATGACCAGGACCCCATCCGCAGCTTGCTGCTGGTCGCGGTCACCGGTTCGACCAAGGCCCCACCGGGCGCCCATTGGGCGATGAGCGAGGCCGGTTGGGCAACGGTGGCGGTCCCTTGGCAGGGCCAGTGATCGGAGGTGTCTCCTCGGTCGAGCTGGGCCATCACGAAGTGGGCGATGTTGTCGGGCTCGGGCAGGACGCGGGGCTGGAACCGTGGCCCATTCGGGGTGCGCGGTCGTACCCGGTCCAGGCGCAGCGTGCGCCACGAGGAGCCGGCCGGGTCGTAGCCCAGCAGGTACCACCGCCCCGCCCACATCACGAGGTGGTGGGGCTGGATCTGACGGGCCGGGCCGGGTTCGTCGCTGGCGTCGTAGTCGTAACGCAGGGTCTCGTTGTTGCGTAGAGCGGCGGAGACGCTCAGCAGGACGTCTTGGTGCACGTTGGGCGCGGCGAGGTCCCAGGCGTTCCAGATGGACGTGATCTCGATACGCCCGACGAGGTGACGCAGCCGGGAGGGCATGACTTGCAGCACCGTGTCCAGGGCACGGGACGCGGCGTCGCTCAGACCAGCGATGGTGCGCGGGGCGACCTGCAGTGCGACGGCGACGGCGACGGCTTGGTCGTCGTCGAAGACCAACGGTGGCAGCTGGTTGCCGGCGCCGAGCCGGTAGTGCCCCCCGGCGCCGCGGGCCACGTCGACGGGGTAGCCCAACTCACGCAGGGTGTCGATGTCCCGCCTGATGGTGCGGTCACTCACGCCGAGCTGCTCGGCGAGGGCGAGACCGGTCCAGTCCCGTTTGGACTGCAGCAGTCCCAGCAGCTGCAGCATGCGGCTTGAAGTGTCGGCCATGGTCAAAGGATCTCAGGATCGGCGGACATCAGTACCCACCCGCGATCTTGCGTGGTGTCACTCGGGGTGATGGCAGACGGCTTCGAGGTTGATGCCATGCGGGTCGGTGACGAAGCCCCCGAAGTAGTCGGGGTGATACTCCGGGTGCACCGCCGGCGCGTCGCGCTCCTCAGCCCCCGCAGCCAGGGCCACCTGGTAGAACGTCCGCACCTGCTCGCGGGACTCGACGGTGAAGGCGAGGTGCATGTTGGTGCCAACGGTGCCCTGGTCGATGAGCCAGAAGAACGGTTTGGTCCGCGGCCAGCCGAAGCCGGTCATGGCGGGCATGCCCGGGGTGTGGTCGGCGGGGATTTCGAGGATGGTGACGATGCCGATCGAGTCCAACGTGGGCGTGTAGAACTCGACCGCAGCGGCGAGGTCGGGAACGGCGATGTTGAGGTGGTCGATTTGAGATCCGGAGCGGTCGGGCATGGCGGGTCCTTTCAGGTTGGTCAACGGCTGATTAGCGGTGGGTGGCGTGCAGGTGTCTGCCGGTGTGGGTCGTGGTCTTGGACAGCTCGGTGGGTGTTCCTTGGAACACGATGGTCCCGCCGTCGTGGCCGGCGTCGGGGCCGAGGTCGATGACCCAGTCGGCGCGGGCGATGACGTCGCGGTTGTGTTCGATCACGATGACGCTCGCTCCGTGCTCGACGAGCTGGTCCAGTAGCCCGATGAGGTTGTCGACGTCGGCGAGGTGCAGCCCGTTGGCCGGTTCGTCCAGGACGTAGACGGCGGCGCGGCGGCGCATCCCGATAGCCAGTCGCAGCCGTTGCCGTTCCCCGCCGGACAGGGTGGACAGGGGTTGTCCGAGGGTGAGGTACCCGATCCCGACCGCGATGAGCTTGGTGAGCATGTCGTGCACCGGTGGGTCGGTGAAGAAGTTGGCCGCCTCCTCGATCGGCATGGCCAGGACCTGGCTGATGTTTTCCCCGCGCAGCGTGTATTGGAGGACGTCGTCGGTGAAGCACTGTCCGTGGCACGACTGGCAGGTGAGGGGAACGGGGTCGGCGACGGTGGTTTCGGTGTAGGTGACGCCGAGGCCGCCGCAGTCCGGGCAGGCCCCGACGGAGTTGGCGCTGAACAGGCCGGCCTTCACACCGTTGGCGTTGGCGAAATCGGCCCGGATGGTGTCCAGCAGCCCGGTGTAGGTCCCGGTGTTGGAGCGACGGGAACCCCGGATCGGTGTCTGGTCGAGGAACGCGAACTCCTCGGACCGCGGCAGTGACCCGTAGATCAGGGAGGTCTTGCCGGCGCCGGCGACGCCGGTGACCGCGACCAGGACGCCGAGCGGAATCTTCAGGCTGACGTTCTTGAGGTTGTTGGTGGTGGCGTGGTCGATGACCAGGGTGCCCAGTGGGCTGCGCACGTCGGTCTTGATCGGCTGGTGGGCGCTGAGATGGTCGCCGGTGAGGGTACCGGCCTTGGTCAGGCCGGCGCTGTCGCCCTGGTAAACGATCTGGCCGCCGTGCACCCCGGCGCGGGGGCCGAGCTCGATGATGTGGTCGGCCGCGCCGATGACGTCCGGGTTGTGCTCGACGACCAGGACGCTGTTGCCCTTGTCCCGCAGCTCCTGCAGCAGCTCGATGACGCGGGCGGTGTCGTGGGGATGCAAGCCCGCGGCGGGTTCGTCGAAGACGTAGGTGAGCTCGGTCAAGGCCGAGTCCAGGTGCGCCACGGTGCGGATGCGTTGGGCTTCACCCCCGGACAGGGTGCCGGTCGGGCGGCTCAGGCTCAGGTAGGACAACCCCACCCGGTGCAGGTCGGCGAGGATCGCGACCAGCTGGTCCTGCAGCAGCGACGTGCCTCCCAACTTCAGGGCAGCGATCCAGCTGGCGAGGTCGGAGACCTGCATGTCGTGGCAGTCAGCGATGCTCCGCTGGTTGAGGGTGCAGGCGCGGGCGGCCGCGTTGAGGCGGCTGCCACCGCAGGCAAGGCAGGGCTGGACTGTCGCGCTGTCCTGAACCGCGGTGCGGATGCGTGGCTTGAGCGTCTCGACGGACTTGCTTAGGTAGAGGCGACGGATCTTGCTCAATACACCCTCATACGCCATCGGGTAGGACCCGGTTTCCACGTTGGGGCCGGTGCCGTTGAGCAGCTTCTCCAGGCGGGTGGAGCTGTACTTGCCGACCGGCAGGTCGTTGTCGAAGTGTCCCGAGCGGGTGTAGACCTTCCAGAACAGCGAGCCGGGCGCGAAGTTGGGAAAGGTAATCGCACCCGCATTCAGGGACCGGGAGAAGTCCACGACCGCGCGGACGTCCAATGCCGACACTTGGCCGGAACCCTCGCAGTCCAAGCACATCCCGGCGGCGTCGTTGAAGGACAGCGCCCGTGGCCCCCGTACGGCAGGGACGCCGTATTGGGCGAACAAGGCCCGTAGCAGGCTCCAGGCATCGGTGGCGGTTCCCACGGTGGACCGCGGGTTGGCCCCCATCGGGTCCTGGTTGACCACGATCGCCGCATTGAGGTTCTCCAGCCTGTCCACATCAGGCCTCGGCAGGCGAGGCATCAGGGACTGCACGAACGCCGGGTAGGTCTCGTTCAACAAACGCTGGGATTCAGCAGCGATCGTGTCGAAGGCCAGCGAGGACTTGCCCGACCCGGACACGCCGGCGAACACCACGAGCTGACGCTTCGGGATATCGAGGTCCACGTTGCGCAGGTTGTTCACCCGAGCGCCGCGAACCCTAATCATGCTGAGGGCCTCAGCACCCGGGTATGGGGTGGGCTTGGGGTCAACGGAACTGGCGACGCCAGCCCCACGCCCCCAGATTCGCCCTCGCGCGACGACAGCGTGCTTACCAGCGGAAGTCTGTGGCGTCATGGACACACGGTCGCACCGGTACCGGACACCGAATGTCCGCTACGCGCGCGGACCAGCAAGACACACTCCCCACGCCCAACCCGACTCTGGGCGACGCTCGCGTCGTGAATCGACGCCAGGAACCACCGCCGGCCAACAGAAGTCGAGGACCACCGGCAACCACCCCGAGGCGCCCAGCGCGAGAACTCATCCTATGGGGAACGTCTTCGGACGCCCCCAAACTCCGTGACGAGTCCGTCGCCATGATCAACGGTCATCCCGCCATGGGTCACCGGACACTCGTTCAGGGGGATGAGGCCCTCTCTGGGCGGATCGACAGTTCAGCGGTGAGCAGCTCCTGCATGCGCTGCCAGGTGTCGTGGGCCGCTGCGGGGTCGTAGGTGGCTCGCCGGTCGCTGAGGAATCCGTGGGCCACGCCGGGGTAGGTGATGATCTCGTGGCGCACTCCGGCCGCGCGC
>JAABUU010007664.1_pt1 | contig 11014 bp, 14 predicted proteins | sample 5559301 | NCBI WGS metagenome assembly JAABUU01 (sample SAMN10711884, study PRJNA513360) | rock metagenome | isolation source: Antarctica rocks | place: Antarctica: Victoria Land, Richard Nunatak white
CAGCATACTGTACCAACAAAGCATGTTGGCCACATGACTGCTCTGATTCACTGTGAGTCACCTGCTGACACTACTGTCCTGCACAGGCGCATGCTGCGTAACGTTAGAGCCTACTGTGAGACTCGCGGCCTGCCAGCAGACCTGCAACAGAGGCTGTTATCTTATTTTGAGTTTCAGCAACAGAAAGCCATGGACTCTGACGGCTCTCGCATACTCAGAGCCTTGCCAGACTCACTACGCATGAAGGTGGCCAGTCATCAGTACAGCTACGTGATTCAGCGCAATTCGATGCTGTTCAAGGGCTGCAACCTGCAGTTCTTGAATCAGCTGATGCTGAAGCTGAGGGAAATGTACCTGATGCCAGGGGAAACCCTGATCAGGGCAGGAGACATGTCCAGGGAATTAGCATTCGTGGCCCGGGTACGCAGCAGTACTGCCCATTGTTCCATTACTATTGCTATGACCCTCATGCCGCGTGGTTCTGTGCCATCAACACAGAAAGAGACGACTACAAATTGGCCATAGCGTAAAATACAATTTTCAAGCACAATTGGCCTGTTGTGCTTCATGTTCTGCATTTTGTCCAGAGCATACCTGTCAGGAGTGTCTCAGAGTCTGATTTGCAATAACCTGGGCTGCCCAGCTGCTGCTGCTTATACACACCAATTTTGCATTTCTCCTATGAGCAGAACAATTTGAGCCAGGAGAAGACATAGCTGCATGCTTGGATTCTGTTGCAGGGCGTGATAGCAGAGGTGCGGGAAGACAATGTGATACGCAGTGTGCGTGAAGACTCAGAAAGCAGCTGTGTTGGGGAAATTGCTTTCTTCATGGGCATTGCTCAACCTCGCACCTTTCAGGTACTCAGGTCCAAGTACATCTGGCCACATACACACATAGCTGTAAAACGCCATGCACAGCTTGCGCGCATTTCAAACATTGACAGCTGAGTGGCATTCACTTGCTCAATGCCTTAACATTTGCATATCTTACTTGAGGCAATCTCTTAAACATTTTGTGTTCAGGTTGCAAATCACAGATCCATATGCTCCACACAGGCACAACCTGCTCAAGTAAGCTGTTTGGTGCACAGGCAAGGTCCACAAGTGATGTGACTCTGCTGGTCATCTCCAAGTTTGACTATGAGGAGCTGGTGCATAACTACCCTGAGCAGAATGACATCATTGTGACCAATGTGCTGAGCTTGTTTGGGCTGGACAAGGATGGCAATGACAGCAGCGTCAGCAAGGAATCAGCAGACACCATCAGCGATGATGCCAAAGAAAAGCTCAGGTGAGAATTGCTCTGTCCGTAAACCTGTAATGCTTCCATTGCTCTGCTGAGCCTCTATCTGCCCTGTGTTCTGCCCTGCCCTGCCATGTCCCATTACATAAATCCCTGCCCTGCCCCTTCATGCTGTGCCTGGTACTGCTCTGTCCTGCCGCATGTTGCTGCGCCCCTTTGCTTACCCTAATGCTGGCTTGCGCCCTGGCTTGACCTGGCTGCTAGCTGTCTTGGATGCCTGGCACTTGCAGGCAACTAGATCCAGCTGGCAACCTCAAGACCCTCCCACTGGACATTCAGACCTGGCGCCTGTTGTGCAGGAGATACTCTACATATACATGCATAACAATTCAACCCTACATGCAAGAAGCACTTGCCATCCATCAAGCAAACACCCTTCTGGCATCATGATGAATCTTGCACATGCATGAAAGTACGGCGCTGTCGCTCTGCAGGACCAAGAACATTGTCAAGGCTGCTGTACAGAAGCGCAACAGCGAGGCCCTGAGTGCCATGACCTTTGCGGCCACACTGGGAGATGTGGACTCCATGGAGCACCTGCTGCAGCGCGGCCTGCTCATCAACACTGCTGACTATGATGGACGCACCACTCTTCACCTGGCAGCTCTGGAGGGCAACGTCAAGGTGCTGGAGCTGCTGCTGCAGGAAGGAGCAGACCCTAATGTCAGGGACAGGTCAGGCATGATACCATGTTCTCATAACCACCCTGCTTTTGTATCAGCACTTGTGATACGACATCGTGCCCTACACTCCTTCCTCATGTTGTCTATTTCAGCTCAGAACATAGCTGCAAAGTAGCAAAATTGTAAGCAAAGTGTGCTGAATCATGGCAGCTGGTTGGTCACGCCTGGGGTTGCCTAGAACTACAGGATGTGGTCTCTCAGGTTGCTTCTTGCCTGCATGCAGATGGGGCCACACTCCTTTGCAGCATGCAGTCAGCAGGCGTCATGGCCCTGCCATTGAGGTTCTGCAAAAGTATGATGCAAGGCTGGGGTGAGTGCCCATCTTCCTCACAGCAGTGCGTCTGAGTGCTCTTGGCAAAGCTGCCAATGGCGGCCAGCATGCATCATGACTTGGATAGTACACATGAAGTATTAGCTTGCAAGTATCAAAGTGTCACAACTTACCTAGCCATGAGTCAATGGTGCATCAAGCAAGGCATTTGTCAGATCGTAGCAGTCAAGTTGCGTATCTCTGTCAAACCCCGCTCACTCTGTTATGTCACATGTTGATGTTGATACAGGTATGAGGACGCATCCAGTCACTTGTGTGCTGCAGCTGCTGCTGGTGACATGCGGCAGCTCACCAGGCTCATTGACAATGGGGTGGACCCTGATGTGCGTGACTACGATCAGCGAACTGCCTTCCACATTGCTGCGCGGCGAGGCTGTCTGAAGGTGGTGGACTACCTGGTCTCATGCAAGGCTGAAATCAATGCTGTGGACAGGTAAGCCTCATGCTGGCACGAGCCCATTTGTGTGGACTGTTACAAGGCCCAGCAAGCAAATAGCATCAGGAGCTGATGTTGGAGCACAATCATGATTAAGTCCGCTGCAGTGATAGCAGCTGAAGGGCTGTCAGCCCAAGAAGCCACCGACACAGCATGTTTTGCAGCTGTGGTGACGGACTCTTGGCACAACATAGTGTTAACAGCATAAAGCAATGCTTGTGGTTGTGATTTGCATATCAAGCACCACTTCACTCACACCCATGCTTGCGCAGTTTACACAGCTGCTGAAGTGTTATGAGAATATGTTGGCTACTGCAGGTGGGGTGCCACCCCATTGCAGGACGCCATGATGGGGGGTCATGACCTGGTCTGTGACCTCATTCGCAGCTTTGGGGGGCGTCTAGAGCTGGAGCATGCCCCTAAGGCCCTAGGCCAGGCTGCCAGTGCAGGAGACATCCGCAGAATCAGTCTACTGGTGGAGAACGGAGTGCCTGTGGACATGCCAGACTATGATGGCCGCACAGCCCTGCACCTGGCAGCTACTGAAGGACAGCTGCTGTCTGTTTACATTCTGCTGCACAGGTATACTCTGACGCCTCATATTCTCGAAGGTCATGCTGTGAACCATTGCAGCAGGATTGTGCATTAGAAAAGAAATGCAAGGAAACGTTTATGCTTTTCAGCGCTCATAACGGGAGCCTCGCAAGGCGGCAGCCTGGAACTGGATTGTGCATTATGAGTATCCTCTTCTTCCCAATGTCACCGGCAGACCATCTGAGCAAACCCACACATGTTGGGAGACACTTGAGGTTGCGGTAGCAAACTTCATGGCACCTGTGCAGACATAGCCAGAAACAGTTTTGCATTGGCACCGGATACGTGGGTTGGGACCAGTGCAGGCCAGCATGCATTTGCTCACTCCTTGTCATCCTGTGGATGCAGATATGATGCTGATGTGAACATAGCTGACCGCTGGAATGGCACGCCTTTGACAGCAGCCCTGCGTCATGGCCACCTAGCCATTGCCAAGATGCTCATGAGCTGTGAAGCCAAGCTGGGTGACAATGCAGACCCCACCTTGGTTCAGGTGAGCTTGAACAGCTCGTACACAGTATCCCCACAGTAGCAGTCTTCATGCTGGTAAGCTGTTACAGCCCTTCATCTTTGCTTTGATTCCATCGCAATGTGGGACAGCAGGGAACCACCACTGCGTGACCATCTTTGCTTGTGTGAGTTCCTGTGACAAGCTGCACCGCGTCTCTGTTGCTTGACTGGGCTGTCAATCTGAGCTTCTGAGCTACACTCATGTGTGGAAGACCTGCATGCAGATGATGCAGCAGGTGCACTCAGACCCAAAGGTGCCTCAGCTTCAGGTCATGCGCAAACAAGTGTCCCGCATCCTGCAACGCTTCACCAGCAAAAGGTACTGCCTGCCGCAGCGTTGTCTTGTACATTCTTTCTTGATGTTCCTGCCTCCTGGCAGGCAGACTCACTGGCTTCTTCAGCATGGCCTGTGAAGCACACACACACAGACCTCACAGAGCTGTATTGCTAGATGCAGCTTGGAGGTGTCAACCTATGTACTGACTGAGAAAATGCATCACATTTGACAGAAGATGTTGGGTTGAATTTGTGGTTTACAACAGGGCAGATGGAAGCCAGCTTGCCCTGCTTAGTGCCACAGAGGATGACAGCTTTCACCCCTTGGCCGTCATAGAGACCATCAAGAGGCTTGGCGACCTGCGCTCTGCGGCGTTCAGGTATACATTCATGCTGCTTTGTACCCCATGCTCATGCTGCGCTGCATGTTGACCTTAGGCATGGGGCAGGTTTCTGAGCCCTGAAGATGCTGTTCTGGAATCATTGGTGTCAATGCGCATGCTGTAGCATAGGCACAGCTCACAAGCTCTTGCAAGTTGACCTTAGGCATAGGGCAGGTTCCTGAACCCTGAAGATGCTGTTGTTGCACACATCCTCCACAGCCCCTCATGCTGTGTTTATACTTGATGGCATTTGCAGCTTGCGTACATGTTCAACATCTCCAAAGCACCTGCGCTTGGCAAAGTTGTCTGAATCCGACATTTTCACATGCAGCTTGATCTCCACCCTGAAGCAAATCTTGGAGGCTCTGCAGCCCCTACAGAAGCTGCTGGAGCTGCTGAACCCGCGGTATGACAGCGTGCTGCGCAACACCTTTGAGCAGGGCCGCCTGAGCAGGATGATACCTGCATCAGGAACCACACTCTCGTTCAGCGCAGCCCGAGCAGGAGCAGCTCTGGGGTCAGCAGGGAGGTACCGCAATGCTGCAGGCACTGCTGGCAGCTTGCTCATGTCCAGTGGACCTGGCAGAGAAGCTGGGCAGTCGCTCAGGAGCATGCCTGGCCTGTCCAAGGGTCTCAGGCGTGCCAGGGATGAGCATGGAGGTCAGTGCATGCCTGTCATGAATGTGTGTGCACTTCTGCCATCAGTGTTGCCCAAGTTGATGCACCTGGCAAGGTAATCACCTGATAGTCGTTCACATTGCTGCTGGACATTGAAATGCAATATCTTGTCAGCTGCTGATCGCATGTGACAACACAGTCACTGCTATGATGTGAATGCATGCAGTGTCGGTATGGAAGACAACCAGCAGGCTGGACAAGAACAGCAACAAGGATGGGCAGCCTACCTTCAACTGCCTGCTACTTCAGTTTGGCGTGGTGGCTCAAGGGGTACAGGATCTAGCTGACCTCATGCATGAGGTGGAGAACCAGCCTGCCACCACAATACTGCAGGTCTGTTCAGCCTGTGCTCAACCTGCAAACATTTTTCACTTCTTCTGACTGCCCTGCAACTTTGTGACACACTGCCATTGCCTGACTTTGATATGTGCAACACATACTGTCATGCATGTGGTGCAGCACCAGCCTGCCAGCACAGTAGACTGAAGACAGCCACAAAGTATGTTCTATGCATAGCAGTTTGCTTCACAGTGCCCTGTGTTACGGGCAGATTAGGAACTCAAATTGGAAGCGTGAGCAAAACCATTGCAAGGATCACATCAGCACTGCTGGGAAGAGTGCACAGATTAGCATATATTGCAGCTGGCTCTGCAAGTTGCATACACAAACGGTTTTGTCATTGACTTCTGCAGGTCATAGCTTTGAGGCTGAATGTTAAGCTGAGCCCTGACCAGGAACGGCAACTGCTGGAAAGCAGCATGGTGCCTATTGACGAGCAGGAAGATCACGTCCTGACTATTGAAACAACCTCGGCAGTCCCAGCGCCGGTAGCACCTGTGAAGACATCTGCCCCACCGGCAATTCTTGGACCCACAGCTTCAGGTATGAAACGTGCAGCTGAGGGCCTCCAATAGCCATGTTGAAAGCAGCATACGTGCTTTGTAAAGCTTGAAGGCCACCATGGCGAGATTGAGCCCAGTTCAGGTACAATGCTCAGGTGGTGTTTTAAGGCATTATGCGCAGCAGCATACGCTATCTGCCTGTGTTGATCACAAGCATGTCATACAGGAGCAAGTGGTCAGCGCATGCTGTTAGGTGCTACACAGTCAGGCAAGCTGGTTGTTCCTGACTGGGCAGGCCCCACTGGTTCAAAAGCTGGTGCACCTCCCGGTGCAGCTGATGATTCATTGCAGCAGCATAGGGCAAATGCTCCTGCGGGTCCTTATGGCTACCAGCCGGACTTCATGAACAAACAGAGTGTTGGGGGAAAACAACAGAATTCTGTATCTCTGTTGCGGGGCAACAGCGCTGCACAGATGTCTGTGGCAAGCAGAGCAGCTGGCAGTAGTCATGACAGCGAGGGAGGCGGTCTGGTCAGCAGGTCTGGCTTGCCCATCTCTCGCCAATCATCGTCATCTGCCTTGCTGCCCAGACCGCCCTCTGCATTGGGCGGCCGTGCCCGCCGCCCCAGTCTGTTGGGAGTGCCTCCTCTGCACATGTCCGGCTTGCATGCTCTACCTGAGAATGATGCCTACTTGGGATCACCAAAGTCAAGGTTGCTTCGACGCACGAGCAGTTTCCTCACCGGGCTGCCTAGCGGCATCGTCAGTCGCAACGGGTCTCTGGAGAGGGAGTCCACCTTGGATGCTATCGTGCCATTGCTGCAAACAAAGCCCAGGTCCCCTCGCCGCACCAGCAGCTTCCTCACAGGCCCTCCAAGCGGCACTGTGACCCGCAAGGGATCTGCTGAGAGGGAAAGCATGTTTGATGCTACCATGCCGCTGCTGCCTCAAAGCAATGTTCTGGATGCCAGCCTTACAGAGCCTGAGATACTCAACCATGCCGTCATGAACCTTTCAGTGGAGTTGTCCAGGCAGACCACCTCAGCCAGCCTGGAATCTGCATCAGCACCCCTTCAAGGCCCTGTACCAGTCATACAGGTCACTTTGCTCCAGACTTGATCCAGTACCTTTGGCTGCAACTGTGCATTTGGCGCCTAGTGCCTTGGTTTTGCACATGCAAATTGGCCCTCAGCATTTGCTTGCAAGCCATGTTGCTGTTCACCCTGACATGATGCAGTACCAACCAAGCAAGCAAGCAAAAAGAGTGACTTTAGCTGTTTGGTACAGGGAGCGCTGTCAGTGCCACACCTGTTGGTGTGTCAAGTGTTTGAGGAGTTACTTCACATGGCAGCTCCTTCAGAGGGAGGGCAAAGCTATTGCGAAGGGGTACAAGATGAGTTGGGGGACACCCTCATGCGTACTGTCAACATCATTTCCTCCTTCTTTGAGATGCTGGACTTGGACAAGAACGGAAATGTGGAGTTGGCAGACCTGCATCGCATGCAGGTAAATGATAGCGCACTTTGCAAGTGGAGTCACTGTTTTTTGCAATGCATTGCAGCAGCTTGCAGCAGCCTGTGTCTGAGATCTTATGATGTGCCCAACAAGCAAAACGCAAAATTGCATGCTCAACATTTGTATGCACAGTTTGATGAGCTGGTGTGCCTTCTGTAGCATCACGCATGGCACCATTGACATGATAGAGACTTGCTATGTCTCTGACTTGCCCATTGCAAAAAAGCAGCTCTGCAGAGTGCCCCTGGTGTACGCTCATACCAGCTCTCATTGTACGCCAATACTCTCTCGACACAACTCTCAAGCAAGGCCTGCCTTGCACACATTGATGGCCATGCAGATGCAGAGCCATGTTCAAGCAGACCGGTGGACTTTGCTTTCAGCACCACAGTCGCACAGGGTTACATTGCTTGCAATGCAGGATGACATGGGGGAGCTGGGTTTGCTCATTCTGGAGAAGGCCTATGGGCGTTTTGATACCGGCAGACCAGCTTCGCTAGACAAGCTGCAATTCACCCACGTAAGGTCCAGCATGTGCTTGATTCTTGCAGCTTATCATCAACCAACATCCAGCTATACATCATCTTGGAGACTGTTGCACACATGCAAGCCAAGTGTCATGCTGTGCTGTATGTTGATGGTCTAGAAACCTCTGTCAGCCTGTGTTGTTGGCTACCAAGTGCACTCAGGTTGGGCACATCAAAGCTGACAGCCAGTCTAGCGCTATGCATCAATAATGATGGGCTGTGTTTGCAGGCCTTCCTGTCTTGGTTGGGTTTCGAGCAGACTGTTGATGGCGACCTGGATGAGTCATCAGACGAGGCATTCAACTTGCAGCGTGCCCTAAGTCTATCCTCCTGGCCCACAACTCAGGCCTTAGGTCCTCAGAGCACCTTCAATTCAAGTATGGCATGAAGCCACTGCCACATTAATGTATATACAATACGGGTTTAGGTCTAACATGCTGAGGCCTTCTCACCAACCCCCCCACTCATGCTAAACATCTGGTCTGTGCATGGTCTGAATGCATCAGCATGCAGTGAAAAACTCGGGAGCATGCCTGCTGTGTCTTCAGAATCTGACCAACATGCTTGCATCACTATTGCAGGATGCATCAGAAAAGAAGATTTACAGTTTCTCCAGCCATCATGTATTTGCTTGCATCTGTGGTACAGCTCTCTGCAAGCCAACATGACTTTGACTCAACAGAATAATACAGGCATTTTGAATGCTGCAGCTGGTCCGCCCAAGGGGATTGCCAAGCTGCTGACAGTATCAGAAAGTGGCCGCATGCGCAGCCCACCTTTGGTGGAGAAGTTCAGGCGTGCCAAGGAGAACATGCTGCAGAACTGGCAGTCCCAGCCCATCAATGGCAAGCTGCTCAGCCTTGAGCGCATGTTCCATGAGGTCAGCCGCTGTGTCCGTCACACTGTGTGTGGGTTACTTGCACCCACTGCCTCACCCTGTGTGGGTTGCATACACCCCCTGCCTCACCCTGTGTGGGTTCTATACACCCACTGCCTCACCCTGTGTGGGTTCCAAACACCCCCTGCCTCAACTGACTGATCCTGCTGCTGCAAGACAGGTGCAAGTTGCCAGTATGAGTTCCTGCGTTGAGAGAGGTAGCAACATGTGTTGATAGTGTACATTAGCTTGGAAGGTGACTCAGGTGGTCCCTTTAGCAATTTTAGCAAAGCACAAGTGGACAGGAACATGGCAGGAGCATCAATGTTTCAAAACAGGAGCTCCTTTTGGAGTGATGACAAGCACACTCTAGACGGTCCACTTATGGTGCAGGTGGACAGCAATGGCAATGGCAGTTTGGACTCTCGTGAGATTGAGGTGCTCCTGAACAGTCTGGCTGCTGATACACTTGGGGAAGGCCGGAGGGTGAGCAAGGCAGAGATCCGCAATGTCATGGAGAAAGTGGACTCTAACAAGGACAGGCGCATTGCGTTTGACGAGTTCATCAGGGTGAGTGCCAGATGCCCACGTGCTCTGCTTCAGGCATGAGCCATACAAAGGGTGCAGACTAGGTTGCCTGTGTGTCTCATGCGATCACCTGGGTAAGTGCGTGACGCCAATCAGAGCTGCAGTTCACTAGCATTCAAGCAAGTGCTCATGACAGGGTAAGTTTGGAGATCGGCGAGCCTTCACAGTTGTCCTAATCTGGTGGACATTCAGGTCCTGATGGTCCTGATTGGACATCCTGATCGATCTGATTTGGGTTTTGTCTCACTATGACTGCTGATGAGCAGAGCTCGCAAGCAGACGCAAGCAGACTCAGCGCACTTTTGTGCTGACTGGCCAATTGTGTGCTGCATGTTAGACAGCATGCTTGCCATGCTGCAAGATGTCTCACAAGGTGTTGCAACCCAGTAGTGCAAGCTAAGTCCTGGAGTGATTGGTGGATGCTTGAGGTGGTGCAATGGTTGCAAGCAGCAGTATGTCTCCTGTCTGTACCGTGTCGGCAGTGGCCTGTCCTGACTGTGTCACAGGTGATGGCACCATTGCTGGACGACAATCATGAGCTGAACTGGCAGGCCAACATGGTGGATGCCATTGAAAGGAAGACAGCCAACCAGCATACCGAAGGTGAGTCATTTGTGGCAGCTTTGAGCCTCTGCACCCGCGTCTACAGTAAAAAACAAAATCACAGGAGGATGTTGACATGCTGGATTGAGGATGGCATACCAGTCAATCTCTGTCAGCTTGCTTGCACATCATTTTTTGGTTTGTGTGGCATTCCAGAGTCCCATTCTAGAATTCCAGTCCAGAATCACACTCAGTCTTGTTTGTGTGGTCAGACTGAGTGTTACTCCAGAATTTCAACACCTGAATAGACACCGGGGCATGTTTGCATCCAGACGAGAAATGTGACCCAGTGTGATGCTGGGGTACTGAAGGCATGCCGCACATGGTTGCAGGGTACATGGTACCAGACGCTCTGCCAGTGTGGATCCTGCTGCCTAACAGTCAAGGCCTGTTTTGGTGGGATGCCATGATTCGCTGGCTGGCAGTTGCCTTCTTCATTCAGATTCCCATTGACATCGCTTTCAACATGCAACAGCGTTTGCCGCATTGGTACTACATCACCATCCAGGTTGGCTCTGCTGTCCATTGTCATCTTCTCGCTGTGCCACATCACTGTCCACATGCCCACCAACACCAACCTTCCAGCTGTGCACAATCTGGCTGTCCACAATCACATTTCACGCTGTGCTAACCTACAACAAACTGGCATGCTCACTTGCCCCTTCTGCAGTACCTTTCATAGCTTTTTTGAGCAGACGCGTGGTATTAGCTGCGTCGATGACTTGTTGAACAGCTTGACTGAGATGGGATCAGATTGCGCCATGCAAAGCAATGCGCTTCATGGCCCTTCAGGCTGAGCAGCATGGGCTGAATGGCCCAACCTCCGCAACACATGCATGTCCACAATGCTGTATGGTCCTGCCTTT
>JAABUU010007671.1_pt1 | contig 11004 bp, 9 predicted proteins | sample 5559301 | NCBI WGS metagenome assembly JAABUU01 (sample SAMN10711884, study PRJNA513360) | rock metagenome | isolation source: Antarctica rocks | place: Antarctica: Victoria Land, Richard Nunatak white
GGTCGGTACTGCCCGCTGGCCGGGTCCAGGTTGCGGCGCAACTCCCGGCTGACCGTCGCTGGGCTACGACCCAGCTCAGAGGCGATCACCCCCACCGCGAGCCCGCGACGATGCAAGTCGCCGATCCGGATCCGCTCGTCCTCGGACAAGTACCGCGCCGAGATCTCCGCCTTCGGCCCGCTCGTCACGGGCGGATAGTGCAGCCGCCGGCCGCTGGTGCTGGTGACTGTGCGCCCGTGTCGCCAACGTTTTCCTGTCCGGCGGTTCACCCCGACAGTCCGGCACGCCTCCGCATTCGAGACACCCTGGGCGATCAACCGCGTGAACCACTCCCGCTTCGCCGTCTGCGGCGCCGGACCCTGCCGACCGTGCGCCATCGCAACTCCCGATTACCTCAGGCGTTGCAACGATGACTGGAATCCGCCCGGCTTGATTTGGCCCCACCTCCGACACGCCGGGGACTTGTTATGACGGTCTGATCTGGCCCCACCCCGAAGGCTCGCCGTGTTGCTGGCGTCGTTCGGGAAGGGCAGAAGTGGCGAGGTCGAAGGTGGAGTTGTTTGAAGCGATACGTCGTGATGACCGGGTTGAGCAGTTGTCGGTCCGGGGCTTGTCGGAGAAGTACGGGGTGCATAGGCGGACGGTCCGGCAGGCGCTGGCGAACGCGGTCCCGCCGGAGCACAAGACCCCGGTCCGGGTGGCGCCGAGGCTGGACCCGGCGAAGGGCCTGATCGACGCGATGCTGATGCTGGACCTGACGGCGCCGCGCAAGCAGCGTCACACCGCTCACCGGGTCTTGGCCCGCCTGGTCGATGAGCACGAGCTGACTGAGCTGAGGTACTCAGCGGTCCGGGACTACGTCGCGAAGCGCCGTCCGGAGATCTGGGCCGCCGCCGGCAAGGGCCTGGAGGACGCGTTCGTGCCGCAGACCCACGAGCCCGGCGCCGAGGGTGAGGTCGACTTCGCGGATCTGTGGATCGACCTGGCGGGGGTCGGCACGAAGGTCTTCTTGTTCACGATGCGGTTGTCGTTCTCGGGTAAGGCCGTCCACCGGGCCTATGCCACCCAGGGGCAGGAGGCGTTCCTGGAAGGGCACCTGGCGGCGTTCGCGGTGTTCGGCGGGACGCCGATGTTCCACATCCGCTACGACAACCTCAAGGCCGCGGTGTCGCGGGTGCTGTTCGGCCGCAACCGCACCGAGTCCGGGCGCTGGGTGGCGTTCCGGTCCCATCATGGCTTCGAGGCGTTCTACTGCCACCCCGGTGTCGAGGGGGCGCATGAGAAGGGCGGCGTGGAGGGTGAGGGCGGCCGGTTCCGCCGCAACCACCTGGTCCCGGTCCCGAAGGTCGACACCATGGCCGAGCTCAACGAGCTGCTGATCGGCTACGACCTCGCTGACGATGCCCGCCGGATCAGCAACCGCACGATGAGTGTCGGGCAGCACTTCACGTTCGAGGCTCCCCTGCTGCGGCCGCTGCCGACTGAGGCCTTCGAGACCGGGCTGCTGCTGACGCCCCGGGTCGACCGGTACTCCCGGGTCACGGTCCGGCAGTGCTTCTACTCGGTCCCGGCCCGGTTGATCGGCCATCAGATCCGGGGCGTCCTGCATGCCTCAGAGCTGGTGCTGTTCAACGGCCGCACCGAGGTCGCCCGGCATGAACGGGCGACCGTGCGGGGCAGTGAGGTGTTGGTGCTGGACCACTACCTGGAGGTGCTGGTCGGTAAGCCCGGGGCGCTGCGCGGCGCCACCGCGCTGGTCCAGGCCAGGGCCGCCGGGACGTTCACCAGCGCGCATGAGGCGTTCTGGGCCGCGGCCCGCAAGGCCCACGGCGACGGCGGTGGCACCCGCGCCCTGGTCGAGGTCCTGCTGCTGCACCGCCACCACACCCACGCTGATGTCGTCGGCGGCATCACCGCCGCCCTGACAGTCGGCGCGGTCAGTCCCGACGTGGTCGCGGTCGAGACCCGCAAACACGCTCAGCAGCAGGCAATCTCAGCTCCGACCAACCCGGCCGATCCGGTGGTGGTCAGCCTGGACGCGCGGCGCCTCGCTGAGGTCAGCGACCAGCTCCCCCTTGATCTGCGACCGCTGTCGTCGGTCACGGCCTACGACACCCTGCTCGACGGAACGAGGAACGCATGACCACCACCACCAGTACGGCCGGCACCACGGTCGGCACGTCGACCAGCACGGCGGCGGGACGTCCGAAAAGAACCGGCCGGCAACCCAGCGAGCAGGCCATCGACGCGGCGATCGACAGCGCGACCCGGCTGCTGCGGCTGCCGACGGTCCGGGACCGCTACGGCGAGTTCGCCGACGCCGCCGGCCGCGAGCAGCTGTCCTACCGGGCGTTCCTGTCCGAGCTGCTGCTCGCCGAGTGCGACGACCGCGAACAGCGCCGGGCCGCCCGCCGCGTCCACGAAGCGGGCTTCCCGCGCCCCAAGACCCTGGCGGAGTTCGACTTCAACGCCAACACCGCGATCAACCCCGCAACCATCAACACTCTCGCCGGCTGCGGCTGGGTCAGCAAAGGCCAGTCTCTTTGCTTGATCGGTGACAGCGGCACCGGGAAGTCTCATCTGCTGATTGGGCTCGGGACCGCCGCCGCCCAGGCCGGCCACAAGGTGCGTTACGTGCTGGCCGCGAAGCTCGTCAACGAACTCGTCGAGGCCGCCGACGAACGCCAGCTGTCCCGGACCATCGCCCGCTACGGCCGGGTCGAGCTCCTCTGTCTTGACGAGCTTGGCTACCTGGGACTGGACAAGCGCGGCGCGGAGCTGCTGTTCCAGGTCCTGACCGAACGCGAGGAGAAGACCGCCGTCGCGATCGCCAGCAACGACAGCTTCAGCGGCTGGACCAAGACCTTCACCGACCCCCGGCTCTGCGCCGCCATCGTGGACCGCCTCACCTTCGGCGGGAACATCATCGAGACCGGCACCAGCAGCTACCGACTGGCCCACGCCCGCAACCAGCGGGGCCGGAAGGCATGACACGTTCAGCTGCCTCTGCGACGCGCGCCAGGCCGAAGCCGCTGTCATGACCTCACTGACGCCCACCCAAGACCGTCAACGAGATGTTGACAGTCCGGTCCGTTGCCAGCACGCCGTCGACCCGGTCCTGCGACCGCACTGCACCCTGACCGCGACGCTGCAGGTCGGCACCATCGCACTGTGCTCGCCCTGCCACAACCGACGCTCGAGCGTGGGCAAAGGCCAGCCCACCGTCCCACTGCCCGCCGGCCAAGAACTCGACGTGCTGGCCTGGATCAGCACCGCCCAGCAAGCCCTCAACCAGGCGGAACAGACCCTGTCCGTCGCAGTCACCAGAGCACGTCAGAACCGAGCCAGCTGGGCCGACATCGGCACCCAACTCGGCATCTCACGACAGGCCGCACAGCAACGCTTCGCGCGCATCCGTTCGTGAGTCAACGAAGCCGGCCACCCCGCACCTCGACATCAGCCCCAGCGGCCGACCAACACGATCCCCCGCAACAAGTGGGGCCAAATCAAGCCGCCCCGTCACCGTGGGGCCAATTCGAGTTGACACGGCCACTCCCTCCAGCCCTAGCCTCGTCGAGCTCGGCGCCGGGATGCGCAGCGCACGGGTGGTCTCCGGGCTGACTCAGGACGACCTCGCCGCCGCCGAGGGCCTGAACCGCAAGACCGTCAGCCGGGTGGAGCTCGGACGGCACGCCGTCAGCGTCGTCGGGCTCATGGCGATGGCGAAGACCCTCGGGGTTCGCCCGGCATGCTCCTGGGCGAGTAGGTCCCGGGCAGCCGACACCCCACGCGCGGGGAGGCACGGCACGCAACTCCATTCTCGCTGCCGTAGCGTGCCACATAGGGCCGGGGACGGTCCTTTGGGCGGGCGCCCGCCGGAACAGAACCGCAGGGCGCCCCCCTTGAAGGGAACCTGTGACCGGTAGATGTCGCCGTCACCTACGGCCCTGTCACCGATTGAGCGAGCGGGTGGGCGGTGCGGCTACCTCGGCCAGCGCCGCCGGCGCCGCCCTGCCCGCAGGGTCTGGCCGACACCGGGCAGAGTTCTACCGGTCCGTGACCGGGTGGACTCAACCCGCGACCCGACCCGGGTCAGGACCCGGCCGACCAGCGGCAGCCCCAAAATCCCGAATAGCCAACGATGAAGTCGCATGGGCAGTAGCAACATGACCGCGGTTACCCGACCAGCTACCCGTCACATCCCGTCGCCACCGCAGCCCGTCGGACCGGAAGCCCTGCCTTCGCCGCCCACCGAGCAGGGGCAGGCGACGGCGGACCGCCGCGGTGGTGGTCGGCAGCAGCGGGTGTCTACTCCTGGGTGACGACGTAGATGCCGTAGATGACGCCGGGGATGTGTCCGCACAGCTGGAGCAGCAGCGCGATCAGGACCTTGCTGCGAGGCCGGCCGGATCTACCAGGGTGTGTCCCCGTCCGGAGACGGCACTGTGCTCACCGCGTCGGAGCAGATGCCCGAAGGGATCCCGGCGACGATCGCGGGCGAGCGGATGGAGGAGTTCTACGCGGGATTGGACACCGACCTGCCGGCGCTGCTGCAAGCCACCGCGGAGCTGGAGATGGAAAACGTCACCATCAGCTACGGGCCGGTCACCGGCTGACCGAGCGGGTCGCCGCAGACGCCGTCGCCGGCGCCGGGGGCCGGCGATCGCTGGCGGCTCGGGGTCGGGGCGGTCAAAGGCCGCTGGTGGGGGCGGGCGAAGTGTGGCAACGCGCCGGCCTCGACCGGCGCCTTTGAGCCGGTCGTCGTTGCTCGTCGCGACGTCGGCCGACGGACGGGGACACGTTGCCGATCTGTGCGGCGAGGAGCGGGGGCTGCGCCGCTTCGTTGCGGCTGGACTTGCGGCTGCGCGCGAGCTTGCAGCGCGCCTCTGCAACCGACTGATCCCGACCACGAGCGGTTCCTGCGCCCCGCCTGACGGCACGCGCTGCACCGCAAGTCGGACTGGGTCCAGCCCTGCTTGACGGTCCCAGTCGGCTATCCGTGCGGGGCGCCGGCCGCTGTCCGGCCGTCGGGGCGATCTACCAGCGGACGCGAGCCCGGCCTGGTTCGATCAGTCGCTGCCGCGTTGCGCTTGCAGCCAGACGGTTTTGCCGCCGGAGTGCCGGTCGATGCCATGCTGTAAGCCGCTGCCGTCGATGATCGCCAGACCGCGGCCGGAGGTCGCGTCGGCCGGGGCCAGGCCCGGCTGCGGGACCCGGCTGTTGGCGTCGGTGACCTCGACCCGCACGTGCACGGCGTCGACCGCGACCCGCACGACGAACTCGGTCCGGGCATGCAGCACCGCGTTCGTGGTGAGCTCGTTCGCCGCCATCAGCAGCGTGTCGGCCAGCTCGCTCCCGTCGTCGTCGCCCAGCAGGTCCTGCAGCGCCTGTCGCAGGAACCGCCGGGCCTGTGACACCGCGAGGGCGTCCGGCCCAAACTCGCGGCTGACGTCGGCGGCGGTCACCACCGGCACCTGCCCGGGCAGGCCGCCCCGACACGCAGCCAGGCAGCAGGGCTGGTCGTAGGGTCCACCCGGTGACCGACCCCGCCCCCCGCATCGGACCTTACGGCACACTAGGCCAGCCGGCTGGTGTGGTCGACGAGCCGCGCAACCGCAGCGAACGGGCAACCGATGACCTGCTGAACCGGTCGCACCTACTCGCGGGCCACCAGCTCCCCGAGGTCATCAGCAACTACGCCGGCCAGCTCCAGGCCAGCGACGCGACTATCTATTTGGCGGACCTGCAGCAGAACGTGCTGGTGCCCTTCCTCGGGCCGGACGGGCCCGACCTGCACGAGAGCCTCCCGCGGCTGGCCGTCGACGCCACCCTGGCCGGGCGGGCCTACCAGCTCGTGCAGGTCCTGACCCAGGACCTGGCCGGCGGGCGGCTACGGGTATGGCTGCCGTTGCTGGACGGCAGCGAACGCCTCGGCGTCATTGCTGTGATCGTGCAAGACCCGCAGGCGACGCAGCGACCGGAGCTGATGGCCCGGCTCCAGCGCCTAGCGGCCCTGACCGCCGAACTGGTCATGACCAAGACCTTGTACGGCGACACGATCGTGCGGCTGCGCCGCACCGCCGAGATGGGTCTGGCCGCCGAGATGCAGTGGTCGCTGCTCCCCCCGCTGACGTTCGCCTGCGACCGGGTCACCATCGCCGGCGCCCTGGAACCGGCCTACCAGGTCGCCGGCGACACCGTGGACTACGCCGTCGACGCCGGCTACGCCCGGATGGGGGTGTTCGACGGGATGGGGCATGGGCTGCAGAGCGCCCAGCTGGCCGCGTTGACCGTCGCCGCCTACCGCAACGCCCGCCGCTCCGGCCGCAGCCTGACCGGCACCGTCCGCAGCATCGATGAGGCGGTGCTAGCCGGGTTCGGCGGCGAGGCGTTCGCTACCGCGGTCGTCGCCGAGCTCGACACCGACACCGGCCGGTTCCAGTGGATCAGCGCCGGCCATCCCGAACCACTGCTGCTGCGCGACGGCAAGCTCGTGAAAACCCTGCATGTCGACCCCGCACCGCCACTGGGTCTAGGACGCAGCGCCGACCCGACCGGCCCGGCCGACCCACTCTCGGTCGGCACCGAACAGCTCGAGCCCGGCGACCGGGTGTTGTTCTACACCGACGGCGTGATCGAGGCCCGCTCCCCCGACGGCGACTTCTTCGGCCCGGAACGCCTCGTCGACCTGACCAGCCGCAACCTGGCCAGTGGCCTGCCAATCCCGGAGACGATGCGCCGGGTCGCCCGGGCCCTTCTAGCTCACCAGCAGGGCCACCTGTCCGACGACGCCACGTTGCTGCTCCTGGAATGGCGCAGCGGCAACGAGCAAGCCCAGATCCCCAGCTACCCCTGACCACTGTCACCCACCACCTCGCCGCGGATCGCCGCGGCACCTCGGCGCACCGAAACACTTCCTGGCCACGCATCCACCAGCCCACTGCGAGCTGGCCGCCGAAATCGTCACCGACCCTTACCTCGCCAAGGTCAACCGAGGACCCCATCAGATCGGTGCCCACTAGCAGATTGGGAACGTGCACCAAGAAGCGGGTGACGACGGATTCTTCGAATGGCGACGGCCACCGCGGGACCAGCACGATGGTGATCTTACCGGCAGATCGTTGACGGTCGGCGCCCTAAGCTCAATCTCATAGAACTGGGTCACCTTCCGTCAACCGTGCAAGCGACTAGACCACTGCTGGGCTGAGCCGGTGCCGCCGGTAGTGCGTCGCCCGAGGCCGGCCCGCTGCGGTGCAGGCCGCGACGGTCCCGATCATCGGCGTCATCGCCACGACCGCAGCGTCGGTCACCTGCTCGACGGCGGTGGTGAACTCGGCCCGGACCGCGGCGGCGTTGGCCCCACGGATGGGTCGTGCGCTCTCCTGGATAGATCTTCCAAGAGAGCCGAAACTTTTCCCTGCACCTCAATCACCCGCCGCGCAGTGTCCAAGTCAGCCTCAAGTCGGGTGTTGCGGGCCCGCAGCCGCTCGTTGTCCTGCTCGACTGGGTCCGTTGGTGGCCGGCCGCGGGTCGCTGCCAACCCGACCCGGTCACCCCTAGCGCCAGCCCGGTAGCGGCAGCGATGGCCGCTGTCAGGCGGCTACGAAGATATGACGTGGCCCAGGCGTCCTGGCAGCTGGCTGGCAACCAAAATACGGGGAGGCAAGGGCGCTCGGGCGCCTCAGCTGCTGCGGGCGTCGACCCGGACCGCAGCAGGGCGCCGGCTGTGGGCGGTGGACAGGACGCACAGGGCCAGGAGCAGGGTGCAGGTCAAGACCCGGAGCTGGCCTTGCTGGGTGGGCGGCAGGCTCAGCAGGTGCACCCCGTACAGGCCGGTGAACGCCACCAGGGAGGTGGTGGGCCAGGACCCGCGGCGCAGCATGACATCAGCCAGGAGCGCGGCGACCATGACGCTGGCGGTGTAGTAGTCGTAGGTACCGGGGTCCAGTAGCAGGCGGGCCGCGACCCCGGCGAGCAGCACGTTGGGCCACCGGCCCAGTCGGATGCTCCAGGCCCCGATCCCGAGCCCGAGCGCGAGCTGCGCTGGGCGGCACCACGACGGGGTGCGTGGGTCGGTGACGCCCAGGGCGCGCAGGCCGGAGTCCTTGGCGTTGCTGATGGTGAACTTGCTGGTCGCTAGCAGCGTGCCCGGGTCGGCCAGGATGAATGGCAGCCACGCCAGGACCGGGATCGCGACCGCCCAGCCCACCGCTGCCCTGCGGTGCTGGCCAGGGAGGACCCACAGCAGCGGCAGGAACGCCGCTGCCCACGGTTTCGCGCCGATCGCCGCTCCGAGCAGCGGACCGACCCAACCGATACGGCCAGCAGCTAGGGCGGTGACCGCTGCGACGGTCAGGGCCAGGACCAGCACGTCGTCCAGGTGCGCGTAGTGCACCGCGAGCTCAGTCCACAACGGCACGAACAACAACTCCGCGCCCAGCAACCGGACCCCGGTCCGCACAGCGGCGGGGGCGGCGATCAGGCGTTCGGCGGCCACCACGATCGCCACGCCCACGCTGACCATGAGCAGCTGCGCCGTCGCCACCCCGAACGGCTGGATGAGCGCGGCGAGTAGGAACGTCAACGGCCCGATCTGGTACTGCGGGTAGTTGCGGTACAGGTGCAGCCCCCCGGCCGCGGTCAGCCCCCGCGGGTGCCCCCCGAACAGCAACACCGATCCGTGGTCGAAGTAGAACCAGGAGTACCCGCCGTGTGCGGACACCAACACCCACCACAGCGCCGCCCACACCGTCAGCACCGCCCACCGCCGACGTCGACCCCGACCAGGCAACCGGCTCGTGCCAGGCCCGGTGCTCGCCGCTGGGGCGGCTGGGCGGCCCGGCCAGCCGCCCGCCGGTCGGGGCCGGCGCGGGTCCATCTCTGCCGGCAGTTGGCTGGGGCCGCCAACTCCTACGGGGTCGGCACCCAGTGGCAGGGCCGCGGTGCGGCGCGGCAGGGATGGCCCGGCGGCGCTGCCGCCCGGGCCGTTGCGGGGGCGGTCAGGCCGGTGGTCGGGGTGCACTGTCGGGTCCTTCCGTGCGTGCTGTGTCGGGCAGGGGTAACCGGACGGTGAACGTCGTGGTGGGGCTGTCGTCGACGGTGATGCTGCCGTGGTGACGGCGGGCGATCTGCCGGCTGATCGCCAGGCCAAGTCCGGTGCCGCCGCCAGCGGGGGTGCGGGGGCGGGCGGTGTCTAGCCGGCTGAACCGTTCGAAGATGCGTTCCCGGTCACCGACTGGGATGCCCGGTCCGTCGTCGGTGACGCTCAGCACTGCGTGGGTGTCGTCGCGGCGCAGCCCGAGGCTGATGTGGGTGCGGCTGTGGGTCAGGGCGTTGTCCCCGAGGTTGCGCAGCAGCCGGGCCAGTTCGTTGGCCGAACCGGGCAGCCGCACCGCGTCCGGGCCGTCCAGGGTGATCGTGGCGCCTAGGGCGCGCAGCCGGTGGGCTTCGTGCAGCACCAGGTCGTCCAGGTCGACGCTTTGGTGGTACTGGCGGGCGGTGTCGTCATCGGCGCGGGCCAGAAACAGCAGGTCGTGCAGGAGCTCAGCCATCCGGGTGGCCTGCTGGGACAGCCGGGTCAGCAGCTGCTCGGTGCCGCTGCTGGTGTGGCTGTCGCTGGGGTGGGCCAGGGCGACGTCGAGTTCGGTGCGCATCGCGGCCAGTGGGCTGCGCAGCTCGTGGGAGGCGTCCCCAACGAACTGCTGCTGGCGGGTGGCGGCGTCATCGATCCGGGCCAGCATCGCGTTCAAGGTGCTGGCTAGGCGGGTGATCTCATCGCCGGTGGCCGGGACCGGGACCCGGCCACCTGGGTGGGCGCCGCTGATCCTGGCCGCACCGGCCCGCAGGCGTTCCACCGGTCGTAGGCCACCACCGACGGCCTGCCAGGTCGTCGCGGCCACCACCGCCAGCAACGCCGGCACACCCAACCCCAGGAGCAACGCGAGCCGGGCGGTAGTCAGCTCGACTTGGGCCAGGGACGTCGCGACATACACCCAGCCCGGACCTGTTGGGAGCCGCACCGGTTGGGCCACGACCCGAAACGCCTGCCCGTGGTCGCCGATCGGCAGCCCGGTGCGGGTCAGGACCTGCCGTGCCGGGCCGGTCGGCGGTGCGGTGAGCAGCGGTGGTTCACCGGTGCTGTTCGGGCTGGCCGCAAGGACCCGGCCGGTGCTGTCCACGACCTGCACGACCGAGCTTTCCTCCCCGGTGCTGGCCACGGTGGCGCTTTGCCGGCCGGTCGCGGCGACCGCGGCGACGTCCCGGGCCCGGGCCTGCCCGGCAGCGTCCAAGCTACCTATCAGGGAGCGGTGTACCAGCACCACCAGCAGCGCCCCACCGACCAGCAACGCCACGGCAACCACCGCGGTGGCGATCACCGTGGCCCGCAGCCGGATCCCGACCGGGCGACCCCACCATCGCCTACCCGGCCGCGGACACACCAGCCCGGGTCCCTTCCTGCAGCCGGTAGCCGACACCCCGTACCGTCTGCACCGACCGGACCCCGAACGGCTGGTCGATCTTCTTACGCAAGTAGCCGATATAGACCTCCACCACGTTGGAATCGCCAGCCACGTCGGCGTCCCAGACCTGTTCCACGATCTCCCCGCGGGTCACGACCTGCCCCTGGCGCCGGGCCAGCAACTCCGCCAACGCGAACTCCCGGGCCGTCAGGTCCACCGGCACCTGGCCGCGGAAGCACCGGCGGGTCGCCGGGTCCAACCGCAGGTCCCCGACCGTCAGCTCCGGCGACCGATCAGGCACGCTGCGGCGCAGCAACGCCCGCAGATGCGCCAACAACACCACCAAGGAGAACGGCTTGGACAAAAAGTCGTCCGCGCCCAAGTCCAACGCGTCCGCCTCGTCGTACTCCCCGTCCTTGTCAAGTACCGGTTTTGATGGAGGCTTGCAACTGCCGCTGAGCGGGTTGCTCGAGCAGGGTGGTGCTTCGGTGTTGGGTCTCGTACTCGATTGGCGGGATGAGGCCGATCTCGCCGTGCAGGCGCC
>JAABUU010007672.1_pt1 | contig 11004 bp, 18 predicted proteins | sample 5559301 | NCBI WGS metagenome assembly JAABUU01 (sample SAMN10711884, study PRJNA513360) | rock metagenome | isolation source: Antarctica rocks | place: Antarctica: Victoria Land, Richard Nunatak white
GTCCCACCTGTGGCGCACCCTATGACGATCAGGAAGACCACATCGACGGGCAGCGCTACTGCACGCAGTGCGGGGCGAAGCTGACGTGAACCGCGATGCTAAAATGAACAAGCAGCATCTGACTAGCCGGTTGCCGGGTAACCCCAGGGACACAACGAGCGCCCTTTTTCCTCGCGCTCGGTTGACCGCCCTCACCGTGTCCCGCCGCCTCCGCCCGGCAGCCGCATGGTCAGATGCCCACCAAAAGGATTGTTAGGAGACTTTGTAAGGCCACCGCTCGAGCCTACCGACGACCTCCGACTATGTGTTACACATCCCCACCTACAAGATCGCGGCGGGCTTATTCGTTTCGTTAGCCGCCGTATTTGTCGCAAGCATCACCGCGCAATCGGCCTACGATGAACTGCCTAAACCCATCCTAATACGACGCGAAGCACGCATCTCATTCGCTAAAACACCACCTCATCAAGAAGCCACTGTCGCCGCCGTCACGGTGATCGCAGCCACCCCAATCCCTACCCCCACACCCGAACCAACGCCCGAGCCGACGATCATCCCGACGCCGGTAGCTACGCCTGTGCCTACTGTGGTCTATGCGCCACCTGCTCCGACGCCGGTGTATGTGCAAGCGCCAGTAGTCACCGGGTCGCATACGGATTGGATGGCAGCAGCGGGGATTCCAGAGTCGGATTGGCAGTATGTCGATTTCATTGTAAAAGCAGAAAGTGGTTGGCGGGTAACGGTCAGCAACCCAAGTAGTGGAAGCTATGGGCTATGTCAGAGTCTCCCGGTAAACAAGATGGCCAGCGCAGGATCAGACTTTATGAGTAATCCTATTACGCAGCTTAAATGGTGCAATTCGTACGCACACGAAAGATATTCTGGCTGGTATCAATCATTTTTGGCATGGCAAAGGCAAAAGTGGTGGTGAGCCTATGACCACAACCCCGCTAGAGAAAGTCGCGCAGAAGCAGATCATGGAGTACCTGACGTTGCGTGGCTGGCTCGTCGAGCGCATGAATAGCGGCAAGATCCCGGCGAAGTACGGTACGAAGACGCGGTATATTTCGCTTCACCGGACTGGTACTCCTGACATTCAGGCGTTGAAGAAAGCGCCAAACGGCTATACCCAGGTTTTATACGTCGAAGTAAAACGTCCTGGCGAGAAGCCGAGCGACGAGCAATTAGCGATGCACGAAGTCTTGCGTGAAAAGGCCGGGGCGCAAGTGATCGTGGCGACGAGCTGGGAAGACGTAGACCGAGTATTAGCGATTCAGTGATGTCGAAACTTCGGCCGTCCTTCGATCTCATCATGACTATCTGGGCCGACAAGGGTAACGCTGCCGTAGCCGAGCAGCTGGGCACGCCCACGGTCAATAGCGGGATGCGACAGTTCAAGCGCGCCTATCTCTACCCCTACGCGATCAAGCGGACGGGCGGCATACCGCTGACCCATGAGCAGCACGAGGCACTGAAAGAGATGTGGCGGCAGGAGCGCGTTATCGTCCACGATTTGCAGTGAGTTTGTCGATAATCGGGCGATGCAAGAATTGGCAGGGAAGGAAAAACCTCAACCGTAGCCACTTGATTAGCATCATTCCGAAGGAGCATAATAGCGACATAACGTTGTTCACGGCAACGCAGCGCGATATTTGCATACGCCGCTTTTCCGCCGTGAACGGGAAGGCGGCTTTGTATGGCTTACATCGTCCTTACGAGCGGCAAGAAATTTTTGGTAGATAAAGAGTTACTCGATGCGTTGAATACCTATACCTGGTATGAACATAATGAGGGTTACGCTCATCGCGCCGACTTTACCAGCGGTAAGAAGAAGATGATCCTCCTCCACCGTCAAATCACCAAGGCGAAACCAGGTCAAATCGTCGATCACATCAATAATATCCGGTCGGATTGCCGTCGGAGCAATCTACGCTTGTGCAACATAGCGGAAAACAATCGCCATCGTTCCGCCAATAAGAGCAGCAAGAGCGGCTTGCGCGGGGTGGGTTGGCGTAAAGATAAAGGGCGCTGGGAGTGCCACATCAAAATCAACAATCAGTCGATCTTTCTTGGTTTTTACGACGATGCGCTCGATGCCGCCCATGTCTACGATCAATGTGCGCTGCAACTCCACGGCGCGTATGCGTGGACGAATTTTTGCTATACTCAAGTTGGTCAGAAAGACAAGGTTTGCGACCTGGAGAGACAAGAGCAACAGCCATAAATCCCTACCTGAAGTAATGATCATGCCTTCGGACCAAGGGGTTGGGGGTTCGAGACCCTCCGAGGGCACCACCGGAAAACGCTGACAGCGCAAGGAAAATGCCCCGGCCAGTATGGTTGGGGTTTCCCTTTGTCCGTCGTTCGGGGCCAACGCGGGGCCAACGTCGCGGAAATCACGCAAGGAGCGCCTCCAATTTCTCCGCCGCTTCCTTCCCGAGGCGGGGCAGGACGTGGCTGTAGATGTCGAGGGTCATGCTCACCGTGCTGTGTCCGAGGCGTTCCTGCACCAGCTTGGGGTGGACGCCTTGTAAGAGGAGCAGCGTCGCGTTGGTGTGCCGCAGGGCGTGGAATGAGATGTCCGGCAGCCCGGCCCGCACCAGCAGTCGCTTGTATTCGCGCGAGACGTTGCGGTGCGCGAACGGCGTTCCCTTATGGTTGCAGAAGACGAGCTCCTGATAGGTGTACTGCTCGCCGAGAAGGAGACGCTCCTCGGTCTGCTCGCGGCGGTGCTCGCGCAGGGCGGCGATCGTGTGCGGCGGGATGTCGATGCTACGGCGGTGGTGGTCGTTCTTCAGCTCGGCCAGCAGGCCGTCGCGCCCGAGCTGGCGGTGCACGCGCACCACGCCCTGTTCGAGGTCGAGGTCGGCCCACTTCAGCCCGAGTAGCTCGCCCTGACGCATCCCCGTCGCCAGGGCGACCGCGATCAGCGCCGCCCAGCGGGTGCCCCGCGCGCTGACGAGCAGGTGCCTGGCCTGGATCTCGTCGAGCGCCTCGATCTCCTTGCGCTTGACGCGCGGGGCTTTGACGAGGCTCGCCACGTTGCGCGGGATCAGCTCCCAGGAGACGGCCTGCTCCAGCGCGCAGTGGAGGACGCCGTGCGCGATCCGCACCGTCTTCGGGGAGAGCCCCTCGTCGAGCAGCGCGCCACAGAGACGTTGCACATGGGTCGGTTGCAGCTGGGCCAGCTTGATCGCGCCGAGCGTCGGGATGAGGTAGAGCCGGGAGCAGTCGCGGTAGCTCTCGAAGGTGCGCGGCTTCCGCGTGTGGCGCACCTCGTCGGCGAGCCAGCGCTCGATGTGCCTCTGGAGCGTCACCTTCTGCGTCGGCGGCACGAGACTGCGATCGGTGTGGCCGAGGAACTCCCGATACTTCTGCTGGGCCTCCTTCCGGGTGTCCGTGTTCGCGCTGTAGCGCACCCCTGCGACCATCACCCGGACCCGCCAGCGGCCGCTCGGCAGCTGCGCGATGGAGCCCTCGCCGTTCGCTTTCTTCGCCATGCCCGCGCCCCTCTTCCACACAGGGAATGTCTTCTCTTGTAGAAACCCGACCAATCCGACCAATAGGCCGATTTGGTTAGCTATGGCGCGGAAACCGCTGGTCGGGTCGCTAAGATAAGCCCGACCATTGGTCGAAAAAACCGACCACGAAACCCGACCAAGAGGGCCTGCGACAGCACCGTTCGCTCATGAAGCCGCCCGATCCGGCAGCGCGCCGAGCGCCACGAGCAGGTCCGCTTGGGTGCCGCGCAGCGTCTCCAGATAGGTCCGCCCGGCCTCGTCGTAGAGCGGCACGGTGTATTCGCGCACGCCGGTCGCGCCGCCGAAGGGGCCGAGCACGAGCGTGTCGCGGTAGCCCTTCCGCCGCAGCACCTCCAGCAGCAATGCCTTCTCCTGCGTGAGTCCGGTCATCGTCACCCCCCCGATCGCCTTGTCTGCCATGCCACACATGCCCCCGATTAATGGCTGCTTATCGTGGAGAAGCCCGAGCAGGGGGCCTCGTGGCGCGGCAGGGCCATCACTGTTCCCCCATGACCGCGACGAGCGCCACGCCCGCCGCCGCCCATTCGGCGCGCAACGCCGCCAGGAGCAGCGGGTCGCGCGTCAGGTGGTCGGTCGTGGTCACCAGGACGGCCCGGACCCACCCGTGCGCGATGGCGGCGCGCAACTCGGCGAGGCGCGGGCGGTTGAGCGTGTCCCCGCCCATCACCTCCTGGTAGATCACCAGCTCCAGATGCCCGCGTTGCACCGCATGGGCCCGGCACGCCGCGATCTGCGACTCCAGGGCGGTCCGGTTGCCCTGCATCATGGTCGCCGTGCGCGCGTAGATCGCCACCTCGCGCTCCTCGACCGGCGGCGAATCCGTGCGGCGGCGCGGCAGCGGGAGGCCCGGCACGTGCTCGGCGGCGGGCGGCGGCGCGGTCGGGCGCTGGCGGCGCAGGAAGGCGGCGATCGCGGCGTGCAACTCGTCCACGGCGCTCACACACGCTCTTCGAGAAGCACTCGGAAAGCCTCGGCATGCGGGCCTTTGAGCGCGATCCGGTGCGGTTGGTTCAGGTCGTTGGCCGCCATTGAGGCCGCCGTCGTGATGACCAAGGCGAACGACATCCCCTTACTCTTCGTGAAGGAGACATCGACGATATGCGCCCACGCGACGTAATGCTCCTGCTCATCCAGGTCGATCAGCTTGACCAGCTCGGCCATCGTCAGCCCCCGTGCGACTGTGCGCACTATACGTCGAATGAAAAGCTTTCCCCGGCGAGCAGGCGTTCGAGGATCGCCTCCTTTGTGGCGGGCGCGAAGACGAGCGGCAGGGCGCGCTCGCCGGTCTCCCAGGAGATGCGCGACCGCGCGGGATCCATATGGGCGAGCAGGTGGGCCGTCAGGGCTTCGCGGACCGACGGCTCCGCCCGGCAGTCGTCGCACAACACCGCCAGGATCGGGCCGCCAGTCGCGGCCCACACCGCGAGGGCGGTGCCGTCGACCACTCGTCCGCACCCGAAACAGGTGGCGTCGCTCTTTGTTCGCCGATCGAGCGTGACCATGCTGGTACAATCCCTCCGCTTGTTGGCGCTGACACGCCAGGAGCATCTACTCGCCGCCTGGCTCGCTCAGGCGGCGAGTTTTACTTCTTGCGCCGTGGCGTCTAAAGCCGCCAATAGCTGCTCCGCCTCTATGCTCAGCGCTAAACATAGCTTTCGTTGCTGAGCTGGTCGTGGGAATCGTGCCCCTGATTCCCAATACTGGATGGCTTGCAACGAGACGCCCACTTGCTCGGCAAGCTCGCCTTGTGTCAGCATCTTCGCGCGCCGCAACCCTTTTAGTCCCCGCATGACGACTCCTCGCGATAACCCGCACTATTCCTCTATATACTCTACCTCTTTACTCGACAGAAAGCAAACATAATACCAACAAACTGTACTTTAGTACAGTGCCTAGGTCGTCTTTTGTTGGTATTATGTTGGTGTAGGGGATGGCCCCCCGGACGCAAAAGGGCCTCACCGCTCCGCCCTGGTAAGCAAACGGTGAGGCCGCACACCGGGACCGAAGTCCCAGGAAGGCAAGTATCGCATGGTCGCCCGACTCGCCGCCAGCACGTCCGCCGCGCCGATCGCCCTGCCGAAGTCGGTCATCCTGCACACCGCCGCCGAGCTGACCTACGCCGGGTACGACGACCTGACGAGCATCGTCCACTTCGCCGCCCCGAGCCAGCACGCCGCCGGGCGGCTCAACACGGTCAGCCTCGACACCGCGACCGGGCAGATCCACTGCGAGTGCAAGGGTGCCGAGTGCGGCCAGGTCTGCTGGCACCGCTGCTACGTCGTCGCCGCGTGGCAGCGGCACCAGGCCGTCGCCGAGGCCCGCGCGCTGACGAACGCCAAGCTCCTGAAGTACGGCAAGAAGCACGCTTTCTTTGTCGCCAATTACCGCGCGCGGGTCGGGCGGGCGGGCGAGTACGACGCGGTCCGCCTGCTGGCCGCGCGCTGGGAATACCGCCAGCGCCGGGCGCTCGCCGCCATGCCCCTCGCGGCGTAGGCCGCCACGGCGGGTGCTCAGAACGAGCGCCCGCCCATCCCTTCCTCCATAGCGGATCGTACACGAACGGGTGTAGTTCATGATCTACACCAAGGGAGAGGCCACCCATGACGATCGCCACCTTCCGCCCCGTGACCGCCGCCCTCACCGCGCTCTACGAGGAATTGGCCGAGGAGCTCCCCGACGCCCTGTCCACGCGCTTCACGTTCGCGACGCTCTGGGCCGACCTGGCACGCCTGGCTGGGGAGCCGGTGCCCGCCGACGTGGCCGCCGTCCTCGACGCCCCGCTCGACGCCATCCCGGTCGCGGTACCGGTGCGCCGGGGCTCATTCATGGACCACGTCGCGCAGTTCCCCGAACTCTGCGCCATCCCACGCGGCGACCTGACAATCACGGAGATCATGGCGCGCTGCCCGCACCCGACGCCTCGCTAGCCGTCCCCAGCGCCCGCCCACAGCGTCGTGGGCCACCCCGCCACAATGCCGTGCCCGGTCCTGGAGGTTGCAACACCCGCCCCGCAGAGGGGCGATCACAGGAGGGCCGCACCCATGACGACCAAGACGACGAAGTGCACCGCCACCCGCCGCACCGTCGCGCCGCCGCGCTCCGGGTGGGAGCACCCGGACGGCCCGCGCGGCATCCTCGATGTGCCGGAGATGTTCCTGAAGGGCGTCCGCAAGCCGTTGTGCTTCACCGTGGAAGGCGACTGCCTCGCCCCGCTCGGCATCGTGGACGGCGATCGGGTGCTGGTGGACGCGGCCAACACCCGCCCCGCGCACGGCGAGATCATCGCCTGCGCCCTGAACGGGCAACTGTTGCTGAAAGCGTATCTCTGCGCGGGCTCCGCCCCGCCGCGCCTCGGCTACACCGCGCGCGGGCGGTTCCTGTCGATCCCCGTCGCCCCGACCGACACGCTGGAGATCATCGGTGTGGTGGCCGTGACCATGCCGACCGGGCGGCGCGCGTGGCCGACCGACGCGGAGGAGTGGGTCGCCGTGCCGGTCCTGCGCGGCGCGGATCTGCTGAACTTGCCGTACTGGCGGATCGACAACGCGACGAACGAGTGGGTGCGCCACCGGCCGGATGGCACGGAGATTTGCCGCCGCCCCTTCACCGAAGGCACCGCGCGTGAGGTGACACAATGAGCGCCACGAACGATCGCCGCTTCGCCGAGGTGGGCCGGGCGCTGGCCCGCTGGCTCGCCGAGCACGACCCGCGCGCCACGCCGCTCATAGAGGCGGTGGGCCGTCCTGACCTGCACAGGATGCTTGCCGTCCAACTGGAAGCGCTGCTCGGTGATGCGCTGACGTGGTTTGCCAGGGGCTATCTCGCGGGGGTGGCGTTCGCGCAGGACCCCCCCAACCTGTTCGGGGCGCAAAGCTGATCCTTACAACGTCGTTGTCATATACGGGCGGGGGGCCACTACAGCCCTCCGCCCTGCTTTGTGCGGTCAACCGCAAGGTGCTATCCTGCGGCGCACGAATGAAGCATCGCGGGAGCGCGCTATACGCCGGGCGTGGGTGGCTGAAAGGGTACGTATGGCCGGCAAGGATTGGGCAACGCTCATCATCGCGATCATCGGCATGGCGACCGGAATCTTCAGCCTGGGATGGAACGTCGCCACATACCTCCTGCGCGATCGCCCGCGCCTGAAGCTGAGCCATAATCAAGGTTACGGGATCTTGCCGCACCTTGGAGAGGGGTATTTCATTAGCATCACCGCCGCGAACGAGACGCGGCATGCGGTGGTGGTCGAGAGTGTCGGCTTCGACCTCTCGAACGGCATCCAGCTGCTCTTCCCGTTCACGTCGGCTTATCCGGTCCCGTACAAGGTGAAGCCGGGCGGGAAGTATCAGGCGTGGGCGGGGCGCGGTGACATCAGGAAGCAAGTACGCGAGCAGGGGACCGGCGTCTTCGTCGTCCGCATCTGGGCGAATGATGCGGTCGGGAAACGTTGGAAGCGCACGGTGCCGCGCTCGTGGTCGACGAAACTCCTGGACGTACCAGCCAAGTGAGGCCGCCCCGCTAGCCGCCGATCCGCAACCCACCCGCGCCATACGAGCCGGTCCAGAAGCCAGTGGGGCGGGCTGGGCGCTCGGCGTACCAGCAGGCCAGCGCCGTGGCGAGCACGAGGTCGTCATGCGTCCCCTCGCGCCACGCCCCGTACGAGTCGTGCGCCTGCTCGCTGATCTTCACCTGGAAGTTGAGCAGTTCCCGCGTCAGCGTCGCCGTCTCCGGTAGCGCCCCGGCGATCTTCAGCCGCCCGGACTGCAAGAGCACCTGCGCCACGCTCACGAGTTCCCGCTTCGGCACGCGCCAGCTCTGCCCCGCCTGCGTGGCCGTGTCGCCCCCGGTGATGGTCACGTCGATCAGCGTCACGGGCAGCCGCTCGCGGCGCAGCAGGTCCACCACCGGGCGGCCCACCCCGGTCGCGTCCACGATGAGGTACGGCCGCCCTTCCCGCAAGCCCTGCGCGACGAGCTGGCGGCAGCGCCCGGCCACGGCGGCGACGATCGCGGGGTAGCACGTGCCGAGCGGGAAGCGTTCGAGCCAGGGCACCTCGTAGCGCGCGGGGGCGGCCTGGGGCAGCTGGCGCACGATCGTCAGCGCGGTGTAGTCGTGCGCCTGGCCGAGATCCAGGCCGAGATACAGGCTCATCGGGGCACCTCCAGCGGGAAGAGCGGGGCCACGTCGGCGGACACCGCGCCCATCACGTCGTCATAGCTGAATACCTGATCGACGGTATCCACGAACTCGCCCAGGTACTCCTGACGGAACCACCAATCGCCGATCGTGGCGCGCTCCTTGTCGAGCCACGCTCGCGCGAGGCGCGGGCACTCGTAGGCGGACACCGCGACGCGCTCCCACTCCGGCCCGCCCGCGGTCCATTCGTGGTGGAAGAAGCCGCGCTTGCCGAACGGGGACGATAGCAGGACGATCCGCCCGCCGCTGACCGCCAGCATCGGCCTGACCGCCTGATAGAGCGCGTCGGGCACGCGGCTGGCCTCGTCGATGATCAGCAGCCGGACGGCGGAGAAGCCCCGGATCGTCCCTTCCTTGCCCGGCAAGGCGAGGATGCGGCTCCCCGACGCGAATTCGAGGCTGAGCGCGTTGTCCTTCTCCACTTCGGTCGTGGCGGTGCCGAGCTGGCGCAGCGTGTCTTTCACCTTCCGCAGCAGCTCGATGCTCTGCCGCTCGGTGGGGCTGAGGAGCAGGATCGGCGCGCCCGGCTCATAGAGGGCCGTGTGGCCCGCCAGGATGCCCGTCACGGTGCTCTTGCCCACCTGGCGGCTACAGTTCAGGATGATCTGTCGCGCGGGCGAGCGCAGGACACGCGCTTGCCAGGGGTCCGGGGTCACGCCCATCCGCCTGGCGAGTACGACCGGGTCGAGCGCCGCCGCCAGGTCGTCAGCCAGCATCAAGCACCCCCGCCAGGGCGAGTCGTGCCTCCGAGTAGCGGGCGAGCGTCCCGACGATCCGCCCCCGCAGCGCCAGCCATTCCGGCGCGACGAGGATATTCACCACGGGCCGCTCGTCCAACTCCCCGAGGAGCTTCGCTTGTAGCTCGATCTGGCGATGGATGCGGTCGATCGCCTTCAGTGCCAGCTCGCCGTCGCGGGCCGCGCGGGCGTCGCGTAACACCGTCAGCGCGGCGCTGTTGATGGTCTTCAGTTGCTGGAGCACGTTGAGCGCCTGACGCACCTCCTCGGCTCCCGCCGCCGCCACTAACGCCGGCGGGATATGGTCGGAACGGTGCCGCATCAGCGCCTGGTGCGAGAGGCCGTATTGTTCCGCTATGGTCCGTAACGCCACCCCCGCGACGAGGGCCGCGTCGATCGCGGGGCGGTCTTTGTGCCCACACGCCGTACAGGTGCGCGGCATGGCTCCCCTCCTCGTGTCAGGCCGCGACCGGCGGTCGCCACGGCGCGGTGGCGCGGCGCGCGGCCTCCTCGGCGGCGGTGCGCCACGTATCGGGGTGCAGGAGGTTGACCCCGTCGCCGTGGAAGCGGGGGGCCAGGGCGTCGCAGATCTGCCGGAAGAGGTGCAGCCGTGTGAGGGTCGCGGCGGCGGCGTTCTTCGTCGCGGCGAGCGGCACGAGCTGCGCGGCGAGGGCCGCCCGGCGCTCGTCGCGCTCGCGCATGGTGTGGTTGCGGAGTTCCTCGGCCTCCCCCGCCGGGCGGGACCAGACCAGATCGGCGGCGGCGTAGGCGGCCTGGGCGGCCTGCTCGGCGGCGGAGGCGGCGCGGTACAGGTGCGCCAGGTAGGCGAGTTCGGCGAGCACGCGCGCCCGCACGGCGACGTCGAGGATCCCCGGCGCGAAGAGCAGTTCCGTCGCGAGTTGCTGGCGCTCGGTCAGGAGCTTGTTCCGCTCCGTGGCGTTCGTCACCCCGGCCACGATCCGGCGCTCGATCGCGGCGGCGCGGGCGGTCTGCGCGGCGATCGTCGCGGCGTGCCCGGCGGCGGCGGCATTGGCCTCGTCCGAGGCCGACGCCAGGCGCTCCCGTTCCGGGTCGTCGGGGAGCAGTGGCAGCAGGCGGTTGAGGGCTTCGTGGTCGAGGATGGTGAGCGACTTCATGGTGGTTCCTCCCGCTTGCGTCTAATACACCGGCGACGCGAGCGCGTCGCCGCTCCCGCCCGACTCGCCCAGCAGGGGTGCCGAGGCGTCGTATAACTGCCCGGCCATGCTGCGCTGTCTTCCCGGCGATGCTTTTCTTGGCTTCCCTTGGCTTCCTGCCGATTGTGGTCGGGTTTTTCGGGCGATTGGTCGGGTTTTTTCGACCACCCGACCACGGGTTTACGGCGTCAGTGCTAGGGAAAACGGCCCATTGGTCGGGTTGGTCGGGTTTTCGCGGGATAAGACACCATATACGGTGATTGCTAGTTGCCGCCCATGTGTCTGACCTCCGACAATAGCGGTGCTTGGGCGCTATTGTGAGGAGGAGACACATGGACGACGATTTCATCGTAA
>JAABUU010007675.1_pt1 | contig 11002 bp, 15 predicted proteins | sample 5559301 | NCBI WGS metagenome assembly JAABUU01 (sample SAMN10711884, study PRJNA513360) | rock metagenome | isolation source: Antarctica rocks | place: Antarctica: Victoria Land, Richard Nunatak white
GGCGTCCAGAACGTCAGCCTCGCGCTCTACACCAATGCCGTCAGCTTCGACCAGCTGCTCGCCCTCGGCACAGCGTAATCAGAACTGAATGGCCCTGGGACTCTAGGTGGCTTTGCAAGAAGATATTTGTAAGTCTTATAGTATCTCTACTCACATACCAGTGGATGGCCGCTGCAACTCATTGGCCTCGCTGCAAGAACGTGGAACCGCACCCGGGGCGTCGCCCACCTAAAGGCCAGTGGAACACACCTAGAGTCCAGCTCTTGCCGCAGCGGAACGCGGCGAGCAGTCTGCCGCAATTCCACCTAGAGTCCAGTTCTCGGCCGGATAGCAAGGCAAACAGACTCGGCTCACGTAACCGCAGCGCCGATTATGCCTCGCACACGGCGTTAGTTCATGGATGCCCGGCATGGGAAGTACTCGCTCATGTCTGCTTCTACGGGCACGACGGCTGCCGCGTATAAACAATGGTGCCAAACCGCTCGATCTATGCAAAGTGCGGGCGAGCCATAGGAACCAAGGAGGATCATCAGGCCCTTCCCAAACCCTCAATGGCCGAGGTGATAGCCGTCTTATGGCCTGATGGCCATATTGTCATACGACAGTCTTGGCGACTCCGAGCTGGCTCCTGCCTCCCCTCCCCTGATCCTCGAAGGCCTCACCCTCGCTGGCGCCGCGGGGGCGCCGCCGAGGGCACCCGCCAAGGCCCGACAAGCCCCTTGTCGGCGGCCCATCCCTCGATGGCTTCCAGCAGTAGATCGTGGACCTTAACCCCGCGCTCTACTGCGTAAAGCCGGAGAGACTTCTTGCCTGCCGGATGGAGGTAGATCACGGAAGGATCTGCCTTGTCCTCGAGCGGTCTGCGCCCCCGCCCCTGCTGAACCTCGACCGGAGCGGTTTGCCGGACCGAGGCGCCCACCGGCTCAACGGCGAGCGACGCGGCGTAGGAGGCCGGAGCCTGCGGACGCCGGGTCATGGCCGAACGCTCCGCCTTCTGGTCACGGCGCCCTTTGGCCGCTTGGCCTCGGAGCCGTCCGACACGGCGGTACGATGGCCAACCGGCAACTTGGCAGCTTGGCTTTGCGACGAAGTAGCGGGCTGGTCGAAAGGTACAAGGGTACCGGGACCGTCCGGCAAAATGGCAGGGTGGCCACCACCTATGCTGGCACCACGGCCATGCGGCGTGGTGGCCATTCTGTCATATGACGCGGTGGCCACAATGCGTTCGCGCTGAAGCCATGCCCATACGTCGGCCAGTTCTGCCCTTGCCCTGCCTTCCGGATCGCGCTCCTGGGGCGTGAGACCCTCCGCGTAAGCGTACGGATAGGCGATTGATGCAGACACCGCGGTCGGGCAGACGGCTGCGCCCATGGCTTCCAGCGCCTCGCGGGCGAGAGCCACGGCCTTAACGCGCTTGTCGGGAGGGGCTTGCCAAAGAATGACGCCGCACCGGCGACTCTGCGCGCCCGCGACCCGCAAGCTCTCCTGGACGCTTTCAAGATCCTCGGGATTTGGCCTGGTGACAATGATGGCAGCAGTTGACGCGTCTAGGGCTGCGTTTACGGCGGGCGTTGCCGTAGGCGGCGTATCCACAAGGATCAGGTCGACGCCCTGGCCGCGGAAGCCTTCGACCTGAGCCGTCAGACCGCCCGGGCCAGGGACGACGACAAGGGGGACGGCGATGCCGGAGGCGGCCCTCCGCTGGCCCCAACGGTGGCATGTCGGCTGCGGATCAGCGTCGATGACCACGACGCGGCGACCGGCTTTCAAAGCTTCGACGGCGAGGCACCGAACGGCGGTGGACTTCCCGGTGCCGCCTTTCCGGGCGAGGACGGATACGACTAGCATATGGCCTCCTGGGCAAAGCGCCAGAAGGTCATATTCTCCTGCGGCCATCAGGTCAACGCGCAGGATGGCCACCGTGTCATATGACAAAATGGCGCAGCGGCGTCTTACGAGAATAGGGCACCCTGGCTTGGGAGCACCGCCACGGAAATACCTTACAGGAACCCATCCCCGGCGTAGTCCTTGAAGATGTGGGCGTCGCGGATGTAGGAGGCGAGCACGTCGGTGCTCCTGTGCCGGCTGACCTCCTTCAGCTTGAATACGCTGGCGCCGGCTCGGGTGCCGGCGGTGATGAAGCCTGCCCGCAGCGAGTGCCCGGTGAAGCGCGCGGGATCGTAACCGGCGGCTGCGGCGCGGGCCTGCACCACCCGGGCGACAGCGCGGTCGCTCATCGAGGCCAGGGTGGCGAGGCCGCCCTTCAGCCGACGGAACACAACGCCGTCGGTGATCGCCCCCCTACACCAGCCAGGCGTCCAGCAGTTGCACCGGCCGGATGCGCCGCCCTTCGGGGATGGCGATCTCCTCGCCGTGCCCCACTTGGTCGGCCTTGGTCTGGCCGAAGTGCACGCGCAGGCCGCGCGGCTCGCGGGTGATCTGGTCCAGGCGCAGCGCCACCAGTTCCGAGCGCCGGAACGCCCCGGCCATGCCGATGAATCGCGGTCCGGCGGGCGAAGCTTGGCATCGCTCCAGTTTCTATACAGCTCCGATGCACACCTGCTGCTGTCGCAACCTTCTTATCCGGCGTTCCAGGCCGTCAACTCGTCCACTCGCCAGCCTGCGTCCACGGTGTGAAGGTCTCCTGGGCCGCCCAGGACACTGACCGGCAGCGCCTGAGGTTTCACCGCCGCCCATCCTGGGCCGGGCGTGCCCAGGTGGGCGAACTTGGCCCAAGCGTCAAGCATGAGGGCGGACAATGCCGCCGCCTTAGGACCGGAACCCACCTTCGCGGCAAAGAACGGGTCACGGTGGGTGCCGAACACGAAGGGGATCTCCGAGGTATGCGGCACGCCGTGCGCCGGTGCGGCCAAGGGGTGTGCGAACTCGTAGAGGTAGGCGGGATGACCTGACGCCGCGTGGCGCGTCGCCGCGGCGCGGGCACGCAGGCGGAACACGATGTCGGTATAGGCCGCTATCCAGAGGTCGAGCGGCGCGGCTGCATCGCCGCGCCTCCATGCCGCATCGGCATAGGCGTCCACAATGCGCTCCGGCGCTAGCCCAGCCGCTTCGGGGCGGTAGATGGCCGTGAGGTCACGGACCATGCCGACGAGCTGCGTGCGGTCGGCTGGCGGCTGCGGGCCGGGGATGGGCTTGCCGTCCGGGCCGACCAGGTCATACCAGAACGTCGCCTCTGTCCGGGTGGTGCCGATCAGGAGGGGGATCGCGGGCAGGGCGGCATCGCGCGGCCAGACTCGCAGCACCGTGCCGTCCAGCACAGGCAGCACGGGAGGCCGTCCCCGGCTCCGCACCATGGCCGGGTCACGGGCCAGTTGCAGCTCCGCCATGTGTAGGGCCGTCGCCGGCAGGCGCCGCAGCCCCGGCACGTCGGTGTCAAGCCGCCTGGCCAGGGCCTCCGCGTAGGCGGCAGCGGTGGCGACCTCCGGGAAGCCCGGGGCGCCGTGCAGCGACCCGCTCTCGATGATCGCCTTGTGCAGCAGCCCGACATTGCGGCCACCCCCGGCAATGGACGCCGTCGAGGACCCGCCGGCCGACTGCCCGAACAGCGTGACGTTGTCCGGATCGCCGCAAGGCCGCGATGTTGGCCTGCACCCAGTGCAGCGCCATAACTTGGTCCTGCAGGCCCCAGTTGGCGAAGGCTCCGGTGTCGCCGTCCGCCAGCGCCGGATGGGCCAGCCACCCGAGTGCCCCCAGGCGGTAGTTGACCGTGACCACCACGACATCGCCGGCCCGCGCCAGCCGGGTGCCGACCGTGCCCGCGGCGTCGCCGCGCCCGGCGCGCCAGGCGCCGCCATGCAGCCACACCATCACGGGCCGCCTGCCGCGCGGATCGGGCGTCCAAACGTTCAGGAACAGGCAATCCTCGCCCTGGAGCGTGATCGGCTCGTAGAGCCAGGCCGCGCCGCCGCCGAACGTCTGGATGGCAGCCGCGCCGGCCCGGCTGCAGTCGCGCGGCTCGGTCCAGCGCGGGGCAGGGCGGGGGGAGGCGTAGCGCAGCGGTCCGATTGGCGGGGCGGCATAGGGCAGGCCGAGAAAGGCCGTGACCCCCTCAGCGGTGGCCCCGCGCACCGGCCCGCCAGCAGCATCGCCGGCTCGCCATACGCCGCCGGCGGCGTGAAGGGCTGTGATCGCTTGCTCCTTATAGAAAAGCGGACAGGGGTGACGGGAGTCCATCAAACGGTATGGCATCGTTGCGAAATACGAAGAACGTTGAAATTGGCGTGGCAAATTGCCACTCCGGTCCTGTATCAAGGTCAGCGAGCCATCTGGCTCCGCAGTCCACCGCGCACCCAGGAGGGGCCACCGTCCGGGGCACCGCTAGTCACTTAGGTGGGGATCACGACGGATTGCCGATGCACCCTCAAGCCGCCCTCGGGCGGCTTTTCTTTTGCTCAGCCCCGCGCCAGCCAAGCCGGCCGTGTCCCGTCCAGCCGCAAGCTCTCCATCGTCAACGTACGGCGTGCAATCAAGTCGGGTGGCGTCGCGGCATAAACACCTCAGACATCCTGACGATCTATCAGTCGCGCCCGTCTCACGACGAGCCACGACGCGACGTGAAGCCTGGACAGCCCGGTGGCTGGACCCGATAAGCGGAGGCGACGGGAACCCCCCGGACACGCACCGCCGGAGAGCACGCCCATGGAGTTCGCCGTCTACCCGTCGCTGAAGGACAAAGCCATCTTTGTCACCGGCGGCGCATCCGGGATCGGCGCCGACATCGTCCGAGCCTTCGCTAAGCAAGGCTCGCGTGTCGGTTTCGTAGACCTCGATGCCGGGCGGGGTGAGGCCCTGGTGCGCGATCTCGGGAACGCTGTGCACTTCGAACCCTGCGATCTGCGCGACATCGATGCCCTCCGCCGCGCCTTCGCCGCGCTCAAGGGGCGCGTCGGCGCGGCCGAGGTTCTGGTCAACAACGCTGCGCGCGACGACCGGCACCCCTGGGACGCCGTGACACCCGAGTACTATGATGAGCGCATCGCCGCTAACCTGCGCCATATGTTTTTCGCCATCCAGACGGTTGCGCCCGACATGGTCGTGGCCGGGCAGGGGTCGATCGTCAACATGGGCTCAAACTCGTGGTGGGAGGCCGGGGGCGGCATGCCGGTCTACACCACGGCGAAGGCGGCCGTGCATGGCATGACGCGCAGCTTCGCGCGCGACCTCGGTCCTCACCGCATCCGTGTCAACACGGTGGTGCCAGGCTGGGTCATGACGGAGCGGCAGAAAGAGCTGTGGGTCACGCCTGAAAAGCTTGAGGCCCAACTCAAGCGGCAATGCCTGCCTGACCCGATCGAGCCCGTCTTTCTGGCGCGAATGGTGCTGTTCTTGGCGTCCGACGACGCCGCGATGTGCACGGCCAACAACTTCATGGTGGAGGCGGGCTCCATCTGAGCCGGGGCGGCTATCAGCCACTTATCGCGGGAGAACTACCCGCTATGCCCCCGTACGGCACCGTCAATCTGTTGGATTGAGGTCGCGACGGCGCGCGACAAGGACGGCGTGCTCGTAGTTACGCTGCAGCGGCGACGCCGGTGATCTCGGCCTAAACCTGAAGGCTCTTATTGGGTTCCGGGGTGGTGAGGCCAGGACCGGGAAGTTGGGCTGCGAGCACTTGATGCGCGAGCAAAGGCGGGAGTAGCTGACCGGCTCGCACGAGGAGCTTTTGTCATGGCGGCAGCCGACCTGGTCAACCTTTCGGGCCTGATCGACGTCGCCAAGTACTTCGCGCTGGTGCGCCAGCACCGCTGGCCGGAGGGTGCGTGCTGCCCCGTGTGCGGCAGCAGCGCTGTCATCCGGGACCGCCATGACGATACCCAGCCTTGCCGGCAGCGCTACCGGTGCAAGACGTGTTCGGGGCGTTTCGACGACCTCACCGGAACGGTGCTGGCCGGGCACCACCGGCCGCTGCGGGTGTGGGTGTTGTGCCTCTACCGTCGCCATGGTCCATGATGTCTCACGATCACCCGGCGTCGTCACGCCGGATGGGCAATGCCGGCACGACGGCATGAAGGGATTAACAACATGACGCGCGTGCTTTTGATCGGCATCAAGCCCGAGGCAGTCGACGTCTCCGATCCCGACCTGCCGCCGGGAACCACGCCGGAGAAGATTGCAGCCGGGATCGACGCGACCCTGTCGGACATGAAGGCACGCGGATGGGAGGGAGCTTTCTGCTCGATCCTACCAGACGACAGCGCCGAGGCGACGATCGCCGCGTCGCTCGCCGGGCGCTGGGACTGCATCGTCATCAGAGGCGGCATCCGCGTCCCGTCACGGAGCCTGCCGTTGTTCGAGCGGGTCATCAACGCCGTCCATCGCCGCGCTGCTGGGACGCCAATCGCATTCAACACCTCCCCAAACGATACAGCCGATGCGGCGGCAAGATGGCTAGACGAGGGGTAATCGGCATCCGGTCATGCCTTTGATCAACTGAATCGAACTTCCGGTTCCATTGCGACCAGACCCCCAAGCCGTGAGGGTGGCCAAAATGGCTATGACCTATGATCCTGGAGCAGTTTCATTACTGGCTAAGGCGGAAAGGTGGTCAGGTGGTCATGGGCATCAGTGGCGCGACGTTTCGCGAGCTGGACGCGGCTGGATTCTTGCAAAGCCAGCGGGGGTCGCGCACCAGCCAGGTGTTGCGACGCGAGGGGTGAGCAGCATGGCCAGCATCCCCAGGCCCGGCCCCGGCCGGCTGCGCGCTACTGCCTTGGTTACAGCGGCGCACAATCCGGCGTGGCCTGCTTCCGGCGCTAAACCGCGACCTCAATCGACAGCGTCTCCGGGTTGAACCCGACGCTAAGTGAGCCGTCGTCCTGCCGGTCGATCAGACCGAGATTGAGAAGGGCCTGCACGTCCTCATGCACGCGGCGATATCCCCGGCCAAGGCCGGTCGCGATTGCGTTGATGCTCTTTGGATGGTGGTCCGCCACAAAGGTCAGCACGTCGAAGCGGTTGCCGTTGAGCATGGTGAACATTGTCTTTGCGTCGGCGAAGTTGATGCGGGCATCGGCCTCGACCGGCTCGCCAGCCTTCGCACGGCGGACGTTCTCGAACAGCCTTTGGTTTGCGGTCTCAACGGTCTCTCCGACCGTAATCACAAGCTTGCTCATGCTCGGGTCTCCCGTGTCACGTCTGCCTCGAAGTCGGCGATCAACCGGTCGATGCTGACGAAATTGTATGGCGCCTCGACGCCGTGGTGGTGGCGGTGATCTCCCTTGCCACGCTCGTTGTCGTATCCGACGACGCGCACGCCGTTGCGGATCAGAACAAGACGGTATTTGAAATCGTGTTCGGACGGCGGAACCGGCGAGGGCACGATCCAGATCACGCGTTCAACGATTTCACCCGTGTGTAGTATCCGCTTGCTCTTTTCAATGAAGGTCGCCTTGCTCATGAGAAGATTATATCCAATCCGGCATAATATGTCGAGTACGGCATATGACTAAAAGCGCCGACTTATTCCGGAGCTGATCGGCTGGGGGGAGCATGCAGAGTTCTGGGGTGTTGAGGCGATAGGGTTCGGGATCATGGGGCGAGGGTGAGCTGTGTCGAAACTGCTATGGCGGGTGAAGCTGGTGGCGGAACGGCAGCCTGGCGTGACGACCGATATCGAGTTCGCCGGCATCGAGCGTGACGCGCAGGCCGGCTTGGCTGACCTGGGAGTATGCAAACCTGTGGGGGGTGATCACGCCGCCGCTGCTGCTGCCTTTTAGGCGTCGTTCACGAGGCGGAAGCCGGGGTAGCGATGGCGGAAAGCGTCCTCGAGCGTGTCGTTCAGCACGGCCGTGCGCACGTCGAGGAAGGGTTGCACGGTGGTTCGATTCCAGCGCATCTGCTGCTTCTTGTTCATACGCTTGGCCACGATCTCGTTGACCGTGCTTTCCACGAACGCGGTCGAGATCGGCTCACCACGCCGACGCCGGGCAGCGTAGTGCGCCAGCGCGTCCTCGTTGCGTTCGAGGTAACCCAGCAGCTCGCTTGCGTGCCGCTGAAGGCGGTCGATGCCGGCCATTTCACGCAGCGGCTTGCGCTCCGTCCAGCGGCACAGGGCAGCGAGCTTGCGCCGGCACCCTGCCCAGCGCCCGTGCCACAAGCGCCACTTCGCACGCTCCAGGCCGCGAACCGCCTTATCTGCGAGGTGCGTGTCGGCCAGGCCTGCGCCGAGGCCGCGGGCGGCCTGCAGCGCATGCTCGAAGCGCACGGCCGCGTGCCACCAATCCAGCACGACCGTAGCACCGGGCAGCACCTCTCGCTGAGATGCTGGTGGACGACATCCTGGCCCACGCGCAGCGTCCTGTTCTGGACCGTGCCCGTGTTCTGCGACCCACCTATCGGCAGCAGCTCGGACAGCAAGGTCGCGACCTTGCCAAAGGGCAGCAGCACCGCATACCGGGCCGTCACGTAGGCCAGCTCAGGTGCGACCGCATCCTTGCCGAGGTCCAGTGCGGCAAAGCTCTTCGCCTCGCCCTCACTCACATCCTGACAGGGGCAGACAAGCAGCCGGCGGACCCGGACCGGCACGTCGCCGAACAGGGAGCGAAACCTCGCCCCATAATGGCCCTTGCTGGCCAGCACGCGCCCACACGCAACGCATTGGCGACGGCGCTCACCCACCATAGCCACCTGCGCCGGCACGATCTGAGCCTGGAGTGCTGCCGTGAGCTGCTTCGCCTCAGCAAGCCGAAGCGCAAGCTCGGCCAAGCCGGCCTGCTCATCGCGCTCGATCTGGGCAACCTCGGTTTCCGTCATCACCCCAGGCCGAAGCTCCGCAACCAGCTTCACCCGCCACACCAGCTTCGGCACCAGCCCACCCTCGTCCCGTGAGCCCGGACCCTAACCCAACCCGATCAGCACCCCACGATTTTGAATGCTCTCCGCCGGAGTGGGGCGGGCCAGCGTCCGCCACGGGGCGGAGAACGGTCAGTTCCCCGCTTTTCGGCAGATCCGGTAACGGATAGCAACAGCTCTGGACGTGCCATAGTTCGGGCACAGAACGTGGCTGCCTGTCGGTTGCGTCCAAAGTCTCGTCTTACCAAGCCATCCAACATTTATCCGCGACGGCGCACTGCAAGGCAGCGGATCACGATCCTCCGCTCATCGAAGTCGATTGACATGAAGCTACCGAGGTCAGCGCCGGGTGGCGGCGTAGTCGGTCCAGGTCATGCCACCACCGGCATAGGCGGCATCGGCAGGATCGTGGGAGGAGGATGCCGGGACGAACTCGGTGCCAGGGCTTCCGTCACCGTAGGTAGCCACGCCGAAGCTACTCTGCATGCCGATGGCAGGACCGATCGCGGCAACGTAGTTCACGGTCTCGTCGGGCAACATCGTGCTGCCGTTCAGATAAGCGTCGACCCGGTCCGGCCCCGCGTTATAGGCGGCCAGGAAGGCGGGCGCGCCGAAGCGGGTGTGCATCTCCCTCAGGTAAGCAGCCCCCGCCAGGATATTGCTGTGGGGATTGTAGGGATCAGGGCCGAGGGCGTAGCGTTGCCGCATGAGCTCGTAGGTGCCGGGCATGACCTGCATCAGCCCCATCGCCCCGGCGCTGGAGGTAATGGGGGAGCCGTCCGCGCTGGTCTGCCGACCCCCTGATTCCTGCCGCATGACCGCGCGGATCCATGTCTCCGGCAAGCTAAAGCGAGTGGCGGCCTCGTGGACGTAAGGGCCCCAGGGATCATCCGGGGGCCCTGGAGCCGGGAAGTTCCGGCTCGCATGAGCCTCGAATACCGCAGCCTTCCGCGGCGCGTCAGGGTCGTAGCCGTAATCGCCGTTGCCATCATAGCCGCGCCGGCCATCCCAGTGGCTAGTCTGGTAGGACGGCCCGCATCCTGCCAACCCTAAGACTATCAGCGCCGTCCCCACCAGCATGAGGGACTGCCGCAAAATTGGGGGTCGTAACATTATCCGGTGCCGGGCGGCGTGGTGTATGGCGTAGGCGGGGACTGTTTCGTGTCGGACACAGGCCACCACCTGCCTCGCTTTCGACCGGATCAAGCCCAATAACGTTACGACCCCCAATCTTGCGACAGTCCCCCGGAACTCGGCATAAACCTCTGAGATCCAGCATATTGGCCCAGTGGTCTGGCAGGCTAGCAGTAACGACTGACGCGGCTTCCGATCTTAATGCACATTGCTTTTGCCACCATCACAAGGCAGCTGATCGGCCCATGGCAACACGCAAGACCCCTGGAGTCCCTTCAAAAGTCGCCGTCGCGGCAAAAGGGGCACGCAGCGCCGAGCCGTCCAGCTCGCCCACACAGCTAGACCTGGACTTCACCGGCAAGATAACCCGCAGCAACACTCCAGCACCTCCGACGAGCAGCGGAACAGCCAAGAAGCCGAAGCGGGCCAACAAGGGCAAACTGTGACACTGTCTGCGCGAGCGAGAGGGTCCATGATGCATCAGCCGGCTTTGAAGCACTCCCGCGTCATGCTGGGGGACTGTCGCAAGATTGGGGGTCGTAACGTTATTGGGCTTGATCCGGTCGAAAGCGAGGCAGGTGGTGGCCTGTGTCCGACACGAAACAGTCCCCGCCTACGCCATACACCACGCCGCCCGGCACCGGATAATGTTACGACCCCCAATTTTGCGGCAGTCCCGGGATCGGCGCTACAAAATCCTGTAATGAAACTGCCACTTATCGCTGAGGTCACATGACCGAAGGCAATTCCGGCAGCACACGGTCGACCAGTTGCTACGTTCCATCCAGCCGGGCAGGCGCTGCTATCGCGGCTTCCAACTTGACCACTTGAGGGCGCGCAGCCACGAGTTCGCGTTGTTGTTGCCGGAGCCGCCGCTCCAGGTCCGCCACATGCCCAGGGTCGGGCAGGGGTCGATCGGCATGCTCCTCAGTGCTTGCCCCGATGCCGGCCAGCGCCGCATCGATAGCAGTCAGGTCCAACGCCGGCAGCCGGCATGGCATCGCTGCGCGGTCAGGGCGGGACGGCGTTTGCGAGCTATCCAACGTGCGTATCCCTG
>JAABUU010007679.1_pt1 | contig 10999 bp, 10 predicted proteins | sample 5559301 | NCBI WGS metagenome assembly JAABUU01 (sample SAMN10711884, study PRJNA513360) | rock metagenome | isolation source: Antarctica rocks | place: Antarctica: Victoria Land, Richard Nunatak white
GGCGGTGAGGGGGGTTTGTTGGTGTTGGTCTGGGTAGCTCAGGTGTGGGGATGATGGCGGTTTGGTGCGGGTCGGGGTCGGGGTGGGCGGAGGGAGAGAGGGGCGAAGCGCGCGACGAAGAGGAAGAGGAAGAGGAAGAGGAAGAGGAAGAAGAAGAAGGAGGAGGTGGTGGGGACGAGCTGATAGCGATCACGTCGCGCTGCTTCGTCGTCGTCGTCGTCGGGAACGGTCCACCACGCATAGCAGCTTCGTGCGGCCCGGATTCGATTGAAAGACGCCGCCGTTTCCGACTTCGACTTCGACTCCGATCCCGAACTCTATCGTCCACCCCTATCAACATATCCCCATCCCCATCCCCGGACGTGACCTTTCGCTCATACCCAGCCCACTCCCCCCGCCCCTCGTCGTCTTCAATCTCCTCCCCATCCCGAAGCCCCACGCGCCATCGAGCGCGCGACACCAACGGCGACGCTGATGGAGACGAGGACGGCAGGGTTGCATCGTCCGCTTGGTCTGTTCGCGTCGACGACAGCGAGAAGCGCGGTGTGGGCGCGAACTGGGAGGACGAGGCGGCGGTGCGCTGGAGTGTGCGCAGCACGGAGGGCGGAGGGCGGGGTTGGGTGAGGAAGCGGTGGGGGGAGGGCGTCTGGAGTAGGTGGGCGTCAGCGTTGAGAGGGTTTGGGGATGGGGTGGGGTGCGTACGAACGTGGGGGGCGCCATTTTGGTCCGGGTTGTGAGAGCTGCTGGCTAGGCTACATTGTTGGTAGGGAAGGGGAGGGAGGGCTGGTGGGTTGGTGGGTTGAGTGGGTGGCTGCTTCACCGCCTTTGGGGAGGGTTTGTGGTACTGCTGGCAGAATGTATGGTAGTATACCTAGGCTTCCCCTGTTCTTGAATTACCAATTCTTTTTCAGAGAAGATTGAATACTTCCTCACAAGCACACCGCATCTCATCGTCTATTTAGAATGCATGCACTCTAATGGCAACTTGATCGTAGCTTGTTTGGGGTACAATCACACAGCATCGTGTAATCCATTCTAGATAACATTTTATATCCCCGACTAGTCTGTACATGCATAACCTGCCGGCTCCATATACGTGTTGTTGTGCTCCCACCAACACCTGCCCATGTTACATCTCCCAGATTAATCATCAGACCCACCCAACATGCAACCCTCTATACAATCAAAACCTGCTCCTCCTCGTCCTCCCCGACCCCGCACCGACCCCGATGTCTATCCTCCTCAATTCCTCGCTCAGCGACAAAGCGCCATAATCCTCCTGACCCGCCGCGATCGGCAGCTTAGCCGGGATGGGCGGCGGACCTGTGGGCGAAGCTCTAGCATAGTGAGGACTACCACCTCCGTAAGCGTAATTCTCATGCTCGCGCAGAGGATAGTCGGAGGTCGACGACCTCGGTAAGGAGCGAGGCATGGAGTGAAGAGTAGGCACGGCGGGGCTTGAATTCGGTTGGGTGGACATGCCCATTAACCTCTTCTGTAGTCGGTTTCGGGGCGCTGAAGACGGCGACACGCTATCCGGCGATTGGGCGTATATAGGTGTGGATATAGAATGCGGTCGAACGGCGCCGTCTCGTAAGGGTCGGCGTCCCACCGGTGGCATGGGTTGGGCGCCTTGTGGTGATGGCCTGGACCGAGTCATTGGCTCCGGTGCTTTCTTTGCATTCTTCAATTCTGGCTCGGGCGCCCAGGTTTCGGTGGGTAGATGATCGGATGGATCTATAATGCGCCCGTCGTCGCCGATAATCGGTTCCTCGTTATGTGAGGATTCGCGCAGAGCCTGTCGCGAGTTTTGTTTCGCAAGCTCAGGGGTGTGGTACGGGCCACCTTGTTTGTTGATGCTTGAAGCTGAAGCGACTTTGGGATTGAAGGCCTCGTATGAGTCGGGGGAGAAAGGAACGCTTGACTGAGGGTGTGGTCCTGGCTGAGGGCTAACAGATTTGCGGATTGGAGTGCGAGTGACGTGGCTAACGGCTTGAGGCTTGATCATTGGTGCAGATGATCGATGAGCTTGATTGCCGCCTCTGGCAGCTAGTGGTTTAGACATGACAGCATCTTGGCGGGAGTGGGCATATCCTCCCGCCTGCGCCTCATATGAGACACTATGCTGATGCAGTGGTGCAGGGCCTGGTGCGTTGCCATTTCTGGCGCTCATGCTCTGTTCGTGGTTCATGAAGGCTGGCTCGTCCTCGACCAGAGGAGGGTTATATCCTGGGACGAGACTCGGTGGCAAACCGTAGCTACCTTCATAGGTTTGCGACATCATCGTAGGGTCTTGAGACTGCCGACGTTGAGGTTGTGCGTAATGTGCGTGTTGTGCATGTGGAAAGTTCGATGCTCCTGGGTGTGAGAGGCCTCGCCCCGAAGACGGGGATGGGGTAAGGCCATACTCGTCTTGAGGGTGGTAGAGCTCCATCCCTTGAACGCTGTGTGGAGCTGGCGAGGCGCTGTTTCGAGTACTGCGAATATTCAATGGCGACGGCGCCGGTACCTGATGATATCTGTTTTGAACAGGCGGTTCGTATTGGGGTAGCTGAGAGCCACTAGTTCGATGAACAGGTGGCGGCGGCGGAGGCTCATCATCTTCGACTGAAGGTTGCATTGATCGTGGATCATATTCGTAATTTGTGTGGGACGAATCAAGTGGTGTCGGGCTGGCTTGGTAGCTGTGTGATGGGGATGACCCATAATAACCTTGGTCGTAGGATTGATCGATATGCCGGCGACGAATTTCTGGCGTGGTGTGGTAATCTCCTATCAGAGGTGTCGAATGCGAATGAGGTAGACTAGGAGGCTGTACTCGATGCCTTGATTGTTGAGGTAGGCTTGTATGACTGTTGTGTGGTGGTAGGCAAGCGGGTGAAACATCTCTGTAACCGTTTGCTTGGAACTGCTGTGGTTGTCTGAGCTCCACCTCCTCATTCTCAAACGAGTCGTAGCGCCCCAATATGTTGCCCGGGATGTAGTCGGTTTCTCCGGGGTCATAGATCTCAGGATGCGCCGATTCCATGGGTAGTGGTGACGGCGCCATCGCGATTCTGCCTTGAGCTGGCATATGGTACGATCGGCTCCCATCCGCTGGAGAATCATGAGAGTAGCCGGTTTCTGAGTATCGATGGGATAAAGTCTGGGGGGTCCGAGAATACTGTGGAGGTTGCTGGGATTGTGGTGGGGTGAAGGAAAGAGGAGAGGACTGCGAGTGGTTCGGCACTGTTGATCGCAAAGGAGAGGAGTCCGTAGGGTCAGCAGGCAACGGCCGTCGTTTCAATGGTTTGGGCTGTCTTGGTCCAGAAAGGCTCTCTCTTCTTATCTCGTCCGCACCGTTCCTTGTGCTTTCTCGTCTCCTCTCTGCTGGCTTTTCCTCCTTCGGTCGTGTGTCATAATACGTCAACTCGATCCTAATCTCCCCAGCATATTTCCCCTTGCAACTTAAGTTATGCCATAGGTCATTTTGACCTCCTCCAGGAACAACCAGGGTCTCTAGAGACACCCACGTCTCACCGATCAAATCGGTCTTCTTGTCGTCGTTGAAGACCGAGACTTTCAGCTGGTAGTAATCCGGGGAATCGTGAACAGTGAAACGTAATTCTTGATCCCTATAACGAAAATTCAACGATTGTACATGCGGGATCCTATCGCAGACCCACTCCCATATTGTACGTCGCAAGATCTTGAGACTTACCATCGTGGTGTTTGTCCACCTCGTTTGTCGGTCTCTGTCTTCTTGGCCCATTTTCCAAGACGGGCAGCACAGTAAGGATCTTGTTTACCCATGGTCTTCCTGTTTGGCAAGTTCTTTGCTCGATCGAAAACAACAACCAAAGTACCGATTTCTGGCCCATCCACCGTCATATCTGCGTAGATCCCAGACGTGTGCGCTCCACCGAGCGCCGCCATCGCAACTTCACCCAATGGCGCCATAGCTGCTTTGGTGGACTCGGTGTTGGAAGGCTACAGATGGCTCTGAGGTCGAAGGAGGAGTGACTGTTGACTCGCGTCGGCGTTGTCTGCGTCAGATCTGATGATTACTCAGAGACGTAATCACTTTGTCGAAGCTGCGTGGCTGCAATGCATTTGGCTTAGGGCGCAACAACGAAAGTACAGAAGAAGTTAATGCACTGATGCTCGTAAGATGGATCCCCAGATTTTCTAAAACATGCTAGATAGTCTCTCGGTGCTGTAACAGCTACGAGATATGCAAAGTTGAGATGCGAGCAGGAGCTTTCCGGGGAGTTTGTTGCCGATGTTAATCCTGGAGGCTGGCGATATGTACGAAGTATCTTACGCGAGCGTCCGAGGGACATCAAGCAGGTGTTGGTATAGAACGGCCAATCCAAACACACCCCTAGATCATCGAGCTGCTCCCAGATTACGGTATAAGAATCATTCGCAAAGAATGAGTCAAAGCCTTCAATTGACCATCCACTGGAACTGAGCCTGCGGTGATTATATGTATGTCCTCTATGTTTCAATGATCGGTCGAAGATCAACGACAGGGATGACCAAACAACACTCGTTTACAACCTAAAAAAAGATGGCGCTAAATACGGGGAGAACCCAGGAGGAAGTGGCTGAAGCTGTCGCGCGACACCGCAAAATATTTCCAGCCAGCCGTCTGCCTTTCAAGACAAGCCCAGTGCCAAATCCTCCAACAGCGGCTAGGCTGTGTTCCCGGCAGCGAAGTAATTACCCGTACCATCTCATCCTTCTAGACTCCTTCAGCCGCCAGCCCCGAGAGCCTGGTCTTTAGAGAGGTTGAATGTGTCAGGACGAGAGACGGAAGAGGGTCTGTGCATGATGAACTCAATGATGAGTATAACCGGCACTAATCATGACAGCTTGTATGCCGAATCCAGCGCCCATTCCGTCATTCAGAGCTGCGAGAATGCTAGGCCCCGCTTATAGGCTGAGACAGGCGACTGTGATGGTCGACCGTGCTTCATAGAACTTGTGCTCAAAGTGGCTCGGCTTGCGTTTCAGTCTGAACGTGGTGAAAGTGGCAATACATTGCTGGACTCGGACATTGACACTGCATTGCTGAAGTCATGTCGGGCTTCTACCTTAAGTCTTCCTCCGAACCCGGATTGGGCCTTTCACGTCCTCCAAAGCGACATGATCCCCCAGGGCCTCTCCGTGTTGCAAGATCTCCACCTCTCCGCGGTCTCTCATTTCCCACACAAGCTTCCGCACATCTGGCATGAGCTCTCTCCAATTCGATGCTCCCATATCCGCCAATTCTCCCGCCAAAAGAGCCCGAGGAACTTCAGAAGGGCAGATGGTTTTTGGATACGCACGAGTCTCGAGCAAGTGATTGAGATGCTGTTGCAAAACGTGGTCACTATTCTGAGTAGTAGACGAAGACATTTTTTTCGATATAGGGTCCCTAGCTCACGTTCGTTCTTCCTGCGGAACCATTGTGACCTCAACCTGCGGCGAGAAACTCCTACATAAGTTAGTTAAGATAATCGCGCGCTTGTTAGACGCTTCGGTGTTAAACTCAATCTTGGTGGCTTGAGACATTAGCGCTTCTAACCATCAATAGTTAGTCATTGACAGATGAGCCGCATCTTCCTAAGTACCCAGTACCTTAAGAAACAGAGTGATGTTGTCGTTGATGCCCAAGGCGGCCTTACCTTACTCTTCTCTTGCATTGGTAGATAGATAAAAAATCCCCATCCGTTACACATTAGTCGAGGTCCTGCCTCAGGATCTCAGGCCCCGGATTGATCGGCATCGCGGCACTCCGCCAAAACTTTATATCTGCTGATCGTGTTGGAAGGCCGCTGGCGGTCTAGAGCTAGACCTTTATTCAGTCTTACCTGGCCTTACCTTCTTAGGTATTTACCTTACTGTCATCATCAAGCCTACCTTACCTGAGCAGTACCTTACCTTAGGTAAGGTAGCGTATTGGAGACCTTCGCGCGAGGGTGCGTTCCAGAGGCGCTCTTCGAACCTGACACCACGACCTGCGATTCAATGCGCCGCAAACTACCGTCATTCATTATAGAGCTGTAAAGTTTTGAGGTGGAGCTATTCGAAATGGACATCAACTCGCTGTTGTCACCGCAGGAATCGCCGGTCCACGAGACAGCAGTTTCCGACGCTTCCGTTAGGAAGCCCCAGAGGACAAACTCGTCGAGCTTGACGGCGAAGACGACCTGCTCACCTCTATCACAGTCGACACTACCACCTCCAGTCCTGCCGCCGAATGCGATGGCCCTGGCGCAACAGATGATGCCCTCGCCGCCAATTGTTAGTCCTAATACCGGCAAGCTGAGCAGCGCCACAAGCACCCCCTCCGCGGATGGGTTACGCTCGATGAGACAACCATCAACACCGGGAATGGATACACTGGCGGATCTGGCGTCAATGCAACACCACCAGCAGACTACACGGGCAAATGCAGGCGGTCTACGGAGTACAGAAGTGTTTGACAGTCAGCTGTCGCCTTCTACCATCTACCCCAAACTCCACTCCATAACCCGAACACACTCTGGGACCCGGTCGTCGGTAGGCCTCAGTAAATCGGACACCCCGACACTAGCGACTCCACCTAGAGTATATTCTACAGCATCCCTTTCGGAGTCGGATCTACAGACAGTTGCTCTGCTGGTCGGATACCTCGCCGAGAACCCGTATGCATACGAGTCGCACGTGCAGCTCGTTCGTCTTTTGCATCGAGGATTTGACTCGCATTCAAGTGTATCAAGGGACGCTCACACATATGATCTATTACAAGATCTAAGGCAGGCTCGGGAAGCTATGGATTCGAATTTCCCAATGGGCGAGGACCTATGGGCAGATTGGATCAGAGATGAGAGCGCGTTGGCGCGTACACTTGAGGAAAGAATTGCAGTAATGGAGCTTTGTCAGAAAGCTGTCAGTGAGGAGGCTGGGAGCACGATTTTGTGGGTGCTTTACGGAGATTGGATGCAGTCGTTGTATCATGCGGCCCATGGTACTACGGAACTCGACGACGGTGCACAAAAAGCGGCCGATGATCACTGGTCAGATGATGATAAGCTAGTAGGAAGGGAAGTTTTCGGGTGGCAGACGATGATCAACGTCTTTGAACAAGGAGCCAGTGCCACAAAGTGGCGGATCAACGACAGTCACATCTTATGGAACCGCATGATAGAGCTATTAGTACAAGACTTTGCCCAATCACACAGCACAGAGAAAGGCCGACTCATTTGGGCGATGTTTGTTGATAGACTTCAAGTTCCGCATGCAACCTGGGAGCAGACTTTTCAGGCCTTCTCAACTTTCGTATCGGGATACGATAACGCTGCATACGAGGAGACAATGGTGAGCACGAATCGACTAGGCATGGACGCCAAAACTCGATACAGTTTACGCGAAGGCTTCGAGTTGAAGATACAGCAAGCGGCGGAAGCAGATGATAGGAGCATTGAACGGACCATCTTCGCAGAGTATCTTGAATGGGAACTCAGTCAAAGTCGAAAGAAGGGAATGTGCAGTTCGGATTTGACGAATGCAGTATATCAGCGTGCAACGCTGTGCTTTCCCACAGACACCAGCCTCTGGGAGGATTACGTGATCTTCGTGGTCGAAGAGGCTTGCGGTGAACGGCCCCACATCTCTGCTCTGGCAACATTGGAACGAGCAACGCGACACTGTCCCTGGTCCGGAACGCTGTGGTCTCAGTACATGTTGGCTGCAGAGAGGGAAGGTCGGGAGTTCCACGAAATCGAAGACATAAAGCACAAAGCAACCAGCACCGGCCTTCTGGACACTAGCGGTATGGAGGAAATTCTAATAGTCCACACTGCATGGTGTGGCTTCCTTCGACGGCGAGCATTTCAGAAAGATGCCACGGATGAAGAGTTGGACGTAGCCGAGGTTGGAATCAGGTCCGCTTTGGAGAGTGTTGATACGCTCGGCAAGAAGAAGTACGGCAAAGATTATCAGGGAGATCCTACCTACCGACTCGAAAGAATCTATATCAAATACCTCAGTCAAAGGGGGAGCTGGGACAGCGCAAGAGATACTTGGAAAGGATTAATTCCTCGGTGGGGAAATAGCTGGAACTTTTGGCTTAGATATTACGTGTGGGAGATGTGTATTTGGGGCTCCTCGACGCAGAGCGGGAATGAGACGGCCACAAGGGAGCGAAAAGCGCAAGCACAAGGCTACGCAACAGCCGTACTCAGACAAGCGGTTAAGCGGACAAACATGGATTGGCCCGAGAAGATTATGGAAACATTCATTCATCATTGCGAGGATCATGGAGATGTTGAGGAGCTTCAGCTCGCTATAGTCCAGGTCAATAAAGCGACGAAGATAATAAATAAGAGGGAGAAAGAGGCTGCTGAAGCGGCTGCCCTTGGTCAGCAACAAGAGCAGCAGCAACAACAACATGACTCCCCTGGTGACAGCTTGCAAACAGCGGACCACCCGAGCAGTAGCAAGCGCAAGAGAGAAGAGGACACCGCATTGGCCCCGGGCGGTGTCAGCAAGAGAAGTCGACCTAGTGAGTTAGATGATCACGTCGAGTCTCAGTCTGTGGGTACAACCTCCACAGTGAAGAGAGATCGCGAGAACGCAACGATTGTGGTCAAAAACCTACCACCTGAGACGACTGAGACTAGAGTGCGACAGTACTTTCGAGACGTAAGCGTCTCTTCCTGGACTGAATTATCCTGCAGAGCTAACGTTGGTGGCTCATAGTGTGGTACAATCAACAGCTTGAAGCTCTTGCCGGAAGATGGGGGAGCCTCTGCCACTGCGACTATTGAGTTCGACTCGAAGGAAGACGTCCTTTCAGCCCAAACGAAGGATATGAAGAGTTTTGACGGCAATGCTATCGAGGTTCAAGTAGGCACGGGATCAACGCTCTTTGTAGCCAACTATCCGCCCACAGCAGATGAAGCCTACATTCGCGACATATTCGCAAAGGTTGTTTGGACCCCAGCTTACTTGAACTAATGCTAACGATGTTTCAGTACGGCGATATCATCGATGTTCGGTTTCCTTCCCTCAAATACAACACCCATCGACGGTTCTGCTACGTGCAGTTCAAGTCCTCCACTCAAGCAGAAGCTGCCACGGAGCAAAATGGTAAGCCAGTCGATGGTAAGCTGAAGCTTGTTGCAAAGATTTCAAATCCTGAGATTAAAGAGCATCGTACGGGTCCTCTTTACGAGGGAAGGGAGGTCTACATTTCCAATGTCAATTGGAGCGCCACTGAGGAGGAGTTGAGTGAGGTGTTTTCCAAACATGGGCACATCGAGAAGGTGCGAATACCAAAGAAATTTGATGGGAAAAGCAAGGGGGTCGCCTTTGTAGTATTCTCCACTAAGGTAAATATCTCCTAGCCCAACATTCGGGTCAAGTTGCCAAGTGTTAATATCCTCTGCAGGAAGAAGCAAATGCAGCCTTAGCCTTGAACCACACCAAGCTCAAAGGTCGCGACATCAACGTCACTCTATCAACAACTAACCCCGCCAAGCGTCAAGCCACTAATATCATCTCGTCTATTGAACGCTCATCCACCTCGGCTTTACCCGATCCGCAACCAAACAGTGACGCCGCCACGTCTCCCGAAATCTGCATACCTACCACAACCGCTACCAACAAACCATCAGCAAAAGAGATTCAATCTCGCACTCTCGCACTCCTCAACATCCCCGACACAATCAACGACGCCCGCATCCGCGCCCTCGTTGAACCCTATGGGCCACTCGTCAAGATAGTCCTTCGCCCGGACCACCGCGGCGCTATCATCGAATTCAAAGACGTCAAAGACGCCGGCAAGGCTGCTCTTGGCTTAGACGGGCACGAGATCGCACCCGGACGGCGAATTGGTACCGGGACCGTGGCGGAGATGTTGAGACAGGCGGCCGAGGTCAAAGTGGATAGAATAGTTGCTGGTGGAGGAAAGGGTAGACAGGAAAAGGAGGAGGGCGCGAAGAAGGGGATAGTGCTGCAGGGGGCTGGGCCTATCAAGCGGCCTGCTCAGCCTGGTGCTAGGAGGGGTGGTCGTGGTGGCTTGGGATTGAAGAGGGGAGGGGTTGGGTTGGGTGGTTTGAGAGCGCAGGATGGTGCTGGACAGGGACAGCACCAGGGCCAGGAAAATGAAGATGTGGGGATGAACGGGAACAGTGAAGGCCAAGGGAAGGCGAAGAGCAATGCCGACTTCAAGGCCATGTTCATGAAGTAATCAGCCATCTCCTTTTTGGCGGTCGGCTCCCCTTAGCTCAAAAGCCGTGTAGATATCTGCTGGGGCGCATGGCTTGCTCGTGGGGGCTTGTTTGCAGGAGTTTCTGTTTTCGATATACCACCATAGCGTCGCAAGTTCCGCTCTAGAGAACCAAAAATACCCAAACTTACATCCGTCCATCCCAACACCCTGAAGTAGCCCTAAACCGTGACTGACAAACCCCACATCACACCCGCCTCTAATTCAAAACGCCGGATTCTTCGACTGCACGCAAAGCGCGATCCCACCCAGCACAAACGCCATCCCGATCCATGTATCTGCCACACCATCATCAGCACAGTTTTCCACTCCAACACCACACCCTCCCTCCGACGCAGACCCGTCCCCCAACGAGCGTACATCCAGCGCAACAGACAGGCCAACTCACCCCTCGATATCACCTTCCCCTCCACCCACCACTCTCCCACAACCGTAAACAGAAACGCCAACGAATTCGTAATCGGCACCGTCAGGCTCAACTCTGCCCTCCAACGTCAGCCCTTTACCCCCCTTTTACCGCCCCCCTCCCTCTCTAAAACCCCCCCTCTCCCTCCCTCCCCGCCTCTTTATCCCGCCCCCCCCCTACCCCCTTCCCCCCCAAAAACCAAACAAATACCAAAAATCCACTCACCACTCCCCCCAACGAGCATAAAAAACCAAACACTCCCACTGAGATTAACCACCAAGGGTACCCAATACGCCGGACAGCGCGCGAGGTCGGCGGCGCGCAGGATCCAGCCGTAGAGGGTGCGGCGGACG
>JAABUU010007680.1_pt1 | contig 10998 bp, 12 predicted proteins | sample 5559301 | NCBI WGS metagenome assembly JAABUU01 (sample SAMN10711884, study PRJNA513360) | rock metagenome | isolation source: Antarctica rocks | place: Antarctica: Victoria Land, Richard Nunatak white
CACCTTGGGCAGGATGCGCACCTCAAAGCCACACATGCTGAACAGCAGGTTGGGGTTGTCTCGACTGTACACGCTCACAAAGCTGTTGTCCCAGTCCAGGGTTGTCAGAGACCTGCACAGAAGCAGGCAACAGAGTCAACACTGACTCCACAAACCAGGCATTACCATGTGCGCTGTTTGATGCAAGTTACGTTAACAGCTAAGGCTGCCAAAGATGCCAATGGCACCTGAAATGACAGCATGTAATACAATGCAATGCAACAGGAATGCGCTGCGGCCTTGCAGCGCATAGTATGAACTACAAAGTGTACAACACTGTGTGTCATTTTGTCAAATGGTACCTGGGGAGTCTGTTCTTCATGTCCCAGAAGACTGCTCTACCCAAGTTGACATCGTGCTTCATGAGCCGCATGCGAGCATCTCTGGGCCAGCACTTCTTGTTGTTGTACCCCACAATGTTCTCGTTGTTGGGATCAGGATGCTCTGTGAGGTAGCGCTGGATCAGATCCTTGGCCTCCTCAGCTGTGAAGCGGAACATGATGTGAACCTGCAACGCATTGTTGCACTTCTACACATCAACTTGTTTTCAGCACATCACCAGCCAAATGAGCTGTCAGCCAGCAAAGCTGCTAGTCATACTCAAGAGCGGTCAATGCATGCTGCAGAGTAAAATGACATGCAAGCCCCAGATCTTTCAGACATGCAGACTGTTGCATCATGCAAGGCTCTGTGTGACTGGAAAACCTGGGGCTTACATCTCATGTTGACTTTGCACCACCTTTTCAACGCTCTTGACCAAAGCTCAAACCAATGCAGAGCATTTATCAGAGTGGCATTTGCGCCCAGTTGCAAACAGTGCAAGCCACGACAGCTGCATGACAGCGCCCAGAGATTGCTACACACACCTTGTTGATGTAGCGGGTGTACAGCCTGATGGGGTGGCGCGTCTGGGTGCGAGTATCTCTGAAGCTCAAGAAGTCATTGGGTATCTGAGGAGGGCCAGCAATCTCTGTGGCACGTGTCAGACCCAACATGAGCAGGTCCAACACCAGGCCATAGTATTGCATGACAAAGGAAGCAAACTGCAGACCCCTGATCAGCCCATAGGCATTGGTGTGAGCCATGTCCTTGTAGGCAATCACAATGTTGTTCTTGGCAGTGATGTAGTCAGCAATATTGTGGTCCAGCACCAGCCGCAGCAGCCTGCAAGCAGTTGGAGCAATGTACTTGCTGGCCAATCTCCTCTGGGCATAATGCCATGACACCAACAAAGCAGGCTGAGCATAGAGCTGCACAAACACGTGTCTCCACAGCAAAAGAGAAGCAAGGCTTCTGAGGCTGCAGAGCCAATCATCAAACACACCTCAACTCAGTGTGGGAGAGTAAACAGAGCAACAGAAGTATCAGGATGCTAGGTGGCAGGGTACCTGTTGAGCAAGGTGAGATCAATCTTCTCGAACATTTTCTCCAGCTCGCTCTGCATCATGACCACACACTCCCCGTTGCCAGTCTCCCAGATGTCCACCAGGTTGTTGATGCCTGTGCACCACTTGTACACCAGGAAGGGTGGCGGCTCCAGGTCTGCTGGCTTCACCCAGTTGGGGAAGAGGTTGCGCTTGTCAGCCTCATACCACAGGTACTGGTCCAGGTATGCATCTGTGATCTTCTCCAGCGGCTCAATCTCGTACACAGGGATGAGGTGACTATACAAGTCCATGAACTCAATAGAAACCTGCAAGTGGCAGATACAGGTGACATGAATGCCATGCTGCAATATGCAGTGCAGCTCCACCAGCAACAATCCTTACTCGGCAGCTTGTAACACTTGTATGATGACTCCCAAGCAGGCATAAAGAAGCTTCAGCATACAGTGCCACCAGATGCCAAAACATATGCAGACTGGACAAAAGGTGAGACAATTTGAAGGCCAAACCAGATGTACAAACACAACATGACAGGGAGCATAGACTTACCTCCTTGAAGGCACGCTGAGTCAGCAAGTGCCTCTTGATCCTAGACAGAGCCTCATGGGGGTTGTCATAGGCCTGCTCCACCAGACCCAGCTCTTCCCTCTGCTGCTGGTTCAGCCTGACAGCCACCGTATACTGCTCCTTCAGACGCTCCAAAGCCAGGATGAGCAGCTTGGTGTCATGCTTGTAGCTGAGGGGAGGGAAGGGGATGGGAGTGAACTTGCGCGACTCCAGCCAGTGCACCGTAGTAGTGTCTGCACGACAACAAGTCAGTCAGCAGCGTTGTAGGCAGATGGACAATACCCCACAAACTGACCACAGGTATGATGATGGAAGCAGTGTACAGGGTTGCAGAACACTTGATACAAAACTGCTAAGACAATGAAGAGCACAGCACATGCAGCACAACAGCATGCATCACTGCAAAGGTCAGATGGCAAGCACTGCGCAGCACGCATGGGAACATGCCATCTTGAAAGCGTGCACACAGTATGGGCCGAACAAAAGAAAGGGTGTCTGAAAGGCAAAGGGCTTACAGATGGCAACAGCCTCCTCTGGGGTGACGTAAGGTCCATCCTTGAGGTAGTTGTGCTGCCTCTCCTGCTCTGCCTTCAGGTACAGACGTGTCAGCCTGCCCAAGTTCTTGCGGCACACTGTCTTGTCCACAGTGGCTCCACGCCTGATACGCTCCCTGTTGTAGTGGGCCACATTGGTCCACCAGTCCGCCTTCTGCTTCACATAACGCAGAATCATGTTCTCAATGGGAGCTGGCAGCCCAGGCACCTGCACACACAGTCAAAAACCTCAGGCAGAGGGCAGACCAGCTTTGCAAAAGTACAACATGGAATACATGTTGAGCCCTGGATCATGAGTGGTGACGTCTAGAAACTAAAATTAGGGCTAATGAAAAGCAGCTAGAGTGTTTGCAAACAATAGCAGGTTCAAGATCACACCAAGGCACAAAGAGCAGCAGGAAAGTACCTTCCAAGGAATGTTGGCCTTCCAGCAGCGCCACGCCTCACTGAGATGCTGCAAGATGGTGCGAGCCTTGTTCTGCTTGACGCCCTCTGGCATCATGTCTAGAATGTCATGCATCACAGCTGCTCTCAGCTCTAAGTCAAAGTGAGACTCAATGCGCTGCTTGGTCACCTACAGTCAATCCACAGACTGAGTCAGATGCTGCCAAATTGCCCTTGTCATCAGCAGGCCTGATGGCACAACACAATGATCTGGAAACATCTACCAGCTTGTGCTAGACGCATAAGCCAACATGGCGATGTTGGAATTGCTCACCGTCTTGGCAATTCCCTTGCTCTGCCTGCCCTCAAACTGGCGAGCCAACAGGTTGCCAAGCCACCTTTCCAGCAGTGGCACAATACCACGCAGGAAGAACAGCCATACACGCCACATAGGTGCCCAGAAGCCCACCCCTGGTCCCTTGCCTACTGGCCCAGTGTTGAAGCGGTAGTACACCAGATGCTTCAAGTCCTGCAGCAACATCCAAGCGTCAGCACCAACTCTCACATACAGAGGTGTCAAAGACAGCTGCACCCTCTGAAACAGAAGAAGCGTGAGCACGAGCCAAGATTCCTGCTTACAGTGCTGTGAAAGCGCATGTGCTGACGCAACATGGCCACAACAATACAAAATCTGCTGCCAAGCCTGCCTATTGATGAGTAAGACACAACTGCAAAACATGTGAACTTGTCTGATCATGATTGGAGTATGAAGCTCACCTTGCACATCCTGATCTGCCTCATCAGCTTGTACTTGTATCTGTACATGCCGGTCAGCTGTCCCACATGGGAGAAGGTGTACTGCAGGCCATCTGCCAGCTGGAAAGCATCTACATTGCCCAGCCTGAACTGAACATTGGCGTCCACCACCAGCTTGGTCAGCCTCAGAATCTCTCGGCACAAATGGAAAGCATTGCCAAACCGAGACTTCTTCCTCTCCTTGGTGGTCAGGGTCTTGACTGGCTTCAGGTTGAAGTTGTAGTCCAGATGCAGGTAGTTGAGATTCTTGCGATGAATCAGCAAATTGAGCATGTTGTAGCCCTGCCTGCAGACCTGCAGGGGACCAAGCCAAAAGTAAAAGCATGCAATGTAGTTTGTGTTCACACTTTGCAAGATCAAAGACAAGCCAGAGCTGTCAAGTTGAGAAACTACAGGAGGTCTTGTGTAACATACTCATGCATGCGCAGGCGACACAGATTGCAGCCCAGAGGAGATGCACTTAGCTAAAGCTATGCTAGAGCTCTTGCAACAAACCACGCACTCAGCACAAGTGCCTGCATCAATGAGCTGAAATCAAAACAACATCATCAGCAATGTGATCAAATGAATATGCGCATTAGCTTTGCTCAACTTTGCAGGCGCATGACACCAGGTATGTGCTGTGGCCTACACAAACCTAACACTGGCTCTTCTGCTGAAGGCACCACGTCAGATCAGCTAGCATATCAGATTGGAGGCCATCACAAAGTAATTGCAGTGGCAGTTTTCTGGTCTCAACCCAACAGTGGCAGGCAGCCACAGAACTATAGCCTGGCCAACCATGTGAGCCAGACACAGAAGTTTAGCGAGTCTGGCATACCTGTAAACCAACCTCCACCCAGTCCAGCTCTGTGCTCTGAAAGAACTTGGTAGCCTTCAGAGCCTTGAACAGGCTCTTCTTCTTCAAGTTCTTGGGGTGTCGGTGATGCAGCCGGTTCAGCACATACATCTTCAGCAGCTTCTGGTAACTCACGCGCACCTTCACTGGGTTGTTGGGCGGGCAGTGCTCATAGAACCAGTTGTTGATCAGAGGCACATCCACAGATCGCCGAGTGCGTCCAGACCTGCAATCACAAGTGTGCTAAGGGTAATGTAGAGTGTTGAATATCTCAAGTTTGGTGAACACATGTGTGCAGGTGACACGCTCAAGCCAGCCTGTCAGCCCCAGTCACCCTGCTGCCAGCCCTGTATTGACTTGACTTGAATCTACCCAAGTACAGTCAAAGTCAAGGGGAGACTGTCTTTAGCTGTCAGGCTGACTTTGTCCCCGCAAGCACGTGGCGTGTAGTGACATTACCTCAGATCAAAAGGCCTTGGAGCCCAGAGCAGAGCAATGCCAGCCGCTGTGTTCTCAGTGTACAGGGGCTGCTCTGTCAGGAAGGGCTCCACACCCTCTGGCAGCTCAAAGTCCTCCTCCTCATCATCTTCCACCACCCAGCTGGCTTGCTCAGGCAACTGTGACTTGTGAGGGGGAATAGGGTGGATCAAGGGGTCAAAATAGAAGGCTGGCAAGTCAGGGTCCTCCATCTTGATGTAGGTGACCATGGGGTAGTGGTAGGTGCTGAGCTGCACCTTGCGTGGACGGTTATTGTACAGGTATGGGAAAGCCACCTGCAGTAGAAAAGCATGTCAGCTGCAACAGCAGAACAATTGACTCAGCTGCACAAAGATCGCCAGATACTTGGACAATGCAATTTTTAGTATGCATCAATGGCAAAAACAGCAGAGTAAGCTATGGTAGGCAGATGCATCGAAAGGCTGCTGATGACAGGCTGGCATACTTTATACTCAGTCCTGATGGGAGATCGGATGATCAGCTTGTTGATATCATTGAACTCATTCCAGTCCTCGTCCCTGGTGTCCATATCTCTGAACAGGGGCTCGAATTTTGGCCCTCCAGGTATACACATGTTCAGAGACTTGGCTGTGATGAAGCTGGCTGTGTCAAACAGGTAGAAGTAGTTCTGATCTGTAAGGTCTGACAGCAGCTGGCCTGCCAATCTGTACAGAGTTGACATGATGGGGAGGGGCAGCTTCCAGCTGCGGTAGCTGGGGCCATTGACAAACTTGGTGTACTTCAGAGGGTGGTCATCATAGAACCAGTCAAACACTGAGCTGTCTTCTTCCTCGTCCAGCTCCAACTCAATGGCCTCCAGAGGGTCCACATCCTGAAACATGTACAGTACTTCAACAAACATGACACTGCCACCACACAATGCTCAAGAGCCCTGTCAGCTTGCACGTAAAGCGGGGGCAAGGGCTGACCCCCATGAAGTGTCATGAACACAACGTCAAATAACGCCAGCAGCACCGTGCGCTGCAAAGTGAAGCTATGTTTGCAACATATCTATTCCACGGATCAGAATGGGGCATCATGCACACAAATGAAGGTTGGATTTGCTAATCAGACGTGCACTAACACAGCCACAGCCAAAGATACTGTCTTGGCATCATGTAGGTGTCCAAGTTGATACAATGTTGTGAGAAAGGCTCACCAGAAGATTGTCTGCATAGTCCAGTGGAGGTTCCTCGTCATCAAAAGGAGGGAAGCGCATGCGCTTGAAATGCCTCCTGTCACGCTTCTCCCTCCTCATCATGATCCACATGGTACCCCACTGTGCTATGTACACCGGCTCAATGACCAGTGGCACCTCATCCACAAAGCTGATAGCTCCTGTGATGTGGTACAGGACCCGAACGTGCTTGACCTGCAGGAGGTACATAACTAATCATTCAGTCTGCATACTCGAAAAGTGACATGCATATACTGCCATCAGCAATGAGATGCCAACTGACGGCAGAGGAGTCCATACCTGTTGCCAAGGCATGGGCATGTTTTCCAACAGCTTGTACACCGCATGAGGCACAAACTTGAGAGCGCCAAGATAAACGCGCTTATCATGCCTGAACTTCCTGGATGACATGTCTCCATGATCCTGTAAAGCCAAGCACAGCTCAATACAAGTAGCAATCAGGGTATAGCTTGATCAGCTGTCTACCACATGGCCAACTTGTGTCGGCAGCGCTATGCTGCAACAGAGGCTCAAATCGTACCCTGATGACTTTCCGGACATGCTCTGGGGGCATGTCCTCCTTCTGAGCTTCCACGTAGCCGTGCTTGCGTTTTTCACCATACCGCTTTGCGTTCAGCTGCTGCCATTTCCGTGCCTGCGCGTACCATGGAAGAAGGGTCACCGCATATGTTGCAGTAATGCAGCTACAAACGAAACCCTCTGGCGCTGACCTTCTCCTCCAAAAGAGCTTCTGGATCCAAGGTCTGTGGCTGCTGAACAGGTGCTGGTGGTGGTGCCCGCATGATAGAGTTTCCTGTTGGTGCTGCACGACCGAAAGCTTGGGGAGTGTGCGTTGGTGGGGGCGGGGGCCCCGGACCCCCAGGTCCTTGCATGCTATGCGACGCCAAGTCTGCTAGATTTGTTGTCCACAACTTGCCAGAGGAATGTTTCTTGAAACGGCCACTGATCGGCTGCGACTGTCTTGTGCTTTGTAGTCTTACCTGCAAGGCCTTACCGTCTTGTCGCAGAACAGACAGGCCTGCTAAGCTTACACTATGCTGTCCTGCTGTGGCCTTGCACTGATCTAGGTTTGCAGGTAGGGCTCACGAAATTAGTAAGCAACTCCACAAATGAAGCGCACGAGTCTTTGCACCAAGGCTGGCACGGGCGCTTGCGGAGGTTGCACAGCTGGTGCATTCTTTCTGCGCCTGTAGAAAGCAGTGTGTTTATGCTCAGGTCTCTCGCGCTGACAAGGGCGGTGCTGTCTGCTGCTGGTCCCAAGCGCGCTGGCTATTTCAAGCAAAGTCGTTGTTTGTCTTCTGCCCGGCTCGACTCCCGGACGAGCGATCTGCCGGCAGGTTAAAGCCAGATAGTTTGGACAGGTGATCACACCTGTGCCTGCACAGTTGAACGGGGTCTTTGCCAGTGCAGGCACCCGCGTCCGCCCGCAATCTATGAGCTGCACTTCGCAGGACAGCTCAGTGTCGATCGTATACGTCACAGTACCTGTTCCCGGGGCCGAGAACCTGGCAAAGAAGCTTGCAGGCAGCCTGGTCGAATGCAAGCTTGCCGCTTGCTTGAACATCGTTCCAGGTAGCGAGAACCGTCATTTGTGTCTCGAAAGCGTGATTGAACGTATGACAGTCAATGTAGCATTGCATGCAGTCAGACCATGTCAGCGTCACATACCAGCAGCCTGGGCCTTTCACACCACAACGCATACCTATAAGAGGCTGCACAAATCTTGTCCTTCCCACAGGTGTCACGTCTGTCTATTGGTGGGAAGGCAAAGTCGAAGAGTCCTTGGAGCAGTTACTGATCATCAAGACTCAGACGAGCCTTGTTGGCAAACTGACAAAACATGTGCAAGCAAAACATCCATATGATGAATGTGAGGTCATCAGCACACCCGTCAATGGTGGAAGTGCCAGCTACCTGTCATGGGTTTGTCAAAGCACCCAAGAGGGTTGCAATTGAGCATCCGCTGTGACAAGGCAGACATGCATCAGGCATGTACACGAGCCAGCTGTTGGTGAGATGCATCCCAGATAAGTATTGGAGTCAATGTGCAGTCTTCAGCTCAGCTGCGCCCCAGGACCTAATCATCAGTTGTCATCCAGTCATGTGGTGGTGTAGTTACATGTCCACAACAGGGCAATTGTGTGATATGTAATATAGTGGTGCCATTTCATGGCACAGATGTACCCAGTAACTGTGGCTGTTGTATAACCTTCCACCATAGTGACTGTGCCAGAGACTGTCACTGCATTGATATTGCTATGCAATGCTGATCTAGTGCATCCAAATCTGCTTGACAGCGCACAAATTGCCTTCATCTTTCCTTTGTACCAGCTTGAACTGTGGCTTGAATTGCTGAGACACCACTGGTGTTGTGCTTGGTATGCAGCAAGGTATGCAGTCCCTTATATGTTGCATAGTCCTTGGTTAATACAGACTCAATGACAAGCTGAAGGTATAGGTATAGACCCATGGCAGCAGCGCCACCGCTACGAGCCAGCAAGTGTCGTGGCTATTGCTAAGCGTTCAGTGCTTGCTGAGAACGGTGGCTGCTGTCAACTCTGATCCAAGGTGACAGTGTTACTCGACACGCATATGTGTTGTAATGATCATGCAAGCAAATCAAGTCAGCACACCCAAACTGCACATTGGCAGCACTTGCGCATTGGCAGGTTGATATGATGCTATATTGTTGAGCCATGGCTGTGATCTGTGAATTGTGTCAAAGGAGCGTGTTTAAAAGATGACTCTGCCAGACCTATAGCAGAAGATTGAGCTGCCTGGTGCGATCAGCTGGTTGACATTGGTACTATGCTGCTTCGAGCTGCCTCTGCACACTTGCTGTCATGCCAGCAACACGCTGGCGGGCAGCACTGAATTTGCGTAGATCCTCTTGAGGGTGGAAGGTGGTAAACCACTGAGCCTGGGACATCGGTGGCGATGGCACAGGCATGTGGTTTGCCACCCTCTGATAGAAGGTTTCAGCTGGTTCACGAAACACCAGTTCTTCATATGTCTCAGAGACCACCTGCGTCAACATCCTTAGGCAAATTCGACCAAGAAGCATGCTTGCAGCTTGCCGAAACGGCTTGATAGAAGAATGCGTCACAAAGAGAAGAGTAGTGTCAGCAGTCAAGCACTCACCGGCTTCTTTGTGCTAGCTTGCCCTGAAGGGTCATCCTCACCATACAGCTTCAGCTTGTGGTAAAGCTCCACTGGTTCCTCTCCTGCATCATCTGTAAAATGCAGCTGCAAAACACATGCAAAATGAGCCTTGGTCTTCCTACACCGCATGTGAACAACACATATGATGACGATGCTGAATATGGTTTGCTAAGGCTGCAGCTGCAAGAGGTAGCTGCGGAAGCAAGCCTGTGAGCAACATACTGTGATCAATGTATGACTAGCCAAAAGTAAGACAGTCCATGACGTACAATGACTGCTATTTCAAACTCGCCCCAGCCTGTTTCGGTGACCTCGTATGGCGGATGAGTATACTCCCTCATGGGGTTGTCAAAGCTAGGATGCAACTGGAAGACCACCTGCAACGCAGAAGTTTGTCATATTGACATCCCTTGTGAATAGCGGAAAATGTCAGCTGATGCTTGTCAAGCATACCTTGCTCACAAGATGAGTCAGGTCTTCCCCATTTACCGCTCGTACATACAGGGCCCACTTGTGTGAGTGGTATTCAGTAGCCTGCGCAAAAATTTTGACTTGAGTGGTGAAGATCATGCAGGTTATGTCCATCACTAAGCTGCTGCTGTGCCAGGGCAGCAACGTTGTAGCTATTGCTACCTTTTTCCCCAGGTAGAAAGCTGCGGTCCCTACTACAACTGGAATCACAAACTCAAAATTTTGCAGCCTCCTCTCGCCTTTCTGCGGAACACAGGTAATGACGCAACGGCACTAATAGAGTTTGTGACAGCGACATGACACTAGCTGAAACTTTGCAAAACTTGGCGACAGTAGTGATGTTGTAAACAACTGAAAATATCCGCCACGCAAAACTTACAGAACCGGTCGTATACTGCATCTTTTTTGTCACGTCACCCGGCAACACAGGCTCTGACTTGCGTGAGGCACTCCTCGCGAGTTCGACTTGCGCAGCATGCTTGTCGGAACTCAAACTGTGCCGATGCTGAGCTTGTGCAGAAGTAACAGCTCAAGATGTGCATCTCATGTGGTTCAGCAACTCAAAATGCGAGGTCGCGCTGCTTGCTAAAACAAATCACTCAGAAGCTCCATCTTCACAAGGACAGGTGACTAAGGTTACAGGTGTGACTAATATTACTCATAAGAAGATGAACTTGCGCTCGCATAGCTCACAGCAGATTTTCTTGTGTGCCTGTGCCCACCACGTCGCGAAGTCAAACATAGTTCGGGAATGGTCAGCGCAGCAAAAGCTGGTGGCAGACGACCTCTCGACCGCTTCTCATCTCCAAGGTGGCGATCAAAGACGTTGGTCACAAAGCGTTGCCGCCTGCGTACAACGACCTGCATGAGTAGTAGGCGTCAACTCAGTGGCCTGCATGATCTGGGCGACAGGTACCAGGTAAAGAAGCAGCTCGCCCCGTTCTGTTCGGGTATCACTATAACGTGAACCCCCGCTGTGCACCTGGTGACAGGGCGTCCTGCTTGATCAGTTTGGTGTTCTGCACGACGGTCAGACTGCCTATGACGAAGCTGCGCCCGCAGTGAAGTGGCTGCATGAACAGGACA
>JAABUU010007682.1_pt1 | contig 10997 bp, 15 predicted proteins | sample 5559301 | NCBI WGS metagenome assembly JAABUU01 (sample SAMN10711884, study PRJNA513360) | rock metagenome | isolation source: Antarctica rocks | place: Antarctica: Victoria Land, Richard Nunatak white
GAACAGCTGAACTCCGACTTGAATACGAGGTGACCTGCTCGATGACCAACGAGCGAGGGTCGAGAGTTCTGCGCACGCTGTGGACGTTATTGCAGATGTGCAGATGTCCGCTTGCGTTACGGGCGGACGCCGTAACGCTTGTGCATACCTTCCTTGTTCGCGGCGTTGAGTGCCTCGTGCCGCAGTATTTCCCGTTTCAACGAGTCGGGGGTTGTTGCAGCATTCATTCTGAGCTGTACAGCAGGACAGGTCGCTCTGAGGCAACACTAAATTGTAAGCCTCGTGCTCAGCGAGAAAGTACAGCGGCCTTGTCTTGAGAGACTTGGCAATCCCATGATCTGCATGACGTCCAGCAATGCCGGTCAAAGCTCGGGCTGGTATCATTACTTTGTTGCGTCTGGGGCTGCCCCAGCTTTTTAACAGCTGAAGCAGCTCTTGAGGCTATAGAGACTGTGCCTTCTTTTGAATATAATCAGAAGCATTTTGCTCATCGCCTATGTCAGCACAAGTGCCAAGTCTGAGCCATACCAGCCAGCAAGACCAGTCAGGGGTCACGCCCAGGAGTCATGCAGCTGAACGGTCAACCAAGCTTCCACGCACTCGCTACACTCGTGTGCAGCTCCTGCTCTTCATTGGCATACTCACAGCTGCATATACCCTGAATCCTCAGCTGGAGATCCGATTCATGTTGACATGTGTGTCAGCACTCTTTGCACTGCTGCTTGTCAGGCTGGTGGTAAGTTGCCACACACAAACTGCTCTCATGCGTTGCAGCTGACCTGACAAGATCTGAATGTAAGAGAAAAACAACAGAACACAACACAATAGTGGCAAAGCAGGCATGCAATCCAAACAAATCTGCTTGACTGCACCCGCAGTTCTGATGCATTATGAGTTTGCTAACAGCCTTGCATTGCTATTGCCCAGATGCAAGGGTTCTCAGATGTTGGGTTGCACGGCACATTATCGACGGGAAAATTACGCAATGGCTTGGTTGCTTTGTTGCAGTTTACGAGGCACCAGGCACAGCCAGTAAACAACTCAGTGCAAAGGCATGCACCGCAGCCCCAGGCTGAGTCAGCAGCATCTACGCAGCGCAGAACTCCCAACCTGTCAGGCGTATGGGTCAAGGTGAGATAGTGTTTGGAGGCATGCAGTCCCTGTCCAGCAGTTGCAATCAGTGTTTCCACTGTCTCCTCTTCCCCGACTTGGTGACTGTGCCCTGATGTCACATCAGACAGCTATTGCAGCATAAGGGTGAAGGCACCGGGCTAAATGCTTGAGTACAAAGAGTGCTGAGTATGCTGTTGTGCCCTGTAGGACAAGGCAGCATCTGACAGCATGGAGCCAACAATGAAGCTGATGCAAGTCAACAGGCTGATACGTACAGCCGTGAAGTTAGTCAAGGGCATAGAGCTGCGGCAGACTGGCAACTCTTTTGAGATGATTGTGCTATCGGGCATTCTGTGGTTCAAGGTAGGGTTGTCAAAGACTGTGCTTGGGGCCTACATTGTGGCTACATTGTTTTCGCCACTGTGCTCAGACCATTGTGCTCATGATCTGCAGCCAAACAGCTTTCTGTGCCATTGTTCCCTTGCAGTTGTGTCTGGGTGGTTCAGGTGGCTATGAGTTCCATTTCCTTTTGCATGTGGTTTTATTGAAGCTTGTATACGCTGTGGCTGCCTGGCTGCGATACAGGCACAATGCTACCGCTGTCATTATTGCATGTACACTGCAATCAAGGTCTACATGGTGATGTCACTTTTGCCATGCAGATCAAGGAGCAGTACCCCCTCACAAATGAAGTAAGGCAGTTCAAACGTAGAGATTTGCGAAAAGGTACGACCCTTCTCCTTTCTGGTTGACACTCACCGCGCAAAGCTTTGACCTGACATAGACAGGCTGCATAGATAAGCGTCCTGATGCCTTGCCAGGCATTCCACGCTGGACTTGTTGATGTAAGCACCGCAATTCTGGTCACTCAAGCATTCAAAGCATGTCTAGCTGGTAGTCACCCATGAGCGCAATGGTGCTAGATGACTGATCAGAAGCCTGTCCAATAGTATAGACTTGCTGTGGACTTCTCAAATATCGAGCTGTTGTCCAGCTGTCCAGTGGTTGTCTTGTGAAGGGGGTACAAGGCGCATGGGCATACTTTTGAGGTTGCTTGATGGTGCCGTATGCACAAACCTTGGATAAAAAAATTGAACTTGATTGCGCCTGCAGGCTTACACAGAGGCGCTGCCGAAAAACTGCCAGATGGCGCTGTGTGCATAACCCTGGAATGGGACGAGCCCTTGGGAGGGGTCGGCACTGATGTCTTCTACGTACCAGCTCCAGGCATATTGTATGTGGACAGCACTATTCTTATGCAAGGGCAGACCATCAAGTATCGAACCATCTATAACAAGCAGTAATCACATCCACCTACAGTGATGAATGCAATGCGGGGATGTTTCACCTGAGAGAGTGTTTCAGCAGCAGGCGGAAGTGCAGCATGCTGTCCTACTGGCCATCCATTTCCTCAGGCCCAGTTCACCTCACAAACCTGAGTGCGCGAAGGGCTTTGTCAGGGCTGTCATGGCTTCTAGCTCTTGTCCATTATCAGGCCCTATATCTCTTGTGAGAATTCAGTTCTGCAACGCTGCAACACCAAATCATGTAGGGAGGAGACTGATGTTCCATATCATGGCCAGCAAATTCGCAATTTTGAGAGCTGCCCAGCACTTTTTGACATGACCAAGCAGGTACATTCAGTCCAGTCATTTGATTAATTTGTGTAGTGCTTGGGTTGCTAAGTGCCAAGTTTTTCTGAGGGTGTTGCTTGGCATAAGCGTAGACAGCAAAATGCGCTCCGCGACTCTGATGTGCACATGCAGGATGATCACACACTCTGAGCTAACCCTGAGTTGCTGCATAGCAGCTAACACTTGATAAATTGATCTCAGCTTACCGCATTTTGAAAATAGTTTCCGTGCCAGTTCATTGTCACCACTTGGGTCATGACTGATCAGTCTCTATCATGTTATGCTGTCTGCCATGACGATGACGCCAAGTGCTCTCACATGATATCGTTGGTGGAACAACACCAATCAGCGTGATGTGCTTTGTGTGACACAACTGTGAGTCGTGATATTAGTGTCAACAGCTTGTCCTGCAATCTGCAGCTGACATGCGTGAATCAATGTAACAGCAACAGAAGAGATGTGCATCTGCTAAATCCGTCAGCTGAAATGTGTCATGAATTAAACGACAGAGAAGCCATATAATTATGAGCTAAACAAACAGCCTGCGACCCTACGACAGGGGCTAAAATGGTCAACCAATGTACCTCTCATTTTGCTAACTGACATGAAATCCCTGCATAAAGAGACCATCATGAATAGTACTGTCATACTGTCTAATCTACAGCTGAGAACGTTACTTTATTGTACAGCTAGCTACACTACTGAAGCTGAGGCTGGCGTGCGTTCTCGTATTCATGCTCTTCCTCATACTCAATGTTAACATGCTGCCGTCGCTTGGCCTTTCTGCTAGCAGCATCTGCTGATCCTGCACTTTCAAGTCATCAGTCAGTGAAAACATAAGCAGAGTCGTAATTCCACAAGCGGCCATCATGAATCTCAGTCAGCACCACAACAGCTATCATGCAATGAAGCACATGCACTACTGAACATCACACACACAGAAGACAGAAGATCCTGAGCATCACAGTCTGTAGCACAATGCATGACACTGTCAGCAGAAAGCCAACAATGTTGTAGAGACTATACATGGCAGCTTTTACCGTGCTGCCATCTGTCAACACAGTAGGTTACGCAAGCGGGAAGATGTGTGCAAACAGACTCTGTCCATACGTGCATGCATGAGTGAAGTGAATGCTCCAGACAAGCACAAGCAGGCATGCTTGGGATGAACAGAAAGGATACCTGCAGGACGCTTGCCAAGCTGGCTCTGCCCAGCGGCCAACTTCTCATCGTCGCCCCCCTCAAAGTCTTCCATGTCCTCCTCATCATCATCACTGGAAAAGTCCACCTCACTGTCATCTAGGTACTCCACCTGCTCCTGTATACATGTGCCACAGCAATCTGTGCAGCAAGTGACAGATGTAAGGTGACTATGTGTGACAGAGAGACCTATATGTAAAGGATGGAGAATCAGATGGGGAGTTGTGATGGCAGAGTAGTGAAGCAATGCTGAAGCCGTCGCTCCAAATCATGCAGATGTACACTGACATGACTTGTTGGGCACGCGTCACTCAGCTGGCCCAATGCATCTTGATGCTCTGACACCTCTGGAGCTAGGAAGCTTTGTTTCATGACGTAAGAAAAGCTTGAATATTTTGTGAAGGAGTTTGAATTGTCTGAGTGGACTGAATGAGGTGCGAGGAACTGTGCATCCTGCCACAAGTCAAGGAGTACCACCATATGACATTAGAGAATGTCGGCAACAGAGCTGGTCAGCAAGGCACTGCAATTGTCCCTTGTGCCTAGAGCATGCTTGACTATGCTTCACTGGAATGGGATGTTGGACTGTGGCCATTAGACCCTCTATTCATTATGCGTTGAATGCTTGTCAACTCCCACGGACAACAGATGTTGTCATTGCATTTGGGAAGCCTGCTGGCTCACCTCATCATCCTCATACTCCATCTCCCTTTCAAGGTCTACATCTTCTTCTTCCTCCTCCTCCTCCTCTTCGTCAGCTTCAATATACTCCTCAGCTTCATCATCCTGGTCGGCCTGAGTCTCAGCATCCAGCACCTGCAAGCAGATTGGACTGGCTGAATGTGTGAGCACAGTACGCCTAAGAAGGACTATGACTGCAATGCCATGCTGATCATGATGCAATTGCTACTATGCACAATCATGTGAACGGCTGTGCCTGAACTGACTCAGCAAAAAGACTGCTAACAAACATATACATTTGCACACACATGGAAATGCAACATCAGTTAGTGACAGGCTGTACATCAAAGTCAACACGCCATACAACACAACATGATGACCGCAGCTCCTGATCGTGGATTGCTTGCAAAGTAGCATGCGCCATGAATCAAACAGGCACTGCCCATGCTTGTTTGTCACTGCTAGAGACACCTGCCACAGCTGACACTGTTTTCGCAGGGGTTCAGATCACCTTCTCATACTCCTTCATGTTGATGTTGACAATATCAGTGGGATACACTCCCTTTTGCAGCCGTTCTAGCAGCTCCTTCTCAATGCTCTTCTCAAGCTGAGCAGCCACCTCAGCTTTGGCCTCTCGCTGCCTTTCACGCTTCTCAGTTCTGCACAGCAACCATCCCTTGGCAGATGATACATGACAGCATCGCACACATTTCTCAAACAGGTGGCACTCCATTTCTCGCACAGGTGGTGCTGCACTTCTCCGTGACATTTGTGCTTCACATCACAGCACAAAAATAAGATCAGGCACAGTCACCTCTTAACAATCTTTTGCAAAGCAGATGCCGCAGCCCACATTCCAAGCACTCTTCCAGATCAGGCAGAAGATGCAGCAGTTATGCTGTATGTAAATGCAGGCTGATGGATTTTGGCAACACATGAGGCATACTAACACCAGCACTGTAGAGGTTCACCTTCTTGCTAGGGGGACTAGCTTGGGTTTGATCTTGAGAGCCAGCTTGCGCATACGTATAAGATACTGCGTGATCTTTGTAAGCCTCTGCTTGTTCTTGTGGACCAGAAACTTGGGCCAAAATTCCAAATGCTCATCAAGCTGTTTCAGTGCTTCTGCATACTGCTTCTTGAGCCGTATTTTCTGCCACATGTGATTGGGAGTGTGTGCACGCTCAATTGATTTTATGTACAGATATATCCTGCCATTCTCTTCTCGAATAGTTGCATATCTACTATTTGCTAGAGGACAACTGCTGCGGTTGCACAGGCCAGTGACGTTGTATTCGTTTCTGCAGAAATTCAGGGTTTTGGTCTTGGCTTTGAAGCTGCAATGATCATGATTGATGACCTGCGTGACGATGACAACGTGTTGTAGCTCCGTTGCAGCGCAGACGGTTCAGCTGCAAAAGTGTGCCCACGAAGCTTACCTGCCATATGACCTCGTCGTGCTGCATGGTGCAGCTTTTCGCGCAATCGGATGCGTGTACCTACTGTGCAATCACGCAACGTTCACCGCGTTTTGCAAGCTGTATACAGGCGCATCACCAGACGCGGAACAGAGTACAGGTCTCGATTTGAAACGCCAGCAGGGCCCTGCCGCCTTAGGGTTCCACACTGTTTTCTGCTCGATCGATTTTGCAACTGGCAAGCACTGATTTGGCTGGCTCGTGCTCATATTGCTTCACATCATGTCTGGCAAATCATATCAGCTGGCTTATGGTACACAGGAAGATCACAGAGGCATTCTGCTGGTTGCCACCTACTGTGGCCTTCAAGATCAGCTACATGCAACCCAGGCATCGAAGGACATCCAGCTGACAACTTCAGACGGGCAAAAGCTGTCAACGTTTACTTCGATATGCCGATACCTGTCTAGCCAAAGCTCTAAGTCTCAGCAGCTTTTAGGCGCCACACCTCTTGACAGAGCTACAGTACGTCAGTTTGCTCCTTTGGCACCGTAAGCCTGCATGTCCTATTCAGCCAGTCAGTCGAAATGCATTTTCAAAGGTTGCATGCATTGTGTGTTAGTTCATCATTGTATCCTCAGGTGCAAGACTGGCTGTCCTTCCGTAACACAGAGCTACACGGCCTTTCAGAGGCTCAATTGCTCAAGGTTTGCTTGCCAGCTACTGTTTGGGAATTCTGTGTTCAAGTGGCCGTAATGTTAACATTTTCTTTTTGCTTTAGGTGGACCAGCGGCTGCAATGCAAAGTGTACCTTGTGGGTCATTCAGTCAGTCTGGCAGACCTGGTTCTGTTTGCAACCCTATACAGAGCACTGGTAAGGCATATGGACTTTGATAGCCTGAGCATATGATGCAACCTGGTGGCAGTCTTCAAACCATTTTCATGCATGCAGGCAAACATCCCCAGTGCGCAGATTATTGACAGATATCCCAGCCTGTTCCGCTGGTTTGACTTCCTTCAGCACACTGTGGACCCAGCAGGTCATTACAAAAGGGTAGACGTCAGAAAGCCCAAGTTCCAGCGAGCACCTGCACCTCCAGCACCTGTTGCAAAGGTAAATGTGGAGCTGACTTGTTTGAACAGGCATGACTATGACTGAAACCTTTGCTACACAATCTTTTGCTGCAGTTTCCTGTATTTGACAAGTGCCCGTGCTCCACCTTCAATCCAGGAGTCATCTGAAGGCGGTGTAGTCTGCTACAACAAGCAAGCACTACACCTGTTTGTGTGACAACCAAGCATGCTGCCTCAGCAGCTCCAAAACGAGACAACGCATAACTGATTTGGTTTAGTGTCAGACGTCACCGACACTATCATCATTTTTCACTCTGTGTGCATCTTACATGCAGGCGGAGAAAGCCAAGGCTGCTGATGCTCAGCCTACCACCTCATCCACCTCCACCACAACAGCTCAGCCTGCCAAAGAAAGCAAAGGCGCCAAGGCTAAATCCACATTGGCGGCGGCAGGTTCAAGCAAAGAAAGGGTTGATGCTGTGCCAGCAGCAACAACAGCAGCAAGTGGGCGTGTCACTGATGCAGCAACTCCAACAGCAACCCCTGCCAATGTTGGCAAGACTGATGGCGCAGCTCCATCAGCGGCAACAACCCCCAAGCAGGTTAGTATCAGGAGTTCCCAAGCGCCTGCAGTATCAGCGTCATCTGACCTTTGAGGAAAGGTTCTCAGAGGAAAATAGCATGCCCACATGCATGCAGTCGCTCCTGTGAATGCATTTGCTTTGATCAGTCCACTCTGACAGAGCATCATACACAGTAGTATCACGAAGGCAGCACAGGCCACATTTGTCATGCTGCAGCAGCACACTGCTGCAACTCTGACTTATTCATGACAATAGGATGGTGCTAGCAAAAAGCAGAAGGGTAAAGAGGCGCCAGCAGCAGCTAAGAAGGCTGGAGATGATCCCACTGTCGACATGCTGGATATCAGAGTCGGCCAGATTGTCAGTGTGAAGCAACATCCAAACGCCGACTCTCTGTATGTTGAGGAGATTGACCTAGGAGAGGACAAGCCCAGGCAGGTTAGTGTTTTAGCTTGTCCTCTATCAATGTGATAACATGGCTCTTCTGCCTGTCGCCCATCTCAAACATGAAATGCTCAAGCATTGCGGCACTGTTAGTCATCAGCATTACCTGATAATTACCTCCAACCCCACCAACACTGGGCGCACCACCCCGGGCATCAACACAATAGCTGTGGAGCTGCTATGCCCAGTAGTGCTACTAGGTGGAGGTTCTGGCATCCTGATTCCTCAGGCACGAGCTGTTTGCTGCTATTGAGCACTGTGTGGACAGTACATGTGGGACTTTGGCAACTTTGGCGCTGAGGATTAGAGGCTCATCCATTGCCTTCTGCATACAGCGGTCTGTGTACTACTAAAAACAGACATGCAGACAGCCGAGCACTTCATGTTTGAGGAGTGCTGCCTGTTCTGATGTAGCCATGTTGACCACGGCTTTGCTATACTACTTGTAACAGCAAGCCTTGCGAAGTCCAGCCCTGAAGCTTTCTAGCAATTCTCATAAAGCTGAGCAGTATCTCACTGGCAGGCCACAAGTGTTGTGTCTACCAGTGCGATGTGGTGCAGATTGTGAGCGGCCTGGTCAAGTTTGTGTCAGTAGAGCAGATGCAAAATCGCCGAGTGGTGGTTGTCACAAATCTGAAGCCAGCCAAGATGCGGGATGTGATGTCCTATGGCATGGTAAGCTGCACTTGGTTGTATGCACCTGCATTTCTGCATGCCTTCAGTAGGCAAACCCAAGCGTTGTGCTGCTGTGACAGGGAACAGACTGACTGATGATGACAGCTTAACTGGTGATCATCCATGAGCATACTGTTTGAGAATAGCTGAAGTCTAGTCTGCCCTCAAACTTGCTTACTTGTACGCACTTGGCCATACAAAGCATGTCAGCTCCCAAGTTGCTTTCATACAATGCGCACAGCACATTCAATTCCTCAGAGTAGCCTCATCGCATGGCTGCAAATAACTTGAGCTTCCAATTGCCACGAACGTGAATGTACTCGAGTCTTGAGCCGCATGGCTTTCGTCCCTGATCTTGTTTGGAATGTTAGGGCCAGAATACTGTTTTGTGCTCCACAGGTCCTGTGTGCTTCAAATGATGCTCATGACCAAGTAGAGCCAATCCTGCCCCCTGAGGGCGTACCTCTTGGAGAGAAGATTTCATTTGAAGGGTGAGCCAACTTGGAGCACTGTCGGCATACTGTTCAAGCACTATTTGCTGCCAGATGTGGGGTCAGCCTCCGTGTATCATGTTAGTCTGCTGTCATTCCAAATGTGTTGCTGGTGTTACGTCACAAGCTCTAAGTCATATTGAGTGTTATTATCTGTCTGCAGATACGACGCGGAACCTGAGGCCCAGCTGAACCCAAAAAAGAAGATATTTGAGAAGATATCTCCAGATCTTAAGACTGGTGCAAACGGCACTGCACAATACAAATCTATACCATTCATGACAAGTAAAGGCCCTGTCATGTCAACACTGTCAAATGCTTCAGTCAAGTGAATACAGACAAATACTTCACTATGTCAAGTAAGCTTCTGGCAACTTGACAAGAGCCCTGCTGAACCACTGCACTATCTTGATGGCCAAAAGCAACGATAATGAGCAGCATCAAAGCAGGAACACTGGTCACATTGACAGTCATCAGGCAGAAATCAATTGCACTCATTCTGTCCACAACAGATGTTTGGCGCTGAAGGCCACGTAAACAACACTTACTAGATTGCAAGCAAGCTGTATGGAGTTGAGTACATGCAGGTCCTCACGGACCTCGCAATTGTGAGAGAGATACATAATGATGTCTGCAAACAGGTGCATATTTGTCTGCACCACCAACCACCTCTTGCCGTTGATCAGCTGCTATTCTAAGAGAAAACAAGGCTGGCTGACCACAATATGCACAGTCTGCACTTAGTTTGGTGACGCTGTCTGAGACTGGTATCAGGTCCAGCACCTGCGCTGCCACAGTCAAGATCAGTTGCAGCTTTGAATGCAATGACTGCGATGGAAATGCACAAGTCTCAGTGTGGAGAGGCCCCTGCAGACATGCTGGGTGTGTTGCACAGAGCAGGAGTACAGCACAGGACAAAGAGTGCATGCCCTGACCTGACCAAAACGCTGTCTCTTGAAGTCACCATCCAGCCCAGCAACAAGCACTTGCTTGTTGTCATGGTCTGATGCTTCAGTGCAGAACTCTAACAAGTCGGGAAAGAACTGAGCCTCATCAATTGCTATGACATCCACGCTATCATAGCTTTCACCAACAGCTGATCTGAGCTCAGCCAATGTATTGACCGCATGACAGCACCTTGCTATGCCGTCGTGTGTTGTGATCTCATTCTTAGAGTATCTTGTGTCGCGATCCGACTTGACAAGCGTAATCTTCTTACCAGCAATCTGCAGAAACAGCAGCCAGACTAAGAATAATCAGTATGTGAGAATGTCAAGAAAGGCTGAACACAGGGTGGGTAAGTATGGTTGCCTGCTGTACCTCAAGGGCTTTGACACGCTTCAAAAGCTCACTGCTTTTCCCAGCAAACATGGGACCGAAAATGACATCTATGCGTCCAGACAAGGCAGGAGCAGCAGTTGCCTGGTATGCAACGCCTGCTTGACCAGGCATATGAGATGCTGCAGACAAAGGATTTCTTGGAAGCTGAGTGACTACAACACAGCGAGTTGAGGGTGGGCAGAAGTCTCACCAGTATCTGCCAAACATCCGACGGGGAACGGTGAACGTGATGCAAGGTCTAGTGACGACTTGGAAGAAGGAAGCAAGGTCACACGAGGCAACAAATGCTGGCTAGACCGTGTCCACGCCTTGCAGACAGCGGACGCCATGGTGGCGCGTCTG
>JAABUU010007683.1_pt1 | contig 10997 bp, 17 predicted proteins | sample 5559301 | NCBI WGS metagenome assembly JAABUU01 (sample SAMN10711884, study PRJNA513360) | rock metagenome | isolation source: Antarctica rocks | place: Antarctica: Victoria Land, Richard Nunatak white
TGGCAACATAGCATTTGTCTAGCCATGCAATGTTGAGCTTGACTTGATACTCACTCACAACTTGACTTGCGCCTTCATGATTTCACGCTTTCAATGTATGTGTCTTGTATTTGCTCGCTCACTCACTCACTCACTCACTCACTCACTCACTCACTCACTCACTCACTCACTCACTCACTCACCCACCCACCCACCCACCCACCCACCCACCCACCCACCCATTCACTACACTTTAACTGCCCTGCAGACCTTTGAGGAGAAGCACAAGGAGACAGGGCAGCTAGCAGACATGGAGGAGGTGAAAGCCTGGTGTAACAACATGATCCAGTACCTGCAAGTCACCATAGCTGAGGTGGACAAGGCACCCATTGCCAAGTACAGTGATACCGAGTGAAGCCAGACTGAAGGTCAATGGGTCCCGTCATACACACAATCAATAAAAGCTGAGTGAACAGCACATGGTGATAGTCTCTTGTACACATCTTCTGAGGAAGACAACGGCAAATTTACTGTGGCACAAGGGTAGCCTGGCAGAAGTGCCAGCTGTACTATGTACGATGCTGCAGTGTACATTAAGGCAAGCTTTTAGAAGCTTCCATATGGTTTACTGAAAGCGTCAGCACTTGCGACCGCTGTGTCATATGCTGCATCATTCTATTTAGCTCAATATTCCAGATGTTCACTTATTCAGCTACCATATTATGTGGCTTTGTGTACAACGACTGGAGGCACTGAGAACTTGTTTGCATGAGTGCAGGCACCTTAGGTAGAGTTAGTTGCCTTCAATGTTTGTCACTTGTATCTTTAGTGCCTGCAGCTATGCTATTGCATCAAAACTTGCATTACTAGATCAGTCTGATGATGCAGCAGCAGCTGAGACAGCCTTAGACATGTGTACAACAAGTCGTTTATAAAATTAGGATGATATTTTCATGCAGCACAGGACTGCAGAAGGCATGCTGTTTTGCCTTCAGTGTATGTGGACCATAGTAATCAAGTCATGTATTGGTAAGGCTGCTTTGAAGACAGCATTCAACAGCTTGTGACTTGCCAAATAGGTTTGAGAACAGCACTTAGACCTGCCTGCAACACGGATACACCAGTCCAGATATCTACTTTTGTGGAGTCACCAACTGCTTTGCCAGCACATGTGTACAACTGTGTCAACACATCAGAGCTGTGTGCATTTTTATGCATTGCAGTGCTGCATTTCATGCTCACTCTAGTAGGTGAAGTTTTTATATCAATCTGGACCTTACAATGTGCTCTATTGGCACTATAAGCTGAGACAGGGCACTTCACCTGACAACTGCACCTGAATGCTGCTTTTCATGTACATGCACAGATGCTGCATGCCACTAAGAAAAAGCTGCTGCAGCATTCACACCATGTACAGCCTGAGTCTGAAACTCAGGTCCACACGTATGCACAGCTGTACATTGTTGTGTACTACTGCGTCCCAACATGCTACATGTCTGTAATACCTGACTGACTTGCATGTTACGTGACCAAGTTTGCAAGCCATGACTTTAAACTTCCACGTATTCTCAGTTTGCTGCCAGCCTGACACAGGTGATGCGAACTCGCAGCAGCCTCATCAGCTGCAAGGCAGAGCTGTGTGTCACCTCCTATTTGACTTGCAGCCTGGCAGGTTTGGGGCAGTTCACGGTGTCTGCAGGCAGTTTCAGGGCATCACATGGAACAACAGGCTACTGCATGAAGTTGTCTGCCTGAATGCACTCTCTATTCATCTTTGCTGTAGTACAAAAGACATTGTGTTAAAAGTTGTTTTTGCCTAGACCGTAGTTGCCGGCCACTTTATGCACAAACCAATTGCTGTCTGGAACAGCAGATCAGATGAAAAGAAAAGACTTGATGGCTATGAAACTGATTTGCCAACAGCTGCAATCTGCCAATTGCCTTCAGAACTCTTTGCTGGCAGCAGAGATTCAGACTCAGCAGGGCCTTGCTTCAAGTTCAACTTGCTATTCACAGGCGGCAATTCCTGCATATGGATCTTTCTGTAGTTGTACACACAAACACCAATTAACGCGATGCTGTACCCAAAAACGCCAGGAAAGGTCAGTGTATCCCCAAAGAGTGCACAGGAAACAGCAACCAAGCCTATATCTTTCACAATAGCTGCCAGCTTCATTGTCAGGGCAGACATGGTCCCCACCACAATATAGATAGACAAGTTCAGAGCAACAGCACCACCTGCATTTGCCAGCAAGCTTGGTAAAGCATGGTATGTCAACCACCTGCACTCTGACAAACCTCTAGCCTCCGTGACAAAAGCTATGGGCAGCAGGCAAGCGACAGAAATGGGCATGATGTAGTACAGAGTAGACAAGGGGTTCAACTGCAGATCCTGCCTCTGCAACAACGTCTGTACCAATGTCAATCTGACTGCCTCACATGCCATGGCACTGAACATGCACAGCACCCCCAGCAAGGAGAAATTGAGTTCTCCATATGATGCCATTGCAACTCCAGCAGCAATGACAACCATGATGCTGAAAGACGCCAGGGTGAAGACCTCGGTGGCAAACAGACAGCCCACAATGAAAATGATCACCGGCATGTTTGCTTTCAGCATCTGCATGAAGGAGACAGTCAAATACATGAAGGACATGTTGCCAAAGAACAGCGCTGCTGCTGACAATGCTCCGACTGGCAAACAGATCTTCGCCCAAGTCTTCCAGCTGAGCTGTTGTTTCGCAACCATGCCAGATCTGACTGCAACAGCGCCAACCACAGCAGACACTGCCATGTGCCAGCAGGTCAGAGAGACAGGGAAAGGGAAGCGCATGGGGTGCAGCAACCATTTATTTGATAGGATGACGCCGCTGCTGAGAGATAACCAGACGATGAGTCTTGCAGTACTGAGAAGCAGCTGGGTGAACCAGGGCTTTTTAAGCTGTTCTGTACGTCCTTTATTCATGTGTGCTTGGGATATGCTTGCGAATCACCAGGGTTTGCGGGTGAGGGCGAGTTTAGAGCAGCTGCAGCAAGGAACTCTCTACACTGCAAAGAACAACAGAAAGTGGCGTCAGCAGACGTCATGAAGCAATGCTCAAAGTTGGCATTCCAAACGCTGTTGAAAGATCTCTGGCACGGACCTCAGTTCTGTTCCAGAGGTCAGCCTGGCCGTGCTTGCGATCACTGCTGGTGCATCCATGTACGAGTTGTGAAAGGAAGCATCGATCCGAGACTCACTGCTGCTGCGCGTGTGGCTCGGTACACTGTCGCCTTTTGCCGGTGTCAAGGCTGGTGGCGATGTCCAGCTTCAAGCTTTGCCCAACACGATACGCCGAGCTTGACCAGGAAGAAATTCAAAACGCACAACTCGGGCGTGCCCTAGCTCGCCCTGAGCCGTTCTGAGGGCGTTGCATTGCTTGTGTCGAGAGTTGGATAAGCGACGGCATACAGGCTGTCGCTGCCCTGCTGCGCCTCATGGGCAGCACATTGTTCTCAATGTACAATGTCCTGACCATGTGCATTGTTATACTGCAAACGAGGTTGTCTGCAAGCTGTTACGTCAAGGCCGGATTCCACCGTACAGCTGACTTCGGCGGGACCGACCCGCGTGTAACACCTTGGACTTACACTTGATGTTATTTGATCAAGGTGCGCCGTTGTAGTCGTCCAAAGTCTCCGGCTCGCTTGCCGACTTAGCTCTAGCACTGGAATTGCTAAGAAACGGCCGAAACATATGCTGTTATGTACCCAAGCTCCAGAGACCAGCGCTCAATTTTCACACGCACATGAGAAGCATGCAAGCAGATAAACCACTTCACGGGCAGACCCTACAAACTAGCAGGCACCAGTCTGACCTGTAACACTGCAGGCATGCAGAGAGTACCTGCGCAGCGGACCATGATGGGAGTACGCTGGGCTACAAATTACCTGCATGCTAACTCAAGTCACAGCTGGGGCTTACAGCTACAGATGGGAGACCAACAGCTTCACAACAGGTGACGAATTCAGTATCATTATGTCCTGTGCCCACAGTCTGTTTGCTTGCCTACAGCACTGCCACGGCATGCAAGTCCCACTCTGAGCAACCATCTGTACATGTTAATTCTGCACACTTTTGTTGGTGGCAATCTGCTCATCAAGCAAACATCTCTTGTGCAGCAGGCCTTGACAAACAGCTTTCACAGTCATGTGACCAATGTACAGGCATGTGGGCAGGCCTACCAGCCGGCCTATATGTAGTGCAGCCAACAGTCAGGGCAGCACAATGGACAGCATCTGGACAGGACGAGCTAGGAAGGCAGCTGAAGAGCCTGCTGCACCTACCGTCACAGCTGTGAGCCCTCACCTTCAGTCCCTAAACTCATGTAACTCAATCAGCTCGTCATGCATGACCACAGCATTATGCAAGCGGTGCAAAAGTGTGCCTTCCACTGTAGGTACAACCTGTGCATGCCCAGACACTGGCTCCCCACACCCATGGACTGGCTCTGCATGCTTCATCACGACTGTGTAAGCTTGACTACTTGTCGGCTTACTCAACTTGAGCATTAACTAGCTCCCAACCGTTAACACACAGTGCCAAGCAGATACACTATTACACAGTTTTGCTGAAGACTAAGCTGCTGTTATGCTCAGTCATCATGATGACAGCATGTGTCATCACAGGAAGCCTGGCAGTACTGGCAGCAGCTTCTCGAGGCAGTTGACAAACCGGCTGCCAAGAAGCTGATCAAAAACCTGGACATGAGTAACCCCCTGGGCATCAAGCACAGCTTGGGACAAAGGAGGGGAGCCAAGTACAGCAAGGCCCCCTTGTACCCCTTCTTTCTGGATACAAAGAAGAAGCACCCTACCAAAGTTCTGCTTGTGCGGGTAAGTTTGGGCAGCTGTTACCTTCAAGCATCACAAACATATCAGAAGCATCTTTGGCATCTTTTAGTCCAGTAGCCACATTCATGCATGACAGATGATTTCCGGCAAGATCAGGGCATGCAGCACTTTTGAGTAGTTCAGTGTCAAACACTATTCAGGATGCATGCATGTGCAGGTCTGCCTACTGCTCAGTGCATGTTCTCATCCATTGTACTTACTCTTCAGCCTGCAATACCTTTCTGCTACACCCCTCAAGGCTGCCTGTCACTAGAATCTCTTGATGGGCACAGGAACTATGCAACCATACCAACACAGCAATGCCTTGCTTGTAGGGTGGATTTCTTTGCTTGCAGCCAGGATGGGTGATCATTTTATTGCGTCACACCCTCTTTTTCTGTCCTTCTGGCCACCATTGCTCTTCACCAGTCCTCCTGAACCTGTTGTCCAGGTGGGTGAGTTTTACGAGACCATGGGCACAGACGCAGTGATGCTGGTACAGCATGCTGGGCTGAACCCCATGGGCCAGGGGGACCCCCCCAGGGCAGGCTGCCCTGTGGTGAACCTGAGACGCACCATCTCTGATCTGGTGGAACAAGCTGGCTTGTCAGTGGTAAGTTCTCCTCCCCCAATGTCCAAATCTTTGTGATGATACATACATGTTGGCAAGACATACATGTGTGCTCGCCTCATAGACCACAGGGCAGTTGAATGCAGCCCTGCTTGTCATCTCTGAAAAGGCTCACTGGAAAGGCTGACTGGAAAGGCTCATTGGAAAAGTCTGGGATTGGGAGGATAGCATCAATATGCATGCATGAACACGTGAACATAGCTCTTTCCACTTTTGCCATCAGCACTGTTGCTGTCACACGTTGGTCCGCACTGGCAGATGTACCCTGGCACAACGGGAAAAGCAGCACACAATGCGTCCATATCAGCATGCTGCTTTCAGCTGGTCTAAGGCCTGTGAGCAAGTGGTGTTTGAATCAGCTGAACTTGCCATGGTGATATGCATATAGAGTGCACACCTTTCCTTCAGTGAGATGCACCTGCGGCAGGACTGCGAGCAGCATAGCTCCTCAGGATTGTGAAAAGAAAAGAAAAGCTTACGATTTTCAGCGATCATAACGGGAGCCTCCTGAGGCAGCAGCCCGAAGCTCCTCAGGATTGTGCCAAAAGCATGGATCAGCAAGACCACTATCGATTGTCCTGTATTGTCTGATAAAAGATGTGTCAGGCATCATCACTGCTGTTTTGAATGTATCATCGACCGCCAACAAGTCTGGCAACCTGTGGAAAAACCAGGTCCTGTGCTGTTGGTCCTGTCTCCAGTGCTCTGAGCGCTGTGTATAAGCAAAACCGTGTAAGCGTGAGTGGGGCGTTCCTTCCTGTTCTGTGTTTTTACAAAGCAGCCTTACCAGCAGGTTACACTGCCACCACAGTTGTGCTGGGTTTTGCCTCCCAAAGTGCAACCTTGCGCTTCAAAACCATTCTCACCAAAGTTGGAGCAATTTGGAAGTAACAGTCCTTGACAGGAGCATTCAGAAAGGGCTGTCTGGTGCTGCGATCAGAGCTGGCTGCAAATTCTTGTTGGCCGCTCATGTCAAGGACTATGACATTCTACTTGCTACACATGCTTTTCTTTCGGTTGGCACACACTCAGCGTCTTCATGCAGTTTTTCACAACGACTGATAACTCATGATTCACTTAGACATAACGTACGATGCAACAGCTTGCAGACCACCTGAATGTCAAAACGTTGTCCTCACATGTGCTTCAAAAGCAACTGCTGCTTTCAAGCTACGCTGCTGCTCAAAGCTACAGCTTTGATGGGGTGACGTTTCAGACTTGTGACGCTGTGCAAGCTTTTCGTTGCTTCTTTCTGCTGGGCACAGTCGTGTTGCATCACTCAGCAGTGTAGCCGATGCAGTAAACCTGATTTCTTAGCTGAGCAGTGCACCATCTTAAGAATGACGATTCTCAGGGTTTAGCGCACACCCAAAAGCCTGAACCATACATTCAGTACCCACTCAACAGAGCCGGGAGGTACCTCAAACCTCATCTCAAGCTTTGACATCAGACGGGTGCTGCGGTAAGTCTAGCTGCTACATTTGAGTATACCGTAGCTAGGCCGCTGGAGCTGGCTGACAAAGCAATCAAAGCGCAAAAACAAGACTGCATCATGTCGTGGTAAATCCTCAGGATAGCCGTGATGCCGTCTTGTTCTTGCGCCTTGGCTGTGCTGTCAGCCAGCTCCAGCACCTCACCTACCATGTACTCAAGTGTGACAACTACATATACCGAAACGGGGTCCCCCACAGGACCACCTAGCTTGTGGTCTCTACTACCAGGGTTGCTTCGGGCTTGCACCCGGGAACGCCGAAAGGCGTAAAAGTTGTTTTTACCGAAACGGTAATCTGATCTTGGGGCTTGAGGTAATCTTGAAGGGACACATTCTCCACATTCCCTGAAGCCAGTGCCAAGACACCAATAGATCCTCTTGGACAGTACTCACAGACTCACAGACGCTTTTGAAAGACGATAGATGCTACTCATAGACTGGTAGATATGATTTTGCAAAGCAGAGTTTTGTGCAGTAACAGTCGATCACCACAATGGCAATCTGTGAATGCTGCAGCAAAGCATGTGACAAACAGCACTGTGTGCATGCTCTACTACATGTGTCAACCACTCACCAATCAATTGGAGTCTTGACCTAGCCTGCAGGCACAGACAGGCCACAGCCTCAAACCCACATGAAGTCACCTTACAGCAGCATGACATCTGTATGCGAGATACACTACACTTACAGTATCAGCTTTTGGTCAGTGCCATTCTTGTCAGTGCTGATATGTTGAAGCTGGCCATTGTCCCATTCACGTATGTCTTGCTGATGTCACTGGGGCTGCAAGGTGACTCCATCTGTCTGGCAATGGCTGATCAATGGACTTACAAGCAAAGGTGTGGCTGACTGACAGCACTGCTTCTACGTCTTGCTGAATTCCGTGCCCCTAGCAAGGCTTGATGAGTCAAAGCTTCCGGCAACTTTGTCTCAACAAACTAGAAGGGTGCAGGCTGCCTTCTTCAGAGTGATGCTGGCTGTAACAGCTGCCCCAAAAGTCCAGGCTATGGATGGATCTTCCAAACCAGCAACACCATGCTGGCAAACAACATAGCAGAAAGTAGCAGCAGCTGCAGCTAGCTGGATCAAAACAGCAGCAACAGTAAGAGCAGCATGGCTAGTTGCTTTTCTTTCAGATACGGCTGGATTGAGGTCATGAACGCTATGATAGCGGACTGATTTGAGATTTTCCACTGAAAGCAATTTTGCATATCTGAATATACATTTCCCCCAAACTTCGCACAGAGCGCATCATAGATGATCACACAACTGATTTCATCAGCTGAGCATGTCCAACTTATCCAATTCTACAAAGCCTGTGTCGGTATGTATAAGCAGTAGTCTAGGTACCTTGCAGCTGGAGTGATGATCCACCTGCACACAATTTGCCTGCTTTCTGCACCGCTGTGTGTTTGAACAGTCAGCAGGTACAGTTGGTGACATCGTGTGCGATGAGCAAGCAAGGTCTGACATTCCCGGGGCCATTGCAAAGACATCAATAGACACTCATAGACACCACTCACAGAGTTGAAGATACAAAGCGAAGGCGCGTAGGAGCTCTGTCACAGCGTATACATGTTGAGACTGCTCCAAATGGGCTGACAGAGTATGCCATCATGTACATTGTTAAGACTGCGGTGCCACAGAAGAGCTGGCAAAAGAATATCAGCTTACACATTGTTCAGAACCAAGGTGTAGCAGTTGGCAATGAGCAGGTGTAGCATTTTGCAGCAGGAGAGACGCCCTCCATCAGCCTGCTTTCTGAACTTGGATGAGGCTTTGCTGATGTAATGGTTGCATCCGGTGCTGCATTGTGGACGCTGTGGCACTGTAGATTGTTGTCCTATTTCTAGATTCTAGATAGATGTTTACAGGACAACAAGTGGCAGTGCCCCAGCATGCGCAATGCAACCCCCCAAGCAACCATCACACTGACAACGCCTAAGCCAGCCTGCCAAAGAGGCAGGACATGGAAAAAGGAAACATGTCAAGGTGTGCGTGTGTGTGTGTCCACTTGCAGGCCTGCTGTGGCCAATGTGGCTGCTACGGCAGTGTGACAACAGACATGTGGCTGAGGGAGTATGACACAAAAATAAGATCTCAGTCACATGCCTGCCTATACTCTCATCAGCCTCCTGTGACAGTTTGTTCATTCAGACAGAATGTTTGATTTTCCAGCACATGGCAGGCAGACAGCTCGTGAGTTATTACGCACATTGTTCAGAGTCAAGGCATCGCAGTGTGCACTGACCAGATGCTGCATTCTGCAGCAGAACAGATGCCCTCCATCTAAGCCTGTGGCTACTTGCTCTTGTCTGGTAAGCTTGTGCTTTTCTGGAAAAGTGAGTCTATTGCAATTGTTTTCATAGAAGGCCTGACTTCCTTCAGATAAAGCATCCAGGTCATACCCATATTTCCAATATGAACATGAGGATAGTAAACAAGAAAATGATGTGTGAAGCCTTGATGCCAATTTTAAAAAAAAAAACAATGCAGCAGTAGCCTCTGAGTGGCTCAGCAACAAGGAGACGTCGCTTGAGGACACAAAGTTGAATTTGCAAGGATGAGCCCATCAAGTCGACTTGCATGTCCATGCCCATCAGATGATTGACGACATGCAAGAGTCTTGAAGGGCGTATCTTTGAGAAGTCGACCATTTGTTCTGCAGCGAAGTCTGCCTGTTGCACAAAGTCTCAAAGGCTATGGCTGCGTCTATCAGTTTTTGCAAACTATTGTATCACGTATATCATTGTGTAGTGTGTATATATATATACATAAAATGTTTCGTATGTATATATTGTGTAGCATGACAGAGTAGGCAGTTGTGATATACGCCATTGCACGCTGAATCTGCAATCAAGCACAACATTGTCAGAGTCATATGCACCGCTGCATTGCTGCCAAACATGTTGACATCCAAAATAGCAAAAGACTCTGCCGTCAGGCCTGGGAAGATGCACCTTGAAGAAATACTTCATGTTGCTGGCCTGTTGTCCTGGCTGCAGGCTTAGCCACCACAGTCCCCAAACAGCAGTGACCATTCCCAATATTCCAGGCAAGATCCCCAGGCCAATGTGATACACAGTAAAGAACGAGACGTACACAGCTGCTATGCTAGCAATCTCCCACAGCAAGTGTGTACAGCGATGCTGGTGCCATACTGTTCGAGCTTGATTAAGCTGGGATAGGTCAAGCTGAGAAGCATTTGGAAGGTCTGCGGAACTAAGTGGGACCAACCCTTGTTGTGTGACAATTTTCAACTGCTGCTTACCAGACCTGCCGCGCTGACGTTCTGTTGATTTGTTGAGTGCTTGCTGTTGATCAACTGCACAACCAGCAACATGCTGAGCGGCACACACAGCCACACGATTGCGTTTCGCAAACGCGAAAGAGCCGTTAAATGCGCATATCACCAACCCTTCTCTTCATCTGCAAGCAGAGGCTGGGCTGCAGCAGTGGAGTCGCTTTCCTCCGGCGACATCTTGGTACTGAGCACTCAGATCAAATTAGCCAGAATCCGCGACGATCTGCACCATAAGACGGCCGATTGTAAGCTCGACGGCTTTTACGCGTTGCTACAACTTGTGAAGCTCAGGTCTGAAGCACTCAATCTCAACCTCGTCAGGTCATGTCCTGGTGTGACACAAGTCTCAACTTTGCAACAGTCTCAAAGTGTGCAAGTCGTGTGGCGATGAATCGAAAGAGGACTTGCTTCAACATTCACACGCAGTGTTTCTCCGAGACACAGCTCATGACAGTACTGCCACTTGCGGTGCAGGTCAAAATTCTCATGTTATGACACTCATTTCATTTAGCACCTTACAGTCTGGGGTGTGGAGCCAGTTGTGACTCATCAGACATCCTGGCTTGAAAGCACAGGTGTATGTGGTGTGCAACAAAACCAAGCTGGTGGGAATTCTGCTGGAAAAAGAGCCTAAGGTCCCGTTGTTGGTAGTTTGGGCCAAATAACGAGAAATGCTGACCTCTAATAATGCTGTAAAAAGGGCAGTCAAAAAGGGAATG
>JAABUU010007685.1_pt1 | contig 10993 bp, 11 predicted proteins | sample 5559301 | NCBI WGS metagenome assembly JAABUU01 (sample SAMN10711884, study PRJNA513360) | rock metagenome | isolation source: Antarctica rocks | place: Antarctica: Victoria Land, Richard Nunatak white
CTGTTGTCATTACTCACCAGCAGAGGCCTGTACATAGCATGCTGGTGTTGTAGGTGCTGTTGTCAGAGGTTGCTCCTTGGAAGCTTGACATGATGAGCAATGTAGACGCCTGGATACAGATTGCTTGCCCCAGGCTGTCCATTGACTGGGGGGAAGGCTTCCACAAGCCTACTTTGACACCATACGAGGTGGGCAGTAGGCACCTGCTCAGTGTTTATTTTTATTTTTATATTTAGTTGTGACTGGCCTAGTGTACATGACATACCCCAATGGTTGCCGGCATAAGTTTACCTCCTGCATGCATGTCTCACTATGGTGTCTAAGGCTGAATTTACATTCCTGCCAAGGCTAAGGCCCTACCCCATGAGGGGGCATTGGCTCTTCTTAGGCAGCTGCTCATTGCATTCATTCATCTGCAGTGTAGCTGCAGGCTCCTGCGATGGTGTTTGATATGTCTTTATCAGCATTGTCCTGAAGCAACTCATCGATGGATTTGGACATCTGCCTGTGCCTCTATGCCACTCGCCTGATTTCAAGCATCAGCACATGTGGGATTGGCCTGATTACATGCATAACCAAATATTGCATTCTACATGAATATTACATGCACACCAAAAATGGATCCTGCATGCATGTCACATGCTTGGGTGGCAATAAATGTGATAACAAATCATGCGTGCCTGACAGCAAACTGTTGATCTGGCAGGTATGCGTAATTATGCCAATGTAAGAAGTCAGGTATACTCTGTGTTTCTGCACTTGTCCTTTTCTGATGTGTGTTGTATGCTTGTAGGCCTTGATTGCATTGGATCAAGTGCCCGGCTGGTGGCAGGTTGAGGTAGACAGCAAGGAAAACTATCCCATGGACTATTATGCAAAAGACGGAGGCATATGGAACAGCACGTGGCAGCAGAAACATGTCAGGGCAAAAGTAAAGGCATGAAGTCGTTAATTGTGAAGTCCTACCAGCTTGAATGTTATGACCTGATCATAGGGGTCTCTGCACTGGAAGAGGCAGGTGGTTGGATGGGCTGCTTTGGCACGTTTGAAGTGCACTGCCTCATGGCATTCCATGCCACCACCTCATTGCTTCTGCCAAATATGAGCTTTGCACATCACCACCATTCACGCCTTGTTATCTCAGCAGCAGAAGTTTGATGACTGCACGTGCCCTGTAAGCTTAAGACTTTGCGCCGCAGTCATCAGATGCTGCAAACCATGCAGCACCACCTTGACAGCTTTGATGCAGGAATGCATGCTTGCAACCGTATTGCTCTGCTGATACAGGTATAATGTTGAAAGTGTGAGCACTCACCAATTTCCAGTCACACCATTCATGAACAGGTTACTAATGAGTCAGTTAGTAATGGTTGCATAGGCTGCGTTCCTTAGCTAGCGGCTTGTTACTTTGTACATATGTGTCTTGCACACCGCATTTAGACAGAGCTGTCATCAGTGGCTACACAGTACACGCACCATGTAACACATAGTCCTGTTATGCAGGCCCGCCGACTGCATACTGCATCTCAACACATTATTACTGACAGAACTTCCACTCTTAGCTTTATATGCGTTGTGCTTGACCTTGTGACCGGCTGTCAGGCCTGTCAGCTTTGACCTTAAAAGTCGGCAGCAGATGCTACAAATATTTCTGAGTAGTTTTCAGAGTCAACAACTCTACTGCTCATGACTGAAGATCTTCATGCATATTAATGCATCGCGCAGCCTGACACAACCTTGCCTGCCTGCATATACTTTGTGTCAATGATCCAAGCATATTATCAGGGTCTGCAGCTCAATGCATCAGGTGGACTCTTTCCAACCATCATGATGATATCCATTTTGCACCTCCTATGCCTACTGGAGGTATGATGCATATAATGCAAGTTGCACTGCGCTGGTCTTCCAACTCATGTCACCAGCAATGCTGTCGAGCTGAGTGCTATGGTGCAGAAAGGTAGAAAGCACCAGTGTGCATCATTCGTGAGAGAAGACTCGATCACAAGATTCAGTTACAAAACTGCGTTTGCAGTATTTAAGGATCACGCCTTATTTGGTATGAATTAATGCAGAAAGCAAAACCATTTTCTGAATCACGAGTTCTGTTGGTCCAACAGGCCCAGAGAAGACCTGCTGTCAAGCTGGCTTGAGGGCAAAACTGTAGTAGCGACAGATGAACACTGATTCAGCAACAACAAAGCAATTCAAGAAACACAGGATGACTGTTGCTTGAATTTCGCTTCTCGCTAAAACATGCCAAAACACAAGCGGCTCGCATACATTAGCTCAACTGATTTGTTCATTTGTTTGCACATCCCACAGCTGCCTAACAGGCCTGATTGACCAATACACACACAGCAAAATCAGTTCAACAATCTAACCAGCAATGATGGACTGGTTTTGTGCTGCTACATCGAACCCAACCTCAATCGCTGGCTCGGGCTCAGGGGATGTGCCAGGAGATGAAGAAGATGCAGCGGGTGAGCTAGAAGGAGAGCTGACTGGTGATGATGAGAATTGCAGCTGACTGAGACTGCTGCTAATGCCAGTGCTGCCTCCAGACGGTGTCAGGAAGTCAGTTGTTGTTCCCGACGATGAGTTTGTTGCTGGTGCCTCCTCAGGTGTGGCCTCTTCAGGTGCTGGAGCTTCCTCTGGTGATCCTTCCTCTGGTGAAGACTCTTCAGGAGTTGCCTCAGAAGTGGCGATGACCTCAGGGGGCTGGTAGAACCAGATGTCTCTGATGACTGGACCATTGATTGCCTTGTCTTCTGTGTTGAAGGAGGCGTCTGCTAGTGGGACATAGACTGTGGATCTGAGGGGTGCTAAAGTCAAAGATTCAAAGCCAACATCCTCTTCGATGCAGTCATACACCACTGTGAACTCTACAGCGTAGTTGGTGCCTGACACAACCTGCAAAGCATAGGGAAGGAGTCAGGTATTGACACTGCAGCAGTCTGAGGAGCAACATATATGTTGATAGCATGCAAAAAAAAGACGACTAAAACTGCAGAGTATCAGCAAGAGCAGATGCGGCAATCAACGTGAAAAGATGCAGCTGCTTAGCAGCTGACGACACAAGCAGGGTGAGCTCCTGCAACACGTTACGTCAGGTGTTTGTACCTGAGAACAGGCGTTGGTCAAGTTGGAGTAGTCGACTTCGATGAATGTGCAGTCCGTAAGGTTGACAGTGGCCGAATAGAAGTAGTTGAAGACTTCATTGACGATGTAATAAAGGTCTTCGTCGTTCTGAGCATCGTCCAGATCAAGCGTGCTGTAGCCCCCAGTAACTCCCGAACTGCCGTCACATGGGAATGATGGCAAAGTCATGTTAGTGAAATTCTGAGCATTCTGGGCAATGACTGTGAGGTTAGCGAACGGCGTGCTGGCTGTGAAATTTTGAGCGTACGCAGTGCAGCTCAGACCTAGCAGACACAGCACAGGTAACAAAATGCGGAGCGACGACATGCTGCACAAATGATAAGCGACAAGTCCTTCAGTCAGGAATGCTCGCTGTACACGCGAAGCAAGAACACTTGCGCGTGGTATCACGAAAGTCTGGCTTGTCACACTTTCAAGTTGTCCGCGGACCGTGCCAGGTGGCGGCATGAAGGGGATAGCGTTTACGTGAGTCATTTCGAAGATTCGGATTACTTTCGATTCCTGGTTGACTTTTGAAGGAAGCTAGCCCAAAGAGCCCTGCGCCCTATACCAAAACGCCTTGAAAGCCCTTTTAGATTTGCAGCAAATGCAGCAACAAAATGTTTCGAAGGTGACGTCGGTCTGCCAGACCAGCTGCGTTGCATTTGCAACGCGCCATGGCCTCAAACGAAGGAGAAACGTCTGCCTCTGTCTCAGCAGCTGCCTCTTTGCTCGGAGTCAAGACCGTAAGCTGGACAACGGCAGTGCCATTCGTGCTGTTTTCGTGCTCCTTCTGATCACCGTAATGTGCGCAGGTCAGCAATGTGGAGGTTTTTGCCATCTGCTCCGAGTTGGCTCAAGGCCGTGTTCTGCCCGCTGGTTGGACGAGTGGCTATGACAATCAGAACAGGCAGTATTTTGTGGATGAGGTGTTGCAGCTGCTCGCTCCAATGTGCTCACTCAGCCCATTTGGCGGCCCGTCAAATCCCGATGTATGCAGGTCAAGCGGGAGAGCACATGGCAGCACCCGCTGCTGCCGTACTATCGAGGGGCTGTGTACCTGGCCTTGGGCGGCAAGGCAGCTGTGGCAAAAGCTGAAGCCACCAAGCCATGCACAGATGCAGAGGTGTGACTTGGTTAATCTGCTTGCTCTCAAGACAGCAGCTACATTGCTTACCAATTGAGTGTGTACAACTTGCCACAACTGAACCTGTGGCAATTTGAGCACGTGTGTATCCCGTAATGCCTTTGCCAGACAATTTTTGCAATTTTGCTGTGCTTGGCACTTACTAGTCCGCAGAGTACATGCTCAAACAGTCTTGGCATGAGCAGTGCGCATTGTGCGTCATGGCCCCTCACAGATTTTTGCAGAACACCCATTTCACTTGTGCTGCAACATAGCTTGTGCGTGCTTTTCTGGTCTCATCTTTTTGCGCAAAAGATGATGTCCAGATTGAAGCAACAGCAATACTTTTCAACAATATAAGAACCCCAGAAAATGCCAAAATGACACAGATTGTACTCAGACCTACTGGTCTCCTGCGGCAACCCAAATCTGACAGTGCCCTAGAGACCTATGTCTGATGTTCTGCATGTGATGCTCTGCTGAGTATATGCACTGCAGATCATCAGTCAATTCTGTGTGCGATTCACAGGGATCAAGAACCCTCTAGAAAAAGGGTTGTTTGAAGCATTGACTGACTGCATGAACGACGCCATGGTTACTCTGTGTGTTCCCAGAGCTTGGCCACATCACATCCAGATTCATTGAATGCCGCTGTCTCTGGATGCAAGACATGCACACGGGCTCACAGACCGGATTGTCGGAGAGAAAGCTAGAACGGATGTTGCTGATTTTGATCATGTTCAGGCTAACATCAACCTGATGCTGCACTTCATGTAGGTACGGGACATGGCAGAGTACTTGGGCATTGACATGGTCACAGAAAGTGACTTGTTAGACATAGCCAGAATGGCAGTGGCAGTGCCCACCCCTCCTGGATGGCAGCAGCTGGACAATGCTGATGGGTTTGCTGTGTTCAGGTATGGTTGACCTACATTCAAGTCAGGTTCGAACTTTGTGGTGTTCAAATTAGCATTGATTTCAACCTTACCACTAGAGTCATCTCACTCAGCTAAAGTGGTGACTACACAATGCTGATAACATCGCCATGCTCAGCTTTGATTTGTTCTGACACATTGCTGTGAGCGTACTAGCTGCATGTCTACAGCTTACGATGCCAAAAGGCCTAGGACGCATCCGCATTATCAGCTGCACGCAACCACTGGTGCAAGCGCAAGCAAACACAATTTGCAGCAATGGCTGTATGCAAGATTTTGTGTTCTGTAGTGTCAGCTCAGGCATAGCCGATATTCCATCTAGTTTATAAGACCACCAAACAGCTTGGTGCATGCGCACACGCGACAAATGCAGAAACATCACCTCATCAGCAAGGGATGTTGGACTTTGCAAAGTTGATATGCCAGCACGGTCATGCTCATTTTGCAGTGCACAGACAAGTTGTAAACAAGTCATGCACAAGCAATGTTTGTTATCAATCAGATATATGCATGATCTAGCGACAATCGCTCAGAAGCAAATGCTGAGATCTCATCACCTTTGTACCATGCCCGCAACTTTGACAGAATCAGACATACATTGACGCAAGAAACAAATTGCCGGCAGAGTGCTTGACTCAGTCTCTACACATGTGCAGGAATCTGGAGACTGGACAGGAGCAAGAGGCTCATCCCTTGGATGAGTACTTTGCAGAGCTCATCAGGTGATGCTCTCCTGCACCACAATTGACAATCATACTGTTTTTCTCATGAGCTGCAGGGCAAAAATTGTCTCTTCAAAGCAGTCTGGACAATCCATACAACTGTTTGAGTTCTGTATAGCTTTGGTCAGCTGCCCTCAGAGCAAGACCTGCCTCATGACGCCAAGCTTTCTTTTGCAACTTTTCAGGGTTCAAACCCTAAACACTAAACCCAACTGTTGCATGCTTTGTTTAGATCGTGTGTGTGCACTGCAAAATGGGCATGATGCGTCTAAGGCAGGTTTCTGGCTGCATCTTTGGTTGTCCTCCAGAATTACTGCTGTGAATAGCAGTTGGGTAACAGTACAAGAGATTTCTGTGAGTGATGCCACAGCATAAATGCATCATGTGGCAGCAGCTGTGCACAAGGATCATGACAGCAACAACAATTCAAGTAATGCTAGTGACAACAGCATTGATCATGACAACAAAGGAGCAAAGCAGTGACATGAAGAGTCGTGGTATGTGACACAGGAGAAGACGTTTTGCTCACAAGTCTGAAGGAGCGGCGTCTACCTCTGCCGTAGATAGCAAGCAAGCCAGCAGAGCAGCGTCTACCTTTGTAGTAGACAGCAAGCAAGCAGGCAGAGCAGCAGTGCAGGGAGGTGCAGCCAAAAGACAGCAGTCAGCCAAGCCCAAAGGCAACAGCAAGCCCCGCCCTGTTGAGAACTCCGAAAGCGAGGCCAGTAGCAATAGCACTGATATTGATGAAGATGACAACAGTGCCAACAGTGCAAGCAGTGGAGAAGAAGAGGAAGGCAAGGAAGAAGAAGAAGAGGACAGCAGCCAAGATAGCTCTGCAGAGGAAAGCCGGAGGCAAAAGCAGGAGTCCCCTGCTTGGCAAAGACGCTCGTCCAGTCAGCAGGAGGATGATGACAGCAAAGATGAGGGTGAGTCACCTGTAGTAAGCAGACCTTTACAGTTGCAACAGCAGTTGCCACAGCCTAGCATGACAGCCTTTGCAGCAGTTGCTACAGCAGGTGATGACTCAGTCCTGGCAATGCAGCAGATGAGTCAGCAGCACACTGAGCACATGCATGTGGCAGTACGAGCTCGTCCAGTCCCCTCTGGGTCTTCTTCTTCATGCTGGACTGTAGACCCTAGCACAGCCATTGTTACCCTAAATGCCAGCCAGACAACTGCCAAGCGTAAGCAGGCTCAGCATGGCCAAGGCGTATTACGCAGCAGTAACAGTAATGGTAGTTACGTGGATGGAGGACTGTCCAGGGGGCTGCTGGGTTCAGCCCCCAGTACGCCAAATGTTTGGGATCCAAGCGGCATGTCAGGGACCAGCATGGGTTACAAGTTTGACCAGGTTCTAAACAAGGATGCTGAAACAGCTGCTGTGTATGCAAGCTGCATTCAGAGCCTGGTGCAGTCAGCTTTGGAGGGCATCAATGGCACCGTGCTGGCTTATGGTACAACTCCTGACAGACACAGCAAGCTTGCCCTGTGGAATGTCACCGCGTTTTCAATGTGCATCAGGTGTTGCAATCAGCAATCAGTAATCCACCTGAGCATGCCAGACTTCCTGAGCAACATGCGATTTCTGCTAGCTGCCTGCAACTGCATGGCCAACTGCTGAAGCACAGGCGAGTGTCATGAGCAGAACATTTGCGCTTGCAAGGTCTGCAGCAGGGATGTGTGTTCGTCTGTGTATGTGATTTATACACTTGCGTTGTGGTGACTCTGTGACCTGACGCTACAGTTGACTGTATGGTGAGGCTTCATCCCTGTGCAGGACAGACGGGCAGTGGCAAGACTCATACCATCATGGGAGAGAGGCATGAAGCTGGCGCCATTGCTCTGGCCATTGATGACATATTTGCCACCACAGCAGCGGCCCCAGCTGACCAGTTTGCATTCAGGGTAACAATGATAGTGTTTCCCTGACTCTATCATAAACCCTACATGATAAACCCTAAACCCAAAAGAGAGAAGGTGTGTGTGCGTGCGTGTGTGTGCGTGCGTGCGTGCGTGCGTGCGAAGTGTTTGTGAGGAGTCCTGAAAGCCTGCAAGATGTCACAGCGGTCCAAACATAAAGGTGCAATCAGATCATCTGACTGTCTGGGATTTGCCAGCACATCGAACCACGCCTGATGCGGCTCTGTTCATGCAAATCACACAGGGTGTCGTTCGCAGAATCATTTGTTCTTGCTCACTAGCCGCAGCTCATGTAACTGTGCTGTGCACACACTCACGTGCAACTCTCTGGGGAAGAAGAAGAAGAAGAAGAGGCAGATTACTGGTGCAGGTTGACATGGTCGAGATATACAATGAGGAGCTGCGGGACCTGCTGGCGCCTGTCAATGCCAAGCAGAAGAAGCAGCAAAGCTTGCAGATCAAGGTACAGCCCAATGAAACTCACACATATATGCATCACAGCGTGAGAAGTCAAGCAGCTTCAATGTCCAGCTTCATGCTGTGCAGCTTGACCTGGTGTGCTAGCAGCCTTTCAGTACGCATAACGTATTGTCAGCCAATGGCTCAACTTGAATGTCCTATCTTTCGCACCAGCCAGAATCAAGACCACATGGCTTTGCAAACTTTTGTTTTTTATATATCTGGACCAGACTTCAGTGGTTGTGTTGAGTATCCATTACCCTGCAACAAGCAATGTTTGCACTCAGCATGCAAATGTGTTGCCTTGATTGTGCAGATCAAGGTGTTGCTGCTGCCTGTCATTGCTCCTGCCCCATGAGAGCAGTGCAGATCTGGATCTTGCATAGGCAGCTAGCTCTGCACATGGAACACTCAGATAATGCCAACTGTGACGGTAGCACAACAGCTCTGTTGTGTGCTTCTGCAAAGGATTGGAAACAGAAAAATGATGTTGCACTCCTGCTTGCCACATGCAGGAAGATCCCATGCTGGGAGTCAGAGTCAGTGGTGCATATGAGGAACTGGTTTCGGAGCCAGCTCGCATGAAGCAGCTCTTTCAGAGAGGCAACAGCCGCCGCCAAACCAGCAGCCACCGCATGAACGCTGTCAGCAGCCGGTCACATGCCATCTTCCAGATAATGATCGAGCGCCGGCGCAGCACTTCTTCTTCAGTGCATGTCTCCACTCTGAATTTCGTTGATTTGGCAGGATCAGAGCGGATTGAGAAATCTGGCAATGATTTTGAGGCGCTGCGCACTAAGGAGGCGACAAATATCAACGTCAGCTTGCTCATGCTGAGCAATGTGATTTCAAAGCTGGCAGAGCGCAGCGTGCGCAGCATGGCAAGCTCAAATCGTGCTGGCAGCCCAGCACGTGCAGGACAGAGCAGTCCTGACCATATCCCATACAGGAATTCAAAGCTGACTAGGCTGCTGCAGCCCAGTCTGGGCGGGAATGCACGCACTGCTATCATTGCCACAATCAACCCGTCTGCAGATCAAATGGAAGAAACATCTCATACACTAAGGTAGGTAATCCCTTGCTCACAACGTTGTGCAGACTGCATGGCATACTGGGGTTGTGTGTGGTCTTTCCAGTCATCTACTCGCATGCACCTGATGCCTGTTGGCTAAGCCTGCGTTTACCATTCCGCTTTACATTCAGACCCTGATCACAGCAATTATTATGTGCAACCGAGTGCTACAGGTTGATGGCAAGTGACAGCAACCAAAGTGGTTTAGGTCTTGTCAGCCAATGGCTCAGCTCAACACTGTTCTCTAAGGTGCACTACACTCTGTCCATGAGCTGTTGCTGTTTCTGTGCAGGTTAGCTTCCAGAGCAATGGCAGTCACCAACAGGGTGTCAGCCAACGAGGTGATGTCTGATGGGGACCTGGCGAAGCAGTACCAGTCAGATCTGAACCAGCTGCGGCATCACCTGAGCCGGCGGGAATCTGGAGAGGAGCAGTCGGCTGCTGTGGTCTCTCTCAAGCAGCAGGTCGAAAATCTGCTAGCTGAATCTAACTGCATCAATCGTGCTCTTCCATGCTTAAAAGTATGCTTATCTATGCTCACCCAAGCTTGTCTATGCTTAGCCTTGCGTAGAAGTGATGGTGATTGCCAGGCAGAGCAGCAGCCACGAGAGCAATCATGCAGGTCTCAGAGTTTGCTGCGGCATGAGTGTCCCATGCAGAGATGCATGATAGGGAGGCTGCTGGGGATCATCAAGGTCATGAATGACAATGCTTAGCGCTTGGTAAATTTTCTGCACCAACCAAGCACAGACAAAGCTGTTCAACTGGCAGTGGCTGCTGCACAGACCATGGCTGCATGTCTGCAGGCGAAAGCTGTGTTGTGGCGTGCTGTAGGTGAAGAGACTGGAGGACCAGAACCTGGCTCTAGCACTGCAGCTGGAAACGGCAACAGGGCGGCCCGCCTCTGACTGGGGCTCAATCCCTGCTACCCCCTCTGGCCTCAGCCTGCCTAATCAGGCAAGTGCACTTTGTGAGCTGGACTATTCCTAACCTGATCCCATCTGGTTGCACTTGATGTATTCAGACTGGGGTTGTAAGGGGTTCGGGTTTATTCGAACTCAACCAGCAAGTTGATCCATGCTTGGCACAGCCTCAGGCCTTAGTCAGCCTAATCAAGCAGGTACATGTGGTTCTTGACAGATTGTTCAGTTGTCGCATAGCATTTGGATTGTCCAATGCAACCTGATTCAACATGAGGATGAGATGGAAATCCATTCCTGGTAATCCCTGTGAGCTCTGCCTGCCTACCCTGTGCACATTGACCATTACAAAAACAAAGTGCACATTCTATGGGTGATAAAATATGGCCATCCTCCCCAGACTTTCTCCAACCCACCTTACCGTTTACCTCGCAGTCAACCTCACCATTGACCTCATCTCACCAGTTAATCTCACCTGTCCAAACCTGACCTGCCCTGACCTGCCCTGCCCTGAGCTTGTGCTGACCTGCCCTGAGCCTGCCCTGCCCTGATCTGACCTGCCCTGCCCTGAGCCTGCCTTGACCTGCCCTGACCTGCCCTGACCCAATTAATCTCACCTGTCCAAACCTGACCTGCTCTGACCTGCCCTGCCCTGACCTGCCCTGCCCCGAGCTTGTGCTGACCTGCCCTGAGCCTGCCCT
>JAABUU010007691.1_pt1 | contig 10984 bp, 11 predicted proteins | sample 5559301 | NCBI WGS metagenome assembly JAABUU01 (sample SAMN10711884, study PRJNA513360) | rock metagenome | isolation source: Antarctica rocks | place: Antarctica: Victoria Land, Richard Nunatak white
ACTGGCCCTACCTGGGCTGCCAGCGGGACCGGTTGGGTCGTTGATGAACGCGGCGGCTCGGGCTGCGAGTGATCCGACGGCGGCTGCGGTGAGGAGCAGGAGGCCGCCGAGTAGGTAGACGGCTCGGATGCCGACGGCGTCGGCGAGCAGTCCGCCGCCGAGCAGGCTCAGGAGCCGGCCGGTCTGCCAGAGCGTGTCGAAGCCGGCGAAGGCCCGGCCGCGGAGGTCCTCGGGGACGCGGGACTGGATGAGGCTGCTGAAGGTGACGGTGCCGGTGGAGGTAGACAGCCCGTAGAACACCAGCGCGCCGGCGGCCAGGGGGATGCTGGTAGCGACGGCGAGGACGAGGTCGACGACGCCGCGGACGGCGTAGGGCCCGAACACGAACAGCGGGCGGCGCGGGTCGGTGATGCGGCGTAGGAGCAGCAGTGGCCCGAGGGCGGCTCCGGCGCCAATCGCGGCGACGAGCAGACCGAAGCTGCTGCCGCCACCGAGGCGGTCTTGGGCGAGGACGACGAGCAGCGCGCTGGTGGCGCCGGCGGACAGCGCCGCCAGGAACTGCCCGGCGGCGAGTGCCTTGAGCAGCGGCAGCGCGGCGAGAGCCGCAAGGCCCTCGCGGGCGTGCGCGAACGGGCTGGTGACCTGCACCGGCCTGGTGCGTTCGGGTTCCCGCAGGCCCCGCAGGACCGCGGCGCTGAGCGCGAAGCTGACGGCGTTGACGGCGAACGCCGGGCCGAACCCGACGTGGACGGCGAGCAGCGCCGCGACGGGCGCGACGAGGATCTGGGCGGTGACCGCTGCGGTCCAGATGCCGCTGTTGGCGGCGACGAGTTCGTCGTCGTCGACGGCCGAGGGCAGCAGCGACTGCGCGGCGGGTGAGAAGAACACCTGCCCGCAGGACAGCCCGAACGCGACCCCGTAGGCGACCGGCGCGCTGTCGTGCCAGACCGCGAGGGCCCCGGCGAGCAGGACCCGGGTGAGGTCGGCGGTGACCATCACCTGCACGCGCGGGAGGCGGTCCACCAGGCTGCCGGCGAGTGGCGCGAGCAGCAGCACCGGCGCGATCTCGGCCAGCACCGCCCCGGACACGCCGAGTCCGGAGCCGGTCAGCGCGACCAGCAGCAACGCGAGGGTCGTGAACTGGGCGACATCGCCGACCTGCGAGACGGTCCGAGCCAGCCAGAGCCGCCGGTAGGCAGGCTGCCCGAGGAGCCCGCGCAGGCCGGGCCGGGTCGCGGTCACCATTCCATCGTCGCGGGGGTCGACGCCGGAGGTCGGAGGTCACCCATGAGGCAGGGCGGAGCTTGACCCGGTTTCCCGGACAGTTCGGGTGGGCTGTCAGGTCGCGGTGGTGAGGGCGGCGGCAAGGGCGTCGAGGGCGGCGGGGACGAGGGCGTAGTAGGCCCAGACACCACGCTTGTCCCGGGTGAGCAGGCCGGCGTCGACGAGGACCTTCAGGTGGTGGGACACGGTCGGCTGGGAGAGGCCGATCGGGTCGGTGAGGTCGCAGACGCAGGCCTCGCCGCCCTCGTGGGCGGCCACGAGGGAGAGCAGGCGGAGACGGGCCGGGTCGGCGACGGCCTTGAGGGTCCGGGCGAGGGTCTCCGCGTCCCGGGCTGAGATCGCCGCGCGCACGATCGGAGCGCAGCAGGGGCCCGTGACGGCGGTCGGGGTGAGGGTCAGGCTGGTCACGCCACCAGTATGGACCCCTGAGATTGACAACCGTCGATCCTTCACGCACCCTCTTCGTATAGACGTTCGTCGATGCAGGAGGTCCCGAGATGACCGACAGTGCCCAGACCGTCGAGCTGGTCCGCTCCCGGTACGCCGCCGCGGCGGTGGCCGTCACCGGCGGCGATGACTCCGGCTCCGGCTCCGGGTGCTGCGGCGCCGCGGCGTCGATCGAGGTGGACGAGTCCTTCGGCGCCGGCCTGTACGCCCCCGGGGACACCGAGGCCCTGCCGGACCAGGCGGTGTTGGCGTCGCTGGGCTGCGGGAACCCGACGGCCGTAGCGGACCTGCACCTCGGGGAGCGGGTCCTGGACCTGGGGTCCGGTGGCGGGATCGACGTGCTGCTGTCCGCGCGGCGGGTCGGCCCGTCCGGCTTCGCCTACGGCGTGGACATGACCGAGGAGATGCTCGAGTTGGCGAGGGCCAACGCCAGCCGGGCCGGCGTGACCAACGTGGAGTTCCTACGCGGCCGCATCGAGGCGCTACCGCTGCCCGACGCCGCGGTCGACGTCGTGATCTCCAACTGCGTGATCAACCTGTCCACCGACAAGACGGCCGTGCTCGCGGAGATGTTCCGCGTCCTCGCCCCGGGCGGACGGGTCGGGGTCTCCGATGTCGTCGCGGAGGACACCGTCACCCCCGAGGAGCGGGCCCAGCGCGGCAGCTGGATCGGTTGTGTCGCCGGCGCTCTCGCCCGCTCGGAGTACCTGGTGGGGCTGGCCGCGGCCGGCTTCACCGGGGCGAGCGTGGAGTTCACCCACGAGGTCGCCCCGGGGATGCACGGTGCGATCGTCCGCGCGACCAAGCCGACCACCGGGGGACCCGCGTGAGCGACACGGTCACCGAGCGCCCGGTCGCCGACGCGGACACCCCGGTCCTGGGTCGGCTGTCGCGGTTGGACCGGTTCCTGCCGGTGTGGATCGTGGCGGCGATGGCACTCGGGCTCGTGCTGGGGCGGGGCGTCCCGGGTTTGGCCGATGCGGTGGACTCGGTGCAGGTGGGGAGCGTGAGCCTGCCGATCGCGGTCGGCCTGCTGCTGATGATATACCCGGTGCTGGCGAAGGTCCGTTACACCGAGACCGCCCGGGTGACCGGGGACCGCAGGCTGCTGGTCGCCTCGCTGGTCCTGAACTGGGTGGTCGGGCCTGCGCTGATGTTCACCCTCGCGTGGCTGCTGCTTCCGGACCTGCCCGAGTACCGGACCGGGCTGATCATCGTCGGGCTGGCCCGGTGCATCGCGATGGTGCTGATCTGGAACGACCTGGCGTGCGGGGACCGGGAGGCCGCCGCGGTCCTGGTGGCCATCAACTCGGTGTTCCAGATCCTCGCCTTCGCCGGGCTCGGATGGTTCTACCTGCAGGTGCTGCCGGGCTGGCTGGGCCTGTCCACGACCTCGGCCGGGTTCTCCGTCGGCGCCATCGTCCTGTCGGTGCTGGTGTTCCTCGGGATCCCGCTGCTGGCGGGTTTCCTGACGCGGACCATCGGTGAGCGGGCCCGGGGACGGGTCTGGTACGAGAGCAGGTTCCTGCCGAGGATCGGGCCGGTCGCCCTGTACGGGCTGCTGTTCACGATCGTCATGCTGTTCGCGCTGCAGGGTGACGCGATCACCAGCAGGCCCTGGGATGTCGCGCGGATCGCCCTGCCGCTGCTGGCCTACTTCGGGCTGATGTTCACCGGGTCCTTCGCGCTGGGACGCGCCCTGGGCCTGGGGTACGCGAAGACCTCGACGGTGGCGTTCACGGCCACCGGCAACAACTTCGAGCTCGCGATCGCGGTGGCCATCGGCACGTTCGGGGTCAGCAGCGGCCAGGCGCTGGCCGGGGTCGTCGGCCCGCTGATCGAGGTCCCGGTGCTCGTCGGGCTCGTGTACGTCGCCCTCTGGGCCGGACGCCGCTTCTTCCCAGGCGACCCGACCGCCCCTCCTGCCTCGGGCCGGCGCGTCAGCGGATCCCGATGACCACCAGCGGCCCCGCTACCCGGCGGCCCTCCGTGCTGTTCGTGTGCGTGAAGAACGGCGGGAAATCCCAGATGGCCGCCGGGCTGATGAAGCGGGCCGCCGGCGACGCGGTCACCGTCACCTCCGCCGGGACCGAACCCGGGACGGCGGTCAACGCCCTGTCCGCCCAGTCCCTGCAGGAACTCGGCATCGACATCACCGGCGAGACACCGAAGGCCCTGACACCGGAGATGGTCGCCGCGGCGACCGTCGTGGTCACCCTCGGCCGGGACGCCCGGGTCGACCCCGTCCCCGGGCCGCGGTTCGAGAACTGGGACACCGACGAGCCCTCCGAGCGGGGCATCGACGGCATCGCACGGATGCGCCTGGTCCGTGACGACATCGCCCGCCACGTCGACCAACTCGTCGCACGCATCACCGGCGCGAACGATTCGACCCGGGGCTGAGTGCCGGAGCCGACGAGCAGGCCGCCGGCTAGGTCGGTGAGGGTATGGGCCGGTTGTGGCCGGACACGGCTGGGGTCGACCCCCGTCAGATGACGGAGAGCGCGTTGGACCCAACGAACTCACCGGTACCTGGCCCAGCCCGGCCCGGCACGGCCCGTTGGTACCGGTGGCGCGGTGACCGGACCCGATGGGCCGACGCCGTTGCCGAGCTGCGGTGGCTGCGCCGCGTCGAGGCCGCTGCGGCGACCGCGAGCCACCAGCGGCTACGGCCCGGCCCGCCTCGGTGCTTGCCGGTCACGCGCAGCAGCTCGTCGGCTTGTCACTGCGGAACAGGCCGGCGCAGATGCGCAGCGCCTCGCTCATCGTCAGGTAGGGCGCCCAGGTGTCGGCGAGGTCGTCGACGGTGAGGCCGTACTTGATCGCGTAGGTCGCGGCGAGCATCACGTCGCCGGCGCCGTCGAGTGCGGCGTGCACGCCGAGGATCTTGCCGGTGCGGGCGTGTGTGACGAGCTTCAGGACCCCGCGGGTGTCGCGGTTCACCAGGGCCCTGGGGATGTCGTGGGCGCTGAGGACCCGGCAGTCGCAGGGGTGCCCGGCGGCCAGGGCCTGTTGTTCGGTCAGTCCGGCCGAGGCGAGCTGCGGGGTGGTGAAGGTGACGGCGGGCAGCCCGCGGTAGTCGACCGTGGCGGGTTCGCCGAGGGCGCCGGCGGCGGCGGTGTGCCCGGTCTGCGCGGCGACGTAGACGTGTTGCGGTGCACCGGAGACGTCACCGGCCGCGAAGACCCGCGGGTTGGTGGTCCGCTGGTGGGCGTCGACGACGATGAACCCGTGGTCGTCGACCGCGACGCCCGCGGCGTCCAGCCCGAGGCCACCGGTGTCGGCGACCCGGCCGGTGGCGACCAGGAGTCGCTGGCCGGTCACCTGGGTGCCGTCCCCGGTGTGGACGGTCACCCCGTCCGGGGTCTTCTCGACCGCGACGGCGCGGTCCTGGACCCAGGGAATCCCGTCGTCGTGGAACACGCCGCGCAGGACGTCGGCGACCTCCGGTTCCGCGTGCGGCGCGAACCGCCCGACGAGGGTGACCTGAGCGCCGAGGTGAGCCCAAAGCTGGGCCTGTTCCAGCCCGACGTACCCGCCGCCGATTACGACCATCGACGCGGGTAGCTCGGTCATCTCCATGGCGGTTGTGCTGGTCAGGTAGTCGATGCCGTGGAGCCCGGGCAGGTCCGGGATGTGCGGTGCGGTGCCTGTCGCCACGACGTAGGCCGGAGCGGTCAGCCGTTCGCCGTCCACGGCCAGGGTCTGCTCGTCGATGAAACGGGCATGCCCGTAGGTGATCGGGAAGCCGTGCGCGTCGGCGACCGCCGCGTACTTGGACTTCCGCATCGACTCGATCAGGTCCTGTTTCTGCGCGACCAGGGCCGGTAGGTCGACCTTGCCGGTGCTGGTCGCCACCATCGGGAACGACCGGTCCGACATCGCGCGGTGCCGCTGGGCGGCTGCGGCCAGCAGGTTCTTGGACGGAACGCAGCCGATGTTCAGACACGTCCCGCCGAGCGCGCCGTGCTCGACCAGCAGCACGGTCCTTCCCCGGCCGCGGGCTTCGATGCCCGCGGCCATCGCAGCGCCGCCGGTGCCGATCACGATCAGGTCCCACGTGTCGTTGCTCATCGACGGACCGTAAAGGTTCCAGCCCAGTGGAAGGTCAAGCCGTAGCGTGATCACATGCAGATCGGGGAGCTCGCCCAGCAGGCCGGCGTCAGCACCAAAGCGCTCCGGTTCTACGAGCAGGCCGGTGTCCTGGCCGAGCCGGCGCGCCGCTCATCGGGTTACCGGGACTACGACCAGACGGCGCTGGCGCGGCTGCGGTTCATCAAGGGCGCCCAGGCGGCCGGGCTGACACTGGCCGAGATCGCCCAGGTCCTCGCCGTCCGAGCGGCGCAGGGACCTCCGTGCACACACGTCGTGGCCCTCCTCGACCGGCACGCCGCCGACCTCGACCGCCGCATCACCGAACTCGCCTCGGCCCGCGACGAGGTCGAGCGGCTGAGCGAGCGCGCCGCCGGGCTCGACCCAGCCGACTGCGCCGCGCACGGCATCTGCCACGTCATCCCCACACAACAACCCAGCCGCAGAAGGACCACCACCTCCCAGGCGTAGTCGCGTCCCCACCAGGCAGCCAGGCACGTCCGCGCGGCCCAAACATCGGCAGGAACGGTTTTCGGTACGGTGACCTGATGGTGACGCCGGCTCAGGCCAAGCGGGCCCGCCCCGTCCCCACGCCCGCGCCGGGGAGAGCACCCGTCCGCTCTGCTGCTGGGATATCGCCTGCGCCGGCACGGATCCGACCGGTAGCTCGGAAGTTCAGGCCGTTGGGCATGTGGTGGTTATCCGCGGGTGTCGAGGGCGGAGCAGGTCCCGGCCCTGTAGTTGGACGCGCTGGAGGGTTCGGGGTGTCGGCGGGTGTTCACCGACACACCCCCGGGTCCCGGGAAGACCGGCCGGAGCTGGCGGCGGCACGGGTATGGGGCCGGGTCGGCGGTCGGCCGCGGACGGTGACCCCGGCGAAGCTGCGGCTAGCGCGGGCGATCCGCGCACAGGACGACGGGTCCTGATCCAGCCCGCTCACTCGGAGGGGGGATGCCGGTGGCTTCGACTGTGAGCACCGGCGGCGGGCAGCGTCGGCGTTGGAGCTTCTGGGAGCCGTGGGCCGCCCAGATCGCTTCCCTCGGCCCAGGCAGCCGCGGGAGCCTGGCGGCTCGACCCTGTCCCGGGGTCGTGACCCGCCCCCGTGGCACCGTGGGAAGATGGGCGTCCTGGCGCGGCGGGGACTGCTGGTGGCGCCGGCCGAGCTCCGGGCCCGGCGGCTGCTGCGCCGGGGCCTGGCCCTGGAGTTCGGGACGCTGTGCTGGAACGTGGCCGGCGTGGCCCTTCTTGCTGTGGCCGCTGTCCGGGCGTCGTCGCCGGCGCTGGCCGGTTTCGGGCTGGACTCCCTGATCGAGATCGTCGCCTCGACCGTCGTCGTGTGGGAGCTCCAGGGGACCGCGGGCACACGGGAGCGCCGGGCGATGCGCGTCATCGGGCTGTCGTTCGCGGCGCTGGTGGTCTACCTGGTGGTGCAGGTGGTTGTGGTGCTGGTGGACGGGAGCCGGCCCGGGCACTCGGCGCTCGGGATCGTGTGGACGGCGGTGACGCTGGTGGTGATGCTCGCCCTCGCCGCCGGGAAGGCACGGACGGGCGCCGCTCTGGGCAACGAGGTGCTGCGCACCGAGGGACGGGTCACCCTGGTCGATGCCTACCTCGCGGGGTCGGTGTTGGTCGGACTGGTCCTGAACGCCTGGCTGGGGTGGTGGTGGGCGGATCCTGTGGCCGGGCTGGTGATCGTCTACTACGCCGTCCGGGAAGCCCGCCACGCGCTCAGCCACGGCGTCGGTTCCGCGGGGGCGCACTGATGTGGTGGCGTGCGCTGCTCGCCGCGGTGGCCGGGCTGGCGGTCGTGTACGTGGTGCTGCTCGCGGCCCTGTGGGCGGTGGCGCGACGTCATCCAGAGGCGGTGAGCGCCCGGGACGCCCTGCGGCTGCTGCCCGACGTCCTGCGGCTGGTGCGGCGACTGGCCGCGGACCCGACGCTGCCCCGGGGACTGCGGGTCCGCCTGGTCCTGCTGCTGGCCTACCTCGCGTCGCCGATCGACCTCATCCCCGATGTCGTCCCGGTGATCGGGTACGCCGACGACGCCGTGATCGTTGCTCTCGTCCTGCGCTCGGTGGTCCGCCGGGCCGGCCCGGGCGCCCTGCAGCGGCACTGGCCCGGCTCCCCCGGCGGGCTCGCCGCGGTGCACCGCCTGGCCGGGGTGCGCCCCCCGGCGGTCTGAAGAGGTCCGATGGTCGGATGTGCGCCGCGACCCGCCGATTCGCTTCCGACGGTGGGTCAGCAGCAGTCCTGGCCGTGCCAGGCCTCCCGGCCTTCCCGGACGGCCCACGCGGCGAGCAGCAGGGCGATGACGGGGTCGACCCAGGTCCAGCCGAGGGTGGCGGTGGCGGCCAGGCCGAGCAGTACCGCGCCGGCCTGGGCGGCGCAGAGCAGGTTCTGTCCGCCCTCGCCGGCGGTGGCCCCGGACCCGAGGGTGGCGCCGAGGCGTCGTTTCGCGACCCCGAGGGCGGGCATGCCGGCCAGGCTGACCGCGGTGACGGCGATGCCGAGCACGGTGGTGTCGGAGCTGTGGCCGGTGAGCAGGTCCCGGACGGCGGTGACGGCGATGTAGGGGGCGAGCAGGAAGAAGGACACCGCGACCGCCCTGCGGGCGTGGCCCTCGGCGGTCTCGGACAGGGTCCGGGTGCCGGTGAACCGCCAGATCACGATGACCGCGGCGAGTCCTTCGATGACCGATCCCAGGGCCCAGCCGACCAGGGACACCGACCCGGCGCGGAGCCCGGCGACCAGGCCCAGGACGCCCTCGGCGGTCATCCAGACCAGGGACACCCAGGACAGCTGCCGGGCCCGGCGGGCGGCCCGGTGCCAGCCCGCCGACCGGGTGGGTGCCCCGGCCGGGCCCGGGGTCGACACCGGTGCCGGGGCGCAGCACCCGTCCGCGCACGCCGACGGTTCGGTGGACGGCTCGATTGCCGCCACCTCGGCGGACGGTGGGTTGTCGGCATGTGGCAGGGGGGCGGCGGTGAGGGTGACCGGTCGGGGTTGGGTGTCGGGCATCAGTGGGTTCCGTCCTCGTGGGCGCCGTGGCCGGCGGGTTCGAGCTGGAAGGTGGAGTGCTCGACGTCGACGTGGCCGAGAAGTCGGTCCTGCACCTCCTGCAGGGCGCGGGGCCAGCGGATCACGCGTCGCTTCAACGGGGTCAACCCTGCCTTGTCGGTTGGGGTTCCCACCGGCCTCCTAAGAGCGCGAGGGCGGCTGCTGTCAGGACGGCCACCGCACCGCTGATCAGCAGCGGCAGCCGGCCGTCGCCGTGCCACGCGAGTCCCGCCCAGACCCCGGCAACCAGGACGGCGCCACCGGTGGTCGCCTGGTAGAGCCCCTGTGCGCCGGATTGCCGGTCCGCGGGCGCGAGGCCGGCCACCCACGCCTTGCCGACGCCGTCGGTGCAGGCGGCGAATCCCCCGTACAGCGGCAGCAGCACGAAGACCCAGCCCGGCGAACTGACCAGTCCGAGTCCCAGATACCCCATGGCGAAGAACACCAGCCCCGCGGCGAACACCAGATGGCGCGGCGCCCGGTCCGACAGCGCGCCAGCGGGGTAGGCGGCCAGGGCGTAGACGGCGTTGTAGGCGATGTAGGCGCCGATGACACCGGCCGTGGACAGGCCAAGTTCGTGTGCGCGCAGCAGCAGCAGCGCGTCGGGGAAGTTGACCAGGCCGAACAGCGCGAGCAGGGCGATGAGCGAGCGCAGGCGGGGCGGGAGCGCGGTCAGCCGGGCGACAGGGGCGCGCACGGTGCGCACGGTGGCCCGGACCGGGCGGGGGTCCTCGCGGACGGCGGCGACCAGCAGCACCGAGAGGACGGCCGGGACGACGGCGATCAGCAGCAGCGGCCGGATCCGATGGCCCAGCAGCTCGTAGAGCAGCAGCCCGAGCGCGGGGCCGACGACCGCGCCGGCGGTGTCCGCGGCCCGGTGGACCCCGAAGATCCGCCCGCGTGCGCCCGGGTCGGCGCCGACCATGAGCAACGCGTCCCGGGGGGCACCGCGGATCCCTTTGCCGACACGGTCGACGCACCTGCCCGCCAGCACGACCGGCCAGGCACCGGCGACGGCGATCAGCACCTTGCCGACAGCCGCCAGGCCGTAGCCCACGGCGATGAGCGGGCGGCGTGCCCCACGGTCACCCAGTCGCCCCGCGAGCAGCCGAGTGGCGGCGGCGACGCCCTCGGCGACCCCTTCCACGGCACCGACGACAGCGACCGACGCCCCCAGGGTGGCGGTCAGGAAGATCGGCAGGATCGGGTAAAGCAGCTCGCTGGCGGCGTCCTGCAGAAAGCTCACCCCGGACAGCGTCCGGACGTTCGGCGTCAACCACGCCCGGCGTCGGTTGCCGTCCCGGTCACCATCGGACCTCCTCTCGTGTCGGAGCTGGATCAGACGGCCTTCACGCGTCTGCTGGCGGCCGGCGCGGATCCGGCGCATAACGACCACGTCCCCGGTGGGGCCGTGACCGCCCTGAGCCGCCGGTCATCGCGGCTTTGGTGAGCCAGCCGTGCCCATCGTAGGTGTGGGTGGTGGTCTCGGCGGTGGCCGCGTCGTGACCCACCGGATCGTGGACCGGTCGACGCTCGCCGTGGTCGAGCGTGCGGGGGCCACGGATCCGCTGGCGTAGCAGATCGATTGGTCCAGGACGGTGGTCGGGGTTGTCGGGGGTCCAGCCTGGCCCAGGACGGGGGTCGGCGGGGCTCCCACCGGCGCCCCGGAGAGCCGCTTTCCCGATCGCACCGTCACCCGCTTACCCGCAGGTTCAGCCATCTCATCCGGTGAGCAGCAGGGCGGCCCAGCAGCCGAGCAGCAGCGGGGGTAGGCCGAGCAGGCCGACCGCGGTGAAGGTCCGCGCCTTGACCACGAGGCCGTGGGCGCGGCAGCGTTCCCGCCAGAGCAGCGTCGCCAGCGACCCCCACACCAGGACCAGCGGACCGACGTTCGTGCCGAGCAGGGCTCCCAGCAGCTGGGTGGTGTTCCCCGCGGGTACCGCCGGCTCCAGCGCCAGATAGGCGGGGAGGTTGTTCACCAGGTTCGCGGTGGCGGCCGAGACCCCGACGGTGGCCAGGGTCGACCCGCCGACCGCCCGGGCGAGCAGACCGCCCAGCCCGTGCCGGGCGAGGGCGGACACCGTCAGGAACAGTCCCTCGGTGA
>JAABUU010007692.1_pt1 | contig 10982 bp, 7 predicted proteins | sample 5559301 | NCBI WGS metagenome assembly JAABUU01 (sample SAMN10711884, study PRJNA513360) | rock metagenome | isolation source: Antarctica rocks | place: Antarctica: Victoria Land, Richard Nunatak white
GGGAGCGCGCGCTGGAAAGCCTGGACGCCTTTCTCGGCGCTGGAACGTCGAAGGCTGTTCCCGGGTCAGGGCCACGCAAGGCCAAGCGCCTGGCCTGGTTCCTGGACCCGAACACGCGGGCGGTCGAAGTGGCCGAACAGTCGACCAGGGGCAAAGACGGCTGGACCGATGGCCGCCCGGTCGCGATGAAGCGGCTGCATGAGCGGGACCCGCGGCTCGACTACCTGACGGAGCAGGACCGCACGGCGCTGCGCTCAATCCGCAAGGAAAGCACAGGTTGGTATGGGGACGAGAGCTACTATTTCGACACGCCGCGCACCATCCCGGCCCTGATCGGGCACCCCGCGGTGTTCGACGCCCGCCACCGCTCGCGGCCGATCGAGCTGGTGCGCTACCCTCTGGAACTGGTGGTCACCGAACGGCGTGGCGGCTACCACGTCGCGCTGTCGCACACTGCGGCCGAGCCGACGGTGTTCCTGGAAGCCGAGACGCCGACGCGTTACCGGGTGGTCGAGTTCCCGGAACGGATGTTGGCGGTGCAGGAGATCCTGGGCCAGCGTGGGCTGACTGTGCCGAACAGTGCGCGGGACCAGCTGGTCGCCCTCGTGCGCCGGGACAACCCGGCGTTGCCGGTCCGCGACGAGATCGGGGCGACCGAGCAGGCGGCGTTGCCGGGGCAGTCCGCGCCGGTGGCGCAGCTGGTGCCGCATGGGGAGGGGCTGCGGCTCAGCCTGGTCGTGCGGCCGTTTGGCGCCGAGGGGCCGGCCTACGTCGCCGGGCTGGGCGGTCGGTCGGTGCTGGGGAGCGTCGAGGGCCAGCAGCTCCGGGCCAACCGAGATTTGCCGCGCGAACTGGCGGAGCGGGCGGCCCTGGTCGAGGCGTGCCCGACGCTGCGCGACCGCACCGGTGCAGACGCGCATGAGGCGGAGATCGACGACCTGGAGGGCTGCCTCGATCTGCTGCTGGAGCTGCAGGCCTATGCCGGCCCGGTCTCGGTCGAGTGGCCGGAAGGGCAGAAGCTGCGGGTCAGCCCGCTCACGCCGGACAAGCTGCGGCTGCGGGTCAAGCAGGACCGCGACTGGTTCGGCGTAGAGGGCAGCGTCGCGGTCGATGAGGACCAGGTGCTCGACATGCGTTTCCTGCTCGACCGCCTGGGCCGTGCCCAGGGCCGGTTCGTGCCGTTGGACGACGGGCGCTTCGTCGCGCTGACCCGGCAGATGCAGGCGCAGTTGGGCCGCCTCGCCGCGGTGTCGGAGCCGCACCGGGCCGGACGCCGGGTGCATGCGCTGGGCGCATCCGCGCTGGATGCGATGCTGGAGGAGGCCGGTGAGGTCGAGGCGGACGCGGCCTGGACCCGGCACGTCGCCCGCATCCGCGCGGCCGAGGGCTGGACGCCGAAGCTGCCGCCCACTTTGCAGGCGGAGCTGCGCGACTACCAAGTGGAGGGTTTCACCTGGATGTCGCGCCTGGCGCGCTGGGGGGCGGGCGCCTGCCTCGCCGACGACATGGGCCTGGGCAAGACGGTGCAGGCCATCGCGGTGATGCTGGACCACGCGGAGGCAGGACCCTGCCTTGTGGTAGCACCGACCTCGGTATGCCCGAACTGGCAGGCGGAGATCGCGCGCTTCGCGCCGACGCTCGCCACCCACCGGCTGTCCGCGGCCAGCGACCGCGCAGCGCTTGTCGCCGGCCTCGGTCCGCGCGACGTGCTGGTGTGCAGCTACGGCCTGCTGCACGGGGAAGCGGAGCTGCTGGGCGGGAGGTCCTGGCAGGTGGCGGTGCTGGACGAGGCGCAGGCGATCAAGAATGCCGACAGCAAGCGGGCGCAGGCCAGCCTGGCGTTGCAGGCCGGCTTCCGCCTGGCGCTGAGCGGCACGCCGGTGGAGAACGACCTCGACGAGCTGTGGAGCCTGTTCAACTTCGTGAACCCGGGCCTGCTCGGCTCGCGGGAAGGGTTCGGGAAGCGCTTCGCCACGCCCATCGAGCGGGACCGTGACGCCCAAGCGCGTCAGGCGCTGCGCTCGCTGATCCGGCCGTTCCTGCTGCGCCGGACCAAGGCGGCCGTGCTGAGCGAGTTGCCGCCGCGCACGGAACAAACGATGCAGGTCGAGATGGGCGAGGCGGAGCGCGCCTTCTACGAGGCGATGCGGCAGCGGGCGCTGGAGAACATCGCGGCGCTCGACGCGCCGGAGGGCAAGCGCAAGATCCACATCCTGGCGGAGATCACCCGGCTGCGCCGCGCCTGCTGCAACCCCGCCCTGATCGACGCCGCCGCCGGGGTGCCGAGTGGCAAGCAGGACGCCTTCCTCGACTTGGTGGACGACTTGGTGCGCAACCGGCACCGAGCCTTGGTATTCAGTCAGTTCGTCGGCCACCTCGGGCTGGTGCGGGCGGCGCTGGACGCCCGCGGCGTCCGCTACGAGTATCTGGACGGCAGCACACCATCGGCCGAACGCGAGCGCCGGGTAGCGCGGTTCCAGGCGGGCGGGGCGGAGCTGTTCCTGATCAGCCTGCGCGCAGGCGGCACCGGGTTGAACCTGACGGCCGCGGACTACGTGGTGCATCTCGATCCCTGGTGGAACCCGGCGGTTGAGGATCAGGCGTCGGACCGGGCGCACCGCATCGGCCAGGAGCGTCCGGTGACGATCTACCGGCTCATCATGCAGGACAGCATCGAGGAGCGGATCGTGCACCTGCATCGCGACAAGCGTGACTTGGCGTCCGACCTGCTGGAAGGGGCGGAAACCAGCGGCCGCCTGAGCGAGGAGGAGCTGCTCGACCTGATCCGCGCCTAAGCGCGCCGCATGAAAAGCGCTGCTCCGATCCGCATGGGATGAGGTCGCGACCTGGGTTCAAGGCCGGGCATTCTCGATCAGCTTGAGGTCGAGGACGCCCTTCTTGCCCCAGCCGGCGGCGCCGGCGGGCACCTCCGGCCGGAAGCGCTCGTAGAGCCCGAAGCCGATCCGGTTCAGCTCCTCGGGCGGCAGGGATGCGCATCTCCGCCGCCTCGCGCATTGCGTGCCTGACTGGGGCGGCGATCTCAGGCGCCCCTACCGGGCCGGACGCAAGGCCAGGCTGTGGCATTGGCACCTTAGCCCGCGAGCTGCTTGCGGATAGCGAGTAGTTCGTCGCGGCGCCGCGGCGTGGTTTCCGGATAGGTCATCTTCAGCCCCTGCAGCGTCTGCAGGATGACCTGCGCCACGATCAGCCGGCAGCTTTCCTTGTCGTCGGCAGGGACGACATACCACGACGCCTCGTCGGTGCTGGTCGCACTCAGGCACTTCTCGTAAGCCTTCATGTAGTCGTCCCAGTAGCCGCGCTCGTGCAGGTCGGCTTCGCCGAACTTCCAGTTCTTCTCCGGGTCGTCGATGCGGGCGATGAAGCGCTTGGCCTGCTCCTGCTTCGACAGATGCAGGTAGAACTTCACCACGCGCGTGCCGTTCGCGTGCAGGTGCCGTTCCAGCCCGTTGATGGAGCGATACCGCTCGTGCCAGAGCTGCTTGCCGGCCTTCGGGCCGTCCGGCAGTGCCTCGCTGCGCAGGATCTCCGGATGCACCCGGGCGATCAGGACGTCCTCATAATAGGACCGGTTGAAGATGCCGATCCGGCCCCGTTCCGGCAGGTCGCGGGTGGTGCGCCACAGGAAGTCGTGCTGCAGCTCGACGGCGCTGGGGTGCTTGAAGCTGAACACCTGGCAACCCTGTGGATTGACGCCCGACATGACGTGCTTGATCGTTCCGTCCTTGCCGGCCGCATCCATCGCCTGGAAGATCAGCAGCAGCGCATGGCTGTTGGAGGCGTAGAACAGTTGCTGGATCGCGCTCAGCTTGGCGACGCTCCGGTCGAGCTCGCGGCGATACTCCTCCTTAGAGGTACACAGCGGATCGAGCCGCGTTGGCCGCTTTTCGAGATCGGCGTCGTCGCCCTCCCGGACCCGAAAGTTTTCAGTATCGAGTTTCATGGTCTTCAGCCTCCGCGCCGCCTATGCCGCGCGGAGATCGTGCAACGCCTTGAAGGCGTGGAACAGCACCCGCGGATCGCATTTCCCCTTGTAGACTGCGGCCGGCCGACGTTTCAGGCTCAGGAGCGTGACTGCCGTCGCCTGAACCGTGCGGACCGAACATTTGCCGATGAGCACCACATCATCCGGCACCTCGGAGATCTTGCACATGCAGTCCAGGTTGCGCGTGTCTGGCGCCGCCACCTGCGGACGGTCACCCTGCTGCTGCGGCAGGAACTGGCTGGTGATGCAAGGCATATGGCACGGGAGGCAGTGGCCGTGGTTGAGCACGGACGCCGAGGTTGCGGCACCGGCGTGCAGATGACCCAGTATCTCGGTCATGATCTTCCACCCGGTGCAGACCCTAACATCGGTTGGGCGACGAAGTCGCCGGGCCGGTCCATGTTTGGGCCATAGCTCCAGACGACGTTCACCCCCGCGGGCTGGCCAATGAAGTGTGGCTGGTAGGGACTTTGTTGCATGTGTGTACGGCCCGCACTTCTGGACCGACGCATGACCAGAAATGGCCAAAGTCAAGGTAAGAGTCACCGCGCCGCTGGCGGCTCCTGGTCGGTCGGCATGCCTGCCATGTGGCGGAACACCGCCAGCGCCCGGTTGATTGCCGAGGCTTCGTGCCCGTCCGTCAGACTGCTGGCGCGGGGGCTGGTCCGGGTCAGGCTGCTGTAGGCCCAGGCGTCCCCAGGCTGCCGGGTGATGACTGTCAGCGTTTGCAGCTCGCCGGGGCTGAACAGCGGCACCAGCATGGCCCGGATAGTCGTGGTGTTCTCCGTCGTCAGCACCATGCGGTCCGGCCCAGCCTCCAACACCCGCAGCCGGTAGGCCACCGTGCCCGCCCCGGTGTCGGTTTGGCTGTAGGGCAACGTGGCGCCGGGTGCCAGTTCGGATGGTGAGAAGTCTACCCTCGCCCGCCCTGCCGCATCGGTTGCGTGGGCGGCGGTGATCAGCGGCTCCCACGCCTTCTTGCTGACGGACCAGTAGCGGACGCCCACCGTACTCGACACCGCGCCGAGGCGCCCCAGCACGGCAGACGTGCTGCCCGGTAGGCGGAACGCGCCGGTCAAGGCCACCAGGCTGCGGAACCCCGGCACTGTCCAGCCGGAGCAGGCCGGAGGCACCCATCCCGCGCCGAGCTGCGCTGGGGTCCAGGACTGCACCCGTGCAGGCTGGCCGAGCGCAAGGGCGGGCGGGGGGCCACAGGGGTCCGGCCCTGCGGCGGCCAGGGCTGCACCGGGCAGGAAGGCGGGCATGACCAAACATAACCTGGGCAGCAGCTTCATGGCGTGAGGCTTGGGCAAAAAGTTGACATAAGTTTGTTCCATTATGCGAACCATGTTCCAGAACCTGCGCATTGCGCCCCTGTTCATCGCCGCCTTGCTGTGCGCCTGCGTCAGCGCTCCGGCCCCTGGCGTCAGCCCGGACCTGCTGCAAGCCAAGGCCGGTGCCGACCCGGCGCGCAGCCTGGACCTGATGCGCCAGCAGGGCGAGCGCTTTGCCGGCGTGCCGTTCCTGGGCGGCAACCGGGTAGAATTGCTGAAGGACGGGCCTGCCAGCTTTGCTGCGCTGCAGGAGGCGATACGGTCCGCCCGCACCCGCATAGACATGGAAAGCTACGAGTTCGACGAGGCTGCAGGGGGCGAGTTCTCCGACACGCTGCTGGCGGCGGCGAGCCGGGGCGTCGAGGTGAACCTGGTGTATGACGCCTGGGGCGCCGTCGGGACGCCTGCAGCCCTGTTCGACCGTCTGCGCAAGGGCGGCGTGCGGGTGCTGGAGTTCAACCCGCTGCGCCCGAACGAGCGCGTGCCGGTGGAGCTGAACAAGCGGGACCACCGCAAGCTGCTATGCGTGGACGGCCGGGTGGCGATCACCGGCGGGGTGAACATCAGCTCGGTCTATGAGAACACGCCGAAGCCGCGCGGGACCGATCCGGGGCAGCAGGCCTGGCGCGACACCGACGTGCGGATCGAGGGTCCGATGGTCGCGCAGTTCGAGCGCTACTTTATGGAAACCTGGCGCGAGCAGCGCGACCCCGCCATTGCAAATCCGCCGGCGACGCCGGCGACGCCGGCCACGCAGCCTGGCACAACGGTGGTGCAGGCGATAGACGGCGCGCCTGACAGCGAGCAGCCGCTGATCTACCGCACCCTGCTGGCCGCCATCACCTTGTCGCAGCGGTCGGTCCACCTGACGACCGGGTTCTTCGTGCCGACGCCGGACCTGGCGCGTGCCCTGATTGCCGCGGCCCGGCGGGGGGTGGACGTGCAGGTCGTGGTGCCGGGGCAGAGCGATAGCAGCGCCGCCGTTGCCGCGGGCCGGGCCAAGTACGGCGAGCTGCTGGAGGCCGGGGTGAAGATACATGAGCGCCAGGGACGCATCCTGCACGCCAAGACGGCGGTGGTGGATGGTGCCTGGTCCGCCGTCGGCTCGTCCAACCTGGATTGGCGCAGCACCGTGTGGAACAACGAGATTGATGCGATCATCCTGGGGACGGAGTTCGGCGGGGCGATGGATGCGATGTTCGCCGACGACGTGGGGGCGTCGCATACTGTTACGCTGGAGGCTTGGCGGCGCCGGGGCCTGGGGGAGCGGGTGCAGGAGATCAGGGCGAAGCTGGTAGAGACGCTACTTTAGCCGGGCCGCGATCAGGAACTCCCGGGGCTCATTTTGGGTCCCGGGGTGGTGAGATCGGGGCCGGAGCGTAGAGCTGGGGAGGTCTGGTGCGTAAGCGGGAGCGGGCATAGCTGACCAATTCGCACAAGGAGATCCCACCGCCATGGCCGCACCCGACTTGGTCAACCTCTGCCGCCGCCCTGATCGCGTGATCCAGAGCATGGTTCTAAAACGGCCGGTTCATGGATTACACCGAAAGTGGCCAGAGCCGCACCAACCAAGGGATTCCACGTTTCGCGGGTAACCCGGTTATGAACCACGCCGACCGGGGTGCCAAGCCTGTTCAGGATGCGCAGATGGCCACCCTGGAGGTCAAGAACGGGGGAGGAAGCATTGGCCGGCAGGACCGATTAGTCCCGACAACTGCCCTTCAGAGCGGCCAGCGCGAGGTAGCGCCCTCCGCACGGGCTGCCACCAGCAGCTTGGCCATGACCTGGTTGGGGCCGTCCTGCGACGCCGTGCGCTCGATCTCGACCCAGCTGAACCGCACCGTGTCTGTGGCTCGGTCCCACTGGGCCGCAGGCTGCGCCGAGGTCGCTGCGTTCTGGCTTGAGCCGGACGGTGCTGCGTTGCTCGTGGCCAAGGTGGCATGCCCACGCGGACCATCTCGGCCGCACCGAGCGCCGCGTGATGGCGGCCATCGAGGCGTGCCGGACGCCGGTGCTGGGCGGGCATGTCGAGCATTGCGCCGATTGCGGACTGGTCCGTTGCGCCTACAATTCCTGCCTTATGGGCAAATTCAGTAATGGGGAGTCAGCGGCCGTTCTCGGTCGAATCCCGGCGGTTTTTGAGCGCCATGGCGCTGCTTCGCACCTTACATCTTGTCTCCATAATTCCGGACCCCCGGCGCTACGGTCGATTTGACTGCCGGCAGCCAATGACAGGAGGACACGATGTTGGAGACGTATTTCGCATCACCGAAGATGGTTGCGCACCTGCGCGCCGGTCCCAGTGGACCGTATATGGATCGCTTTGCGGGGTCTCTGGAACGCACCGGGTACGATCCCTCGGTCGCGGTGCGCTATTTGCGCGCCGCGGCGCACATCGGGCACTTCACCTTGGAACAGGATGGAACATTGGCCAACATGGATCTGTTGGCCTTCTCGCGCCATTTGCGAACCTGCCGTTGTCCGCGGCAAAAAGGCGGGCAGCGCAACCACCACACGATTTTCGGCGCCAGGCGCTATCTCGAATACCTCGTGACGATCGGCGTCGGCCAGTGCAGCAGCACACCAGAGACTCAGAATGCTGATCCGGCGATCATTATCGAGTACGGGCGATGGCTGCGGAAACACCGCGGCGCGGCAGCAACGACCATCAGACTTTATTCCAGGGACGCCGTCTCGTTACTGACGGCACTTGGCGACGACCCTGGGCGATGGACTGCAAAGGGTGTGCGCAACTATTTCATGGATCGTGCCAGCAAGTGCGGCGCTGGCACCGGTGAAAAGCTGACCACGGGCTTACGCGCGTTCTTGCGATACCTTTGTGCCCGAGGCCAGTGTCAGGCCGATCTCGATCAGGCTGTGCCTACATTTGCCTCCTGGCGCCTGGCCAGACTGCCCAGGTATTTGACCCCCGAGCAGGTCGACAGCCTGATAGTGGCGTGCGACGGCAGTTCACCGGAACGCCGGCGTGATCGAGCGATCATCCTGCTTTTGGCTCGACTTGGGCTCCGGGCCGGCGACGTCGCAGGGCTTTGCATCGCCGATATCGAATGGGAATCCGGTACGCTGCGGGTCTCGGGGAAAGGCCGATATCAGGTTCGCTTACCGCTCCCGCAGGACGTTGGCGACGCGATCCTGGACTACCTCGCATGCCGGGATCCCAATCACGACTGCGACCATATCTTCATTCGAAGCATTGCGCCGTGTCGGCCATTCAAGAGAGGCGATGGCGTATCTTCCGTGGTGAAACGCGTGATGAAGCGGGCGGGTGTCGTGAGCCCGGCCAAAGGCGCACACGTCCTGCGGCACACGGCGGCGACCCAGATGCTGCGCCATGGCGTTCCTCTCGACCAGATTGGACTGGTCCTCAGGCACCGGGGCATCGACACGACGGCATACTACGCCAAAGCCGACGTCAATTCGTTGAAAGGGATCGCGCAGCCATGGCCGGAGGTAATCCCATGAGGGACGCCGTGGCCGCCTATCTCGCCTTGCGCCGCGCCGCGGGCTTTGACATGGCAAATGCAGAATACCTGTTGGACAGCTTCGCCCGCTTTGCCACCGAGCGGAACGAAACGCACGTCCACACGCAAACCGCGATCGATTGGGCCGTCCAGGGGCCATCCGCAGCGCAGCGCGACGAACGGCTGAAAGCGATCTGTCGGTTCTCCCATCACGTCCGCGTCGAAGATGGTCGGCACGAGTTGCCACCAGCGAATTACCTTGGCCATCGCAAGGCGCGCCGCATGCCGTACATCTATTCACCCAAGGAAATTGGCCGCCTCCTGGAAGCGGCCGGCCGGCTCGGCCCTCGTGGCGCGATGAGAGCTCAGACATACGCCACGTTGATCGCGCTGCTGGCCGCTACCGGGTTGCGGGTTTCCGAGGCGCTGGGGCTGAGATTTGCCGACATCACGGATGATGGCCTGTTGATCCGGGAGACCAAGTTCCGAAAAACCCGTCTGGTGCCACTGCACGACACCGCAGCCGCGGGGTTACAGCACTACATGATACGCCGCCGCCAACTCGGCGCCGGCGATGACCACGTGTTCGTAGGCGGTCATGGCCGGTCGCTGCCCTATTCGGCGGTGCACTGCACTTTCAAAACACTGTTGAAGGCGGCGGGCCTGTGGCCAGCTGCGGGCCACCATCGTCCTCGCCTGCACGACCTCCGTCACGCCTTCGCCGTGCGGGCATTGCAGACCAGCCCGCCAGGACGGCTTCGCACCGGACAGCATATGGTCGCATTGGCGACGTATCTGGGTCACGTCAACATCTATGCGACGTACTGGTATCTGGAGGCCACGGCCGACCTTCTGAGCGACATCGCAGACGCTGGCGAGACCTTCATGGCCGGGGGAGCGCAACCATGACGCCGGTCGCCCCCCATATCGAAGCCTTCCTGCGTGACAATCTCTCGCGTCACCGAGGCGCCAGCCAGCATACATGCGACTCTTATGCTTATAGCTTCCAACTTCTGTTCGAGTTCGCAGCAACCAAACTCCGGACGAAACCGTCGTCGCTCTCGCTGGAGCAGCTTGATTCGGAGCTCGTCGGCGCATTCCTCGAATATCTGGAGGATACACGCCGGAACGCGCCGGAGACACGCAACGTAAGGTTGGCGGCGATCAAATCCTTCTTCTACTTCCTTGAGCACAGGCAGCCGGCGGCGCTCGACCAAATCCGTCGTGTTCTGGCAATACCGTTCAAGAGAACCAGCTCTCGCCTGGTGCCCTATCTCGTCCGAGATGAGGTGCAGGCGCTGCTGGATGCCCCTGATCCAGCGACCCGTGAGGGCATCCGGGACCGGGCGATGTTGCATCTGGCGGTTTGTGCTGGATTGCGGGTGTCCGAGCTGACCGGCTTGCGGACCGGTGATGTGACGCTGCCATCGATGAGCATTCGCGTCCTCGGCAAAGGCCGGCGGGAACGGGTGCTGCCGTTATGGAAAACCACGGCGTCGGCGCTCCGAGCCTGGCTCGCGATCCGGGGGATGGTCGCGGCACCGGAGGTGTTCATCAATCATCGAGGTGAACCGCTGAGCCGTTGGGGATTTGCCTACATACTGAAACAACATGTCGAGACGGCTGGTCAGCTTTGTCCCGGATTGCGGAACAAGCGGGTTTCCCCGCACGTCCTGCGGCACACCTGCGCGATGATCGTGCTGCAGGCGACGCAAGACATCCGCAAGGTCTCCCTTTGGCTCGGACATGCCACCCTGGCAAGCACTGAAATCTACACGCGGGGCGATCCCACCGAAAAGCTCGAAGCCATCGAGGCGATCGTGCCGCCCCATTTGCGCAAAGGCTCCTTCCGGCCGCCGGACAAGCTGATCGCCTTGCTCCGGGATACCGCGGTAATGGAGAGCAGAACTGGCCACGAGCAACATCGAACTGAGGAGAGCGGCCGCTGACTCCCCATTACTGAATTTGCCCATAAGACACGAGTTGTACGCGCAACGAACCAGTCCGCAGTCAGCGCAGTGCTCGACATGGCCCCCCAGCACCGGCGTGCGGCACGCCTCGATCGCCGCCATCACGCGGCGCTCAGTGCCGCCGAGATGGTCCGCGTGGGCCTGCCGATACGCCGGGCCGTGGCGGCGGAAGATGTCCGCCACCTCCAGCTCG
>JAABUU010007693.1_pt1 | contig 10981 bp, 13 predicted proteins | sample 5559301 | NCBI WGS metagenome assembly JAABUU01 (sample SAMN10711884, study PRJNA513360) | rock metagenome | isolation source: Antarctica rocks | place: Antarctica: Victoria Land, Richard Nunatak white
GCAGGTTTCAGGCCCTCCACACAAGGGGGAAAGAGGCGCTTGCACGCGTAAAATGGCGGGCACGCGGTCCGGGCGCTGTGTTGCTCCGTCGCTATAATTCATGCTGACTTCTTCGCTAGAATTTACATACGCCTACTAATACTACAACGTTACCTCGCTAGAATCACCCCTAGCGACCCTCAGGCAAAGGGCCATCTCGCTGCTAAACTGAGCGATTGCACGCCTGCTTCCAGGTCGTTAGCACGGCCTCAGGAGACAAGTAACGTTGTAGTACTAAGGGCCCGCGACAAAATAACCGTTTCAAGTTGACCGAGGTGTTGGCACTATAGTGTAATTCCACTCGCCATGGAACGAGTCGGGGACCAACGTGATTTGGGCCATCTCAGCGTTGGACACCGTGCGCCCCGCCGGGTAGAGATTCGTGTCGAGGTCACAGCGGACATTGAGCCCCGTGGTCGTCGTCGTGGCGGCGATCAAGTTGACGATCACCTCATGGCTCACGAGCGGTTTGCCCCGCCAATTCTGGCTAATGAACGAGAAGAGACGGTGCTCAATCTTGTTCCACTTGCTGGTGCCCGGTGGGAGATGACTGACACCGATAGCCAGCCCAGTTTCGTCAGCGAGTTGTTGCAGTTCCCACTTCCACAAGCGTACCCGTGTGCCATTGCTGCCGCCCCCATCGGCCGTGATGAGGAGCCGGCCCGTGCGCGGATAGTCCTGACAACCGAGCGTCCGCCACCAGCGACGGATGCTCTCCACAGCGAAGGTGGCTGTGTCGTGATCGATCCCGACATTGACCCAGCCCGCGTTCTTCCCGATGTCATAGACCCCGTAGGGATTCACCCGCCCGTTCTCGGGGATGATAAAATCATGCACGCGCACACGCTCCGGGTCCCCCTTGGGGCGCAGTTCCCGCCCACCATTCTTAAAGTCCCCCACCAATTCCTTCTTCTTGGTGTCGACTGAGATCACAGGATCGCCCGCAGCCAGGTAGCCGTGGATGCGCTCGTTGATGTACGCGAACTGGGCGTTGCGGTCGGGGTGAGTCCCGCCTTCTAGCGTCTTGCGGTTCGCCTGTAAGCTGTAGCCCAACTCATGCAGCAACTCCGCGACCATGCGCGAACTGGTGGTATGGCCCATCTCTGTCAACTCGGCGGCCCGTTTGCGGATGCTTTTGCAGGTCCAGCGCAGGGGAGACTCCGGGTCCCCACGGGTCAACGGCTCGACCAGGCGTTCCAGGTCTGTGCGTAACTGCGGGTCGCCCAGGACTGTTTTCTTGCGCCCACCCCCTGGTCGCCGGATCCGCTCACTGGGCAGACGCACCGTCCCCGTCAGTTCTTTGATACCCTCACGGATCGTGCGTCGAGACACTCCGGTTGTCCGAGAAACCGTCGTCGTGCCGCCCCAGCCAAGCACGATCGCTTCAGCTGCCGCGACGAGGCGGCGCGTGCGCTCGTCCACAACTGGAGACAGGAGATCAAAGCGGCGTTTGATGGTCTCACCCTCATCCATGTCTCAGAGTATACCGCGCTTGCCTTTGGCACGTTTATTTTGTCGCGGGCCCTAAGTACAGCCGCACGTTGAAAACATCAGGAATTAAGATAGAAGGGAGATGAGAGGAAGGAGGAGGTCGATGCAGGGCCGGGTATCGGGGGTTGTTGTACGGCTGAGAGGGGTGACGCGGCGCAGGTTGGAGCATACGGTGCGACGCACGACAACGTCGGCGGGCGTTGCACGACGCGCCCGCGCCGTGCTTCTGATCGCTGCTGGGGACCGGTACGTGCATGTGGCGATGCGGGTCGGGATCAGTGAGCGGTATGTCCGGATGTGGGTGCGACGCTTCCTAGAGAGTGGGATTGCTGGTCTCTACGACAAGCCACGGCCGGGCCGCCGTCCGACATTCTCTCCGGTGGTTGCCTTGCACCTCGTTAAGATGGCGTGTGAGCGACCGGATGATCAGGGGCGCTCGCTGTGCCAGTGGGACTGTCCGGAACTCGTCCGGGAATTGATCGCGACTGGCGTGGTTGAGGACATTTCCCGCGAGACGGTGCGGCGCATGCTGACGTCCCATCATCTCAAGCCGTGGCGGCATCATCTCTGGCTCTCGTCAAAAGTCCCGCGTGATGCGGCTTTTGCACGACAGGTCGCGGCCATCGTTGAACGGTATACCCGCTCCCTGCTGCCCGTAGGGATGGTCCTGTGTGTCGATGAGAAGACGAGTCTCCAACCGCGCACGCGTCTTTCACCGACCCGGCCAGCCCGGCCACGGCACCCGGTGCGCGTCGCGCATGAATACAAGCGGTGTGGAGCCCTCAATCTGTTCGCCGCGTTCGACACCCGCACGGGGCCTGTCTACGCGACGACCGCCCCGCGCAAACGCCAGGTGGAGTTCATCGCCTTTCTGGAGCGCCTCGATCAGGAGATCCCCGCGTCCGTCACGGCGATCCACCTCGTGATGGACAACCTGCGCATGCACACGGGAGCGCAGGTGTGCGCATGGCTCGACCAGCATCCCCGCTTCCAGTGCCATTTCCCCCCTGTCCATTGCTCGTGGATGAATCAGGTCGAGCCGTGGTTCAGCATTTTGCAGCGTAAGCGGCTGCGGATCGCTGATTTCGCCCGTATCGATCATCTTGCTGCACGCCTCCAGGCATTCGTGCGAGAATGGAACGAGCAGGCTCATCCGTTCAATTGGACCCGCGCATCGGTGTCCAAGGTGATGGCGCGCTGTGAGCCAGCAGACCAGGCCGCCTAACAGAGGAGACACCATGATGCCGCGGAAAGGGTTGATGTGGGTCCGTGATCCGCGTCGAGGAGGCAGCGCCATTCCGCCTGCGGTCCGCGCACGCACCCAGGAGCGTCTCCAGCACTACGCTCAGGAGCATTTGGTCGGTCGGTACACCGAGCTATCCATCCGCTTCCGCGGACCCCTCTGCTATATTGATCTCTTCACAGACCCTGAGCCACCTGCTGCAAACTGGCCCCCTCCCGACTGGCATGAAACGCGCGAGGAGATGATGGACAGGCTCCGCACGACTCCAATCCACCTCTGTCGCCTCCGCTATTTTGGAGATGAAGAGGCGTGGGGCTTGGCTTTCTACACCTACAGCTCCGAAAGCTATGAGTTTGCCGCGTTCCCCTCGGGTGACTTCCGCGGATCCCCCGAAGATGCCCTTCAGGCGGCTGCTCTTTTTCTGTAGTCTATTTCCTGATGTTTCTTCTGTGGTGCTGTACTAAGAGTTGGACAGGAGCGTCGGATGGCGGGCGTGCACCGCCTACATTCTGGCAGAATGCGCTGGTGCTGTGGTCGTCCGACTCATCGCGAGCCCGGCGTGCCGCGTGGCGTCCGCGACGTGGCTCGTGGGTTTGTTATCGTGCCGCTAGCGCCCCAGAGCGACGCGGAGCACGGCGATAATGGTCATGCTGTCCACGATACGTCCGTCGCGCACCATCTCTAGCACCTCGTCGAATGGGAAGAGGGCGCGCTCTATCTCCTCGGTCTCGTCGGGCTCGGCTTGGGCCGGCGTGAGCGCGCGTCCCACGAACAGGTAGGCGATCTCATCGCAGTGCGCCTTGCTTGTGTGGAAGTGACCCAAGGGCTCCAGATGGCCCGCGCGACAGCCCGCCTCCTCCGCCAGTTCGCGGTTGGCCGCCTCTTCGGGCGATTCGCCAGCGGCGATATTACCGGTCGGCATCTCCCAGGGGAAGGCGTCCCCGATGTAGCGATACTGCCGCACCAGCGGGACGCAGTCGTCCGCGCGCAGGGGCAGGACGCCGACACAGCGGCCCAACTCGAACACACTGTAGGTGCTCTCCTGCCCGTTCGGGAACATGATGTGATCCTCGCGCACCCCCACCCAAGGGCTGCGATAGACCTCGCGCGAGCCGATGCGGCGCCAGCGGCGCAAGCCAGCGGGGAGCGTTGTATTGTTCATCATAGCTCAATGCTATCAGAGTGCGCGGCGGTATGGCGCGAGATCAGCGCGCACAGCACATCCTCCGCGTGATGCGTACCGCGTGCTACCTGTTGGGAAGCGTCAGGACTCGGAACGCAATCGGGTTGTGGCGCGCGTCAGCCTGCGGCGTTGCCCGTCTGGGATCGCTTTACGCGGCCTGCAGCACCGCGCACACGCCGCCCCATCGCTCTACGAAGAGCCGCCGTTGGTCCGCTAGGGAGACCGTCTCGTTCAGGTGGTGGCGATACCGGAGGTGGTCACGCAGTTCGTCGTGGGCGGTGCAGAAGCGGGCCGCTACATCAAAGGAGCCGAAGCCGCGCATGGGATAGTAGCGTTGCTTGATGCCACGGTGGTCCTGCTCCATCCGGTTGTTCATGTACCGGCTCGTGCGATGCTGGGCGTCGGGTCCCAGCGTCTCGCGGATGGCGCGCGGGTAGGCGTCGTGCCCGTCCGTGGTCACCTTCTCCGGCGCGTGGCCGACCACGGTGCGCGCCTGCTGGAAGAAATGCTTGGCCGCGTCCATGTCCCGCGTCTCGCTGAGCATGGAGTCGACCAGGTTCCCGTCGGCATCGATGGCCCGATAGAGGTAGCACCAGCGTCCGTCCACCTTCACGTAGGTCTCGTCGCAGTGCCACTTTGTGCCGGCTTTGCCGCGTCGCTTGGCCCGCAGGCGCTCCGTCAGGAGCGGGGCGAAACGCTCCTCCCACTCCCGGACGGCCTCGTGCGTGAAGGAGAAGCCACGGGTCAGGAACATCTCGGCCAGGTCGCGTGGGCTCAGTTTGTACCGGAGACGCCAGAGCACCACGAGCAGGGCGATGTCGGTCGGGACCTGTAGATGGTTAAAGGGCGTGCCCGTCCGCTCATTGAAGGTGCGTCGACAGGGGCGGCAGCGGAACAAGCGGTACCCCAATGCCGTCGTCCGCTCTATCCCCTGTGTCGCATCCCCCTGGCAAGACGGGCAGGCCATCGTCCCCTCCTCAAATGCACGTCTATAAAGGAGAAGGATACCTGGCCAACAGACTCTCGACCACCACTGATTCTGAATCCTGACACTTCCCTACGACGCGCTGCCTCGCCCAATGACCTGATCGAATAGCGCTCCAGTGGCCGCCGCTTGGACGAGCTTGTCGGTGACGTCGATTGCCCAGTCGCGGCGTGACCACGTCGACGGTTCATAGAGACCAAGCGCGGTATTCAAGACAACGTCGCCGGTGTAGACGCCGGCGAAGACGACCCCCACGGCCTTCGGGCCTCGCAACCCGGCCTGCGCCGTGACGCCGTAGGCGGCGCCCCACATAGCCCCCAAGGCGAAGTGCGTCACCCAGTTCAGCCGCTTCCGCCCCTGCTTGCTGGTCGGATGGATCTTCAACGTCTTTTCGGCGAAGTGCGCGGGAGCGTAGCTCTCGCCGCGCCCGGTCAGCGGCATCTCGATCAACTCCTGGAACGCGGTCATCACCACGGTCCCGCCAATACCGGACAGGACGCCTCGGCCAACGGTTGCTGCAAACATGTGGTCCCTCCCTTCTCCTCGCGTACGGCTCTTCACCATGACGTGGATCGGCCTCTACGCGTACTCATGCCGGCCGACCGCCCTGCACATGGGCTGCAGGCAGGCGTTCACGTTGCACAATTCGTGCCGCGGGGATAGCGTCCTGATCACGGCACTCTTACGGGTTCCGTTGGGTCCTGCTGAGATGGCTGAAAAGTCTTCGGTAAGCACTCCGCTACCCACCTCGAATACGGCCACGCGACGATTTTCACGCCAAGCTGAGGGTTCAATCGGGCCGCCGTAACCGTCTTATCCGACGATTCTTCGGCCAAATTGCACCATCTCAGCACGCCCCAACGGAACCCTCTTGAATGCCGCGCGTGGTCAGGCGATCGAGGATACCGAACTCCTTCTCGCGCAGCCGCTCATCGACGATCAGGGGTACACGGCCGGGGTTGATCCCCCGCGATCTCCCGCAGTATCTCCGCGGTACGCCGGGCGCGCACGTACGATGACGACAGCATGACCGTCGGACGCTCGTTGGGGGGCAGCGCTTCGAACCAGCGGCCGAGGGCGGCCGCCTGCCGCTCACCGAGCGCGGACAAGGGGACATCGACGTCGCGTAGGGGGATGTCGATCACGGCCAGTCCCTCTTTCAGCGCGGCGTCGCGCGCCACGTTGCCCGCGCTCTCGCCGTGGCGCACGATCCACAACACATCCGGCCACGTCTGCTCCCCACTCACCGCGACACCCACTCCCCCACGTGCCCCTTGATCCAGACCGCTCCCCTGCCCGTGCCACCGACGGGCAGCTTGTGGCCGCCGACCTATCGTCTAGGTCAAGAACCGTACCACCTGGGGTGCGGTGGAGCCGCGACGGAACGGGTCCAGCAATGCGAGAGATCGAAAGAAGGCTCACCCCGCCCGGTAGCCGACGACCGCGCCCAGGACGGCGCCGTACAGCCAATGCGCCAGCACCATGACCGCAGGGCGACCCGGCCGGTCACGTGCGGGCGGCGGTAGGATCCCCAGGGCGGGAATCCAGCCCTTGTAACTGGTTGCCCAGACCAGACTGGCGAAGAGGACGCCCTGCAGCGCGGATCCAAGCGGCACATGCAGGCGACGGGACAGCAGGCCAAAGAGCGCTCCCGCCGTACTCCCGAAGACGAGATGCAGCGCAAGCGCCAGGGCGGCCTGCTCCTTCCGCGTTCTCCGTAGACCGAGGGCGTCAAGTCCCGTCCCGACGATGTGCGCGGGTGGCTGGCCGCCTAATGCGCCGACCTTCTGCGCGGCCACCATGACGATGCTCATGGCGATGGTCCCCAGACAGCCGCCGACGGTCCCATCGACGAGGGCTCTGACATCACGCTGCATCTCGTCCTCCTCACCTCCCGCAGCCCTGTGGATACTCAGGTGCCGCGGCCTAGTGGGTCATGCCCCAATTAACTGGGATTGATGCGTAGCGGCCCATCATGGCTGCTACCCGCCCTGTGACGCCCGTTGACTAGCCGGGGTGCCGGGGTGGCACTTTACCAACTCCAGTTAATTGGGGCGTGACCCACTAGTCCTATGTCGGCATCAGGGATGGCGCGCCACACACGCCTCCCGCCAGGTGGCCAGCCCTCACGTTGTGCCGGCCGATGCGGGCGGCCAGCGTCGGTCGCGGTCGCGGCCGTCCCCCATCAACCAGTATGCATCACGCGCGCTGGCTCAGCAGTGAGGTCTCGTACTGGGCGAGCAGATCGGCCGGGTCATCGTAGATAGCCCGCGCGCCGGCCAACCGATCATCGCTGAACCCGCCACAGCGGACAGCGATGACCCCGACGCCGGCCTTGCCGGCTGCCTCGATGTCGTAGGGCGTATCCCCGACCATCAGCACCGCCTCGGCCGGTAGCCCGATGCGTTCCAGCGCCACCGCCACGATGTCCGGCGCCGGCTTGGACGCCGCCGCGTCCTGTGCCGTGGTCCGCTCGGGAAGGAGGTCATCGACCCGCGCGCGCTTGAGCAGCACCTCCAACTCGTCCGGTTGGGCCGAACTCGCGATGACAACCTTCAGCCCCTCCGCCTGCAGGCGCTCGACCAGCGCCCGCGCCCCCGGTGCCGGCGGGAGGCCTGCGGCGTACCGCTCCAGGAAGATCTCCTTACGCCGTGCGGTGATCGTCTGGCCGATGCCCTCCGTGTCGGTCAGGCCGGGCGCGACCTCTGGGAGCACCTTGTCACCGCCCATGCCCAGCAGCCCGCGTAGTTTGTCGTAGGAGACGTCGTAGCCGTGCTCAGCCAGGGCCTCCCGCCACGCCATGGCGTGGGCGTCGTTGCTCAACACCAGCGTGCCGTCGTTGTCCAGTAACATCCCCCGGATCGCCATCACACTCTCCTGTTGTTCATGCTGCAGCGTGTGCTCTTAGCCCTCCTGACTCTCTCGACCGCTCAGAGATAGGCCACGCGTCGCCGTCGCTACACGTCATGTCAGGCCATAGCTTTCTCCACCACATCAAACGCCAGGCGCTTGCACATCAGACTCCCGGTGCTGCGGATGTATGACACCGTGTCCATGGACGCTACCTGGTCGTCAACGGTCGCCTGTTGACCACTGGTGCTATAGACTGGTCACACTCATCCTCTGTCATGTCTTTGACGCGCCGCACCGCGGCAGGCGGCCCCTGTCGATGTGCATGGACGTCTGATGACCGGCGGGAGCGGCTACTCGCCCAGCCCCTGAGCCTTCGCCTCGTCCTTCACGGCGCTCTCGGCCGCACCCTCGGCCTTCTGCGCGACGCTCCCGACCTTCTGCATAGTGTCTTGCGCCGTCTCGGCGGCTTTGTCCATCAGGGTGTCGCGCACGCCGCCCATGAACTGCCGTTCCCCTGCTGTCTCGGGCACGAGAAGCCCGATCAACGAGCCTAACGCGACGCCCGCGACACCCACGGCAAGGGGGTTCTCCTGCGCCAGCTTCTGGAACCCAGTCCCGACCTGGGAGGCTTGGTGCTGTATCTCGCCGACAAGTCCGCGCGCCACGTCCTGCGTGCCGGCGGCGGCCCCTCCGACCGTGTCGCCGACGGCGCCGGCCGCGCTGCCGATCGTGTTGCCGACGGTGCTTGCCGTCGTCCCCAAGGCCTCGCCCACAGCGCCGGCCGCGGTGCTCACCGTATCGCCGACGGCGCCGGCCGCGCTGCCGACCGTGTTCCCCACCGTGTCCGTCGCGCTACCGACCGCGCTCCCCACCGTGTCCGTCGCGCTACCGACCGCGCTCCCCACTGTGTCCGTCGCGTTGCCGACCGCGCTCCCCACCGTGCCCGCCGCGTTACCGATCGTGTTGCCGAGGGGATGCTGCCCCGTGGGGCCGGCTTGATAGGACGGATAGGACGTGGGCGCACTCCTACGCGACGCGCCTGTCGGCCGCTTGAGGTACAACCACCCCAGGCCGATTGCGGCGAGGGCCGCCGGCAACGGGTTCTGCTCGATCGTCCCCTTGACCGCCGCGCCGAGCCCCTTGGTCGTGTCGTTGGCAGTGTTGGCCGCGTCCCTGGTTGTGTTGCCTACTGTCTGGACCATGTGTTCCACCTTCCCTATAGTTGCCGCGCGGACGGCCTCGCCGGTCCGCGCCACGATGTCCGATGCGGCCTCCGTGGCCGTCGTGCGCGCCTGCGCCAGGATGTGGTCGGTCGCCTCCTCCGCCGCAGACGTCACCCGCGCGATGAGGTGCTCACCCAGCTCCTCGATCGGCCCGCGCGCCTCCCCGATGATATGGTCGACCGACTCCCGCACGGCGCGTTGCACCTCCGCCACGATGTGGTCACTGGTGTCCTCGACCGGCCCACGCGCCTGCTCCATGAGCGCGCCCGGGTTGAGCTTCTCCTGGATCGCGTCGAGCGTCCCGCTCATCGCGCCCTGGGTCCGCTCAATACTCCGCTCGATCTCCACGACCTCCCCCGCGCCCGCGTCCGTCGCGGAGGGGGTGTCGTGTCCCCACTCACTCATCCTCTCTCCCCTTTCACCGTCTCGACATCGGCTGCCAGTGTCGCCATGGTCTGGCGCGGCGCCAGATCGAGGTGCGCGAGGGCCGCGCGGCCCCGCTGGAGCAGCAGCGCGCCCAGCCCGGCGACGACGAGCCCGACGATGAGGGCCGCGAGCCACGCCGGAAGCACCGTCGCGAGGGCCAGGATCGCCGCGGCCAGCAGCGCGAGCAACCCCGCGTAGGCGACCGCGCCGCCGATGAGTAGCACGCCGATCTCCTTGCCGGCGCGCGTCGCGCTCTGCGTCAACTCGGCCTTGGCGAGCGCGACCTCCTCGCGCACCAACGCGCCCGTCTGGCCCGCCAGATCTCCGAACAGCTCGCCCAGCGAGCGCTCGTCCTTCCCCGTCTGCATCTTTATCTGCCTCCTCTACCGCACGCCGCCGCTCATGACCGGGGCGTCGTGCCGCGTGGGTCGCGCGGGTCCTGTGGCCGCCTGCCGGGCGTGCCCTGGCCCGTCTCCCGCGCCCGCCGCAGGACGTCCTCGGCGTCGCGGGCGCCCGTCCCGGACGGCGCGCGATCGGCGCGGTCGTCCGTCAGCACGGGAGGGATGGGCGCATCGTCAGACACGCGGACGGGGGCCGGTGTGGCTGTGCGGGGCGCGCTCGGCGGGGGCGGTGGCATGGTGCCCGTTGCGCCCGCGCCACCGGCCGGAAGAGGCGTGAGTGGAGCCGTCGGCGGCGTGGGTGGCGGTAGCTGGAGCGGCGCCGTGGTCGGCTGCGGCGGTTGTGGGCGGCGCGAACTTTTGAGGAAGCGGACGCCCAGTAACCCTAGCGCGAGTGCGCCACTGGCGAAGAGCACCGGATGCGTCCGGCCGAGCTGCTCCGTGTCATCGAGGAGCCCCGGCACGTCCCGACCGCGCAAGTAGCCCGAGCCGCGCTCGGCCTGCTGCGCCGTCCGATCAGCCAGTGTGGCGATGGGCGGCTGGTCCTGCTCCCGCAGCTGTTGCCCCGCCTGGCGCAACACATGAGCGGTGGTGTAGAGGCTCGTGGCGACCCGCTCCCGCTGGTCCTCCAGCCGCGAGGTCGTCTGCTCTTTGGCCCGATCGACCGCTTGGCCCATTTTCTCTCCAGCCTGTGCGGCCACCTGGCCCGCTTTGTCCGCCAGGGGCGTGTGTTCAGACGTCATTGTGCGACTCATCCTTTCTTTTCTGTCACTACGTGCCGTCGTGTATCGTTGCGTCAAGCATGTGTCGTACCAGGCGCATAGATGCACAAAAGGCGCGCTTTTTGTCGCGTGCATAATCTGTCGCACCTACGACCGTCGGGCGTGTGGCGGGACGCTGGCCGTCGCGACCAGGGGTCTGCGGTCGCCACGCGCCCCGCCTGAGCGCGCGGAGGCCGGGGGCGGTACGTGTGTCTGTCACCTGTATGCCCCTTATCTGCGTGTCTCTCGCGGGTGTGGCGGGAGGCGCACACGCGTGTCACCGGCCCTTCCACGGGGTGGGGTGATCCTATGCAACGCTTGCCGTCGTCTGCGCGCCGCGCGCCGCGTGGCGCGTGCCGAGGGTCCCGCCCAGCGCCGC
>JAABUU010007694.1_pt1 | contig 10981 bp, 12 predicted proteins | sample 5559301 | NCBI WGS metagenome assembly JAABUU01 (sample SAMN10711884, study PRJNA513360) | rock metagenome | isolation source: Antarctica rocks | place: Antarctica: Victoria Land, Richard Nunatak white
AATTCTCATACATCGCTCCACCAGGAAAGGCGCTGGACGGGAGCAATCGCGCTTTGAATACCTGAACGCGTTTCCTGGCGGTCTGGACCCTTCGCGCCATCCTGTTCACCGACCGCCAGATTACCCTCCGTTATCCTTGTGCCCCGGCTAGCTCGTGACGCTACTTTGCAGAGAAGGTCTTGCAGCGGCTGTCTGCCGCGGACAGGAACGCCTGGTTGCCTGGAACCGTCTTGACCACGTTGAACAGGTCCCACGTCGAGCGGGACTGCGCCGGCGTCTTGACCTGCAGCAGCAGCATGTCGTGCACCATCAGCCCGTCCGCCCGCACAATGCCGCCGTGGGTCACCGCGTCCTCCACCGGCGTCGCCCGCATCCTGGCCATCACCTCGTCCGCCTTGTCATTGCCCGCGGCGGCCACGGCCTTCAGGTAGTGCGTGATGCCGGAATACAGGCCGGCTTGCACCATGTTGGGCGGCTTCGACACCGCCGCCATGAACCGGGCGGCAAACGCGCGGGTGGCCGGCGACTGGTCCCAGTAGAAGCCTTCGCTGAGGTACATCCCCTGCGCCGCGTCCAGCCCGATGGCCTGCACGTCGTTGATGACCAGCCCCAGGCTGACCAGGGCCACCTTTCCGGTCAGGCCGAACTCCGCCGCCTGCTTCGCGGCGTTGACGGAGGCCGCACCCGCGCTGGCAAGGGCGATCACCTGCGCGCCGGACGCCTGCGCTTCCAGCAGGTAGCTGGCGAAGTCGGTCGCGTTCGGAGGGTGGCGCACGCTGCCCAGTACCTTGCCACCGGCTGCCTGGACGATCCTGCGCGCGTCCTGCTCGGTTGAAAGGCCGAACGCGTAGTCGGCCGTCACGAAGAACCAGCTCGACTTGCCCTCGGCGATGAGCGACCGCGCCACGGTGTTCGCCGTCGCGTAGGAGTCGTACACCCACTGCACGTTGTTGCGGGTGCAGTTCTCGTTGGTGATGGTCGTCGAGCCGGACCCGGCGACGAAGGACAGCTTCCCACGGTTACGCGCCACGTCCATCACCGCCAGCGCGACCGAGCTGTTGACCAGATCGGCTGCGACGCTGACCCCTTCCCGGTCGAACCACTCGCTCGCCGTAGCTGCTGCGATGTCCGGCTTGTTCTGGTGGTCGGCGCTGATCAGCTCAATCTTTCGCCCCAGGACGGAGCCGCCGAAGTCCTCAATGGCGAAGCGGGCAGCGGCCACCGAGGCCGCGCCCGTGTTGGCGGAGAATGGGCCGGACATGTCTGTCAACACGCCGATGCGGAGCGGCTTCGGTGCGGTTCCCTGCGCCCATGCGCAGGAGGCCAGTCCGGTGCCGGCGGCGGCCAGCAAGGCGCGTCTGCGAAGGCTCATGGTGCGTCCTTGGTTCGGGGTGGCGAGATCAGGCGGCCGGGGCGAACTCTTCTTCCAGAAAGCCCTGCACGGCTGCGAACACCTGCATCCGGTTCTTTTCCAGCAGCACGCAGTGCGTGCCCTCGCCGATCTCCACCCAGCGCCGGTAGGGCGCGCCGGTGAGCAGTCCGAAGTAGGTCCGCGCCATGTCGAGCGGCAGGTCCTGGTCCCAGTCGGCATGTACCAGCAGCACGGGCACGGTGATCTCGCCGGGGTCATAGACCGGCTTGCCCGCGGCCCAGAACTCGCGGCTGTCCTGCACCGTGCCGTTCGGCGCCCGAAGCTTGGGCGGGTCTTGCGCGGCGCCCCACGGGTCCGTCGCAAATGTCGAGGCCAGCCACTGATCCAGCCAGCCCGGCGGCATCAGCGCCGCCTGCTTGTCCGCCGGCACGCCCCGCATCCAGCGGTCCCGCGCGTCGGGCATGGAGATGACCCGGTAGGCCCCGAGCGCGCCGCCGGTGTCGGAGGCGCTCGGCGCGGTCCGCAGCCATTGTGGCGCGAGCAGCACCAGCTTGCGGACCCGGCCGTTGTTGGCCGCCGTATAGGCGCCCATGAGTGTCGTGCCCCAGGACCAGCCGACGAGGTTCAGCTTGTCCAGGCCCCGGCGGCGCAGGATAAAGTCCACCGCCGCCGCCACGTCGCGCACCGCCACGTCTGTCCGCACGGTTGGTGGGTTGTCCGCGGCTGGCCGGTCCATCTCCGGTGGCCGGGTCGAGGCGCCGTAGCCGCGCACGTCCACCAGGTAGGCATCGAACCCTGCCGCCGCGATGTGGTCCATCCAGGACACGCCGGCCAGCGGCAGGTCGAAGGCGGTTTCCGCCGGGTAGCTGGAGCCGTGCACGAACAGTACGGTCCGTTCGGGAGAGAACGCCGTTATGCCCTCCGGCCGCTTGTTGCGGACGAACAGCTCGATGCCCGGCGTGTCGCTCGGGATTATGAGGTCCTCGGCCACGATGCCAATGGCTGCGGCGGGTGGGGACGGGATCATAGGAACCTCCAATCGAAGCGGTCGCCGTGCCGGGCGACGTGGCCCACGGAGGACCGGGCGAAGTGGGCGGTGAACACCGCCGCCCGCCGCTCCGCGGCGTGGTCCAGCAGCCAGCGCCGGGACGCTCGGGCCGCGGCACCGTCTTCGCAGAACCGGCTGTTCCACTCGGGACGCCAGACCTGGACGGGCTGGTGCATGATGTCGCCGCTGAACACCGCTTCCTGTTCGCCGGACAGGAGCTGGATGGCGACGTGGCCGGGGCTGTGGCCGGGCGTGGGGTGGAAGTGCAGCCCGTCGCCGACCACGCCGGCGCCGTCGATCAGCAGCGCCTGCCCGGACTCGATGACGGGCAGGACGCTGTCGGCGTACACCCCGGCCTGGAAGCCTTCCTTGCCGGCCGGACCGGACCAGTGGTCGTTCTCCGCCTTGGAGAACACGTAGCGGGCGTTCGGGAAGGTCGGCACCCAGCGTCCGTCCAGCAGGCGCGTGTTCCAGCCGGTGTGGTCCGCGTGCAGGTGGGTGCAGAGCACAAAGTCAACCTGTTCCGGCGCGACGCCCGCCGCAGCGAGGCGGTCGAGGAAAGGAAGCTGCAACTGGTGGAAGCGCGGCAGCGACGGCCGGTGCTTGCCATTCCCGGCGCAACTGTCCACCAGGATCGTGTGGCGCCGGGTCCGCACGACCCAGGTGTGGATGCTGGAGATGAACTTGCCCTCTGCCTCCGAGAACAGGTTCGGCAGCATCTCGGATGCGCGCTCCCGCAGGATGGCCGGATCCCAGTCAGGATACAGGAAGTCCGGCGCGAATCCTGGCCCATGCTGCTCAGTGACGCGGGTGACGCTCACGTCGCCAACTTGGAAAGGCTGTCCGACGCTCAAGGCGGGGTGTGGGGCGGTCATCAATCTCGTCCACGGTGGTTGCCAATCTCGGCACCATACGTATGGTCGGACCATACATCAGGCAAATCGATCCAACCGATGCACGCCATTGACCATTTCAATCTACGGTCCTTCGACCTGAACCTGCTGCTGGCCTTCGACGCACTCGTCGAGGAGCGCAGCGTCACCCGGGCCGCGGCACGGCTGAAGATCGGCCAGCCCGCCATGAGCCACGCGCTCGGCAACCTCCGCCTGCTGCTCGGGGACGAGGTGCTCGTGCGCGCCGGCCAGTCCATGCAGCCGACGCTGCGGGCCGAGGCCCTAGCGGCCCGCGTGCGCGACGTACTGACGCAAACGCAGGACGTGCTGTTCGAGCGCAACAGGTTCGACCCCGCCACGTCGGCGCGTGAGTTCCGGGTTGGCTTCTCTAACGAGCTGGAGCTGCTTCTGCTGCCCCAGTTGGTGGCCCGGCTGCGGGAGGCCGCGCCGGGCGTCCGCCTGTTGGCTAAGGGCGGCAGCCGACAGGCGCTCCGCACCCTGCTGGACGAGGGCGGCGCGGACCTGGCGGTCGGCTGCCTGGACGAGGCGCCGACCTGGCAGCGCAGCACGCCGTTGTACGAGGAAACGCACCTGTGCTGCTTTAACCCTCACTTGGTCGCGTTGCAGGCACCGCTTGGATTGGACGACTACACCGCGTACCCTCATGCGCTGATGTCGCTCAAGGACAGCCTGGCTGGCTGCTTGGAGGACGCCCTGGCGCGGGCTGGCGCCAGGCTGAACACGATTGCCGCGGCGCCTCACCTCGTCGCGTTGCTGGCCATGGTGGCCGCCGCGCCGCTACTGGCCACCTTGCCCGCCCGGATCGTCCAAGTCTACGCGCCGGTGTTCGGCCTCGCGGTCAGCCCGGTCCCGTTGGAGCTGGGGACGTTCCCGGTGTTCCTGCTGCGCCATGCGCGCACAGACCGCGACGCGGGTACGGCCTGGCTGGCGGACTTGGTTTTGAGGTGCGTCGGGGCGGAGAACGGTTAGCCCGTGACGGCAACCTGCCAGGGTGGACCTCGAACACGGTATGCCAAAAACGGCAAGCTGACCCTAGGCAGATGCTGGCGGCCGGCGTGGCAGTGTGATCCGTCTCACGCTTTATGGGCAGAAGCGGATGATCTCGCGCCCGTCTCAATCCGGCGTGGGCTGAGTCTCACCTGATCCGGGCAGGACGCGCCATCCAGTCTCGCTGATTGTGGGCCGGAAACGCCGATGATCTCGCGCCGGACCGCGGATGATCTCGGGTCGCTACAAGTAGCCCGCCTCGGACACGCCCAACACGCAAGCCATGGTGGCAACCGCGAAGGTGGCCTGGTTTGCGCTCATGAACCGGAAGAGCCGGACGGCACGGCCCCGGTCTCGCGCGCGAACCAGGCCGCGGCTCGAGAGAGGATGTCGCGCTCCACCCGCAACTGCTTGTTCTCGCGCCGCAGCCGGGCCAGTTCATCGCGCTCGGTCGCGGACAAGCCATCACCTGCCGCGGCCGGAGCATCGCCCCTTTCCCGGCTGCCCCCCTGACGGTCAGCGGCAGCAACCCACTTGCGGATCGTCTCCGCGGTTGGCTCGAACTCCTTGGACAGGCTGACGGGATCGCACCCAGCACGGGCCAGGTCAATGACCTGCTGCCGGAACTCCGGCGAATACGGGGGACGGGTGATCGGCATGGAAAGAACCTCCTGCAAAAGCATGAAAGGCTCCACCAGACCGGTTCTCCCGCTCTTTGCGTGGATCATTTCGGGTAAAAACTGGTGTTTGGCAGGATCAGTGTGGCTTCCCATTTTGTTGAGGTATGAACGAATTCTTTCCCATTCCGAGTTGTCGCGTGGAGCAGATCACGCACGTAGGCCTGAACCATCTGCATATCGCTGTGCGCGGTACGAACCCCGGCGGTCGCTGCCCTAACTGCGGCCGGGCCAGCCGCGCTGTGCACAGCCGCTACCAGCGTCGTCCGGCGGACCTGCCCTCGCTTGGGCGCAGGGTCCGCATTGGTTTGCGTGTGCGGCGCTTCTACTGCCGCAACGCGACTTGTGTTCGGCGTACCTTTGCTGAACGCCTGCCTGAGTTGGTCAAACCTCACGCGCGCCGCACCGACAGGTTGGCCGAGGCGCAAAGCCAAGTCGGTTTGGCCCTTGGCGGCGAGGCCGGCGCCCGATTGTTGTCCCAACTCGCCATGCCAGCGAGCGCGGACACGATGCTGCGCCTGGTCCGGGATGTGCCACTGCCTGAGCTGAAAACGCCTCACGCCGTGGTCGTGGACGACTGGGCGATGCGCAAGGGACGTATCTACGGCACCATCGTGGTGGACCTCGAACGCCACCGCGTGGTGGACCTGCTGCCGGACCGCACGGCTGAGACGCTGGCAGACTGGCTGCGGCGGAAGCCGGGGATCGAGATCGTCGCCCGCGACCGCTCAACCGAGTACGCCCGCGGCGCTACCTTGGGCGCGCCCAACGCCGTGCAGGTCTGCGACCGCTGGCATCTGCTGGCCAACATGCGCCAAGCAGTGGAGCGCTGGCTGCACGGCGTCCATGCCCGGCTCCGGCGCTTGCCGTTGCCGTCCGCCAGCGCCGAGGAAACCAGCCCCGTCCCGGCCCGACGCGACCGCGCTTTCCCGCGTAGCGCGCCCGAGCGGGCGGCGGGTGGCGAAAGCCGCGCCCAGTGGCGGGCCCGATACGATGAGGTCCGGCGCAGGCACCTGGCGGGCGAGACGTTGCTCGGAATCGTGCGGGTGACGGGCCTGGCACTCGGGACCGTGCGCAAGTATGCCCGCGCCGAGAGCTTCCCGGCGCGGGCCGCGCATGGCCCGGGTCCGAGCATCCTCGATCCTTATCTCTCCTATCTCGAACGAAGGCTGAGCGAGGGCTGCGAGAACGGGCTAGGCCTTTGGCGCGAGCTGCGCGCCCAGGGCTTCCCCGGCGGGACGCGGCAAGTGCATCGCTGGCTCATCGAGCGGCGGACGACGCCGGCCAAAACCGGGCCCCATGTGTGGCGTGCCCGTGCGTCGGGCGAGATACAGCGGCCTACGGCGCGCGACGGAGGGCCAGCCCTGCCGACGGTGCCCCAACTTGCCTGGCTGTTGGTCCAGCCCGTTGCGGCTTTGGACGCCGCCGGAGCGGCCACCACCGCTCGCGTCGAGCAAGACGAGCAGGCCAAGGGCGTGGCGCAGTTGGCGCGCCGGTTCACCGCGCTCGTGCGAGCGTGCGGCGTTGGCGGTCGGCGGGAAGGTCGCGCTCCGGCCGAACCGCTCGTCGAGCTGGATGCGTGGCTCGCCGAGGCTCGCACGTGCAGTGCCGCTGCCATCCAGACATTTGCCACCGGGCTGGAGCAGGACGGCGCGGCGGTGCGCGCCGCCTTGACCCAGCCCTGGAGCAGCGGCCAGGCTGAAGGGCAGGTCAACCGGCTCAAGCTCCTGAAGCGGCAAAGTTATGGCCGCGCCAGCTTCGACCTGCTGCGACGACGCGTTCTGCTGGCGGCATGATCCACGCAAAGAGCGGGAGAACCACCAGACCGGGTCAACATCAGAAGGCCCGGCGGTGCGCCGGCGTGAACTCGGCGATATATGTGATGGCGCCTGCCAACTCCGCCCCGGCCCCGAAGCCTTGCAGCAACCGCAACAGCACCAGCAGCACCGGCGCCCAGATCCCCAGCGTGTCGTAGCCCGGCAACAGGCCGATCAGCACGGTCGAGATGCCCATCAGCGCCACCGTGAACACCAGCGCCGGCTTCCGCCCGATGCGGTCGCCGTAGTGCGCCACCACGAAGCCCCCCAGCGGCCGAGCGAAGAACCCCACCGCAAAGGTCGCAAAGGCCGCCAGCGAGCCGATCAGCGGGCTGACCGTGGGGAAGTAGAGCCGGTTGATGAATAGCGCCGCGGCGGCACCATACAGCGCGAAATCATACCACTCCATGATGGTGCCCACTGCACTCGCCACGACGACGGCCCGGGTCTCCGCCGGCGCCGTCGCGGCCGCGGCCTGCATGTCTGCTGGCAGGGTCTGATCGCTCATGGGTTGCAAGCCTCCGGGTCAGGGCGTCTTGCGGCACGAGGGTCCGGGCCACCCCCTTTGCATCGAAGGCTATACCTGTCAGACAGGTTGGCGCAAGCGGAGTGGCCGATGTCGCGACAGGATCAGCGTTCCCGCACGCAGCAGGTGGCCGAGTACCTGCGGCACTACATCACCAGTCACCACCTGGGCGCCGGCGCCCGCCTGCCCGGCGAGGCAGAGATCAGCCGCGAGCTGGGCATCAGCCGTCCCAGCGTGCGGGAAGCCTCGGCGGCCCTCGGCGCCCTCGGTCTGATTAGCGTCGGCAACGGCCGCCGCCCCTGCGTCGGCACGCTGAACACGGGCCAGGGCCTTGGCGGTGGCGTGCTGCGCGGCGTGTTGGAGGCCGCGCTGATGACCGACCAGGCGGACTTGCGCCAGGTCATGGAACTGCGGCGCGGCCTGGAAGTGGAGATGGCTGCCTTGGCCGCCGCGCGCCGCACCACGGCGCAGTTGGACCAGCTGCGGACCGTCTTAGAAACTATGGCGGCGACGATGCAGGACCGCGCCCGCTATGCCGAGGCCGATCTGCACTTCCATATCCTGCTCGGCCAGGCCAGCGGCAACCCGCTTTATACGCTGCTGGTTGCCGACACCCAGCAAACGCTGCTGTCGGGCCTGGCCATCGCCCTGCGCGGCGGGGCAGACCTGGCGGAACTGGAGCGCGTGCAGCGGCTGCACCAGTCCATCCTGGACGCGGTGGTCGCCGGCGACGCGGCGGGCGCCCGCCGGGCCATGACGAAGCATTTCGAAGACGCCGAGCGGGCGCTGCACCGGCTCGCGCAACAGGAAGGGGCATAAACCATGCCAATGGACGACGCCGAGCTGTTTCGCATCGTGCGCGACACCCTGTTCACCGCCGTAATAGGCGACGTGATGGACGCCGCCGGGCTGACCAGGCAGTTCCTGCCGCAGGGCATCCGCGCCCTGCGACCGGAAATGGTGGTGGTGGGCCGTGCGATGACGGTGTTGGAGGCCGATTGCGCCGGCGAACAGGTTGGCCATTCCGGCCAGCCGGAGCCCTTCGGCCTGATGTTCCGCGCCCTGGACCAGTTGCGCCCAAACGAGGTCTATGTCGCCGCGGGCGGCTCCCTGCGCTATGCCTTCTGGGGTGGGTTGATGAGCACGCGCGCCTTGGCACTGGGCGCGTCCGGCGCCGTGTTGGGCGGCTGCCACCGCGACACGCGGGAGATCCTGGGGCTGGGCCTGCCGGTGTTCTCGAACGGAGCCTATGCGCAGGATCAGCGGCTGCGAGGACGGGTGGTGGATTTCCGGTGCCGGGTCGAGTTCGACAATGCGGCAACCGTTGACAGCGGCGACTTGATCGTCGGCGACCTCGATGGCGTGCTGGTGGTGCCCGCTGCCCACGTGCAGGATGTGATCCAGGCGGCACGCGCCAAGGTGGCGGGCGAGGACCGGGTGCGCGCTATGCTCGGCCGCGGCATGACCACGGAGGCGATCTTCGCGGAAACCGGCATCATGTAGCCCAAGGGCAAGAGGCTGCAATGAGGACTGCGCGTGCCGGTGGCAGCGGGGCTGGCAGCCGTGAGAGCCTGGGGAACATGGGGCGCGGGTGATGCGGACCGCCAAGCCGCTGGGTCAAGCCGCACGCCAGGCCAGGACAGGCTTGATGTCGCCCAGACCGGCATCCCGGCACAAGCAGGATGCGGTCATACCGCCCTGCTCATAAACTGATCCGTATGATCTAAGCAGGCTTCCTCGGCTCTACGCACGGATGGTAATGTCGGGTCATCTTTGACGTAAGCTGGGTGGTCATCATGTCTGGTCGGTCTCCCTTGGCTGCGACGGCTGAGCAGGAAGCGGAGTTGCGAGCCTTGTCGCGGTCCGACGTGCGCGGCGAGGCGGACCGGGCGCGCGCGATCCTGCTCACCTTGGAGGGCTGGACGAGCGTGCAGCTTGCCAAGGTGTTCGGCGTCACGCCGGAGGCGGTGCGGCACTGGCGGGGGTGGTTCAGCGAGCGCGGCGTGGACGCGCTGCGCTCCACCCTGGCGCCCGGCCCGTCGCCGGCCAGGGGCGAACGAGCGCTTGCGGTGGCGAGCCTGCTGCTGCGCCAGCCTGTCGAGGATCGCACCAACTGGACCCTGCCGCGCCTGCGGGCGGAGATCGAGCGGCAAACGGGGGCTACGATCTCGGCGGGGCGCTTGAGCGTGCTGTTGAAAAAGGGGGGTTCACTTGGCGGCGGCCCCGGCACAGCCTGAGCGGGCGGCAGGACAAGGCTGCGGTGGAGCGCATGGGCGTGCGCCTGCGGCTGCGCCAGGCCCAGGCTGACGCAGGCGACATCGCGCTGCTGTATGCCGACGAGAGCGAGGCGCTGACGCACCCCTACCTCGCCCATGCCTGGGCGGAGAAGGGGGCCGACCTGCGGGTCAGGGCGCCGGGCCAGTCGAAGAAGGTTGCCATGATAGGCGCGCTCGACGCGGCCACGGGTGAACTGGTCGTCAGCACGTCGCCGACCAAGACCAGCGCCGACGTGATCAGGATGCTGCGCCGGCTGGACTGGCGGTATGGCCCCAAGCCCGGCTGCGAGCGCCTGCCTGTCGTGCTGGTGTGGGACAACGGACCCGTCCACACCAGCCGAGCCACCAGGGCGGCGCTGGCCGAGCGGCCCTGGATCACCGTGGAGTGGCTGCCGCGGTATGCGCCGGAGCTGAACGACATCGAACGGAGCTGGCGCGACCTCAAGCGCCACCACCTGGCCCACAGGACGTTCAAGGATGCCACTGACCTCGACACAGGCATCCGGGATGCTGTCAAGCAGCTCAACACAGAACGCCAAACGCCGCATCCGTGCGACAAGCTAAATAAGGCTGCTTAGTTCGGGCGCTGGGGTGCCGTGTGTCGCGGGAGGCGCTTCTTGCCTCCCGCGACACAGCTCAGGCTGCTGTCATGGCGAGCTGGTCGATCAGGAACTTCGCGGCCAAGCCCGACGACTTGGGGTTCTGTCCGGTGATCAGGAAACCGTCGCTGACGACGTAGGGTTCGAGGTCGGCACCCTTGGAATAAAGGCCGCCCTTGGCCTTGAGCTCGTCCTCCAGCAGGAGCGGCACCACCTCGGTCAGGCCCATGCCCTTCTCCTCGCTGTTGGTGAACCCGGTGACCTTCTTGCCCTCGACCAGCGGCTTGCCGTCCGGTGTCCTGGCATGGCGCAGGGCGGCCGGCGCGTGGCAGACGAGCGCGGCGGGCTTGCCGGCCGCGAGGAAGAACTGGATCAGGGCGACCGAGTTCTGGTCCTCCGCGAGGTCCCACATGGGGCCGTGGCCGCCGGGGTAGAACACCGCGTCGAAATCCGCCTGCGAAACGCTGTCCAGGCGCACCGTGGCCGCAAGCTGCGCCTTCGCAGCCGCGTCCGCCTCTAAGCGGCGGGTCTGGTCGGTTTGGAAGGACGCCTCGCTGCTCTTGGGATCGAGCGGCGGCTGCCCGCCCTTGGGCGAGGCCAGGGTGATCTCCGCACCGGCGTCGCGGAACGTGTAGTAGGGCGCGGCGAACTCTTCGAGCCAGAAGCCCGTCTTGCGGCCGGTGTTGCCGAGTTGGTCGTGCGAGGTCAGAACCATCAAAACCTTCATGTGTCGCTCCTAGAGTAAGTTGAACAGTGACCACCAAG
>JAABUU010007695.1_pt1 | contig 10980 bp, 11 predicted proteins | sample 5559301 | NCBI WGS metagenome assembly JAABUU01 (sample SAMN10711884, study PRJNA513360) | rock metagenome | isolation source: Antarctica rocks | place: Antarctica: Victoria Land, Richard Nunatak white
ACAGGAGCAGATGGCCCAGTTCTTCGCCGGGCTCGCCAGCCGCACGGTCGAGGCCCAATCCCGCTGTCGCCGCAAGCTGCAAGCGCTGGCCGAGGCACATCTACAGGCTCCCCATGTAGATCTCATCAGCGCTTCGGTTTAGCACGCCCGCGCGCACGATATCGAGGAACCACAACTCTTCCGGCGGCGCGTCGTCGCCGAGGCGTTCGGCCCGCACGAATTCGAGGAAGAACGAGTTCTTCCCGGGCGCGCAGGTCCCGGTGCGGTTTTTCGCGTGCAGGAGCGGATTTTTCCCGTAGCGCTCCCGGTGCGCCAGGGTGAAGCTGACGCGGTCCCAGAGCCGGAAGTGCAGCCGTTCCCGCGCGGCGAGCACTTCCGGCGGCGTCCCTTGGGGATCCGACTCGCCCTCCTTGTACGCGAACTCGAGCGGGAGCGCGGCGCCCGCCTCGACACGCCGCACGGCCTCGAGGAACTGCTGCCGCAGGCGCACCAGGCGGTTGAAACGCCGGTGGGCCAGCGCGCGAATCGTGACGAAATGCGGCACCACGGCGTCGGTCTCGTCCTTGCGGTTGCGCTGCTGCTCCCGCGCGACCTCGCCGCTCGGCATCACATCGGCGAGGGTATCCGGGTCGATCGGCGGCAGGACGAAGCGCCGATACCGCTCACGCTCCGCCGACGGCAGACCCTCCAGCCAGCGCCGCGTGGCGCGCGCGGCGCGGCAGTAGTCGAGCATGAAGTTGAGGCGCGTGGCGGGCGAGTCGCCCGGCACCAGCTCGCCGCGCAGATAGCGGCGCAGCACGTCCTCCGGCTCCCACTCGGTCAGGTCGGTCAGGCCGAGGGCCCGGAAGAGATCGGTCAGGCGCCGGTGGAGCATCGTGACGACGTTGTAGACCGTGCTGGCGTCGCAGCGTTCGACCGTCAGCACCGCCGCGATCAGGGCGAGGTGGTCGGCCCAGAGCGACCCCACGACCCATTTGCGTAGGTAGCCCGCGGGTCGGCGGCCCACCGCGGGGTACTCAACCCCGACGAGCGGGTCGCCCGACGTCTTCGGCGCGGCCAGCACGGCGGGGTCGAACATGCCGTCCAGGTCGCCCCAGGTCGCGGGGGTCGTAGTGGGCTCAATCGTGCGGGTCATGGGCACCTCCGAGATGATTGAGGAACGTGAAGTCGTCGTCGTCGTCCGCGCCACCGGTCACGGCGGACACCGGGAGGGGACCGCCGGCCACCGCGGCGGCGAGGTCGACATCCCAGCGGGCATGCAACTCGTCCTGGATCCGGGCGTGGTCCTCGGCGGCGAAGGCGTGCTCGTAGACCTCGAGCATCGCCGCGCCGCTGCACCACGCCATGTAGGCGACCAGCTTCTTGAGTTCGGCCGCGACGACCAATTCGTCGCGCGCCATCTCGTGGATGTGGCGCACGCTCTGGGTCACGTACCAGTGGCGGGCCTGGTGGGGGCCGACCGCGAGCCCGACCGCCGCCATGGCCGGGTTCCAGTGGTGCTCGCGGAAGGCGCGCGCCGTGAGAGGGTCGCCCCGCTGGTTGAGGAACAGGGGGGTCGCGTCCGGGTCGACGGTCCCGCGCCGGGCGAGCGCCTCGAGCCGCGCCATGCCCCGCCCCTCGGGGTCGCGCGCGGCCCGCTCGGTGTCGACGTACCGGCGCAGCAGCTTGGCCGTCTCATGGGAGAAGCGCAGGCGCTTGACCCGGACACCTCGGCTCCCCTTGTCGAACGCCCGGGTCGTATTCTGCAGCCCCAGGGCGAGCCAGTCGCCGAAGGTGAGCCCGGCGATCTCCGAGAGGCGGGCCCCGCTGTCGAACAGCAGGCGACAGACGACCTGCTCGCGCAGGGACCAGCCCCGGGCCGCGCCGGCGCGGAGTACCCGCGCGCGCAGTGACGGATCGTTGACGAGTTGCGGCACCCATGCGGCCCCCTCCAGACGGTAGTAGCTGTCCGAGAGCCGCCACGGCGGTCGGCCCTCCTCGCGCGGGCGCGGCGCGGGTATCCCGCTGATCGCCGGCATACGCGGATAGTCGTCTTCTTCCTCCTCGAGGACCGCCGCCGCGACCGCCAGCGTCGCGGCGGCGGTCGCGTCCACGAGCGGGTTGGCGTGCGGGTAGGTGCCGAGCCGGCGCTGGATGCGGTAGAAGCCCTTGAGGGCCGTCAGCAGGACGCCGACCGACTTCGGCGTGCCGGCGGTCGCGCCGACCACACGGAAACCCTCGTCGTGCTCGCGCACCACGCAGGCCAGCCGCTGGACGAGGTAGTCGCGGAGGGCGGCGCGCACGGTCCCAGGCGCGTCATCCCAGCGCCGCCCGGCGCGCACCTGCCAGGGGTCGGTCTCGAGGAAGGTACAGTAGTCGCAGACGGGGTAGAGGTAGACGCGCGCGGTCTGCGGCGAGGTGCTCGTCGCCACCTCCCGCGCATAGGCGGTCAGTGGCAGATGGAGGCGCGCGCGGGTGTCGTACACGATGAAGGGGTGCCCGTGCCGGGCCTGCGCCTCCGCCGATCGCGCCACGAACCGATACCGCCCCGTCCCCGTCGTCATCGCCCCCTCCGCCAATACTAGCACACATGTTCTAGTACGTACACAGAGTCTACCCCGTTCGTGACAATTTGTCTAGCCCTTTTTTCCTGATCGGGATAAGGAGAAACGAGACTATGCGCTGGGAGTGTGTATGGATGGACTACTCGGGCGGTGGAAACGGGAGGGGGGCGTCATCGCGCCCCGCCTATTAGGGGCGGGGCGCTGGCGCAGAGACGGCGAGCGCAGCACGCGGGCACCGCCAGCCCGGGGCACCGGCCCCCGGCCGGGGCCAACTCGTCGGTCGTGAGGTGCCCAGCCGAGCAATTCCTGCCGGTCGAGAGCCCCACGGGACGGCGAATAGTTGGTATACGCGCTACCAGCGGGTACGATTAGTGCGACCATGACCGGCTAGGCAGGGCCGAGACCGACAGGGGATTAACTGGTCGGCTCCGCTCTCGTGCGCGGCCTCGGCAACACCGCCGCGCTCGGCTCCTGCTCGCACGGGGCGGGACGCCGGATGAGCCGGGGGCAGGCGGCGCGCACGATCACGCTGGAAGCGTTCGCCCACCAGATGCGCGGTATCGTCGCCGACACCGGGCGCGAGCTGCTCGACGAAGCGCCGCAAGCCTACAAAGGGCTCGACACGGTGCTCGCCGAGCAGACCGATCTCGTCACGCCGGTCGGGCGACTCCTGCCGCTGCTCAACGTCAAGGGCGTCCCGCGCCGGACACACGGCGCGGACACGGGCGCGCGCACCCCACAGCTGCAGGAGATCGCACGCGCGACAAGTACGACCCGATCCAGCGCCGCAAGCTGGAGCAGCGCGCGCAGCGGATGGGGCGGAGTCGGTAGTCGGTAGTCGGTAGTTTGTGGTCCGTAGAGAGTGGCGCGGGTGCCGATAGCAGGCAACGCCCACTAACAAGACCTTCTACGGGCCACGGACCACGGACTACCGACTTCTCGCTCAAGCGTCCGCGCGCTGATGCGTCCCCAACTGTTCGACGAGCGACGCGCTCGCCTCGTTGAGGCCGGTGACGTGGACCGTCACTCCCTGCGCGCGGTACTTCAGCACCACCTTGTCGAGCGCCGCCACCGCCGAGCCGTCCCAGATGTGCGCAGCGGTGAGGTCGAGTTCCACCCGTGCCAGCGGTTCGTGGTAATCGAACTCCCCCAGAAAACCCTGCACCGAGGCGAAGAACATCTGCCCGCGCACGCGGAAGGTGCGTTGCCGCCCGTCCGCGCTCAGCTCGCTCTCGACGCGCAGTAGCCGCGCGATCTTGTGCGCGAAGAAGATCGCCTTGATCAGGACGCCCACCAGCACACCGAGCGCGAGATCGCTCGTCGCCACCACCACCCCGACCGTCGCGACCATCACGATCGCCTCGTCGCGCGGGATCCGGTGCAGGGTGCGGATCGAGGACCAATCGAAGGTGCCGATGCAGACCATAATCATCACCGCGACGAGCGCGCCGAGCGGGATCCGCCCCACCAGATCGCCCAGGATGACCAGCAGGAAGAGGAGGAACCCGCCCGCCCAGAAGGTCGAGAGCCGCCCGCGCCCGCCCGCCCGCATGTTGATCATCGACTGCCCGATCATCGCGCAGCCGGCCATCCCGCCGAAGAGGCCACTGACGATGTTCGCCAGCCCCTGCCCGCGCGCCTCGGTGTTCTTGTTGCTGGGGGTGTCGGTCACGTCGTCCAGCAGCGCGGAGGTCAGCCACGACTCGATCAGGCCGACCATCGCCAGCGTCAGCGAGTAGGGCAGGATGATCCGCAACGTCTCCGCGCTGAACGGCACCTGCGGCAGGGCGAAGGTCGGGAAGCTGGTCGGCAACTCGCCCATCTGGCCGACCGTCCGCACGTCGCTGTGGAAGACGATCGCGATCACCGAGAGGACGAGGATCGCGACGAGCGGCGAGGGGATCGCCTTGGTGACGCGCGGGAAGAGATAGATGATCGCCAGCCCCACCGCCACCATCGCGTACATCTGCCACGACGCGCCCTTGAATTGCGGCAGTTGCGCCGAGAAGATCAGGATCGCCAGGGCGTTGACGAAGCCGACCATCACCGAGCGCGGGATGAAGCGCATGACGTAGCCGAGCCGCGCCAACCCGGCGATGATCTGGATCACGCCGGTCAGCAACGTCGCCGCGAAGAGGTATTGCAGCCCGTGGTCGCGCACCAGCGTGACCATCACCACAGCCATCGCGCCGGTCGCCGCCGAGATCAGGCCCGGTCGCCCGCCGACGAGCGCGGAGATGATCGCGATGCAGACCGAAGCGTAGAGCCCGACCTTCGGATCGACCCCGGCGATGATCGAGAAGCCGATCGCCTCCGGGATCAGCGCCAGCGCCACGACCGTGCCGGAGAGTACGTCGGCGCGGATATTCGAGAGCCAGTCGCGCCGGAACCGCACCGGCCACGTCGCGACTTCCCTGGTGATCGCACTCAACTCATCAGACTCCTCGCTCGATGGCACCCACGCTGCCACCCCTCACGCGCACCCCATCGTGCGCGTCCAGCCCCTATAAGTCCGTAGCCGGTCGTCCGCAGTCCATAGTAGGAACGGAGTGCCGCCGACACCATACGTCTATGCCGGAGCCCAACTCGCTGCTATTCACTTGTACTCATGGGGATGCTGTATTGTCGTTGCTCGTCGCGATACCGCTAGGATAAAACATCGGAGCGGATCTGTCACGGCGGCGAAGAAGTCCGTGGTCGGTAGTCCGTGATCCGTAGAGAACGGGCTATTGCTACCGTGCGTGGCGTACCGCCGATGTGCTGGCCGCGCCTCATCTCTACTACGGACCACGGACTACCGACCACGGACTTCCCGCGCCCACCCCGCCACCGCCGCCTCCTGCTCCGGCGTCTCGATCGAGCCAGGGCGCGCGGCGCGGATGGCGGCGATGGCGGCGGGCGCGGTATGTCCCCGGCTGACGAGGGCGCAGGCGAGGATCGTGCCGGTGCGCCCCAGCCCGGCGGCGCAGTGGACCACCACCGGACGCCCCGCCGCCACGAACCGCTCGATCGCCGCGACCGCCGCCGCGATCTGCGCCCCTGTCGGCGCGGTGAAGTCCGCGACCGGCAGATGGACCGCGTCGAGATCGGCGGCGCGTAAGGCCGCAGCGGGCAACGGCTCCTCCGTCAGGCTGACGATCGCGCGCACCCCCTGCGCCACCAGCGCGGCGAGCGCATCGTCGCTCAGCGGGCGGGCGGACCCGGCGATCTCGCCCGGCACGAGCCAGCCGAAGTTCGGCAGGATCAGCGTCAGGCGCTCATCCTCGGTGAGATCGTAGCCCGCGAGCGTGGCGCGTGGCGCGGCGAAGAGCCGTTGGCGGAAGGCCGCGTCGGAACGCATACGCGCGGTCAGTTCGTGTACCATAGCGAGCGTCATCGTCCCCACCAGAGATCGCGGCGTGCCGCAACGCGATCAATCGTCATGTGCGGTGAGGATAGGTTGGGGGATGGTAGCTTCATACGAGCCATCCGCCGCGATGTCGATAGACCCATCCTCGAACACCGCGCGGAGTTGCAGCTGACCACCTAACGCCTCAACGTAGGACCGTAACGTCGAGATGTATACGTCTTCCTCATGCTCAATGCGCGAGATATTCGCCTGCGAAACGGCCATTTTCTCAGCCAATTCGCGCTGTGTCACAGCGCGGGACTCGCGCAGTCTGCCAAGCTCCAGCGCAGTTAAGATTGCACGCTTCTGCTGATTGATCCGCTCCTGCTGACATGGATCGGTTTTCAAGGGAGCGCTCAAGGCACTAAACTTTTTGGGCATCATGTCTTCCCCTCTCGCTTGAGGATTCTTAGGTGCTCGTCGTAGAATGCATCAGCCAATGGAATCATCTCACGATAGAACTCAATCCATCGACCTGTTTTGTCACCACCGATGAGCAAGATGGCATTGCGTAGCGGGTCAAACGCGAAGAAGATGCGGATGTTACCCTGGGGTATTCGCAACTCCTTCATATGCTGATGTCGCGAGCTTTCGATGCGATCGACGAGCGGCCTACCAAGCCCTGGCCCTCGTAGCTCTACGATTTCCACCGCTGAAGTTATCGACACCTGTTGATCGAGAGTAAGGGTAGACCACCACTCTCCGAATTCATCCGTAAACTCAACTTCCCAGAGGGCGCCGCTCATCCCAACTCCACATCAAGTATAACCTATACGTTGTACAACACAAGCATTATAGGAGGCGCGAACAAAGGATAGCTTGAACAACCCTGTTTATTCGTCACGTCCGCGCCTGCACCACCGCGCGCGTCCCCTGGCGGGGGAGTTACAGCAGCGACCATGCGCCGAGCAGGAAGAACGGCGTCATCACCAGGAAGACCGCCGGGATGCCGAAGCGCGCCGCGACCAGGCTGCCGGTCAGCGGCCCGCCGCCGAGGCCGATCGAGCCCGCCGCCGCCAGGATGCCGAAGGCCATGCCGCGCCGGTCGGGCGGCGTCAGCTCCGTAAAGATCGCCTGCACGATCGGCAGCATCCCGCCCAGGGCCAGCCCGGTCGCGATCCGCAGCAGGAGGAGTTGCCCGACCGACCCGACGAACGCCTGTGGCAAGCAGGTAATCGCCGCCAGCAACATGCAGGCCAACAGCGTCAGGCGACGCCCGAAGCGATCCGCGACGGTGCCGATCAGCAGGGCGCTGACCGTCGAGGCGACCCCGGTCGCGGCGACGACCAACCCGGCCAGCGTCGCCAGTCGCTGGCCGTCCGGCACGAGGCTCTGAATGTAGAGGGGCAGGACCGGGTTCGGGGCGAAGTTGGCGAAGCGGATGATGATGAACATCCCCAGCACCGCCAGGATCTCGCGCTGCCGGATGAACGCGCGCCAGCCGCCATCGCGCGCGGTCGCGGTCGCCTGCGCCGTCGTCACCGGCTCGCGCGGCGGCTCGGAGACGCAGATCGTCACCAGGATCGCGCCGACCAGGAAGAGCGCCCCGGTCAGGCCGAACGCGGCGCGGAAGCCGACGAGGTCGCTGACCACCCCGCCGACGAGCGGGCCGAGCGCCCCTCCGATGAAGAGGGCGGTCTGGATCAGGCCGAGCGCCATCGCCAACCGCGCGCGCGGCACCACGAGCGAGACGACCGTCGAGATCGCCGCCACCAGCCCGGTCACGGACCCTTGCAGGAGACGGAGGATGAACAGTTGCTCGGCGCTCCGCACGAACGCCATCGCCCCGACCACGACCGCCGCGCCGAAGAGGGCGCGCTGGATCATCATCCGTCGCCCGTAGCGGTCGGCGACGGCGCCCCAGATCGGGGCCATGATCCCCATCACCAGCGCGAAGCCGCCCGACATCGCGCCCGCCCACAGCCCCGCGCGGTTCAGGTCGCTGACGCCGAGGTCTTGCAGGTAGAGCGGGACGAAGGGGAGGGCGAAGCTGAACGCGAACTCCGAGATCACCTGCGCGATCCAGAGGATGATCAGCGTCCGCATCCACGGCGTCCGCCACGCCACCCGCCCGCGCTCGGGCAACGTCGCCCACCGCCCCATCCCGCCCCCATTCGCGCATCATGGTCCCATTTGCCCGCTGCGCCGCCATCCTAATGCGCGCGCGGAGGCTCTGTCAACGCGGGGGAGGGGACGGAACAGCAGGCACAGAGACACAGAGAGGGACGAGAGGGAGAACGAGAAGAAGGGTCGGTAGCCACGGAGCCCGCAAGCGGACCGGGCACGCAGAGCACGGATGAGAGAGGGAACGATCAACAGGAGGCACAGAGACGTAGAGAAGGACGAGAGATTTTACTGAGGGGCATTGCAGCCGCATTCGTCTGTCGCACGACGCACACACGCTACCAGCACAGCGCCCCTCCAATCGTGCTCTTCTCCCCCTTCGTCCTCTGTGTCTCTGTGTCTCCTGTTCCGTCCCTATTCGTCATTCGTCATCGGCCTCCGCCCCAGGTGGCGACCCAGGCCGCGCGTAGCGCCGCCTCAGCGATCGGCCCGGCGCGGAGGATGCGCGGCCCGTCGGCGGCGAGCGCGACGACGGTGGAGGCGACCCCGCCCGGCGTCGGCCCGCTATCCACGATGATCTCCACCGCGTCGCCGAGCGCTGCGGCCACGGCGGCGGCCTCGCGCAGACTCGGCTCGCCGGAGCGATTCGCGCTCGTCACCGCCAGCGCGCCGCCGCACGCCGCGATCAGTTCGAGCGCGAAGGGATGCGCGGGCATCCGCACCCCCACGGTCGGCCCGCCCGCCGTGACCAGATCGGGCACGGCGGCGGAGCGCGGCAGCACGATCGTCAGCGGGCCGGGCCAGAACGCCGCCGCGAACTCCGCCACCCCATCGGGCGCGCCGCCCATCAGGCTCGGCAGGTGCCCCGCATCGGCGATCAGCACCGGCAGCGCCTTCTCCGCGCCGCGCCCCTTGGCCGCATAGATCTTCGCCAGCGCGTCCGGGCGATCGAGGCGCGCGGCGAGGCCGTAGACCGTGTCCGTCGGGATCACGACCAGTTCCCCGCGCGCCAGCGCATCGGTCGCCCACGCCAGCGCCTGCGGGTCGTTCGCGGCGATCGTCGGCATCGTCCCTCTCCCCCCACTCGCTCGATCGGCAAGACAGCGGCACGGCGAATGGCGAATGGCGAACATGGTTAGGACGTACGCGGTTGAACGTGGATTCGAGCCGAAATCGCGCCTGGTTCGTGCTCAACTGCGTACGTCCTAATCTCGACTTTGGCCCTTCCGATCCGGCGAGCCCAGGGGGGTTTCTTGATGCGCCGCCAGCGCGCGTTTGTTGCCACAGGGGCCGCTAAGGTTTCTGCATATCGGGTGCATGAGCCGACATGCAGAAACCTCCATCGACAGATGATTCCCCAGGATACACGCCTTGAGGCGTAGTGTGGAAGGGCCAAAGTCGAGGTAATGGTATGTCACCCGAACATCGTGAACGTCGCTCGCGGTGGCGTATACACGACGAAGGATGACGCCACACCGACCGCCACTACCGCGCTACTATCGTCCCGCCGTGCGCCAACTCCCCCTGAGCGAGCGCCGCCAGGATCTTGTCCACCAACGCCCGCGCCGACTCCGTGCTCAGTTCGAGCGCCACGCGCGTCGGCGCGCCCGCCGCCGCGTTGACGAAGTCGATGTTGAGGCTATGGTCGAGCGGCGCGTGGAAGGGATGATCGAAGTAGATTGTCGCCCGATCGATCGCCATCCATCCTTGCGGCCCCTTCGCGCTGCCGCTCACCGCCACCTGCTCCGTGATGTAGCTGCACATGTCCGCATCCTCCTCATTAGGCCGCTAAAAAGGGACGGAACAGGAGGCGCAGAGACACAGAGGACGGAAGAGAAAAGGAAGGGCCGATTTGAGGGAAATGGCGGCTGATGCAGACCGCGAGACGGAGAACGGCTGACAGTCGCCATAATCTCCCCCAATACCGTTCCTTCTCCCGTCCCTCTCTGTAGAGTTTCGTCACAATAAGTCGTGGGGGCGGGTGGCCCCCTGGCCCCCAGGGGTTAGACATGATGCCGCCGCAGTTGCCGGTTGACCAGCCCCGCGACCGCCCGCACGCGGGCGGTGTGGCCGCGCCGCCGGTGGCGGTCGGTGTGGGTCAGCGCGTCGTAGCGGCGCAGCCGCCCGCTGGTGTGCTCGACGGTGATGCGGCGGCGGGCGCAGGCGCGGTTGTAGGCGACATCCGCCGCCGGGCGGGGCCGCCCGCGCGGCTTGCGGCGGGGTGTGGCCCCGAGGCCGCCGGGGTGGGCGTCGCCGATGCCGACGTCGGCGCGGTCGCCGAGCGCGCCGACGCCGGGCGGCAGGCGGGCGAGCAGGCCCGAGGCGCGCAGCACCGCGAGGTCGGCGGTCGGGCCGCGCACGCTGTCGGCCACATCGGCGACCGCGCCGGTCACCGCGTCCACCGCCACCTGGACCGTGAGGGTGTGCTGCTTTTTCTTCCCGCTGTAGTACGTATCGGCGTCGGCGCGGTCGGCGGGGCGCTGCACCCGCTGCTCGAAGGTGTCGATCAGGACGGCGAGCCCCGGCGTATCGGCCAGCAGGGCGTCCAGGCCGAGGCGGTGTCCCCTGCCGGGGTCGGGCAGGCACAGCGTGTCCCGCCCCGCCGCCGCCAGCAGCGGCACCAGCCGCCCGACCGTCCGGCGTGCGGTCGGCTCGCTGACCCCGAAGCGGTAGCCGAGGACCTGGTTGGTCGGGTAGCGCCGCAGCCAGACCACGGCGAGGAGGAGCCGGTCGCGCGGGACCAGGCCGTATCCCCGCCCGCCCCCAGGGGCACGTTGTCGGCCCGGACGCGCCAGCCGGTCCCGCGTGGCGACGGCGAGGGTCGGCAGCACGTCCGCTGCCAGCGCATCGAACGCGCCCACCGTCAGCCCGGTCATGGCCCGGAAGATGGCGGGGTGGCGCGTCAGGTGGTGATAGCGCAGGATCATCGCGGCCCTCCTTCGGCCCCCAGCATAGCCGATCGCGACCTATTGTGACGAAGGTCTA